>JAAUXY010045244.1_pt1 | contig 15567 bp, 14 predicted proteins | sample 7278121 | NCBI WGS metagenome assembly JAAUXY01 (sample SAMN14350117, study PRJNA611818) | marine sediment metagenome | isolation source: surface marine sediment (1.8m) | place: French Polynesia: Moorea | collected 2018-08 | reverse complement strand
TTCGGCCCCTCGGGCGGGCGCATCCGGGCCGCGGCGATGATCACCCAGCGGGTCGCTCCGGGCTTGGTTTTTCTGCCTGTTTCATTCGCGGGGCAGTGGGCCGGCGCCAGTCTGCGGGCGTTGTATCCCGAGGCCAGCGACGCCTTTGTGCTGGGCGATTCGGCGAACGCGCTGATGGGGGAAGGCTACGATCCCGTCGGTCAGACGCCGGAGATTTACTGCGGCCTCTGCCGCATCGAGAAGGTCTAGTCACCGTGGCCCGCATGAAATTCCTGGTCGACGCCGAGCGCTGCATCGACTGCAACGCCTGCGTGATCGCCTGCAAGAACGAGCACGAGCTGCCCTGGGGCCTGCATCGGCGGCGGGTCGTCACGGTCGATCAGGGGCTGCCCGGGCAGCGCTCGATCTCGGTCTCGTGCATGCATTGCTCGGATGCGCCCTGCATCGCCGTCTGTCCGGTGGACTGCATCTACGAGACCGAAGACGGCGTGGTGCTGCACGCCAAGGACATGTGCATCGGCTGCGGTTACTGCTTCTTCGCCTGCCCGTTTGGCGCGCCCCGCTTTCCCGAGGCGAGCAATTTCGGCGGTCGCGGCAAGATGGACAAGTGCACCTTCTGCGCGGGCGGGCCGGAGGAGGACCACTCGAAGGCCGAGCAGCGGCAGTATGGGCGCAACCGCCTGGCCGAAGGCAAGCTGCCGATCTGTGCCGAGCTCTGCCCGACCAAGGCCCTGCTCGCGGGCGAGGACGCCGCCGTGGCCGGGATCTACCAGGACCGCGTGGTCGCGCGGGGCTTCGGCTCCGGAGCTTGGGGTTGGGGCACCGCCTATCAGCGCAAGCGCGTTCCCTGAGCCCGACGATATGGTCCGGCTCGTATCGAGGACGTTCGGCCCAAGCGCGCGGCGGATGGTGGCCGCATGGCTGCTGCTCGCTTTGGCGGGCGGCGCTTGCGGCAGCGCCCTGGCACAAGACAGATCCGTCTATGAGGCGGACGTAAGACCACCCGGCGACCCGCCAGCGTCCGCATCCGGTGCGACGCCCCCCGCCCCGCCGCGCTCGCCCGGCGCCGATCTTTGGCGCGACATTCGGGAAGGGCAAGCCGGCGATGTCCTGTTGCTCGACCGCAAGACCGCGGTCCTGATCCAGGTCGAGGGATTGACTTGGCGCTGGATCGTGACCGACACGCTGACCGCGTTCGGTGCCTGGCTGCTGTTGCTGACGGTCGTCGCGGTCGCGGCCCTGTACGCGGTCCGGGGCCGGGTCGCGCTGCAGGATAAACCAAAGGGCAGAAAAATTAGAAGATTCAGTATATTACAGACATTTGTTCACTGGTTGGTTGCAGTCAGTTTTCTGGTGCTGGCGCTGACCGGTTTGAGCCAGCTCTACGGCAAGGACCTGTTGGCGCCATTGGTCGGAGCCGACCTGCACGCGCGCATCGCCTTTGCGGCGAAGCATCTCCACACCCTCGCCGGGCTGGCCTTCGCAGCCGGCATCCTGCTGCTCGCCGCGACCTGGTTTCCGGCCGGAGGCGTCGCCAGGGAGCTGCGCCGGGACCGTCGCGCCGGCGGCGCGCGTGACCGGCTGGTGGGCAAGTTCGGCTGGCTGCAAAGGGTAAGCTGGGCGGTGTTCGTGGTGGGCGGGCTGCTGATGGTGGCGAGCGGCGGGGCACTGCTGTTTCCGTTTACCTTTGGTGGGGTCGACTACGCCGGCGTCGTCGACATGCAGCTGATTCATCTCGGCCATGCCGTGCTCGGCCTGGTGCTCATGGCGGCCGTGATGGTCCACATCTATCTGGACGTCGTGGCCAAGGAGGGCTCATTGGGTGCCGTCCTGTCCGGTTACGTGAGCGAAGCCTGGGCGCGCCAGCATCATCGGGGTTGGCTGGCGACGGTGCTCCTGCGCACTTCGGCGGCCGGGCAAGAGCGGACAGGGAATCCGACAGATCCGTCCGCCGCTGACGGACTGCAGAGCACGCGTGAGGCCGCTCCGCCTGCGGTCGGCGTGCGGAACCCGGGCCGGCGGCTCGGCTCGGAGGCGGGCTGGACCGGGACCGGATCCGAAGCGGGTCGGGAGACGCCCGGGCGATGGCGCCGTCCGAGCGGGTCAGACGACGGGGACGGCCGGTGAGCCGGCTGTTGGCGATCGCCGCGCTCGCACTTGCGGCCGGTTTGACCCGGACGGATGTGGCGGTCGCGGCCGAGCCCGCTGAGATCGCGCAAAGGATCGAAAAGCGGTTCGGCGTCAAAGTGCTGCAGATCAGCCGCGTCGAGCGCAAGGGCCAGCAGCTCTATGCCCTGCGCGTGATGACGCCCGGTGGCGCGCACAACGATGCCTGGCAGGTCAATGAGCTCTTGGTGAGCCCCCGCTCGGGCCGCCTGATCTCGACCTTCCGCCATCGCACAAGCGGCTATGCGGTCGATGGGCCCGTCCCGCCGGTAGACAAGGTGGTCTCGCCGAAAAGCTTGATTCGCGTGTCGTTGCCGCCGCACGGCCGGTCCGTACGCGTCTTGGCCCCCAAATCGGGCGCGACCGACGGGCGACCCAAATCCCGGAAGGATCGGGTCACCGGCGACCGGTAGGCAAGTTCGCCGGGCCTAGTCCGGGCCTTCCGGATTGGACGCGTCATCCGGCTCCACAGGCAGCAACCCCACTTGTTCACTGTTTATCAGTTGCTTTCCGGCATTCTCGAAATTCACGGTGATGCGGTTCCCGATCGCCGACTGAACCTGTCCCAGGCCCCAGTCGGGCTGATCGGGGTGGCGCACGAACATCCCGGGCAAGAAAGGCGACGACATGGCTTCCTATCGATCCTCGGGGGCCGACACCGCGATTGAAACCGGCAGGGCATCCTGTATCTTGCCGGCCAGCGTGGCGCAGGACGACCCGGTTGGGGAGCGATCCGGTGCCACGCGCGGACCCATAACAGAGTGCCAGGCGATCAAATGGCTGTCACCGTAGATCTTCGAATCGTTCAGCTGATGTGTTCCCGGCTGTGTCACGACTTGGCCGGGCTCACCGGCGCGGTCAACAACGGCATCGAGCTGATGACCGAGATGGGGGCCTCCGCCGACCCCGAGGCCATGGAGCTGGTCACCCAAAGCGCCAAGGAGATGGCTGGTCGCCTGCAGTTCTACCGGGTTGCCTTCGGCATGGCGCCCGGTGTCGCCAAGTCGGTCGGCGATGCGCAGGAGCTGGCCCGGCAGTACTACGGCGAAGGCAAGGTCAAGCTTGACTGGGGCTCCACCACGGTCGACACGCAGCAGGCCTTCGACGAGGCCGAAATCAAGCTGCTGCTCAACCTGCTGCTGTTGGCCAATGACGCCCTGCCCCGGGGCGGTGTCTTGGGTGTCGGGATTTCGGAGAACGCCGGCCGGCTGCAGGTCCTGGTGGCGGCCGGCGGTACCGGCGCCCGGCCGGGCGACGAAATGCAGGCCGCGCTCGATCGCGAGCTCACCGCCGAGGCGGTCACGGCGCGGACGGTCTTGGGCTACTTCACCGCGTGCCTCGCCGAGAGCCTGGGCCTCCAGCTCGCCATCGAGCAGCCCGAATCGGATGCGGTGACGATTTCGGCACGTTCTTAAGGCCCTGTTTGGTCCCCCAGAAGTCCAGAATTTACTGGATTTTAAATAAGTTCCGCCAGTCTCGCGCAGTTAACCAAAGCCTGTGCGCGACCCTTGTCCTGGCGTCGTGGCGCAGGCCAACCGCAACCAGGATGCCGTCAAATCCTGGGAGACCAAGGGGCGCACAGGAATGGACGACCTGCTATCCGAATTTCTTACCGAGACCGCGGAAGGACTTGAGGTCCTCGACGTCGAGCTGGTCAAGCTCGAGCAGACGCCGAACGATCCGACGCTCCTGGGCAACATCTTTCGTATCGTTCACACCATCAAGGGCACCTGCGGCTTTCTCGGATTGCCCCGGCTCGAGGCCGTCGCCCATGCCGGCGAGAACGTTCTCGGCAAGTACCGCGACGGTGAGGTCGAGGTCACCGAGGACTCGGTCAGCCTGATCCTGGAAGCGCTCGACCGGATCAAGTCTATCCTGGCCGTCCTGGAGGAGACCGAGACCGAGCCCGAAGGGGACGACAGCGATCTGATCGCGCGGCTCAACGCCGCCGCCGAGGGCGGTGCGCCGGCAGAGGCAGCGCCGCCGGCCGAGGTGGAAGCGCCGGTCCAGCCCGAGGAGCCGGCCGGAGACGACGGCGCAGCGGAACAGCCGGTAACGGCTGAGACGGCGGAGGCGGCGGACACGGCAGAGCCGGCCGAGCCTGCGCCAGCGGATACGCCGGCGGCGGAACTGAGCGACGCCGGCGCCGAGGCGAAACCCGCCGAGCCGCCAGCGCCGGCCGCGCCCAAGCCGGCCGCGCAGCAGCCCGACAAGGGCGGCGAGGAAGCGCCCCCCGAATCCTCGGTCGCCGCGCAGACCATCCGTGTCCACGTCGACCTGCTCGAGAACCTGATGACCATGGTCAGCGAGCTGGTGCTCACCCGCAACCAGCTGATGCAGATCATGCGCGGGCGCGAGGATGCCGAACTGGCCGCTCCCCTGCAGCGTCTCAATCACGTGACCTCGGAGTTGCAAGAGGGCGTGATGAAGACGCGCATGCAGCCGATCGGCAACGCCTGGTCCAAGCTGCCGCGGATCGTCCGCGATCTTGGTCGCGAGCTCGGCAAGAAATTCGAGCTGCAAATGAAGGGCGAGGAGACCGAACTCGATCGCCAGATCCTCGAGCTGATCCGGGACCCGCTGACCCATATGGTCCGCAATTCGTGCGACCATGGCATCGAGGCGCCGGAAGATCGGCTCGCCGCCGGCAAGAAGGAGACCGGTCGCATCTTGTTGGACGCGCACCACGAAGGCGGCCACATCATCATCCGGATCGTCGACGACGGCCGCGGCCTCAACCTCCAGAAGATCAAGGACAAGGTTGTGGCAAACGGCGTCGCCAGCGAAGCCGAGCTGGCCTCGATGACAGACCAGCAGATCCAGCAGTTCATCTTCAATGCGGGCCTCTCGACGGCGGCGGAGGTGACCAGCGTATCCGGCCGCGGCGTCGGCATGGACGTGGTGAAAACGAACATCGAGAAGATCGGCGGCACCATCGAACTGAATTCGACCGAAGGTCAGGGCTCGTCCTTCACCATCAAGATCCCGCTGACTTTGGCGATCGTGAACGCCCTGATCGTCGAAGTCGGGGGCGAGCGCTTCGCCATCCCGCAGCTCAGCGTCACCGAGCTGGTGCGCACGGGCGACTCTGCGGAACGGCGCCTGGAAGAGATCAACGGCGTGCCCGTTCTACGCCTGCGCGAGCGGCTGTTGCCGCTGGTTTCGCTGCGCAAGCTGATGCGCTTGGGCGATGCACCGGTCGCGCCCAAGGAGGCGAACGGCTCAGACTCCGGCGTGGACGAGGATGGATCGGTCGCCGCCCTGACGAATGGCAAGGACACCCAGGAGAGCTTCATCGTCGTGTGCCAGGTCGGGACCTACAATTTCGGCATCATCGTCGATCGGGTGTTCGATACGGAAGAGATCGTGGTCAAGCCGGTCGCGCCGATCCTGCGCGATATGACCCTGTTCTCGGGCAACACGATCCTGGGCGACGGTAGCGTCATCATGATCCTGGATCCGAACGGTATCGCCATGGCCAGCGGCGAGGTCGGTACGGCCGAGACGGAGGCCGCCGAAGACGCCGAGCGGTCCGAGGCCGGATCCAGCGAGCGGATCGCGCTGCTGCTGTTCCACGCTGGCGGCGATACGCCCAAGGCGGTCCCGCTGGCTCTGGTCGCACGCCTGGAAGAGATCGACGTCGAGAAGATCGAGAGGTCGAACGACCAGGCGGTTGTGCAGTATCGCGATCAACTGATGCCGCTGGTGACTGTCGACCAGAGCTACGAGATCAGATCCGAAGGCCGCCAACCGGTGGTTGTCTTCTCGGACCGGGACCGTTCGATGGGCCTGGTCGTCGACGAGATCGTCGACATCGTGGAAGACGTGCTGGATGTGGAACTGCCGTCGCGCTCGGAGAACGGCATCCTCGGCAGCGCGGTCATCTCCGACAAGGCGACGGACATCATCGACGTCGGTTTCTTCCTTGGCAACGCGTTCGATGACTGGTTCGGCTCAGAAGAAGGGCCCACCTTCGATTCCGAAGGGGAGGGCCGGCGCGTGCTGTTGGTGGACGACAGCCCGTTCTTCCGCAATCTGCTGACCCCGCTGTTGTCGGTCGCCGGATACCAGGTGACCACGGTCGATTGCGCCGACGCCGCCATGCAGCTGTGCGAAGCGGGCAAGCAGTTCGACGTCATCATCAGCGATATCGAGATGCCCGGCATGAACGGCTTCGAGTTCGCCCAGGCCGTCAAGTCGAGCGAAACATGGGCGGATACCCCCATCGTGGCCCTATCCAGCTTCGCTTCCCAATCCGACCTCCAGCGGGGCCGGGATGCCGGTTTCAACGACTACGTCGCTAAGTTCGATCGGGATGCGCTGCTGCACTCGCTGAACGAGACGCTGACCGTCCAAAGAGGTGCCGCATGAGCCAAGAACTCGTCACAACGTCCAAGGTCGGCGATACAGACCATGAGACCGGCAACGAGGAATTCGTCACGATCACGATCGGCGAGCAGTGGTTTGGCGTGCCGGTGCTGACGGTCCAGGACGTCCTCGTCGCGCAGAAGATCACCAGTATTCCCCTGGCGCCGCCGGAGGTGGCCGGCGCGCTCAATCTGCGCGGCCGCATCGTCACCGCGATCGATGTTCGCCAGCGCCTTCGCCTTCCGCAGCGGGATCCGGACCAGCACAGCATGAGCGTCGTGGTCGACCATGGCGGCGAGCTGTACAGCCTGATCGTCGATTCCGTGGGCGAGGTCTTGGGCCTCAACAAAGCCGATTTCGAGCGGAACCCATCGACGCTGGACGCGGTGTGGCGCGAGGTCTCTGCCGGAGTGTATCAGCTCGAGGGCAAGCTGTTGCTGATCCTCGATGTCGAGCGCCTGTTGGACATACAGGTGGCAAAAGCCGCTTAGGCAGGCGGTGCGCTGGTGATCAGGTAGGACTGCCAACCTCGTCCTCGACATCACGGCGGATCGGCCAGCAACAAGGTGGAGAGCATGGGATGAAGACCTGTCTCGTCGTAGATGACTCCAAGGTCATTCGCTCGGTCGCGAGAAAGATCCTGGAAGAGCTGTCCTTCTCGGTGAGGGAAGCCGAAGACGGCAAGCAGGCCATGGACGCCTGCCGAACCGGCATGCCGGATGCGATCCTCCTCGACTGGAACATGCCGGTGATGAGCGGGATCGACTTTCTCAGAGAACTCCGCAAGACCCCGGGCGGCGATAGCCCGGTGGTGGTCTTCTGCACCACCGAGACCGAACTTGAAAACATACGCGAGGCTATGCTCGCAGGCGCCAACGAGTACATCATGAAACCCTTTGACAGTGAAATCCTCCAGACCAAGTTCGCGCATGTGGGACTCCTGTAATGACGTCGCCACAGCTCGAGAACGCGGGCCGCGACCAAGCGGCTGAGGACGCCTCTGCGCAGTTCTACCGTGTCATGGTGGTCGACGATTCGGTCGTCGTCCGCAGCATGCTGACGCGCATCCTCGAATCGGATCCCGAAATCAAAGTCGTCGCCTCGTTCGTCAACGGCCAACAGGCCGTCGACAACGTTGGCCGGCTGAAGCCCGATGTGGTCGTGCTGGATATCGAGATGCCGGTCATGGACGGCTTGACGGCGTTGCCCAAGCTGATCGAGGCGGTGCCCGGGCTCAAGGTCGTCATGGCTTCGACGCTGACCCGGCGAAACGCTGAAATCAGCCTGCAGGCTCTCGACCGAGGTGCCGCGGACTATGTGGCCAAGCCGGAGGCCCGCGCCGATATCAGTGGTGGCGACTTCAAGCAGGAGCTGCTGCGCAAGGTGAAAGTCCTGGCGGCGGTTGGTCGCACGCGGAGCAAGGCTCCGGGTCCGGTGAGTACCGGGATCAAAGACGACGCGAAACCCTCCTCGACCGTGGTGCCGCAGCCGGACGCGCCGATCTCGCTGCAAAAGCCCTCGACCATTCAGCCCCAGATCCTGGCGATCGGCAGCTCGACCGGCGGACCCAAGGCCCTGACCGAAATGCTGGCCACGCTGGATCCCGCATTCAACCTGCCCATCGTGATTGCCCAGCACATGCCCGAGACCTTCACCACCATGCTGGCCGAGCATATCGGCCGCGTGTCAGACCGGCCCAGCAAGGAAGGCGAGCACGGTGAGGTCCTCAAGCCCGGCCACATCTACGTGGCCCCCGGCGACTATCACATGACGCTCGCGCGACAGGATGGCGAGATCGTGATCCAGCTCGACCAGGGACCCCGCGAGAACTTCTGCCGGCCCGCGGTGGATCGGCTGTTCGTCAGCGTCGCCGAACTCTATGGCGGCAAGACGCTGGCGGTCGTTCTCACCGGCATGGGTTCCGACGGGCTGAAGAGCAGCGAGAAGATCATCGCTGCCAAGGGCACGGTCGTGACCCAGGATGCCGAGACCAGCGTGGTCTGGGGCATGCCTGGCGTGGTCGCGACGGCAGGGTTTTCGTGTGCCAACCTCCCGCTTCTGGAGATTGGCCCCTATGTCTCGAAGATGGCTGCAGGAGGCGGGCAATGAGAGACACGGATATCCAGTTCCTGACAACGTTCCTGAAGGACAAGTCGGGTCTGGTGATCACCCCGGACAAGACCTATCTGCTCGAGAACCGCTTGCAACCGGTGGTCAGGACGCACAGCCTCGAGAGCATCGATCAGCTCGCGGACTTGGTCAGGGCGGGTGCACGCGAGGATCTCGAGACGGCGGTGGTCGAGGCGATGACCACCAACGAGTCTTTCTTTTTCCGGGATATGACGCCGTTCGACAATTTCCGCGACGTGGTTCTGCCCTACCTGATCAAGACCCGCGCCGCCAGCAAGCGTATCCGTTTGTGGTCGGCGGCGGCGTCCACCGGCCAGGAGCCCTACTCGCTGGCCATGCTTCTCAAGGAAGTGGGCGGGCCGATCAGCGACTGGACCATCGAGATCCTGGGAACCGATCTCGACACCGAGGTCCTGAATCGCGCCAGGGACGGCATCTACACCCAGTTCGAGGTCCAGCGGGGCCTGCCCATCCAGCTTCTGGTCAAGTATTTCGCGCAGGTCGGCGACAAGTGGCAGATTGATCCTTCGATCCGAAAGATGGTGAACTACCGGCAGCACAACCTGCTGAACGGCGCGGGCCTGCTGGGCGTGTTCGACGTGATCTTCTGCCGGAACGTGCTGATCTATTTCGACAACGATACCAAGAAGCAGGTTCTGGACGACATGGGCCGGATCATGACGCCCGACGGCATCCTGTTCCTGGGCGGCGCCGAAACCGTGCTCGGCGTCACGGAGAGCTTCGTGCCGATGCCCGGAGTGCGGGGAACCTACGCTCTGAAGGACGCCGACACAGGCGCGATCTGCGCGCCCGCAGCCGCCACCGGCTGACACCCGGGCCGGCGTCGCCCCGCTCGGGTATCCGGCCACCAATCACGGCGACATTGGACAAGTCTGTCTGTTGACCTCTCGGCGGGGCCGCGAGGCGCCCTCTGGGCGTGCCGCGGTCGGCCGGCGCCCGCCGGCACCGGAGCTCGCTGATGCTGACCGCCATGCTGGGCAGGAGGTTTCGGGCCGCGGCCCAAAAAGGCGTTGGCCCCGCAGCGGCCGCTGCGGGGCCAACCCGAACCCGAGATGTCGTATGTACTAGGCTGCGGACGCCTGGGCGGTCGTCCCTTCCGCAGAATCGGTCGGTGCGGGATCCCGCAGCACGTAGCCACGACCCCAAACCGTCTCGATGTAGTTGTCGCCCTCGCAGGCGGCGCCCAGCTTCTTGCGAAGCTTGCAGACGAACACATCGATGATCTTGAGCTCCGGCTCGTCCATGCCGCCATAGAGATGGTTCAGGAACATCTCCTTGGTGAGCGTCGTGCCCTTGCGCAGCGACAGCAGTTCGAGGATCGCGTATTCCTTGCCGGTCAGATGCAACGGATGACCGTTGACCTCGGCCGTGCGGGTATCGAGGTTCACCGTGAGCCGGCCGGTCTTGATGACCGAATCCGAATGGCCCTTGGAGCGGCGCACGATTGCCTGAATACGCGCGATCAACTCACGCTTGTCGAACGGCTTGGTTAGGTAGTCGTCGGCCCCAAATCCGAGCCCCTTGATCTTCGCATCCAGCTCGGCCAGGCCGGAGAGGATGAGAATGGGGGTCTGCACCCGTGCCCCGCGCAGCCGACGGAGAACTTCATAGCCGTCGATGTCGGGGAGCATCAAGTCCAGGACAATGATGTCGTAGTCGTAAAGCTTCCCGATCTCGAGACCGTCCTCCCCCAAGTCAGTGGAGTCGACTACATAATTCTCAGACTTGAGCATCATTTCGATGCTCTTAGCCATCGCAGTGTCGTCTTCGACCAACAGTACGCGCATCGGAAATACCGGAGTAGTTGTCATGTTGATTTTAACCATACGAATTTATCAAGTTGAAGGTTAAGAATTCGTTTACTTGTGAAGGAAATCTGGGGTCTTCTGTGGCTTTTGTGCAACTTTACAGAACCTTAAAGCTTGCCAAACATACTGCTTGGGCCTTGCCCTGGTTCGCCAATAACGGAGCGACAGGGGGCGATCGAAGGGGCGGGTCAGGTGGTCCAGTCTTTTCTTGCGGACGTCCGGCGAATTCCCGAGCAGTGGCTCTATGGCCGGGTCACCGCCGTTCTCGGGATGCTGGTGGAAGTGGGGGGTGCCGAGCGCCGGCTCTCGATCGGTGATCGCTGCGTCATCCACGGGCGGACCGGGTCCCGGGTGACCTGCGAGGTGGTCGGCTTCCGGGATGGCCGCGCGTTGCTGATGCCGTTCGGCTCCCTCGAAGGAGTGGGCATCGGCTGCAAGTCCGAAATCGCCAACGCCGAGCCGGTGATCTACCCGGATCTGTCTTGGCTTGGGCGGGTGGTCAATGCCATGGGCCAGCCGATCGACGGCAAGGGACCGCTGCGCGGCGGGCCGGTTGCCTACCGGCTGCGCAACGCGCCGCCGCCGGCGAATCTGAGACAGCGGGTCGGCGGCAAGATCGATCTCGGGGTGCGCGCGATCAACACCTTCCTGACCTGCTGCCGCGGCCAGCGAATGGGCATCTTCGCCGCCTCCGGTGTCGGCAAGTCCGTGTTGCTTTCAATGCTGGCCCGGCACGCCGCTTCGGATGCCAGCGTGATCGGTCTGATCGGCGAACGCGGCCGCGAGGTCCAGGAGTTCATCGAGGACGACCTGGGGCCGGATGGGCTGGCGCGCAGCATCCTCGTGGTCGCCACCTCGGACGAATCCCCCTTGATGCGCCGCCAGGCGGCCTATCTGACCATGACCCTGGCGGAGTATCTCCGGGACCTGGGTCGGGACGTGCTCTGCCTGATCGACAGCATCACCCGGTTTGCGACCGCCCAGCGGGAGATCGGCCTGTCCGCCGGCGAGCCGCCTGCGAGCAAGGGCTATACCCCGAGCGTCTTCGCCGAGCTGCCCAAGCTGCTGGAACGCGCCGGGCCGGGCACCGACGCCGGCGCGATCACCGGCCTGTTCACGGTGCTGGTGGAAGGCGACGACCACAACGAGCCGATCTCGGATGCGGTGCGCGCCATCCTTGACGGCCATATCGTGCTGTCCCGTGCGATCGCCGAGCGCGGCCGGTTTCCCGCCGTCGATGTCCTGCGGAGCGTGTCGCGTACCGTGCCCGACTGCAACACGCCCGAGGAGAACGCGCTGGTCGAGCGGGCGCGGGCGATGATGGCGCAATATCAGGACATGGAAGAGCTGATCCGCATCGGCGCCTATCGCGAGGGCACGGATCCCAAGATCGACGAGGCGATCAAGTTCAACCCCGTCCTGGAGAGCTTCTTGAGCCAGAAACTTGAGGAGCGCGCCGACCTGGCGGGCGGCTATGCGACCCTGGAGGCGGCCCTCGCCGACGGCAACTGATGCGCGGCTTCGGCAGCATGATCAAGCTGCACAAGGCGCAGGTCGACGATCGGCGCCGGGAGTTGGCGGCGCTCGAAGCCCAGGCGCAGGAGCTGGCGCTAAAACTGAAGCATCTCGACGCCGAGATGGCGGCAGAGGCGGGCCTGGTCGCGGACGACCCTTCCGCCTGCAACACCTATGCAGCCTATCTGGCGGCCGCCAATGTCCGGCGCGAGACGCTACGGGCTGCGATTTACGCCATGGGACGGCAGATCACTGGCGCTCAAGAACGGGTCGCCGCGGCGTATCGTGAGCTCAAGAAGTACGAAATCGCCGAGGAGAACCGGTTGCGCGAACTGGCGCTGCAGCGTGCACGCCGCGAGCAGGCGGAGCTCGACGAGGTCGCCCTGAACATGTTTCGCCGCCAGAAGAGTGACTAGGTCGTCCCGTTCGGGCGGCCCCGTCTGATCAGGGGTTACACAGTCACGCCAATGTGGCCGGCTTCGATTTCCTCGAGCGGGGAGACAGGAAAGCTCGGCACCGATTGAAAGGCGAGCTCTCCGGCCCAGTCGCCGTCGCGCCGCAGCCTGCCGAAGATCCCGGCAACGTCACGGCGGACCTCTTGCGGCAGCGGCGCGTGGCTTCTGACGATCAGGTCGAACTGACCCTCATGGGTCAGGCCGTCGAGCTGCATTGGTCCGAGCTGGCTCAGCTCGAACTCGACGATGAACCGGGTTGCGGGCTCGTCCTGCTGGCCGGCGGTATCCTTGCGCTTCTGCCGGCGGGTAAAGACGCGAAGCTGCTGGACCGCCTGGCCGTCGTGGACAGGCAGGAAGAACGCGCGCCACTCGCTGGTCGACGCCTCGCCGGCCAGTCTGGCCAGCAAGCTGAAGTCGTCGCCGAGCCGGGCGGCCAGCTCGGCGCTGCGCGAGGCCAGGGCCCTATTGGCCTGCTCCCCCAGCCAGCTCCGCATGTCGCCCATCCGCATGGCCGCCAACAGGAACAACAGATCGTTCGTGAACTGGGGCCCCGGGCGGGCGATCGCGGTTTCCATGACCTGGCTCGCCGCCGCCGGATTTGTCTGCTGCAGGGCGGTCAGGGTCTCCTTGAGCGCCGGCCAGTCCTGGCTCAGATCGATGCCCATATGCGCGATCTGTGGCGAGACCCTTGCCGCGGCGGCGACAACCGCGGAGATGACCTCGAGCCTGGCCGTGGTGCCGGGCGTCAGGTTGGCCTTGGCGGTCAGGGCCAGTTCGCCGAACGGGGTCTGCATCAGGGGCTGCCCCAGGCGATTGTTGCCGACCACTGTCGCGGTCAGGATCGGGCCCTGACCCGTGGCGGGCGTGGCCGGCGGCGTACCGGGCGGCCCCGGCAGCGCGGCGCTCGGCGGTGCGGCCGGTTGCGCCGAAGGGGGCTGGATGACGGGCGTGGGCGCGGCTGTGGCGGTCGGTGGAGCGGCTCCGGGTGGCGGGCCGGCCGCGGGCGGGCCGGAAGCCGCCGGCGGCGTACTGGCGGCTGACGGCGCTGTGGGCGCGCCTGATGCCGCTGGAGGGGCTGTCGAGACCCCGGGTGCGGTCGATGCACCACCACCGGCCGGCTGCGGTCCGGTCGGTACGGGCGCCAGCTGCGGCGTCGGCGCGCGCAGCTCGACCACGCGCACCGTCACCTGACTCCCGGGCAGGAACAGCCGCGGCTCGGCGCCGCTGGTCAGTACGGGCCGGAGGCTGGCCTCGACCGGGGTCGCCAGGGGGGCGGTCGAGGGTGTCGCGGGCGGCCGCCCGGTCGCGGTGGCGGTGAAGCTGCCGGCATTCTTCAAGATGGCTGCCGGCGGCGAGGCGGCGGTTCCCTGAGCGGGTGGAGCGGCCGACCCGGCCCTGGCTGTCGCCGCCGGACCCGATGGCCTATGCCCGGTGTCCGCGCCGGCGGGAGACGGCTGGGCCGGTGGCGGCGTTGTCGGCGGATGCCCCCGACCATCGGGTGCGGCGGCCGGGGCGTTCCCCGGCGTGCCCTGGGGCAGCACCACGGTGACGCTGCGGGAGCGCGCGGTATGTCCTTCGATCTGCAGGTTGATCTGGCTGCCCTGGGGGAGCGGCGCGCGGGTGTTCAGCGCCAGGGTCCCGAACTGGCTGCGCACCAGGGTGGCGCCGGTCTCGTCGGTGCCGACCACGGTGGCCGCGATGACGGTGCCGGCCGCCAGGCGGAGCACTGCGGGCGGGGATTTCGCCAGCGTGGCCAACGACGTCTGGGCGTCGGGTACCGGTCGCACGGCAACGTCGGTCAGGGAGGTCGGTGGTGGCAGAATGCGGCTCATGTCCCCGGACTACCCTCAGACCTGTCCCACGGTCCGGATCTTGGCCTTGGGATGGATTTCGTTCTGTGACATCACCACGGTCGCCGGGCGCACCCGTTCGATGATCGAGCGGACGAAGGGGCGTACGCCGGCACTGGTCAGCAGGACCGGCATTTCGCCGGTCATGGCATGCCGCTCCAGCACCTCGCCGACCGCGCGGATGAACTCCTGCAGCTTGGACGGTGGCATCGCCAGCTGGTGATCCTCGCCCTCCTTGATGATGGCGTTGGCGAAGGCCTCCTCCCATTCGGGCGACAAGGCGATCAGGGGCATGTGCCCGGCCGGTCCGGTGCAGGCGTCGCACAGCTGGCGCGCCAGCCGCGATCGCACATGCTCGGTGATCAACATGACGTTGCGGGTATGGCCACAGCCCTCGGCGATGGCTTCCAGGATCGTCGGCAGATCGCGGATGGAGATCCGTTCTCCCAGCAGGCTCTGCAGCACCCGCTGGATTGCGCCGACGCTGATCTGGTTGGGGACGATGTCCTCGAGCAGTTTCTGGTGGTACTCGTCCAGCTCGTCCAGCAGCTTCTGGGTCTCGCTGTAGGACAGCAGCTCCGACATGTTCTCCTTCACCACCTCTGTCAAATGGGTCGTGATCACCGTTGCCGGATCGACCACCGTGTAGCCCTTGAATAGCGCCTCCTCCCGGTGGTTCTCGTCCACCCAGGTGGCCGGCAGGCCGAAGGTCGGTTCGGTGGTCTGCTCGCCCGGCAGGGTGATCTGCTCGCCCCGCGGATCCATCACCAACAGCATGCTGGGCCGCAGCTCGCCCTGGCCCGCCTCGATCTCCTTGATGCGCACAATGTAGGTGTTGGCGGGCAGCTGCATGTTGTCCTGGATCCGGACCGCCGGCAGCACGAAGCCCATGTCCGTGGCCAACTGCCGACGCAACGCCTTGATCTGGTCCGTGAGCGCGGCACCCCGGTCGCTGTTGATCAGGCTCAGCAGCCCGTACCCCAGCTCGAGCCTCAGGTCGTCGATATGCAGCACCGACGAGATGGGCTCCTCGGGCGCGTCGGCCTCGGCCTTCTCGGCCTCGATCGCGGCCTGCTCGGCGACGTCGCGAGTCTGCTTGCGGGTCATGTACCAGGCGAGCCCGCCGGTGCCGCTGGCCAGCAGCAGGAAGGGCGCCATCGGGATGCCGGGCAGCAGCGACATAGAGACCATCAGGAAACTGCTGAGCGCGAGCGCCTTCGGGTAGCCGCCCAACTGGCCGAACACCGCCTTGTC
>JAAUXY010093318.1_pt1 | contig 15584 bp, 15 predicted proteins | sample 7278121 | NCBI WGS metagenome assembly JAAUXY01 (sample SAMN14350117, study PRJNA611818) | marine sediment metagenome | isolation source: surface marine sediment (1.8m) | place: French Polynesia: Moorea | collected 2018-08 | reverse complement strand
TGTATAATGAGATTTTTTCACATTGACTTGGGATCAAACTGTGCAAATATCTCCATTCATCTTGCGTTAATACTGCAGTTTTTGCATGTAGAATGCGGAAAGCGCGTTAATTGGGATCACTATTCCACAGGACCGACACATGAACCACGCGCCCGCATTTCACAATTTACAGGATTGGAGCCTCGCCAGGCTGCTGGTCTTGGCGCGCAGCACCGCCGAGGCCGCGCGCCGGGCGTCGGCGCGCCTGCACCGCGGGCTGGGACGTTCCACGCCGAATTTCGCTCCGGCGAAGCGGTGGGTCGGATCCGTGGCCCTGGTGGGCGCCGGTCCCGGCGACCCCGAGCTCCTGACCCTGCGCGCCTACCGGCGGATCCAAGCGGCCGAGGTGGTCGTCTATGACCGGCTGGTGGACCCGGACATCCTGGCGCTGGTGCCGTCCGAGGCCGAGACCATCTATGTCGGCAAGGGCAAGGGCTGCCATAGCCGCAGCCAGGCCGAGATCAACGCCCTGATCGCGGCCCGCGCCCGCGCCGGCCGGCGGGTGGTGCGGCTCAAGGGCGGCGATCCGTTCGTCTTCGGCCGGGGCGGGGAGGAGCAGGACTATCTGGCCGCCGAAGGCATCGCGGTCGAGGTGGTGCCGGGCATCACCGCCGCCACCGGCTGCGCCGCGGCCGCCGGCATCCCCCTGACCCACCGGGACCACGCCAACGCGGTGACCTTCCTGACCGGCCACGGCAAGGACGGCGAGCCGGATCTGGACTGGCAGGGGCTGGTGCGCGGACGCCAGACCCTGGTGGTCTACATGGGCCTGTCCGCCGCGGCGCACATCGCGGCGCGGCTGATCGCGCACGGCATGGCGCCGGGCACGCCCGCCGCCGTCATCGAGAACGGCACCCGGCCGGACCAGAGGCTCGCCGTCGGCAGCGTCGCCGATCTGGCCGCGATGGTCGCGGCGGAGGGCCTCATCGGGCCGGCGATCATCATCATCGGGGACGTGGTGCGGGCGGCGGATCAAGCGCGGGACGCCGCGCGGGCCGGCATCGCGGCCGACGCGGCCTGAGGGAGGAGAGCGCAGACATGATCACACAGGTGGTGACCGCCAACCGGCTGGTGGACGGGATCGTGGTGTTTCTCGCGGCCGACGGCGGCTGGTCCGAGCGGTTCGATCTGGCCGCGGTGAGCCGCAGCGAAGAGGCGAGCCGCCGGCTCCTCGGCATCGCCGAGCAGGCGGAGGCCGACCGCATCGTGGTCGCCCCCTATCTGATCGACGTCCGCGAAGAGGACGGCGCCGTGCGGCCGGTGCGCTTCCGGGAGCACATCCGGGCCTTCGGCCCGCCGGTCCATCCCCAGTTCGCGCGCCCCGGCGCAGGAGCCTGACGCCATGTACCGTTATGACGAATTCGACCGCACCTTCGTCGACCAGCGGGTCGCCCAGTTCCGCGACCAGGTCCGCCGGCGGCTCGAAGGCGAGCTGAGCGAGGACGAGTTCCGGCCGCTCCGGCTGATGAACGGGCTCTATCTCCAGCTGCACGCCTACATGCTGCGGGTCGCCGTGCCCTATGGCACGCTCTCGGCCGCGCAGATGCGCAAGCTGGCCCACATCGCCCGGCGCTATGACCGGGGCTACGGCCATTTCACCACCCGCCAGAACATCCAGTACAACTGGCCCAAGCTCTCCGAGACGCCGGACCTCCTCGACGAGCTGGCCGAAGTCGAGATGCACGCCATCCAGACCAGCGGCAACTGCATCCGCAACGTCACAGCGGACCAGTTCGCCGGCGTCGCCGCCGACGAGATCGAGGACCCGCGGATCTATGCCGAGATCATCCGGCAATGGTCGTCGCTGCACCCGGAGTTCTCGTTCCTGCCGCGCAAGTTCAAGGTCGCGGTGACCGGCGCGACGCGGGACCGGGCCGCGGTCAAGGTGCACGACATCGGCCTGTTCATCCGCCGCAACGCGGCCGGCGAGGTGGGCTTCGAGGTCGTCGTGGGCGGCGGCCAGGGGCGCACGCCGATGATCGCCAAGACGGTGCGCAGCTTCGTCGAGAAGCGCCACCTGCTGTCCTATCTCGAGGCGATCATGCGGGTCTACAACCAGTTCGGCCGGCGCGACAACAAGTTCAAAGCGCGCATCAAGATCCTGGTGCACGAGATTGGTATTGAAGAATTTACCCGGCGTGTGGAAGCCGAGTGGGCCGAGATCAGGGACGGCGTCCTGGACCTGCCCGCGGACGAGGTCGCCCGCATCCACGCCTACTTCGCGCCGCCGGCTTACGAGCCGGAGGGCGAGGCGGCCGCCACGCTCGCCCGCCAGCGTCTGTCCGACCCGGCCTTCAACGCCTGGGTGCGCAGCAACGCGGTCGCGCACAAGCAGCCGGGCTACGCCATCGCCAACATCTCGCTGAAGCCCGAGGGCGGCGTGCCGGGCGACGCCACGGCCGAGCAGATGGACGCGGTCGCCGATCTGGCCGAGCAGTACAGCTTCTCGGAGATCCGCGTCACGCACGAGCAGAACCTGGTGCTGCCCGACGTGCGCCAGGACGCGCTCTACGAGCTCTGGCAGGCGCTCGACGCCCAGGGGCTGGCCACGCCGAACCTCAATTTGGTGACCGACATCATCGCCTGCCCGGGGCTCGACTACTGCTCGCTGGCCAACGCGCGCTCGATCCCGATCGCCCAGCGCCTCTCGCGCCGCTTCGCCGACCTCAAGCGCCAGCACGACATCGGCGAGCTGCGCATCAAGATCTCGGGCTGCATCAACGCCTGCGGCCACCACCATGTGGGCCACATCGGCATCCTGGGCGTCGACCGGAAGGGCGAGGAATACTACCAGATCACCCTCGGCGGCAGCGCCGACGAGGACGCGGCGATCGGCAAGATCATCGGCCCGGCCTTCTCGAGCGCCGAGGTGGTCGACGCGCTCGAAGCCATCGTCGAGACCTATCTGCGGGTCCGGCGGGAGGGAGAACGGTTCATCGACACCTATGGCCGGGTCGGCGCCGAGCCGTTCAAGGAGGTGCTCTATGCCGCTGCTTAAGGACGGCCGACTGGTCGAAGATCCCTGGGTCCCGCTCGCGGACGAGGATCCGGTGCCAAAGGACGGCCCGGTGCTCGTGAGCCTCGCGCGCTGGCAGGCCGAGCGTGAGATTTTGCGGGTGCGCCCGGCACCGGTGGGCGTCCGGCTCGCCAGCGACGATTCCGCCGAGGCCCTCGCCGACGATCTCGCGGACGTCGCGCTGGTGGCGGTGGACTTCCCGGCCTTCGCCGACGGCCGCGGCTATTCCACGGCCCGGCTGCTGCGCGAGCGGTACGGCTTCAGCGGCGAGCTGCGCGCGGTCGGCAACATCCTGCGCGACCAGTACCTGTTCCTGGCCCGCTGCGGCTTCGACGCCTTCGAGGTGTCCGACGCCCGCGCGCCCGAGGCCTGGCGCGCCGCCATGGCCGAGTTCCACAACTTCTACCAACCGGCGGCCGACGGGTACGCCTCGATCATCGCCTTGCGCCACCGGCGCGTGGCGGCGGCGGAGTGATCGGAGCCGGCCGATGCTCGACGCCCCGCTAGCCTCCGTCCCGAGCCTGCCGGAGCTGCGGCAGCGCTATGCCGGGCAAGACGGGCTGGCGCTGCTCGAGGGCATGATCAAGCACGAGTTCCCGGGGCGGATCGCGCTGGTCTCCTCCTTCGGCACCGAGGCGGCGGTGCTCCTGGCGCTCGCCGCCGAGGTCGACCCGGCCCTGCCGATCATCTTCCTGGATACCGGCAAACATTTCGGCGAGACGCTCCGCTATCGCGACCAACTGACGCAACAGCTCGGCCTGACCGACGTGCGCTCGGTCGGGCCGGACCCGCTGGGGGTTCGGCGCGAGGACCAAGACGGCATGCTCTGGAGCCGCGACCCGGACGCCTGCTGTTTCCTGCGGAAGGTGCTGCCGCTCCGCCGGGCGCTCGAAGGCTTCGACGCCTGGATCACCGGCCGCAAGCAGTACCAGGGCGGGCTCAGGCGGGACCTGTCGACGCTCGAGGCCGAGGACGGCGGCATCAAGGTCAACCCGCTGGCCAAGTGGACGGCCGACCGCATCGAAACCGAGTTCGCGGCCCGCGGCCTGCCGCGCCATCCGCTCGAGGCGGACGGCTTCCTCTCGATCGGCTGCATGCCCTGCACCGACCGGGTGGCCCCCGGCGAGACACAGGACCGCCGCGCCGGCCGCTGGGCCGGGCGCGACAAGACCGAATGCGGCATCCACGCGCCGCTCGCCGCCGCCAGCGGCGGGCGCTGAGCCGCAGTCCCCGGGCGCCCCACGAGCGGCGCATCCGATCAGCGCCGAAAGGGGCAAGGCCCCCATACTTCGACAAGCTCAACATGAGGGCATCGACTCCGAGCCCTTAATCCTGAGCCTGTCGAAGGACGAAGGGCGAGGGCCGGGCCTCTTCTTGCAGGCGGCGCCTCAAAAAGATCCCTGGCTAGCCTGACTGACGCAAACCCGTCTCGGCGGAGGGCTTGGAATCCCTCCCGCCGCCAGCGGGCTACCCCCGTACCACCATATGTGTCCCCAACATACTGATTTTCGCAAGAAAAGATGAACTAGAGGTATACATCGACAATTTTCTTGCGAAAAATGCAAATATTGTTCATAGCCTTTGGAGATCGACGCCGGGCGTCCCGCGCCCGGCGCAGCCAACAGGAGACGCGACATGGCGGACAGGCCGGACGATCCCGAAGGCCCGGGCGGGCGGTTGGGCCGAGACCGGGAGCCATTGGGGCTCGGCACGCCGCGGACCGCGCGGCCGGACCCGATCCAGTACACGGACGCGCGGCCGTCCAGGACGGCGCGTGCCGGCGATCCGCCGCCGGCCGCACCGGAATCGGACCCGCCAGCCATGGACCAGGCCGTGTTCGAGCAGGAGATGGCGCGGCTGGACCGCATGTTCGAGGAGAGCAAGCGGCGCCAGCGGCGGGAGGAGATCCACCGGATCCGCATGGGGTTCGCCAAGGACCGGGCCGCTATGGAGCTGATGGCCCTGATGTACCTCAGGGACGGCTACGACCTGGAGTCGGCGGTCACGATGGCCCGCCGGGTGGTGAAGGGCGACCCATCCGAGGAGGCCGCTCCGGACATCCCGCCGGGCACCACACCGGAGGAGGTCGAGCTCGTCATCCGGCTGGTGAAAGAGTCCTTCGACAAGCGCGCCCGGCAACTGGATGAAGAGAAGGCGGCGCGCGCGAGGGTAACGCAAAACCGTGCCGCCCGGCGCGCCCGGGCCGCGGCCGAACGCAAGGCAGCGAGCGGCCGGACGACTGCCAAGCCCGAAGCGACGGCGGGAAGCGCGAAATCCAGTCTTGGCAGCATCGACGACGGCCTGAGCCCGGTGCCCGACCCCAAGCCGAGACCGTCTCCCGAAGCGCCACCATCGGCCGAACCGCTGCGTGAAGACGCGAAGTCAGGCAAAGACTTCCGGGATCAGGATTTGAGAGTCTTTGAGACCCTCTTCGCAGACGCGACTCTTAGAATCCTCATCAAGGTGGGCAAGGCGCTGAAGGTAGAGCAGGAGAAAGATCAACCGCCTCCGGGTCTCGGTCCGGGCGCGGCCGGAGAAAACGTCTTGCCGGACAGGGATCGAGAGGAACGGCGCAAGCGGAGACGCAGGATCATGAACAGAATCGAAGAAATGCGAGAGGCGCGTCTGCCGGTGAACATGCTTGGAAGCGAGTCCCTCGACCCCGCCGATGAGCGTCTTGTCGAACTGCCGAAGGCTCTTGAGACCCTGTTTGAGTTCACGCCCGCCGGAACCTTTGCGGATGTGATGGTGAACTTCATCGACGCCAAGAAGGCGCTCGACTCCGGCGATGTGATAGAGGCGGCCACCATTCTTGGCGTCACGGTTGTTGAATCGGCGGCGGACGTGGCCGGGGCCAGATCGGTGCGGGCCTTGATCAAGGCTGTCAAGGATTCGGACAAGGGTGTCGCCAAGCGGATCCTCAACGCCAAGATCACGGAAGGGACCGGCGCCTGGGTGAGCAAACTTGTCGGTGCCGACGATTCCTTTTCGCGCAAGCTCCTCACCAGCGCTCTGGAGCGGGCCTTCGTCAAGGGATACACCCCGCAAGGAGCATTGGCCGCCGCAACGGTTGCCGCAGCGGCCGGGAGCATTCGCAAGACCCTGATTGGCGGCGGGCTCAGGAAGATCGGCGGGGAGACATTCGAGGCCTTGACCGACGCCCGACGCGCCTCCCTGCGCCGTCTCATCTTCAACGAGCTCAGCTCTTCGCTTGCCCAACTGCCGCTTGAATTGAGCGAGAAGCTTCAGAAAGAGATCGTCGAGGACGTGGTCGAAGAACTCTTTAAGGACCTCGGCAGAGCAGAACCGGAATAGGTTATTTCACTCTGGCAGGCAGAGCCGCACATCTTTCGGCCGAACACGAAGAAGAGGCTCTTGCACCGGCTGCCAGTTTGCTGCGCGCTGTTCTGCCGCGTTGACCACGTGCTTCGCAATGCGCTGTTCATTCTTGCGAAACTTCTTGAGGAATTCAACGGCGAACGCGTCGCCACGTTCAGCGGCAATCATCAGATACGTGAAACCCTCTATCGCTTCCTCGAGTTCAATCGGCTCGCGACTCGCCTTCATAATCCCAACTTCCCGCAAAGCTTCGCGGTGCCCTTGCCGAGCGGCCCGCTCCAGCATCTCCATGGCATACTTGGCACGGGGATCAGGCGCGGCTTTAGGATCAGACTTCTTTGTTACGATCTGTCCAAATTCCCACTGCGCATCGCTCATGCCCGCATACGCAGCCAAGACGTAGAGGCAGTCCCCTTTCTTCTTGTTCTTGGGAACTCCCCATCCATCGCTGTAGTGGTACGCGAGGAGGAAGATCGCAAAGGCGTCGCCCTGGCGCGCCGAGCGCGTTAGCCACTTGGCCGCCTTCCTGCCATCCTCGGGAACGCCCTTGCCTTCGAAATACAGCCTGCCGATCCAGAACTGCGCTTTCCGGTTGCCCGCTTGGGCAAGCGGTAGGAATTCCCGATAGGCTGCCTCGAAGTCACCCCGATCAAACGCGGCTTCCCCCGCAGCCAGATCCGCTCTGGCCGGCACGGCCAAGAGGAGAGCCCAAAAAATTACAACTAAAAATTTCATTACATTATTATACTGCTATCTCTTAGATGATGCCAGGATCGCAGCCCGAAGCGTTATCGTTGCTCGACGGTTGGCCGCGGTATGGATGTGGCTAGATCGACCTCAAGCACGACAGTAGGCACCGTAATCCGAGCCCGCCTTAAACCCCCAGATAGCGGTGCAGCACGGTGTCGTCGGCGCGCAGCGCGTCCGAGGTGCCGGACCAGACCACCACGCCCTTCTCGATGATGTAGTGCCGGTCGGCGATGCGGGTCAGCGCGTCCACGTTCTTGTCGATCACCAGGATCGACTGGCCCGCCGCCTTGAGGTTGGCGAGGCAGCCCCAGATCTCCTCCCGGATCAGGGGCGCCAGGCCCTCGGTCGCCTCGTCCAGGATCAGGAGCCGCGGGTTGGTCATCAGCGCCCGGCCGACCGCCAGCATCTGCTGCTCGCCGCCCGAGAGCTCGTCCCCCATGCTGGTGCGCCGGGCGGCCAGCCCCGGGAACAGCTCGAAGATCTTGTCGAGCGTCCAGGGATCCGGGTTGTCGAGCCGGTTCGCCGCCGTGGCCACCAGGTTCTCGCGCACCGACAGGTTGGGGAAGACCTGCCGGCCCTCCGGCACCAGTCCCAGGCCGGTCTTGGCCACCTGATAGGAGGGCAGGGCGTGGATGTCGTCGCCGTTCATGGTGATGCGCCCGGCGCGCACCGGCGTGATGCCCATGATCGAGTGCACCGTGGTGGTCTTGCCCATGCCGTTGCGGCCCATCAGCGTGACCACCTCGCCGGCGCCGACCTCCAGGGTCATGCCGAACAGCACCTGGCTCCGGCCGTAGCAGGTCTCGATTCCCTCAACCTCGAGCACGGCTGTCCGCTCCTTCCGGCGTTGGCGCGTCCGGCGCGGCCGCGGTCTCCTCGCCGAGATAGGCCTCCCGCACGTCCGGGTTGGCGCGGATCTCGTCGGGCGCGCCCGAGGCGATGGCGCGGCCGTAGACCAGCACCGTGATCCGGTCCGCCAGGCTGAACACCGCGTCCATGTCGTGCTCGACCAGGAGGATCGAGTGCTCGTCCTTGAGGCCGCGGATGATCTCGACCATCTGGGCGGATTCCTCCGGGCCCATGCCCGCCATGGGCTCGTCCAAGAGCAGCATGCGGGGCTTGGTGGCGAGCGCCATGGCGATCTCGAGCTGCCGGTGCTCGCCGTGGGAGCAGTTCGCCGCGACCACGTCGGCGCGGTGGTCGAGCCCGACCCGCTCGAGCGCGCGCAGGGCCGGCTCGCGCAGCGCCGGGTCCCGGCGGGCGGGCCGCCAGAAGCGGAAGGAATGGCCGTCATGGGCCTGCACCGCGAGCGCGGTGTTGTCCAGGTTGGTCATGTCCAGAAACACGCTGGTGATCTGGAACGAGCGGGCCAGCCCGAGATGGGAGCGGACATGCGACGGCTCGCGCGTGATGTTCCGGCCGTCGAAGATGATCTTGCCGGAATCCGTTTTCAGGGCTCCGGTGAGCTGGGCGATCATGGTGGTCTTGCCGGCGCCGTTCGGGCCGATCACCGCGTGGATCTCGCCCGGCAGGACGTCGAGGAACAGATTGTCCGTGGCCAGGATGCCGCCGAAGCTCTTGTTCAGGCCCTCGACCTTGAGCAACGGCTCAGCCACCGGCCGCCTCCCGCCGTCCCAAGAGCCCGTCGATGCCGCCATGCACGAACAGCACGACCAGAATGAGGAACGGCCCGAAGATGATGTGCCAGTGCTCGGTAAAGCCCGAGAGCGTGTCGGCCAGCAGCAGGAACACCAGCGCGCCGGCAACCGGGCCGAACAAGGTGCCCATGCCGCCGAGCACGACCATGAAGATAAGCTCGCCCGAGCGCGGCCAATACATCATGTCGGGGCTCACGAACTTCTCCAGGTTGGCCTGCAGGATGCCCGCGAGCCCGCAAATCATGCCGGCGATGACGAAGCAGGCTAGGCGATAGCGGTAGGTGGGATGGCCGATGGCGTGCATGCGCGCGTCGTTCGACTTGGAGCCGCGCACCACCATGCCGAAGCGCGAATTCACGACGCGGTGCACCAGGTAGAGGCTGCCGACGAGGCAGAAAAAGATCACGTAGTAGATGACCGTGCGCTCCTCCAGGTCGATCAGCCCGCCGAACTCGCTGCGGAAGTCGATGGTGAGCCCATCGTCGCTGCCGTACTTCTCGACGCTGATGCTGAGGTAATAGATCATCTGGGCGAAGGCGAGCGTGATCATGATGAAGTAGACGCCGCGGGTGCGCAGGCAGATGGCGCCGAAGACCAGGGCCGCGAGCCCGCTGGCCAGCAGCGCGAGCGGCCACTGGATGAAGCCGTTGGTGACCCCGTGAAAGGCCATGATGCCCACGACATAACCGCCGATGCCGAGATAGCAGGCGTGCCCGAAGCTCACCATGCCGCCATAGCCGAGAATCAGGTTGAGGCTCACCGCCGCGATCGCCCAGATCATGATGCGGGCGAACACGGTGATGTAGAAGGGCTCGTCGAGCGCCGGCGCGAGCACCGGCATGAAGGCGCAGAGCCCCAGGATGACGGTGGCGAAGATCCCGCGCGGGGTGCGGAGGGATGCGAGCTCGCCCATCTAGCCGGTCTTCGCCGGGAACAGGCCCTGCGGGCGGAAGGTCAGCACCGCCGCCATGAGCACGTAGATCAGCATCGACGACAGCGCCGGGCCGGCCGCCTCGGCCGCGTTGGCGGGCAGGAACAACAGCAGGAACACGTCCAGGAAGGACCGGCCCATGGTGTCGATCACACCGGCGATGATCGCGCCGATGAAGGCCCCGCGGATCGAGCCGATGCCGCCGATCACGATCACGACGAAGGCCAGGATCAGCACCGATTCGCCCATGCCGCTGCTGGCCGAGAGGATCGGCGCCATCATCATGCCGCCGAGGCCGGCCAAGAGCGCGCCGAGCCCGAAGACCAGGGTGTAGAGCCGCTTCACGTCGATGCCCAGCGCGCCGAGCATGCGCCGGTTCGAGGCCCCGGCCCGGATCAGCATGCCCATGCGGGTGCGGCCGACGAGGAAGTAGAGCGCCACCGCGACCGCGAGCCCGACCAGGATGATGAGCAGGCGGTAGATCGGGTACTCGATGCCGAACAGCAGGTTGACGCTGCCCAACAGGTAGGTCGGCACCGGCATCGAGAGGCCCTCGAGCGGCCAGACCAGCAGCACGATCTCGTTGAAGATCAGGATCAGCCCGAAGGTCGCGAGCACCTGATCCAGGTGGTTACGGGTATAGAGCGTTCTGAGCGTCACCACCTCGACCAGGATGCCGAGCAGGAAGGTGGCCGGCACCGCCAAGACGATGGCGAACAGGAAGGAATCGGTCCAGTCGTAGAACTGGGCGCAAAAGAAGGCGCCCATCATGTAGAGGGACCCGTGCGCCAGATTCACCAGGTCCATGATCCCGAACACGAGCGTCAAGCCGGCGGCCAGCAGGAACAGCAGGATTCCCAGCTGGAAGCCGTTGAGGAACTGCTCGGTGAAGAAAACCCAACTCATGGCTGCTCGGGCGCCCGTCTCCGTGACTGCATACTATAGCGCCGAATAGCGAAGCGGGGGCGACTGGCGCCCCCGCTCTCACTTCGAACGCCGCAGCGCTACATCTTGCAGTCTTTGGCGTAGACGTCCTGATGGTCCTTGAGCACCACCTCACCGGCCGACGTGGTCCAGTTGCCGTCGGCATCGGCCACCACTTTCCGCGACCAGAAATCCTGCACCGGGAAGTGGTTAGCGCCCATCTTGAACTTGCCGCGGACCGACTTGAACTGGGTGTCCTGCATCCGGGCGCGCAGTCCGTCGATGTTGCTCATGTCGCCGTTCACGGCCTCGACCGCGTCCTTGATGAAGAAGATCGTGTCATAGGCCTGCGAGCCATAGAAGGACGGGTACTTGCCGTGCTTCTTCTTGAAGTCGGCCACGAAGCGCTTGTTCTGCTCGTTGTCCAGATCCGGCACCCACTGCTGGGTCATGACCGTGCCCATCACGCCGTTCATATTGGCCTTCTGGAAGAGCGGCAGGCTGATGGAGTCGAGCGTGTAGACGGAGTAGAGCGGGATCTTCCCGTTCAGGCCGGCCAGCGTGAACTCCTTGACGAAGGCGGGGCCGTGCCCGCCGGGATAGAACACGAAGACGCCCTCGGGATTGGCCGCCTTGACCTTGGTGAGCTCGGCCGCCCATTCCTTCTGGGCCGGCCACTTGGTCATGTCCTTGCCGACCACCTTGCCCTTGAAGGTGCGCTCGACGCCCGAGACCATGTTCTTACCGGCCGCGTAGTTGGGCGCGATGATGTAGAGCGACTTGACCCCCTGGCGGTTCAACAGCTCGCCCAGCGCCATGGGCGTCTGATCGTTCTGCCAGGAGATATTGAAGAAGTTCTTGTGGCAGCCCTTGCCGGCGAGCTGGGACGGGCCGGCGTTGGAGCTGATCATGATCTTGCCCGCGTCCCGGGCGACCGGCCAGGACGCCAGCAGCACGTTGGACCAGATGTATCCGGCGATGATGTCGACCTTGTCCCGCTGCAACAGGCGTTCGGTCTCCTGCTTGCCGTCCTGCGGGTTGAACTTGTCGTCGCCGTAGACGACCTCGACATCCTTGCCGGCCATCTTGCGGCCGATATGGTCGAGCGCCAACTCGACCGAGTTCTGCATGTCCTTGCCGATGACCACGGGACCCTTGGACAGGGTCGTCACGAAGCCGATTTTGATTTTCTCCGCCGCCAACGCCGGGCCGGCCATCATGGCCGCCGCAGTCGCCAGCAGGATAATCTTGGATTTCATAGAGGATCCTCCCTGTAAACGAACGCAACGTTGAAGCGGGATTTGTGCCACTTGACCATGCTGTCACCAGCGTCCTTAACCCATTGATCCCGCTCGAATCGGAGCCGAGTGCGCCCGGCTGCACGGTCCCCAAACGCGTGCCGCCGCGCGTCCATCAGCATGCAATATACTGCATATCAGTTGGCATGAGTAGCGATAAATTGCCTGTGTGGTGTCGGGGCTCGAACCGCCGGATTTGGTCACGTGAAAGCTTTGAATGTGATGACCGTGAAGGTGTCCTTGATGTGGGGCAGGGTCTGGATTCGCTCGGTCACGAAGTGGCCAATGTCGACGCTGTCATCCAGATAGCACTTCATGAGCAGGTCGTACTGGCCGGAGATCGAATGAACCTCGGAGACCTGTTCCACGTTCATGACGGCCTCATCGGCCACGTCATACGCCTTGCCGAGGTCGCACTTGACCATGATGAAGATGGTTTGCATGAGGCCCAATCCCGAGATCGGTCCGCCGCGGCGGATGGAGCGCCATATTTGCGCAGGTCTGTTGGCCTGTAAAGCGCCCCGTCCGGTCTTGGATTTCTGGCCGCGCCGGCCCGCCTGTCCTGTCTATTCGAAGTCCGGCTCGGCCGTGCTCAAGACCCCCGTCGTCTCGACAGTCAGGTCGAGGAACTCTCGGTTCAGGTTGGGGTTCTCGGGCTCGTTGCTGCGACTCGATCCAGGTATCGGCGGTCCGCCCCGACCGCTTGCCGGCTCGATATCCAGCAGGCCGCCATCGGGTCTCAGACCGGGGTCCTCAAAGGGCAGTTCTGTCCCCATCGCCAACGCGAAGCCTGGCGTCACGCCGGCCGACTGTCCGGCCAGCACCATCACTCGGCGCGCGCCGCCGCAGCGGGCCGCAAAGCTCATCTGCGTGCCGAGGATGCTGCAGGCGGTCAAGCTGACCTGGCCCTGGTTGACCTGGATGACGGTCCCCAGATCCTGGAGTTGCGCCACGATCACGTCGCTGCCCCGGATGCCGATGGTCGCGGTCGGCGTCTGAATGTCGACCTTCTTGACCTGGTCGGTGATGACGCGACTCATGCCCGAGACGAAGGTAAAGCTCAATTCGCTGGCCGACTTGCCGCTGGGGTCAAAGACGTATCGGTTGATCAGAAGCTCGGCATTGGCGCCGAGGCGAAGCTCGGTCCCGTCCACGAAGCGGACGTGCAACGCCGCATCGGACGGAGTTCGCACCCACTGGTCCAGGATGATCGTGTCGTCGATGAACAGGTCTTCCCAGTTGGAGGCTTGCTCCAAACGCTCGAAGGCTTTCTCTTTGATCAGCCAGACCTTGCCCACTGACCGTTTGGTCGCCGCCGTTGCGCCGCCAGCGGCCAGCGCAAGACCCACGACGAGCGCGACCACAGCCTTCCTGGCTTGCCCATGGAACATCTAATACCGCTCCCCGGATGCTCCCCTAATGGAAGCTAGCATCAAGGAAAGTGTGGTAAAGGTCAATTCAAAAGTTGGCGCGATCGTTAGTTGAAAATCTCACCTGAAATAACTGAAACATTTGGATATCTACTTTGGTTAACAAGGGCCTGGCGTGAGGTGTGAACAGGCCACTCCAAACAGTATTTGCACATACATAAAAACCGGCCATTTCGGCCCGGAGAAATCCTGCAGAGGTGGTTGCGGGGGCGTGGCGCGGCTTTCGCCGATTTGTCAAAGAGATCCTGTATTTGCCGGACACGCCGGGCCCGAGATTCGCCCTTGGTGGCGGACGACCGACTGGCCACCCAGGCGGGATCGGCAATGGCTCGGCCCGGTCGCGTTGCCGGAAAGCCGGGGTCAGTTGCCCTTGGCGCCCAACGGTCGGGTCAGGAAGTTCGGCACCGCGTCGCCGAAGGCGGCGTGCTTGTCCGAGGTCCGGCGCGGCTTATCGCGCTTGCTCTTCTTGTCCTTCGAGCCCGGCTTGGCGGTTTGAGCGCCGGTTTCGGCCTTGGCCGGCTCGGGCTTTTCGGAGGCGCGGCGCCGGCGGCCGCCCTGTCGCTCCGTGTCACGGATCTTTCCGCGCGACTCGCGGCCTTTCGGTCGCTGGCGGCCCCGTCGCCGCCTGCCGCCGTCGCTTTCCAACTCCCCGGCGTCGAAACCGGGCACGTCGATCCGATCAATCTTGCGGCCGATGAGTCTGCTGATCGCGGCGACGAACTTGCCGTCTTCCGGCCCGGCCAGGGTGAAGGCGCGCCCGCGGCGGCCGGCGCGACCCGTGCGGCCGACCCGATGGACGTAGTCCTCGGCGTTCGCTGGCACATCGAAATTGAAGACGTGGGACAGGTCGCTGATATCCAGCCCTCTGGCCGCCACGTCGCTGCACACCAGGAGGGAGATCTGTCCGTCGCGAAACGCGTCCAGTGTCTCGGTCCGAACGGCCTGGACCATGTCGCCATGCAGACCCGCGACGTTGAAGTCATACCTCTTGAGCGAGCGGGCCAGGATGTCCACGTCGCGCTTGCGATTGCAGAAAATGAGCGCGTTGCGCACCGGTTCGCTGGCCAAGAGGGCGCGCAAAGCCGCTCGCTTCTCCTTCGGGTCGCCAGAGACGACGGCCAGGAAATCATCCACGGTCTCGGCGGTGGTCGCCGGCGGTGCGACGCGGATTTCCTTCGGGTTGATGAGGAAATCATCCGCCAGGCGCCGGATTTCGGGCGGGAAGGTGGCGGAGAAGAACAAGGTCTGGCGAATCTTTGGCAGCAGCTTGACGATCCGTTCGATGTCGGGAATGAAGCCCATGTCGAGCATCCGGTCCGACTCGTCGATGACCAGGATCTTCACATCCGTCAGCAGAATGTTGCCGCGCTCGAACAGATCCAGCAGGCGGCCGGGGGTGGCGATCAGGACGTCGACGCCACGGTCCAGCACCTGCTGTTGATCGGCGATCGCCTCGCCGCCGATGAGCAGCGCCTTGGAGAGCTTGTTGTACTTGCCATAGGTCTCGAAGTTCTCGGCCACCTGGGTGGCAAGCTCCCGGGTCGGCTCGAGGATCAGGGACCGCGGCATGCGGGCGCGCGCCCGTCCCGCGGCCAGGATATCGATCATTGGCAAGGTGAAGCTGGCTGTCTTGCCGGTGCCCGTCTGGGCGAGGCCCAGAACGTCGCGCCCCATAAGGACGACCGGAATTGCCTGATCTTGAATTGGGGTAGGTTCCGTGTATCCGGCGTCAGCGACGGCCCGCAGGACGTCTTCGCTGAGACCGAGGTCTGTGAATGGCATATTGGCTGATTATCTCTTCTTGCTGCAAATAGAGCCGCTCTCACAGCGGCTCAGTATCACTCTAGACCAACTTGATCGTATATTTGGTGACGAATCACAAGAATTCCAACACCATCGTCAAACGGGCGCTTTTCCCGCGAGAAATCCGAGGTGCGGACGGCGGTCCGAGCGCACGATCCCGGCGAAATCAAGGGAATCAGGGAGCCAGCAGCAATTGACAGACATCCCCCCTGGGCCGGGGCGAAGCGCTCCCGCCCCAACCAGGCATGCGCGGCCGGCGCTCGTTCTCCTGCCCGGACTGTTGTGTGACGCGGCCCTGTGGCGGGCTCAGTCCGAAGGTCTGGCCGATGCCGCCGAGATTCGCGTGGCCGATCTCACCACCCAGGAGTCGATGGCGGCCATGGCGGAGACAGCGCT
>JAAUXY010037317.1_pt1 | contig 15584 bp, 13 predicted proteins | sample 7278121 | NCBI WGS metagenome assembly JAAUXY01 (sample SAMN14350117, study PRJNA611818) | marine sediment metagenome | isolation source: surface marine sediment (1.8m) | place: French Polynesia: Moorea | collected 2018-08 | reverse complement strand
CCTCGTAGCCGGTGATGCCCTCATAGTCGGTGAGGAAATCGCCGCAGCCATAGAGGATCGGCCGGTCCCGGAAGACCTCGATGGCCCGGACATGATGCGAGGAGTGGCCGTGCACGATGTCGACGCCCGCGGCCGCGATCAGCCGCTGGGCGAAGCGCCGGTGCGCGCCCGGGATCTCGTAGCCCCAGTTGCTCCCCCAATGGAGCGACGCCACCACGATGTCTCCGGGCCGCTTGGCCGCGCCCACCTGGCGCGCGATGCGGCCGGCGGTCGCGTCCGAGAGATCGGACAGGACATTCACCCCGGGCCGGTTCTCGCCCGCCGCCCAGTCCGGCGGAACGCCGCTGCTCATGGCCCCGAAGGCGAAGACCAGCACCCGGCCGTTGCCGGGCAGGTCGAGCACCGCCGGGGCTTCAGCCTCGGCGCGCGTTCGGCCGGCGCCGGCGGTTTTGATCTCTGCAGCCGCAAGCGTGTCCAGCGTCTCCAACAGCCCCGCCTCGGTCCAATCCAGCACATGATTGTTGGCCAGCACGCAGCAGTCGATGCCCGCCGCGGTCAGGCAGGGCACGTTCGCCGGGTTCATGCGGTAGTTGATGCCCTTGGGCAGGTAATCCTCGCTGCGGGTGACGCTGGTCTCGAGATTGACGATGCGCACGTCCGGCCGGGCGCGCGCCAGCGCCGCGAGCGCGTCGCCCCAGACGTAATCGAACGCCACGGGCTTGGGGATCGGTCCGTTCGCCCGCTCCGCCAGGTCGACATAATCAAGGGCCGAGGTTGCGTAGCCCTCATAGAGGCGCGGCGGGCTCGGATGGGGCAGCACCTGGTCCACGCCCCGCCCGGTCATGACGTCGCCGGTCAGCAGCAGGGTGACGGCCTCGGTGTCTCGCCCCGGCATGTCGTTGCTCTGCTCCGCCCTCTGCACCGCGGCGCGCCCCGCGCTTGGGGCCGCGGCAAGCAAGGCCGCCGCGGCCGCGCGCGTCAAGAGCTCCCGGCGCCGTAGGCGCGCCGCTGCAGCCGGGCCAGGCGGGCCCCGCATGATGATGGCCTCCCGTCGCGCGAAGTCCGGATCGTTCGGCCGCTACCGTACCACGCCGCACCGGTTCGGGTCCGGCGTCCAGGCGGAGACCGCGCGCTTGGCCCGGTCGATCTGCGCCCGGGTCAGCCCTTGGGCCACACGCTTCTGGCCGTCGATCGCGACCACGTCCTGCTGCTGGGCCGCGAGGCTGTACCAGAGATAGGCCTCGGCCGGGTCCCGGTCGCGTCCCGAGCCGCCGGACTCAAAAGCCAGGCCGGCCTCGCGCTGCGCCGGGGCGTAGCCCTGGTTGGCGGACAGGCAGAGCCAGGTCCAGAGCCGGGCGTCGCCCGAGTCGGCGCTCTGGTGCATCTTGAACTGCGCCACCGGGTCGCCGGCCTCGGCTTTCGACCGCGTGTACTGCGCCTCGCGCTTCGCCTCGGCCCGCCTGGCTTCGCCGTCGTCGTAGGGCGTGCACACATAGCAGCGGAATCCGCCCGCGCCGCCCCGCGTCTCCGTGGCCCAAGGGAGCGCCGCCGTCAGCACGATGGCGCAGGTCAAGGCGCCTCGGCGCCAGTGCGATGTCACCCGCATGATGTCCCGTCCCCGTCGTTCTCCGCCGTGTCGAAACCGCCCGCTGCCTCCGACATGCAAAGCGGCGGGGATGATTTCAAGACCGCGCGCGCATCACACCTTGGGCGCCCGGTGAAACAATCGAAACATTTCGGTCTCGCGGGCGACATCGGCTTGAAACCCAACGCGCGTACACCGAGCCACCTCTCCTCCTCCCCCAACGAACAAGAATGAAAGGTGAAGCAGGATGCGAAACACCGAGGTGATGACGAGCGGCGGCCCCGTGGAAATCCTCTGCGAGGCCGCCGTCGATTCTGGGGTCGCGCCGGACGCGGACTTCGAGCCGCTGCGCGCGCTGAGCATTTGCGAGCGGCGCAACGTGCTCCGCTTCATGGGGCGCACCGCCCTGGAAAGGCTCATCGGCGCGGACATCCCGCTCTACCGGCGCGCGCCGGCCGGCTGGGTGCCGGTCAGCCTGCTGACGCTCGATGCGATCGATCTGCCCGACGGCCTGATGATCCGGAGCCAGCGCCCCTTCGTCGCGGAAACGCCGCCGCACCTCTTGGACGACGACGTCACGCCGACCTACCGGCACTTCATCCGCAACAACGGCGTGCCGCCGTTCGACATGCGCCCCGAGGCCTGGCGGCTCAGCGTCGACGGGCTGGTCGAGACGCCCATGACGCTCTCCGTCGCCGAGCTGGCCGAGCGCTTCGAGGTGGTGACCGAACGGCTGGTGATGGAATGCGCCGGCAACGGCCGCGCCTTTCTGGACCCGCCCACCGCCGGCGCGCAATGGGCCTATGGCGGCGTCGCCTGCTGCGAATGGACCGGCGTCCGGCTGGCCGACCTGCTGCGCGCCGCGGGCCCGCGGAGCCACGCCGCCTTCGCCGCGGTCGAGGGCGCGGACGGCCGGCTGCCCGGCGAGGGCCGCGGCCCGGCCTTTGCCGGTGTCGTGCCCATGGCGAAGGCGCTGGACCCGCACACGCTGATCGCCTTCGCCCAGAACGGCGCCAAGATCCTGCCCCAGAACGGCGCGCCGCTCCGGCTCATCGTGCCCGGCTGGCCGGGGGCCTATTCGCAGAAATGGCTCACCGCCGTGTCGCTCGTCGAGCGGCGGCCGGGCGGCCGGTTCATGGACGGGCCGAACTACCGCATGCCGCGCTACGACGTGGCGCCTGGCAGCTTCGTGCCGGACGAGGACATGGAGGTTATCGAGTCCATGCCGGTGAAGTCGCTGATCACCGCGCCCGCCTCGGGACACCGGACGGCCGAGCGGACGGTCGACGTGCGCGGCCATGCCTGGGCCGGCGACGACACGGTCGCGGCCGTTTCCCTGTCCTTCGACTACGGCCAGCGCTGGCACCGGGCCGAGCTCGCGCCGCCGCCCAATGCCTACGCCTGGCAGCGCTGGCAGGCCGAGATCACCCTGCCGGGGCGCGGCCACTACGAGATCTGGGCGCGCGCAACCGACGACCAGGGCCGCAGCCAGCCGCTCGCGCCGAAATGGAACCCGGGCGGCTATCTGGTCAACGCGGTGCACCGGATCGGCGTCACGGTGGTGTAGGCGAGGCGACGCGACCGGGCGCGCCGAAGCCGTCGGCGCCATTGACAGCGGCTGGACTGCCGCGCCAGGGTCTCGCCATGGACGCGAGGGCGCGACGGCTCCGGCATGGCGGCGATCTGGCGGCGGCGAGCGAACGGTTCGGCCGGCCGGCGGAAGGCTGGCTCGATCTCTCGACCGGGATCAATCCGAACCCTTACCCGCTGCCCAAGCTGGACGCGGCCGCCTGGACCCGGCTGCCGCAGGCGGACGCGGAGGACCGGTTGCTGGCCGCGGCGCGCGCCGCCTACGGCGCGGCGGACCGCGCGGCGATCGTGGCCGCGCCGGGCACCCAGGCGGTGATCCAGTGGCTGCCGCGGCTGAGAGCCGCCGGCCGCGTCGCCGTGCTCGGCCCGACCTATGGCGAGCACGCCGCCGCCTGGCAGGCGGCCGGCCATGCGGTCGCGGATATGTCGGATTTGGGCGGTGGCGGGGCGGCGGATGTCTGCGTCGTGGTCAACCCCAACAACCCGGACGGCCGGGTCTTCGAACCGGACGCCCTCCTGGCGCTGGCGGAGCGGCTGGCCGCGCGTGTCGGGCTGCTGGTCGTGGACGAGGCCTTTGCCGATGTCCTGCCGGAGGTGAGCCTCGCCCCCCATGCCGGCGCGCCCGGCCTAATCATCCTGCGCTCCTTCGGGAAGTTCTTCGGGCTGCCCGGCCTGCGCCTGGGCTTCGCGCTCGGTCCCGCGAACCTGATTGAAAGCCTGCGGCAGGCCCTGGGTCCCTGGGCGGTGTCCTCGGCGGCGCTCGAGATCGGCGCGCAGGCCCTCTCGGATCGTGGCTGGACCGAAAGAACAAGAATAAAAATCAATAATTTATCTGTTAAAACTGAATTTCTGCTCGAAGAATTCCAGTGCCCAGTGGTGGGCAGCGCCGGCCTGTACCGGTTGGTCGAAACGGCGCGCGCGCCGGCGCTCTACGACCATCTGGGTCGGCGCGGGATCCTGACCCGGCCATTCGACGAGCAACCGGCTTGGCTGCGGATCGGTCTGCCCGAGGACGAGGCCGCCCTGGCGCGGCTCGCCGCGGCGCTCCGGGCCTTTCCGGCGCCATAGACCGACCGGTCTGGCCGCGCTTCTCAGCCGGTCTCGCTGATCCTGTGCCGGTTCAGGGGATCGGCGACGAGTGCCCGGCCATGCAGCGCGCCGAGCCAGTCGAGCCCGGCCCTGAGCCGCACGACCTCGCCCAAGACGAACAGTGCCGGCGGCTCCAGGCCGGCCGCCGCCGCGTCCTCGGCGGAGGCGCCGAGTGTCGTCTCGAGCACCTGTTGCTCCGCGGTCGTCGCCTTGACGATCAGGGCCGCCGGCTCGCCCGCGTCCCGCCCGGCCGCCAACAGCCGGCCGGCAATCTCGGCCAGATGCTTGAGCGGCATGAACACGACGAGCGTGCCCGAGCCGCGCGCCACGCCGGTCCAATCGACGGTCTCCGGCACCGCGCCCGCGGCACTGTGGCCGGTGACGAAAGTGACCGACGCATTCGTGTCGCGATGGGTCAGCGGGATGCCGGCATAGGCCAGGCCGCCGATGCCCGAGGTGACGCCCGGCACGATCCGGAACGGGATGCCGGCCGCGACCAGCGCCAGCGCCTCCTCGCCGCCGCGCCCGAAGACGAACGGGTCGCCGCCCTTGAGCCGCAGCACCCGCTTGTCCTGCCTGGCGAGCCGCACCAGCCGCTCCGAGATATCGGCCTGTTTGGGCGACGGTTTGCCGCCGCGCTTGCCGGCGTATTGCAGCACGCAGCCCGGCCGCGCCAGATCCAGGATTTCGGGGCTGACCAGCGCGTCGTAGACGACCACATCGGCCTGCCGCAGCCCCTGCCAGGCATAGAGCGTCAACAGGCCCGGATCGCCCGGTCCGGCGCCGGTGAGCCAGACCCAGCCGGGCTCCAGGTCCGCCAGGTTCGCAATCCCCTCCGTCATGGCGCGACTGTACACGGCGGGACACGGCCTAGCCAGACCGGGCAGGCGGCCGTAACATCGCGCCATGGGACGGAAACCGAGCGGATCCTTGCGCCGCGGCTGGACCACGGGCGCCTGCGCGACGGCGGCGACGCGGGCGGCCTATACCGCACTGCTTACCGGCAGCTTTCCGGATCCGGTGACGGTCGCCCTGCCCAAGGGCGCGCAGCCGAGCTTCGCCCTGGCCCGGCACAGTCTGGGAAACGGCTGCGCCGAGGTGGCCATCGTCAAGGATGCGGGCGACGATCCGGACGTGACCCATGGCGCACTCGTGGTTGCCGCCGTGCGCCGCGGCGCCCCCGGCACGGGTGTGGTGTTCAAGGCGGGCGAGGGCGTCGGCACCGTGACCCGGGCGGGCCTCGCGCTGCCGGTCGGCGAGCCGGCCATCAACCCGGCCCCGCGGGAACTCATGCGCGCGGCGGTACGCGAGTTGGCCGAAGCCCATGGCGACGGCGGGGACGTGGAGATCACGGTCTCGATCCCGGGCGGCGCTACGCTGGCGGAGAAGACCATGAACGGCCGGCTCGGCATCGCGGGCGGGCTCTCGATCCTCGGCACCACCGGCGTGGTGATCCCGTTCTCCTGCGCCGCCTGGATCCATTCCATCCACCGCGGCATCGACGTGGCCCGGGCGGCGGGGCTCGACCATGTCGCCGGCAGCACCGGAAAGACCTCCGAGGCGGCGGTGGCGGACCTCTACGGGCTGTCCGAGCAGGCGCTCATCGACATGGGCGATTTCGTCGGCGGCATGCTCAAATATCTCCGCGCCCATCCGATCGCCCGGGTCACCATCGCCGGCGGCTTCGCCAAGATCAGCAAGCTCGCGGCGGGCTTTCTCGACCTGCACTCCGGGCGCAGCCAGGTGGATCTCACGGGACTCGCGGCGCTGGCAACAGAGCTCGGCGCGGGTCCGGACGCGGTTGATGCCATCCGCAATTCCAACACCGCGAACGAGGCGCTCGAGCACGCGCGTCAGGCGGGGCTGCCGCTCGCCGACGCCGTCGCCGATCGGGCCCGCCAAACGGCGCAAACGGTGGTGGCCGGCGCGGCCACCGTCGAGGTGGTGATCTTCGACCGCCGGGGCCGCCTGGCCGGCCGCTCCCATGCCTGACCGAACAATCAGGGTGCTGCTGCTGGGCGGCACCGAGGAGGCGGCGGCACTCGCCCGCGCGCTCGACGCGGACCCGCGGCTCCACCTGATCACCTCGCTCGCGGGGCGCACCAAGGTGCCGGCCACGCTGCCGGGCGAGCTGCGCAGCGGCGGCTTCGGCGGCGCCGACGGCTTGGCCGTCTATCTGCGGCAAGAAGGCATCGACGCGGTTCTCGACGCCACGCACCCCTTTGCCGCGACCATGAGCCGCCACGCGGCGGAAGCCTGCGGCGAGGCGCAGGTGCCCTGTCTGCACGTCGTCCGGGCGCCCTGGACGCCGGTCGAGGGGGATGACTGGATCCCGGTGCCGACCGCGGGCGACGCCGCGGCGCAGCTGCATCCGGGACAGACGGTCTTGCTCACCGTCGGCCGGCAAGAGCTTGCGCCCTTTGCCGCGCGCCCGGATGTCGCCTATGTGGTGCGTCTGATCGACCCGCCCTCCGAGCCGCTACCGTTCCGTCCCCACGCGCTGATCCTGGCGCGCGGGCCCTTTGCCCTGGAAGCGGAACGGTCGCTGCTGGCGCGCTATCGCATTGACGTGCTGGTCTGCAAGAACAGCGGCGGCAGCGCCACCTATGCCAAGGTCGCGGCCGCGCGGGAGAAAGGCATTCCGGTGGTCATGATCGAGCGGCCGTCGCCGCCCGGGGGCACGACCGTCGCGACCGTCGACGCGGCGCTCGACTGGCTGGCGGGCGTTATCGGCGCAGAGCGCGCCGGTGGGCTCAGCCGCCGGCCATAGTGGAGAGTCCCCAGCCGCCGGCTGCCGTCAACAGCACCACCAGCCAGGCCGGGACCTTCCAGAACACGAGCAGCGTGAACGCGGCCAGGGCGAGGGCGAAGTCGGCCGCCGTGTGGATGGCGCTGGTCCAGACCGGGTTGTAGAGGGCGGCGAGCAACAGCCCGACGACCGCCGCGTTGACGCCGAGCAGGGCCGTCTGGACGCGGCGCAGGCGGCGCAGGCTCTCCCAAAACGGCAGCGCGCCGATGACCAGCAGGAAGGACGGCGCGAAGATCGCCAGCAGGCAGATCAGCGCGCCAAGCCAGCCGTTCGGCGCGGTCGTCAGCACGGTGCCCAGATAGGCCGCGAAGGTGAACAGCGGTCCGGGCACCGCTTGCGCCGCGCCATAGCCGGCGAGGAAGGCGTCCTGCGAAACCCATCCCGTGGGCACGACCTCTGACTGCAAGAGCGGCAGAACCACATGGCCGCCGCCGAAGACCAGCGACCCGGACCGATAGAAGCTGTCGATCAGGGCCAGCGACTGCGACGGAAGGACCGCCGCGACCAGCGGCAGCCCGATCAATAGGGCGAAGAACAGCACCAGCGCGGCCACCGCCAGGCCGCGGCCCGTGCCGATGCCGAGCGGCGCGTGCTGCTCAGCCGGCTCGCTGCGCAGGAAGGCGAGCCCGGCCAGGCCGCCGGCCACGATCACGCCGACCTGAACCAGCGGCGTCGGCGCGGCCAGCACGCCGATCGCCGCCAGCGCGGCCAGCGTGGCGCGCGGCGGGTCCGGGCACAGGCTGCGCGCCATGCCCCACACCGCGTTGGCGACGACCGCCACCGCGACCACCTTGAGGCCGGCGAGGAGACCGGCCGGGATCGCGTCCTGCAAGACGACGACCCCGTAGCCGAACAGCACCAGGGCGATGGCCGAGGGTGCCGTGAAGGCGGTCCAGGCGGCCAGCGCGCCCGGCAGGCCCGCCTTGGCCAGACCGATGCCCATGCCGACCTGGCTCGATGCCGGGCCGGGCAGGAACTGGCAGAGCGCCACGAGATCCGCATAGGCGCGATCCTCGAGCCAGCGGCGGCGCGCGACGAACTCGTCCCGGAAATAGCCAAGATGGGCGATGGGGCCGCCGAACGACGTCAGGCCGAGGCGCAGGAAGGCCAGGAAGACCGCGCCGACCGTTTGGCGTCCGGCCGACAGGTCCTCCGGCGTGTCGTCATGGGTCATGGCCGGTCTGCCCAAGTGGCTGCGGATACGATCTGCGCGATCCTCACCCAGGCCGAAAGAGGTGGACATGCGCTGGATCATAGAGGCGGCTCTCCGCCGCGCCCTCGCTCTCCAGGACGCGGCCCACCAGGATCAGCGCGGTACGCGTGATCTTGGCCGCGCGTAGCTGTTCGGCGATATCTGCCAGCGTGCCGCGCAGAACCGTCTCGTCCGGCCAGCTCGCCCGATGGACCACCGCCACCGGACAGTCCGCCCCGTAATGGGGCAAGAGTTCCCGCACCACCGCGCGGACGTTGCGCGCCGAGAGGTGGATCGCCAGGGTCGCGCCGGACCGGGCGAGCGTCTCAAGGTCTTCGCCCGCGGGCATCGGCGAGGCCTGCATCGCGGTGCGGGTCAGGATGATGGTCTGGCTGACGCCGGGGAGCGTCAGCTCGGTCTTGAGCGCCGCGGCAGCGGCGGCGTAGGCGGGCACGCCCGGCGTCACGTCGTAGTCGATGCCGAGCGCGTCGAGCCGGCGCATCTGCTCGGCGATGGCGCCGTAGAGCGACGGGTCGCCCGAATGCACCCGGGCCACGTCCAGCCGGGCCGCGTGCGCCGCCTCGAACTCGGCGACGATTTGGTCGAGCGTCATGGACGCCGTGTCGACCACGCGCGCGCCTTCGGGCGCTTGGTCGATCACCGCCTGCGGCACCAGCGAGCCGGCATAGAGGCAGACCGGGCAGGCGGCGATCAGGTCACGGCCTCGGACCGTGATCAGGTCGGCCGCACCGGGCCCGGCCCCGATGAAATGCACGGTCATGCGGAGATCACCGGGTCGGGCTTCCGGGCATAGCCGCGCGGGGTGTAGACCCAGACGCCGCCGTCTCCGCGCGGAACCCGCCGGGTCTCGGTCGAGCCCACGAGAACGAGCGTCAGCATGTCGGCGCGGGCGGGTGCAAGGTCCTTGAGGGTGATCACCTCGATGGCCTCGTCAGCCCGGCCGAGATTGCGCGCCAGCACCACGGGCGTGTCTGCGCGCCGGTGCGATAAGAGGATGCGTCGCGCCGTGACGAGCTGCTCGGTGCGCCTGCGGGAGACCGGATTGTAGAAGGCGATCACGAAATCTCCCTCGGCCGCCGCCCGGATGCGCCGCTCGATGACCTCCCAGGGCGTCAACAGGTCCGAGAGCGAGATGGCGCAGAAGTCGTGCCCCAGGGGCGCGCCGATGCGCGCGGCTGCGGCCTGCAAGGCGGAGATACCCGGCACGGTGCGGACCGCGACCCGATGCCAGTCGGGCCGGTCGGCGCCCGCCAGTTCTTCGAAGACCAGCGCGGCCATGGCATAGATGCCCGCGTCGCCCGAGGAAACCAGCGCGACGTCGCGTCCCTCGGCCGCGAGATCGAGGGCGGCGCGCACCCGCTCGGTCTCTTCGCCCAAGGCATAGTCGTGACGCCGCTTGCCGTCCGCGGCAGTCCCTAGAAGGTCGAGATAGAGGCCGTAGCCGACCAGGTCGCTGGCGGCCGCAATGGCGGCGTCCGCCTCGGGCGTGCGCCAGTCGGCGGTGCCCGGACCGATGCCGACGATGGCGAGGCTGCCTCGAGCGCGGCCCAGCAGCTCGGCCCGCAGGACAGCGGGGGCCCGGGCGACGGCACAGGTGGCCCGCACGCTCTTCTGCTTGGGCACGATCAGAGCTGCCTCCGGGCCCGCCGCGGCGAGCGCTGCTCCTTCGGCGACCCCGTGACAGCCCACTTCCCGGAACACCATGTCCGACGGGTTGGCGAGACGCGGCGTTTCGGCTTCCAGCGTCTCGGCGTCGAAGAACCGGGCCGGCACCCCCAATCTGGCGGCCAGCGCGATTACAGCAGGCTCGTCCATCTTGACGTCGATGGAGAACACCCCGGCCAGCGTCCCGGGCGCCAGCCCCTGGGCGAAGAGTGTCTCGCGCACCAACGCCGCCAGCTCCTCGGGCGCCGTCCCGCGCTCGCAGCCGACCCCGAGGGCCAGGGTCCGCGGATGGTAGACGAGGCAATCCGGGCCGCCTTCGGCCCGCCGGTCGGTCACGCGAATGGTCAGGCGGCCGGCCGGGTCGAGGGTCAGATCGCTGTCCGCGAGCCACGGGGCCGCGCCGTCGAGCGCCACCGTCTCGCCGGCGAGCAGCGCCGCGGTGAACGCCTTGACGTCCTCGGGATTGGCGAGCGTCCAGCCCGCGGGCGGCGCGTCGAGGGCCACGCCGAAGCGCAGGTCGCCCGCGGTGGTGATGGCGGCGGTCGCGCCCAGGGCGGCGGCCAGGGTCTCGGCCAGCGCGTTGGCGCCGCGATGGCCGCCGAGCAGCGGCACCACCGCCGAGCCGTCTTCGGCCACGGCCAGCACCGGCGGCTCGGCCGTCTTGTCGGCGAGGACCGGGGCCAGCAGCCGGATCAGAATACCCGTGGCGCAGAGCCCGACGATCGGCCGGCCCGCCGCGAACAGCTCCCGAAGATGCGTCCCGAGATCGTCGACGGCGATGTCGACGGCCGCCACCCGTCCGGCCGGTCCATGCAGCGTCGCGCCCGGCAGGGCGGCGGCAATACGCCGGGCCGTCGGCAGGCCGCTCTCGGTCAGGAGGATGACAGCCGGCGCGTTCACAGCCGCCAGGCCTCCCCGCGCCCGTGCACCAGAACCATGGAGAAATAAGGTGCGGCCTCGCCGTCGACCTGCGCGAGCGGCAGGATCTTCTGGCTCCGCATGGTCGCGTACTCGACATAGCGGGCCTTGTCGGCGAGCCCGAGCTCGTCCAGGACGGCCCGCACCTTGGCGAGATGGCGGCCGACCTTGATGATCGCGGCCGCCTCCACCTCACGCAGCCGCGCCCGGATCTCCTGCGGGTCCAGCGGTGCCGGAATGACCGCGAGCGTATCGTTGCGGGCCGCGAGCGGCGCGCCGACTGCGGTGGCGCAGGCGACCAGCGAGGTCACGCCGGGCACGACCTCGACCGGGAAGCGCTCGGCCATGCGGCCGTAGAGAAACATGAACGAGCCATAAAAGAAGGGATCGCCTTCGCAGAGCACGGCCACGTCGCGCCCGGCCTCGAGATGGGAGGCGATGCGCGCCGCCGCCCGGTCGTACACGTCCTGGGCCGGGAAGCGGTCCGGCCGCATTGGCATACGGATCGGGATCTCCTCCTGCGCGGGCGAGAGATAGTCCGCGACGATGGCGCGGGCCAGGCTCTCGCCCGTCTCCGGGGCCGGATAGGCGACCACCGGTGCACTCTCGAGCAGGCGCAGGGCCTTGACCGTGATCAGCTCCGGGTCGCCCGGACCGACGCCGAGGCCGTAGAGCGTGCCGGTCACGGCTTGACGCCCGCATACTGGGTGACGGTCATGAGCGGCCGCCAGCCGCGATGGGGACCGATCGGCTCGGCGCGGGCGACGGAGATGCGGCGCAGCTCGCCGCCCCGCTCGGACTGCCAAGCGCCGAGCGCCCGCTCGCCTTCGAGCGTGACCACGTTGGCGACCAGCCGTCCGCCCGGCTTGAGCACGTCCCAGCACGCCGCGAGAACGCCGTTGCCGGACGTGCCGCCGCCGACGAAGGCCGCGTCCGGCGGGTCGAGCCCGGCCAGCGCAGCGGGCGCGACCCCCTCCACGATCTCGAGCGTGGGCACGCCGAGGGCGGCCGCGTTGTCCGCTATCATGGCGATACGCTTCGGCTCCCGCTCGATGGCGACGGCGCGGCAGGTCGCGTGGCTGCGCAGCCATTCGATGGCCACCGAGCCGCAGCCCGCGCCCACGTCCCAGAGGAGCTGGCCGGGGACCGGCGCGAGGGCCGCGAGCGTCATGCTGCGCACCTCGCGCTTGGTGAGCTGGCCGTCATGGACGAAAGCATCGTCCGGCAGGCCAGGGACCCGCGGCAGCCGCCGCGCATCCGGCCCGGCGACGCAGTCGATGGCGAGCGTGTTGAAATCGGCCACGCGGTTGGCCGACCAGTCCGCCGCGGTGCCGTCGATGCGGCGCTCGTTCTCACCGTCCATATGTTCGAGCACGACAAGCCGGCTCGGCCCGTAGCCCATCTCCCGCAGCACCGCGGCCACCGCGCCGGGCGTCGCCCCGTCCTCGGACAGGGCCAAAATGCGCGCGCCGGGCTGGACAGAACTGCGCAGCAGATCGACGGGCCGGCCGTGCAGAGTAAGGCACGCCGTCTCGGCCAGCGGCCAGCCGAGCCGGGCGCAGGCGAGGGTGAAGGCGGAGACGCCCGGGACGATGGTCATCTCGTCGATGGGGATCCGCTTGGCGAGCGTGACGCCGATGCCGAACTGCATCGGGTCGCCGGTCGCGAGCACGCAGACCTGCCGGCCGCGCCGGCGCTCGATCTCGTCGACCGCGGCGGCGAGCGGGTTGGGCCAGGGCAGGCGTTCGCGCGGGTCGTCCGCAGGCAGCATGGCGAGATGGCGCTCGCCGCCGACGAACAGCTCTGCCCGGTCCATGAGCGCGCGGGCGGCCGACGAGAGGTCGCCGAGACCGCCGTCGCCGACGCCCACGATGCTGAGCCATTTCCCGGTCACGGCGGGCCCGCCGCGAGCGCGTTCACTGCCGCCGCGGCAAGCGCGCTGCCGCCGCGCCGGCCGCGCAGGGTCAAATAGGGGATGTCCAGGTCCGTGGAGACAAGCAGCTCCTTGGACTCGCGCGCGCCGACGAAGCCCACCGGGAAAGCGAGGATCGCGGCCGGGCGCGGCCGGCCCTCCTCGATGAGTTCGAGCAGACGGAACAGCGCCGTGGGTGCGTTGCCGATGGCCACGACGGCGCCCGAAAGGTAGGGCGTCCAAAGCCCGACCGCGGCGGCCGACCGGGTCGTCTTTTTCCGTCTTGCCGCGTCGCCCGCCTCCGGTGCGTCGATCATGCAGACGACCTCGTTATCGGCCGGCAGTACCCGCCGGATCACGCCCTCCGCCACCATGCGCGCGTCGGCCAGCACCGGGGCGCCGGCGGCCAGCGCGTCGCGCCCGGCCGCCACCACGTCGCCGCGCCAGGCGAGATCGAGCACGATGTCCGGCATGCCGCAGGCATGGACCAGACGCGCGGCCACGTCCCGCAAAGCCGGCGGCAGCCCGTCGAGCTCCGCCTCCTCGCGCACGATGGCGAAGGACTGACGATAGATCTCGGCCGGATCGCGCAGATAGTCGATCATTGGGAACCCTTGGCCGGTGGCTGAAGCGAGCTGATAACCCCCCTCCCTATCCCTCCCCCACAAGGGGGGAGGGGATTCGAGGGGCTCCTAATTCAGTCCCCCTCCCCCTCGATGGGGGAGGGTTGGGGTGGGGGTGATCGTTCATTCGTGACCCCGCCATTCAGTCGCCGCCCGCGGCCGACTTCTTCAGCGTGACGGGCCCCAGCGGATGGTCCGCATGCGGGTACGGATGATGGCCGTGCCCGTGGTCATGACCGTGGCCGTGCGTATGCGCGTGTCCGTGATCATGGGCGTGCGTCTGGTCCTGCCCGTTGCCGCCCGCGGCCTGGTCCGCATCGGTGCCGATGCCTTCCACGTGGTGATGGTGGCTCTCCTGCGCGAGCCCCACCTCGTCCTCGAAGCCCAGCACCTGCTCGCGGTACTTGCACATCTGACAGTTCATGACGGCCCGGCCTTCGTCGATCTCCCGCACCCGGTCGAGGACCGACTCGACCACCAGCGGGTGGGCGTTCAGATAGGGCGCCTTCACGAACTCGATGTCGGGATGGCGCGCGGCCACCAGATCGGTGTGATCGTAGATGCGACGCACCAGCACGCCCGTGAAGAGGAAATAGGGGAAGACGACCATGCGCCGGTAGCCGAGCCGCGTTGCGTGTTCCAGCCCTGGCTCGACCAGCGGGAAGGTGACGCCGGAATAGACCACCTCGCCCCAGCCGAAGCCGAAGCCTTCCCACAGCATGCGCATCACCTTGGAGATGTTCGAGTTGGCGTCCGGGTCCGAGGCACCGCGGCCGACCACCACCAGGAGCGTCTCGTGCAGCGGCACGGCGTCCGGCGCCGCGTCGAGCGCCTCTTGGATGCGCGCGCCGGCGGCACGGATCATCTTCAAGTCGATCCCGAGCTCTCGCCCGTAATCAACTGTGACACCGTCATTTTGCGCCATGTAGGTGTTCAACACCGAGGGGATGTCGTTCTTCACATGCCCGGCCGCGAACAGCATGCCCGGCACCGCGAGGATGCGGCGGTTGCCCTGGTCACGCAGGGTATTCAGGCCGTCCCGGATGACCGGGCGCGCGAACTCGAGAAAGGCATGGGTCACGTCCTGCTCCGGCAGGCGTTGCGCCACCGCCTCGGCCAGCGCGCCGAATTCGCGCACGGCGCCCGGGTCGCGGCTGCCATGGCCACAGAGCAGCACTCCGGTCTTGTCGTTCATCATGCCCCCTCGTCGAAGCTGGTTTGAAGGTAAGTCAGACGCGCCGGCCAAGGCAACGTGCCGGTTCCGCGATTGACCGGCCTGGCTGCGCCGCGCAGGATCGGCCGATGTTGGTCCCTTGGCTCTCGGATCACGGCGGCTCGCCGCTGTTGATACTCTTGGTCGCGCTCGCGCTCGACGCCGCGTTCGGCGATCCCGCCTGGCTCTACAGTCGCGCGCCGCATCCGGTCGCGACGCTGGGTCGACTGATCGGGAAGCTGGAGCCGCGCTTCAATCACGCAGATCTCTCTCATGAAGAGCGCATTCGCAGCGGACGCCGGTTTGCCGGCGTCCTGATCGCATCGGCTTTCGTGCTCGGCGGCGTCCTGAGCCTCGGATTGCGGAGCGTGCCGGGTCCCGGCGGCTGGCTGTTGGAGGCCGTGCTCGCGAGCACGCTGATCGCCTTTCGCGGACTCCATGCGCATGTCGCCGCGGTCGGGAATGGGCTCGCGCAAGACCTCGCGGTCGGCCGGGACGCCGTGCGGCATATCGTCGGCCGCGATCCCGCGAGCCTGGACGAACACGGTGTGGCCCGCGCCGCGATCGAGTCGGCGGCCGAGAACCTGTCCGACGGCGTGGTCGCGCCTGTGTTCTGGTATCTCATATTGGGGCTGCCGGGGCTGTTCGCCTACAAGACCATCAACACGCTGGACAGCATGATCGGGCACCGCACGGACCGCTACGAGGCGTTCGGCCAGGCCGCCGCGCGGGTCGACGACTTCGCCAATCTGCCGGCCGCGCGGATCACCGGTCTGCTGATCGCGCTCGCGGCCGCCGTGCTTCCCGGTGCGGACGGCCGCGGCGCGCTCCTGGTCATGTGGCGGGATGCAGGCCTGCATCGCTCGCCCAACGCCGGCTGGCCCGAGGCGGCCATGGCCGGCGCCTTGGGGCTTTCGCTCGGCGGGCCGCGGCAATACGAGGCGCAAACGGTCGACGACGCCTGGCT
>JAAUXY010184789.1_pt1 | contig 15591 bp, 10 predicted proteins | sample 7278121 | NCBI WGS metagenome assembly JAAUXY01 (sample SAMN14350117, study PRJNA611818) | marine sediment metagenome | isolation source: surface marine sediment (1.8m) | place: French Polynesia: Moorea | collected 2018-08 | reverse complement strand
GTGACAATTCCCTTGGATCTTCGCCTTGCTCATCATTAGTCGGTCGTCGCTCCCTAGGCCGCAGGCCTCGGTTGTTAGTGACAATTCCCTTGGATCTTCGCCTTGCTCATCATTAGTCGGACGTCGCTTCCGAGGTCTTCGACCTCGATCGCTTGTGACAACTCCCTTGGATCTTCGGCATATTAATCACTGTTGGGACTCGGACGCTCTCCCTAGGCCTTCAGCCTCGGTTGCTTGGTGCGACTCCCTTGGATCTTCGCCATATTCGTCATTAGTCGGTCGTCGCTCGCTCGGCCTTTGGCCTCGGTCGCTTGGAGCGACTCTACGGACAGGTGGCGAATGCGGTGGTGTCGGTGATGGCGTCGGCGGCGACTCCTAATGGGTTGATGTAGGTGCGGGTCTGATTTCGTTCGGTGTCGGTGACTCTGAGGGTGTAGCCGATGTCGGTGGTGGCGGCGGCGAAGACCCAGTAGCGATTGTTGATGCTGCAGCCGTTGAGGACTTTGATCAGCAGTTCCCAGTTCTCGGCGTTGAAGAAGTAGAACAGACCGGAATCGTCGGAGCCGAAGGGGACGACTTCGCCGACGCCTGTGCCGGTCCCAGTCCGCCAGTCGATTTCGACTTGGAAACGCCCGCTGTTGAGGCATAGGTGGGTGTCGCTGGGGGTGCAATTACCCAGCTCCTCCGTCTCGGCCGAGACTCCGGGGATGCTGTTCGCGAAGTCTTCTGGCTCGGCGATGACCGTAGGCGCGATGTCGTCGGATAGGTCGAAATCGAGCTCGGTATCCGCGACGGCTGAACAGACGGGCAGGGCGGAGGTGTCGGTGATGGCTGCTGCCGCGGTACCCAGCGGATTGAAGTAGCTCTTCGAGATTCCGGTCAGGGTGTCGGTGACCCGCAGGGTGTATTCGACGTCGGTGGTGGCGGCGGCAAAGACCCAGAAGTGGTTGGTGAAGGAGCAGCCGTCGAGCACTTTGACCAGCATTTCCCAGTTGTTGGCGCTGAAGAAGTAGATGATGCCGGAATCTTCTTCTGAGAAGATCGCGTTGCCCCGGCCCGGTTGGCCGTTCGGATCGCGCCAGTCGACCTCGACCACGAAGCGTTCCTGGTTCAGGCATAGGAGCTGGTCGCGACTGCACGGCCGGCGGCCGACGGTCACGGAGTCGACTTGGTTGCCTGCTACTCGCAACGCGTAAGTACCCGGGGTGGCGATTTCGACCTGGCCCGACGCTTGGGGCAGGCCCTGGCCAGCAAGGGTCGCCGATGGTCCGCTCCAGGCATAACCCAAGAAGCCTCCGGTGGGGGTGGCATCGGCACCGGTGGGGCCCGCCGTCGCTAGGTTGGCGGGGGTGGACACCAGCTGACCGGTGCTGGGCTCGGTCGGCAAGAAGAGGTTTGGCACGTCGCTCTTGACGGTGACGGTGCCGTCCGAGCGCGCCAACACCAGGTTGTTGAGCTCGTCGGCGGTGAGGCCACCGAAACCCACGGCCAGGTTTTTGTAGATGTCCTCGCCGAAGCTGGTGGAGTGAATCCGGTTGCCGTTGTAGACGATCCGGTTGAAGGGCCCGGTCACGCTGTCGCGATCGACGATCGGGATGCCCGTGTTGCCGCTGAAGGTGGTTCCCTCGACCACCCCGGTGAGGTCACCGAGGCCGGTCACCAGGGCGGAGCCGGGGGACTGCTGGACGGGCTCCATGATCCCGGGGCTGACGTCGTTGTCCAAGAACAGGCTGTCCCGAACCTCGACGTGACCGTCGGTGATCAATAGGGCGCCCCCAGCCTGGACCGCGGAGTTGCGGGCGAACGATGTGTCGTTGAAGATCAATCGATTGTCGTTCAGGGCGAGGACCGCGCCGCCCACGGCACCCTCGCCCAGGGCGTCCGAGTCGATGATCATCGACGAGCTCATCTCGAGGTCGACGAGGGAGACCGCCATGGCGCCGCCGACGCCGGTCCCGAGCTCGCTGGTCTCGACGTCGCAGTCGGCAAAGATCACATTGTCGAAGCGCAGTCGGGCTCGATTGTCGGCAGCGGTACCGTCTTGGGGAACACCGTTGCCGGTGAGGCGGGTGAGGTCGCCTTGAGCAAAGAGGCAACCGCCCTCCCGGGCGCCGACGCCGGTGGTGCCGAAACGACCCTGGATCAAGGAGCCGGTGAGGCTCAGCTCCACCGGGCGCCGATTGATCGCCCCGAAGTCGGTCGAGGCGTCGGCGAAGTCCGAGGAGCCGACGCTGAAGGTGCCACCCGAGGCATGGAGCGGCGGTCGCGGGATCGACCGATTGCCGCGAAAGACGGAATCGACGACTTCGACGACCGCCCGATAGGCGCTGATGCCGCCGCCGAAGGTGCCGACGTTCTGATCGAAGCGCGAGCCCCGGATCTCCAGCCGGATCTGGTCCTCGACGTGGATGGCGCCGCCGCCGGGAGGAAACGGCACAGGACAGCAGGCATCCGGCATCACCAGGTTGCCGACGAAGGTCGCGTCCCGGACCATCACCACGGTGCTTTCCTCATCCCCGGTCGGCTCCGGATCCAGCCAGTTGCCGATGGCATAGATGGCGCCGCCGACCGCTCCCGCCTGGTTGCCCTCGAAACGTGAGCGGGTGATGGTGAGCGTCGTGTCGATGGCCACGATCGCACCGCCTACGGATCTGGCGCCGTGATCCGGCAGGTTGACCCGATTGTTGGTGAAATCGCTCCAGGTGACCTCGACGGTAGAATCCTGCGCGAAGATGGCGCCGCCAAATTGCCGGGAGCGATTGTCTTCGAAACGTGAGTTGACGAAACGCACGCGGCTGCCGTCCTTGATTCGGATGGCGCCGCCGCCCGCGTCCAGCGAGTCGTAGACGTTGCGCTCGAAGACGCAGCTGGCGAAGACCGCCTCCGCGTTCTCGATGGTGATCGCGTTGCGTCCGGCGCCGGCGGAAAAGCCGTCGCGAAAAGTGAGCCCCTCGAATCCCACGCTGCCGGCACTCTGGCCGCTCAGCAAGAACAAAAGCCCGCTGCCCTGGCCGTCGAGGACGACCGGTTCGCCGGCCGCGGCCCTGACGGTGAATCGTTTGCCGGAGGTGCTGCGGAAGCCGCCGCCGGGCGCCGGATAAACGCCGCTGGCGATCTCGATGATTCCGCCTTCTGAGACTCGATCGAGCGCCTGCTGCAGGTTGCCGTCCTGGGGGACCCGTTCGAAGGGCCTGGCCCAGGCGACATTACCGGCGATCAGAGCGACGACCAGACCGACTCGCGGTGCGAGGGCGTGGCGGAGAATATTCTTGACGGTCTGCATGGTGACGGTCTCCCGGAATATGTGGAGGTCGACAGTCGACATGCTGGGCGGTGGGTAGCGAATTGAGCGTATCAGATGAATCCAGGCCCAGGTGTACGTCCACATATGCGCCCAGGTGACGCCCTGGGCGGCACATGCCATCCTTCGGGCTCCGGATGGCGCCGCTCGGCTGTCTTGGGATTTCTGGAACGTTCGTGTGGGTGCCGCACGACCGTTGTGCAATCCCTGGAACGGCCATGTGAGCGCCGCACGACCGTCTTGGAATTCCCAGAACGGCCATGTGAGCGCCGCACGACCGCCTGGGAATTCCCAGAACGGCCATGTGAGCGCCGCACGACCGTCTTGAAATTCCCAGAACGGCCTTGTGAGCGCCGCACGACCGCCTGGGAATTCCCAGAACGTTCATGTAGAGGCCGCGCGAACGTTCCGAATTTCTTTGAACCCTCGTGCGGGAGCTGCACGAACGCCATATGTGCTTAAAATTGACCCTGAAGGTAGAAATCCAGGGTTCACGCCCTGGTTTTCCAATGCCGCCCTTCGGGCTCTGTGAACCCTGGGATTGGTGTCAGCTCTGAGTGAGGGTTTGGTCGTCACGCCCGCAGGTAGACCGGCCCCGGCGCGCGCCGCACCCAGCCGTCGAGCTCCAGCTCGAGCAACGTGCCGACGACTTCTTCGACCGCGATTTCGGTCCTGGCCGAGACTTCCTCCGCCGTCCGTCCACGGTCGCTGATCAAGGCTTCCAGAACCCTGCCGGCCAATCCCGGGGGCGGCTTTCTTCCAGCCGACTTGCCGAAAGCCGAAGCCAGTCCGAAGTCTTGAGACTTGGCCTCTGAGACGGAAGGGCTGGAAACTGGGGCTGGGAAGAGCTCCTGCTGGACTCCGATCGACAGGCTCTCGAGGATGTCGCGGGGCTTGTGGGCCGGCAGGGCGCCGTCGGCGATCAAGGCGTTGGTGCCCTGAGCGCCGTCGTCGAAGATCCGTCCGGGGATGGCGTAGACGTCGCGGCCGAGCTCGAGGGCGTGATGGGCGGTGATCAGGGATCCCGACTTGTAGGTGGCCTGAACCACCAGGGTGCCGACGGCGAGGGCCGCGATCACGCGGTTGCGCACCGGGAAACGCCAGGCTCGCGGCTCGGCGCCGAAAGCGAACTCGCTGAGGATGGCGCCATTGCTACAGATGTCCTCTGCCAGCGGAGCGCTGCCGCGCGGATAATCGACGTCGACACCACAGCCGAGGACGGCGACCGTCCGGCCGCCGGCGTCGAGCGCCGCCCGATGAGCGATGGTGTCGACTCCGCGCGCGAATCCGGAGACGACGGTGACGCCGGCTTCCGCCAGCTGGTGGCCGAAGAGCCGCGCCGCGTGGGTGCCGTAGTCGTCCGCCTTGCGGGAGCCGACGATACCGACCGCCGGCCCGTTCGGGATTTGGCCACGGCAGTAGAGGACCGGCGGCGGCAGGGAGAGATCTAACAATGAGGACGGGTAATCGTCGTCGAGCCGGGTGATGAGGCGACAACCGAGGCTCGCGGCCCGTTCGGTTTCGCGTCGTGCCAGCTCGGTAGCCCGCGGTCGCAGCTCCAGGGCTCGACGCAGCTGCTCTGAGGTCACGCCGAGCTCGGCGGCTCGCGGGCTCAGGTCATCCCCAACGTTCAGGTGTTGCCACTGGTCGTGAGTGCCCAACAAGGTGCAGAGAGCGGCCCGCTGAATTCGCTCGGCGGCGTTCAAGCCGATCAAGAGCTGGCGCGCCGCGTGGTCGGCGGGCGATGCTGCGTCCGGGGTGCGCAAGTGAGATGACGTCATTGTGTCCTCCTGAGAACGGTGTTGCCGTGAGCCGGTCGCGCCGGGCGCCGGTCTCTTCGTCGTTTCGCGGTCTGACGGGCGGCGGTCGCCACCGCAGACCTGGCGTTCGCCCCGGTGTCAGGCCGCGGCTGGGCTCCTGGCACCGAGGTTGCTGAAAGACTTCACTAATGAAGGACGTAAAAGTGCCGCCGGTTCTACCGGTCAGCTTCAAGAAATTTGCTCCTCAAAAGGAGCACTGCCCCAAAAGGCGAATCCAGGGGTGGACACACCCGGAACCGGGGCGAGCCGTAGGGATCCAAGAATCCGGTCTCCAGCGTCGTCGTATATACTCCTCGGAGGTACGCATCGCTCAGGAGAGACCGGCGTCTTACTGCACAAGTCCAAGCGCCTCGTCGTTGCGAAAGACGTCTTCTGGCTCCTTCGCAGTGACGGCTTCTCCACCGAGGGTCTCTTCGGCGACCGCGTCTGTTCGACCCGGAAATCGCAATCGGATCCGCCCTGAAAGAGAGAAACGCGATGAGACGGCGACCCAGCATTCGCTTATTGACCGTGATGACCTGCTTGTTGGCCGTGCTGATGATCGGCGGGCGCAAAAAGCAGGTAGATACTTCTTCGTCCCAAGCCCAACTCGCCTTCGGTGTTCAAATGGCGAAGCGCGGGCTGTGGAGCGAAGCACTGTTCCGCTTCAAACAGGCCTCGCGCCAGGATCCGGGCAACCCTCGTATCCTCAACAACATGGCCGTCGCCTACGAGGCCTTGGGCAATTTCGAGAAGGCTCTCGACCATTACCAGGAGGCGATCCGATCCGACCCTGGCAATCGGGACCTGAAGCGAAACTACTCGCGCTTTGTGGAGTTCTACCGCGCTTTCAAACCCGCCGAACCGGACGACGAGGCGGATTCGAAACAGGTGGCCAGGGTACCCTCGGGCCCATGATGCGTGTGCGCGCCCCCTGGCGCGTCGCTGCTCGAAAGGGAGGACGCGGCCGACCTCTCGCGAAGACATCTGTAAAGGATGTAAACGAGACGGCAGGTCAGGCTCGGAGGGGCGCTTCGCCGGGCGGCTCAACCAACAGACAGGGATGGTAGATCTAGCAATGGACCGGTGCGCCCGGTCAGAGGAGCGAGGAAGATGACGACCAGGAATCAAAGACTCAGGGCGATGTCCCGTTGGGCTGCCGCCAGGAACCCCGCCCGCATCGGATTGGCAATCTTGATGCTTCATGCCGCGGCGGCTCCATGGGTGCTGGCGGCCGTCACCGAAGTCAAGCTGACGTTGCCGGTGCGGGCGCGTCTCGACCTGACCGGCATCAAGACGATCGCACCGGCGCCGTTCATCATGGTCAGCCGCGAGGGCGAAGGTCGCATCCCGGGCCGCGACATTGATGTCCAGTCGGAGTTCGAGCGCTACCTCTTCAAGCTGGTGCGCCGTGAAACCGACCTGAAGGTGATCGAAACCGGGCCGCTCGACTATCCGACCTACGACCTCGACATGCTGGGCCGCGACCAGGACTTCTGGAGCGCCCTCGGTGATCGGGTTCAGGCCGACCTCATTCTTGCCGGCAGCCTCGACTTCGACATCCAAGACCGCAGTGGGTACCGCAAGGAAGAATACGTCTCGCCGTTTGACGGGCAGGTCTATCAGCGTCAGGTTCTGGTCGAGGAGACCGGATTCGAGTACGACATCGTCATGCAGGTCTATGACGGCCGAACCGGCGAGCTCCTGTTCTCCGATAACTTCAAAGACTTCAAGCAATACGAAGGCGAGAGCGCCGATCCGCTGGTCGGCATGTTCCAGAATCTCTACTCGCTGGAAGATCGGATCGTCGGCATATTCGCCCAGAAAGAAGTCGAAGCGACCCGTGTCCTGTTCTCGGATTAGCCAACGAACCATCGTTACTTGGGCCTCCCATCGGGAGGACGAACAAAGGAGGTCTCCGTGACCCGAGTTTCCACTCCCCGGTTCCGTCATGCGGCCCGGCTCCGCCGTATGAATCGGTTTGGTCGTCAAACCGGCTCGCTCCTCGCGCTCTTTGCGGTCGCCCTGCTGGCCGCGGTGCCGGCGGCGGGACAGTCCGCTGGTTTCGGCAAGAACAAGATTCAGTATCGCGACTTCGACTGGAAGATCTACCGCTCCCAGCACTTCGATATCTACTACTACGAGTCCGAGGCGAACCTGCTGGAGAAGTTGGCGTCTTTTGCCGAGAGCGCCTACGACGAGCTATCTCGAGCGTTCGACTATCAGATTCAGGACCCGACGCCGCTGATCGCTTACGAGACCCACTCGGCCTTCCTGCAGAACAACATCATCCTCAACGGGATCCCGGAAGGCGTCGGCGCGTTCGCCACCTCGAATCGCTTCCGCATGGTGCTTCCGCTCGACCTGCCGGATCCTCAGTTGATGGCGTTGATCAAGCACGAGTTGGTTCACATCTTTCAGTACCACCTGCTGTCCAGGGGCAGGCTGGGCGGCGGTCTGCGCGGGGCACCGCCGCTGTGGTTCATGGAAGGCATGGCGAGCTACTTCGCGGACGACGAAACCCCCGGTGACCGCAAGTTCATGGTCGACGCGGTGGTCAACGATCGCATCCCCTCGGTTCTGGTGCAGGGGGGCGGCTTCTTCGCCTATCGCTTCGGCCACGCGATGTTCGACTACATCGAAGAACGTTGGGGCAAGGAAGCGGTGCTCGACTTGATCTACGAGTTCCGCAACACCTTGGGTGCTCGGGTCGGGCGAGCTATCGAGCGGACGTTTCGCATGGACGTCGAAGATTTCGACGCCGAGTTCCGCCGCTGGGCCCGGAAGAAGTACCTGCCTGCCTTGCTCGAGACCGGCGAGCCCGGCGACTTCGGCAAGCCTTTCCGGCTCGAGCCGGGGACCTTCGGCGGCCAGGAATTCTCCCCTGCCGCGTCACCTTCCGGTGACCTGGTCGCTTCGATCACCACCGACAAAGGCGAGGTCGACGTCTCGCTTTTCGATGCCCCCAAGCGGCGCCGCATCCGGACCTTGACCAAGGGTTTCGATCGTCAGATCAGAGGCATTTCGGTGCATACCAGCCGTCAGCTGGGTTCGGACCTGGCGTTTTCGCCCGACGGCAACTACATCGCCGCCTTCGCTCGTCGCGAAGCCGGTTTCAGCCTGATTCTGATCGACGTCCTGAACGGCGGCTTGCGCAAGATCATCGACATGGAAGTCGAACAGCAGCGTTCTCCGTCGTGGCATCCCGACGGTCAGTCGATCGTCTTCGGAGGCAACCTGAACGGCCAGTTCGACATTTTTTCGATCGATCTCGACTCTCTCGACATCACCAACCTCACCAACGACGAGTTCTTTGACGCCACCCCGACCTTCTCCCCAGACGGTCGCTGGCTGACCTACACCTCGTTTGTCGGCGAGTACGCCCAGATCTTTCGCGCCTCCACCGCTGACCTCAAGCAGCGTTACCAGCTGACCACCGGCGAGCATCACAACAAAGAGGCGGTTTACTCGGCCGACGGCAATAAGATCTACTTCACGTCCAACCGTACCGGGGCCGACAATATCTTCGGCCTGGATCTGGACCGCAGGCAGGTCACCCAGTACACCAACGCCGTGACCGGCTGTGATCGGCCGACCGTTCTACCGCTACCGGAGGGTGGCGAGCGCTTGGTCTATTCCGGCTACTGGAAAGGGCGCTTCGATCTCTATATGACAGACGTCGAGGAGCCGATCTCCGAGCCGGTACCAGTGCAGATCGCCAGCGAACCGGCGGCGATGGGCGAGCTCGAGCGCTTCGAGCCGGACATTGAGGTGACGGTCGATGAGGACAAGATCGATCCCTACGGCGGCTTCAAGTTTTTTCTCGAGGACGCTCAGAACTTCATCGGTGTCGACAGCGATCAGATCTTCATCGGCCGGGTGGTGCTCAGCTTCACCGACTATCTCGGCGATCGGCGGGTGATCCTCAACGTCGCCGCGGTCGACGCGCTGTCGGACTTCGACGCCATCTACCTCAACCAGCGCAAGCGTCAACAGTGGGCGGGTCGTCTGTTCGATCGACGGGTCTATGCCTTCGAGCCCACGGACTTCGTTGGAGGTATCGCTACGGACTTTGACCGCGAGCAGATCTATGGCGTCACCGGTGCGGAGTACACTCGGATTTTTCCGATGTCCTTCAACCGTCGGTTCGAGCTCACCGGTGGTGCCTACTTCCGGGAGTTCGATACTTTCTCGACCGCCATCGGCACCACCGGGCAACGGAGCCTGGTCATCGCTCCACGCGACGATCTCTATCCTCAGGTGCGTGCGGCCTTCGTTTCCGACTCGGCGATCTACAACAACTGGGGACCGATCGGCGGCCACAAGGTGCGGGTGCAGGCTTCCTGGGCTCCGGACATCGAGAAAGAGGGTTTCGATCTCACCCCTGAGCAGTTGCTCCAGCTTCAACTCTCAGGCATTGAGCTCGGCTTCGGCGATACCGATGGCGACACCCTGGTGAGCAACCTCTATATCGACGCCCGCAAGTACCTGCCGATCACCCGTCGCGTGCAGTTTGCGTTTCGTTTCTTCGGCTGGTCATCGACCGGCAACGCACCCGAACCGGTCTACATCGGCGGCCTCGATACCGTGCGCGGTTTTCAGACCCGCAGTATCGGCGGTTATCGCGCGTTTTACGGCAACGTCGAGTTCCGCTTCCCGCTGATCGACCAGTTGGCGTTCCCGTTCCTGGCGCTCCAGGGCATTCGCGGCAACATCTTCTTCGATATCGGCGGCGCCTGGTTCCCGGAGGTCGACGACTTCGATTTCCTGGACGACGATGATCGTCTCGAAGATGCGGTTGCCGCCTACGGCTTCGGCATTTCGACCCGTCTCTTCGGACTACCGGTCAATTGGGATTTCTCCAAGCGGTACGACCTGAAGGACTCCGGCAGCTTCGAGACCAGCTTCTGGATCGGCAGCCGTTTCTAAAGGGTTGAGCTTCGGGTAGAACCCGTAACCGTCAGCCAGCGATAGCCCAGGGTTCACGCCCTGGGCTATTTCTCTTGGGCTCCAACTAGATCTCATCCAGAAACGCTGGCAGGCCGGTCGCGCGGGTGGGCTGCGCGCGGCGCTGCGTGACTCGCCTGGTCCTCGGCGAGGAATTGTCAGCGGAGTTCATCAGCGTCTGACGCGCTAGCGCTTCGCCGGAGCGCTCAGACATCCTCGCCCGTGCTCGCTCCACCCGCGCGACCTGACTAACCTTGATCGGATTGCAACGGTCGGCCAGGGCTTTAGCCCAACATAGATTGCCAGCTTGCTATAGACTTGCTGTCTACTCTGTGCAGGATGTTCTCATGGTCGAAGCGGAGCTCAAGGAGCGCCTCGAGGAATACGAGAGTCTGCTCGAGATCAGCGTTGAGCTTGCCGGCAGCCTCGATCTCGAGAGGGTGCTGGAGCTGGCGATGGACCGAGCGGAGAGGCTGTGCCGTGCCGAAACCAGCTCGATCTGGGAGCTCGATTTCGCCGGCCGCCAGCTCTTCTTTCGGATTGTTCGTGGCTCGGCGGCTGAGGAGATCCGCCATCGCACAGTGCCGATCGGCAAAGGTATCGTCGGTCGGGTGGCGCTTTCCGGCGAGGGCGAGATCGTCGAGGATGTGACCAACGATCCGGACTGGCAGGGTGATCTCTCCGGCAGCTTCAAGACCCGGTCAGTGCTGGCGATACCGCTCAAGAGTCACGGTCGCGTGATCGGCGTGCTGCAACTGCTCAATCCTGCCGGCAGGCTGACTTTTTCCGACGAGGATATGAAGCGAATGCGCCTGTTCGCGGCGCCGCTGGGGCAAGCAATCGAAAACGCGCGCCTCTATACGCTGCTGAAAGGCCAGTTCGTCGATACCGTCACCGCGCTCTCGGAGGCGATCGAGAAGCGCGACCCTTACACCGGCGGTCACGTTCGCCGGGTCGTGCTCTACTCTCTGCTTCTGGGCCAAGAGTTGGGGATCGACGCTGAGGAGCTCGAGACCCTCCGTCTGGCTTCGACTCTCCACGATGTGGGCAAGATCGCCGTACCCGACGATGTGCTGCGCAAACCCGCGCCGCTCGAGGAGCATGAAGCGAAGGTGATGCAGCGGCACCCGGTCGACGGTGCCGACATCGTGTCCAGGATCCGCGAGCTTCGGGAGATCTTGCCGGGCGTCCGCAGTCACCACGAGCGGTTGGACGGCACGGGTTATCCTGACGGTCTGTCCGGCAGTGAGATTCCTCCGAATGCGCGCATCATCGCCGTTGCCGATACGTTCGATGCGATGACCAGCCAGCGTCCCTACCGCGCGGCGCTGTCGCCGCAAGATGCCCTTCGGGAGATCAAGAGTGGGGCCGGCACTCAGTTCTGTCCTGATGTCGTCGCCGCGTTCGAACGATTGATGGATCGCGACAGCTTCACTGTCGCCGCGGGTGAGGAGCTACAGCGAGCCTTGTTCGGCGACGGCGAGCAAAGGTAGTATCGAGGGTTGGATGAAGATTGAGGTTTTAGGTGGATACGGCGGCGAAAGCTTAGGCTGCCGGATGACGTGTCTGTTGATCAACGACTCGATCGCACTCGACGCCGGCTCCTTGTCCCAGGCGCTGCCGATCGAACGCCAGGCTGGGATCGATTCGATCCTCCTGTCCCATTCGCATATCGACCACACCAGCTCGATACCGTTTTTTATCGAGAACGTCTTCGGTCGTCGCCCGCGGACGATCGATATCTATAGCTCGTCGGCCACCGAGTACGCGATTCGCAAGCATCTGTTCAACAACGCGACGTGGCCGGACTTCACCCGTTTGCCGAACCATCTGCTGCCGGCGGTCAAGTTTCACGAGCTGCAGGACGAGACGCCGGTCGAGCTCAACGGCGTCCGTTTCACGCCGATCGCGGTCGACCATCCGGTACCGACACATGGATTCCTGATCCAGGAGAACGGCAAGGCGGTGCTGTGGTCCAGCGATACCGGCCCCACCCAGCGCCTGTGGCAGATCGCCAACTCCGTGCGAAATCTACAGGCGGTGTGCATCGACACCAGCTTCGACAATTCACTGCAAGAGATCGCCGACGTCTCCTTTCATCTGACGCCGCGAACGCTCGAGCATGAGCTCGAGAAGCTCGAGGTCAAGGTCCCGATCCTCCTCCATCACCTGAAGCCACCGTATGTCGACCGTATTCGGGAAGACGTCAAGAAACTGGGCAATCCCGACATTCACTATCTCGAGCAGGGCAAGGTCTATAGTTTTTGACCCCAGGTTGTAGGGGGTCGAAACGAATCTGGCCCTATATCTTGGGTTGCGAGAAGAAAATCGACTATCCTTGATGGCGATCATCGGCTAGGCTTGGCTAGTTCGGGTCAATTCGAGTCACCTGTTCTCTGCGCACCCTCTGAGACAATACGAGCGGTAGAGCACGCGTCATGCGTTTGGCGGTTCTGGGTTCAGGCAGCAGCGGCAATTCCCTGATTGTCGAGTCGGGCGGCCAGCGTCTGCTGATCGACGCCGGCTTTTCGTGTCGGCAGATCGAGCTCCGATTGGAGAGCCTCGGGGAGCAGGCCAAGAATCTTGACGGCTTGCTGTTGACCCATGAACATCAAGATCACTGCCGTGGGGTCGATGTTCTGGCACGTCGTTATTCCCTGCCGATCTATGCCACTCAGGGCACTTTTGACGGTTGTCGGTTCGGCGCTGAAACCATGGAGTTGGCGCGCACTGTGCGATCGGGCCGGCCATTCGAGGTCCCCGAGGCGGCCGGTTTTCGGGTCGAAGCTTTCGGGGTGCCTCACGACGCGCGTGAACCGGTGGGCTACGTCATCGAAGACGATCAGGGCTGCCGTGCCGGTCTGGTGTCGGATCTGGGCACTCGTAGCCAGCTGGCGTGGGGACGTCTTCGTGACCTGGATTGTCTGGTAATCGAGAGCAATCACGACTTGCAGATGCTGCGCACCGGGCCCTATCCCTGGTATCTCAAGCAGCGGGTCGCGTCACGCCATGGCCACTTGTCGAATCACGAGGCCGCTGCCGGTGTCGCCGAGCTTCTCGGAGATCGCCTGTCCTCGGTCGTGCTCTACCATCTTTCGAGAACCAACAATCTACCGGTTCTCGCGGCTGAGGCGATGGGCGAACGGCTCGAGCGTGAGGGCTCGGCGGCGCAGATCATCGTCAGCAGCCAGGACGAGCCGACGTACTGGCTCGATGTCTTCCGACCTTTGAATCACAGCCGGATCCGCTCTTTGACGAGCGCGAATTGGCGCCAGGGAACCCTCTTCTGAAGGAGTGACGATGCCGGTCAAGGCGCGAATTACGGTTTATCCACGTCCTGAGATTCTGGACCCTCAAGGCAAGGCGATCGCCGGCGCGTTGGCGCGCCTCGGCTTCGATGGAGTGCTCGACGTCCGTGCGGGCAAGAGCTTCGAGGTCGTTCTTGAAGAGGGCTCCAAAGAGCCGGAGGCGGATTTGCGAAAGATGTGCGAAGAGTTGCTGGCGAATACCCTGATCGAGGACTTCGCCGTGGAGCTTTTGGAGGGCGAGCCAGCATGAAATGCGGCGTTAAGCCCTTCTTGGACGAGTTGCTTGATGGAGATTCGTCGTCATGAGGTGCGGTGTCGTCGTCTTTCCGGGTAGCAACTGCGACCATGACGTCTACCACGTGCTCAAGCATCTGCTGTCGCAGGAGGTGCTCTTCTTGTGGCACGGCGAGGCGTCGATTCGCGATTGCGAGATGGTGGTTTTGCCGGGGGGCTTCTCCTACGGCGACTATCTACGCGCCGGAGCCATGGCGGTGCATTCACCGATCATGACCGCGGTGCGCGAGTTCGCCGATGCCGGCGGATCGGTACTCGGCATCTGCAACGGTTTCCAGATTTTGCTCGAGGCGGGCCTGTTGCCCGGGGCCATGCGCCGCAACCGGAGCCTGCGTTTTGAATGCCGGGACGTCTTCTTGCGCGTCGAACGCGATGACCTTCGTTTCACCTCAGGCTATTCCAAAGGACAAGTGGTCCGCATGCCGATCGCCCACGCTGAGGGGTGCTTTATGGACTCTCAAGAGGCGCTGGACGAGTTGGAGCAGGCCGACCAGGTCGTCTTTCGTTACGTCAGTCCGGATGGAGACGCCGAGGCGTCGGACGCCAATCGCTGGAACGTCAATGGTTCGGCCCGGGCGGTCGCCGGAATCTGCAATGCTGAGGGCAACGTCCTGGGGATGATGCCGCACCCTGAACGCTGCGCCGAGCAGGTCTTCGCCAATCAGGACGGTCTGGCCTTATTCGCCGCCGCGGTCGGAGCCGGCACGGAGAGCACGATGGGAGCCCTGGCATGAGCGCGGCACGAAACGAGCCATCGGTCGACCAGCAGTTGGCTGAGAATCTCGGGCTGAACGAAGAAGAGTACGGCCGGATCTGCGAGCTCCTCGAACGGACGCCGACCTACACCGAGCTCGGGATCACCTCGGCCCTGTGGTCGGAGCATTGCTCTTACAAGTCGTCGAAGGTCTACCTGAAGGATCTTCCCTCCAAGGGTGAGCATGTCTTGCAGGGGCCGGGCGAAAATGCCGGGATCGTCGATATCGGTAACGGATGGGTGGCGGCATTCAAGATGGAAAGCCACAACCACCCGAGCTTTCTCGAGCCTTACCAGGGGGCGGCGACCGGCGTCGGCGGCATCTTGCGGGACGTCTTCACCATGGGGGCGCGACCGATCGCCTGCCTCGATTCCTTGCGTTTCGGCGAGATCGACGCGCCGCGAATGCGTCACCTGATCGACGGTGTCGTCCGGGGCATCGGCGACTACGGTAACTGTGTCGGCATCCCGACGGTCGGCGGTGAGACCGGTTTTCATCGCGGCTACAACAACAATATCCTGGTCAATGCCTTCGCTCTCGGTGTGGCGCGACGCGAGCGGATCTGGAGCGCCGTGGCTTCCGGCGCCGGCAACCCGATGCTCTACGCTGGAAGCCGCACCGGGCGTGACGGCATTCACGGCGCGACCATGGCCTCGGAGTCTTTCGGCAGCGAGAGCGAGTCCAAGCGTCCGACCGTCCAGGTCGGGGATCCGTTCACCGAGAAGATCCTGCTCGAGGCTTGTCTAGAAGCGATGCGTACCGACGCATTGGTCGGTGTCCAGGACATGGGCGCAGCCGGTTTGACCTCCAGCGCGTTCGAGATGGCGGATCGCGGCAATGCCGGCTTCCGCCTCGACCTCGACCAGGTGCCCTTGCGCGAGCCGGGGTTGACGCCGTACGAGATCATGCTTTCGGAGTCCCAGGAACGCATGCTGCTGGTGGCCAAACGCGGTCGGCAGGAAGAGATCGTGAAGATTTTCCAGCGCTGGGGGCTCGAGATCGAGGAGGTCGGCGAGGTCACTGAAGACGGCGTGGCCCGCATCCTTGCTGGCGGCGACGAAGTCGCCAGCATGCCGATCGCTCCGTTGACCAAGAACGCGCCGATGTATCGCCGGCCGGTCAAGCCGCCCGCGGATCTCGCGGCACGTCAAGCGGCGCCCGAGGTGCCGGATCCTGACGATCCCACC
>JAAUXY010146497.1_pt1 | contig 15617 bp, 12 predicted proteins | sample 7278121 | NCBI WGS metagenome assembly JAAUXY01 (sample SAMN14350117, study PRJNA611818) | marine sediment metagenome | isolation source: surface marine sediment (1.8m) | place: French Polynesia: Moorea | collected 2018-08 | reverse complement strand
CCGCTCGATTCGGACGCTCAGACGGTGCCATACCCTGCTCTCCTTGGTTGAGTTGCCACGACACTCTTAGAGCCCCCCTCAAAGCGCCGTGTGGATCGTTGGGCCGCGCGGCCCGGTGTCTTGCCATCACTTTGTGTCATCAGTTGTTAGCGGTTCCAGGCCCCAGCTCCATCAGGTAGCCCAAGAGATCCGCGGCATCCTGTAAATCGACCAGGCTGGCGTACTCGGGCATCGCCGTGGGTACAGTGCAGGGCAGCCCGCCCTTGCACTCCGGCGCGATGAAGGCGCTGGGTTCGACGATCGATTCGTAGAGGTATTGCGCCGCCGGCATGCCGTCGACCCGATCGCCGGCGACAGCGGCGATACCGGCCAGGTGGGGACCGACGTTGTTGCTGTCGGGCACCGCCGGGTCGCCGTGGCAGGCGCTGCAGCCGTAGACGGCGTCGTAGAGCCTTCGCCCACGCTCGGCTTTGGCGATCGGCAGCAGCAGGCGAGCGTCCGGCGGCAGCGAGACCTCGCCGCCCCGTGGCCTGAGGTGATAGTGCTCGGCTGGTTCGGGGATGGGAAAGTACGCTGATTGATCGCCGCGACGCCACTCGACTCGCAGCTTGCCGTGGGGCAAAGTGGTGTCGAAGTCGAAATGGATGGCGGTATTCAGCGACTGTCCCGGGGCCAGCTTGGCGGTGCCCAGCTGGGCGCCGATCGGCGAGACCTCTTCGCCCAGCTCTGGCACGAGATAGAACTCCAGGCCGTCGTAGACCCGGGTCTCGGCCGCCCGGTTTTGGAAAGAGAGGTCGAGGGTGACTCTCTGCTTACCCCAGGCCGGCATGTCGGGCATCATGACCGAGGGTTTTTGAAAGTTCTCGCCGTGATCCATCTGGTCGAGGACCCAGCGCGCCTGATCCAGGCGCAGGTTCAAGCCGTCGAAGGTTGCCTCGCGCACCGGGATTCTGCGGCTGGCCTGGATCACCAGCACCCAGCCGATCGCGGCAAAGACCAGAACGCCGAGAAAGACCAGGACGCCGGGACGACGCCACCAGGCGAGGTCTTCTTGCCACTCCCGCTGTTCACGGGTCGACCGACGCTTCTCAGCGCCCCGACTGGCAGTCGGCATGGTGCTCGCTTCGGCCATCAGTGATGCATCCCGCCTTCGTGTGCCATCTCGTCGGGCGTCGCCACCGGCACCTCGACCTCGACCGCCCCCTGGCGCTCGAAATGAAGCGTCAGCCGGATGGCTTCCCCAGCTGGCTCCTGCGGTTCGATGAGCATGATGTGTTTGCCGCCGGGGGTCAGCTCGAGGCTGCCGCCGGCGGGGACGTCGAAGCCGTCCGGATGCGCCACCATGCGCATGACGCCGTCGTCGTCGACCGTCTCGTGGGTCTCGGCGGCTTTGGCGGCGGCGGTCTCGATCGAGACCAGGCGATCGGCCTCGTCGCCCGGATTGTGAACCGACAGATAGCCCGCTCCCATGCCGGGCATGAGCTGTGCCCGCGGCTCATGGATCATGAGCTCAGCCCGGGGCTCAGGCTCCGGCGCCTCGCCGGCCGGCGAGGCGGGAGGAGCGGGGTCGACTGCGGTCGTCTCGGCTGCGGTCGTCTCGGCGACAGGCTGGCCGCAGCCAGCCATGATCAACAGCCCGATGGCGACCGCCGCCTTCCGAATCAAATCTTTGCCTTGGATCGACCGCATCGGCTCAGCTCGCGAGCAACCGTTCGATATCCGGAATCATCTGATCGGCGGAGGCGGTGGGTGGGAACTTCAGCAACAGCTGCCCTTCGCGGTCGACCACGAAGTAGGAACCGGTATGGTCGACGTAATAGAAGCTGTCGGTGCCGGGACCGTCCTTGGGTTGGCCGTATTGGATGGTGATATCCCAGGTCTCTTTGAGCGCGTCGAGCTCGGTGGGCTCGATGCGCAGGCCGTAGAAGCGGCGGTCGAAGTTCGGCACGTAGCGCGACAGTTTCTCCACCGTGTCGCGATGAGGGTCGACAGACACGAACACCACAGCCAGATCGTCGGCCCGGTCGCCGAGCCCGGCTGAGACCTGCTTCAGCTTAGCGAGGGTGAATGGACAGACGTCCGGGCAGTAGGTGTATCCGAAGGTGACGACTGCCACTTTGCCCTGGTGCTCGCTGAGCTGAAAGGGCTGCCCGTCCCAGTTGACGCCCGCGAGCTCCGGCGCCGGCGCAGGCTCCTCGAGCCTTTCACCATTGAATGCAGGCGCAGGCGGCGAGCAACCGGCGGCGAGGACCAACCCCGCCGCCGTGCCTATGAGCCCCCAAATCCCCCAGCGCTGGTTCGTACCCGACATGCTCCTACGGACAGGTGGCGAACGCCGAGGTATCGGTCACCGCGTTGGCAGGCTGGCCCAACGGGTTGGTGTACTGCTCGGTGACGTTCTCCTGGGTATCGGTCACGGTGACCACAAAGCCGACGTCGGTGGTGGCGGCGTAGAACACCCAGAAGCGGTCGTTGATCTCGCAGCCGTCGAGCACCTTGATCAGCATCTCCCAGTTGTCCTGGCTGAAGAAGTAGAGGACCGCCGAGTCGTTGGACTTGTCGATCAACAGGCCCGGGCCGCTCTGACCCAGCGGATCTTCCCACTCGACCTGGACCGTGAATCGGCCGCCCTGGAGTGAGATGACGCCAGGCTCGACTTCTTCCGACGCCACGGAGCCCTGGTTGGGCGCCTTGTCGGTGGGCTCGTCGGCCGTGCCGATGATGGTCGCGGCGTCGACGGCGCCATCGTCACCGATCATCGCCAGCGGGATCGTCACGGTCAGCGAGGTGGCGGTGAAGACCACCGGCGCCCGGCCGGCGACCTCTTCGGTGAGGTCGTTGACCACGTCGGCCGCGCCGTCGTCGGCGCTGTAGGTAAAGAAATCGACGTAGTACTCATTACCCATACCGGTGGTCGGATCCGACAGGGTGTCAGTCCAGGGGACGTCGCCGGTGCTGCCGTCCTGGTCGGTATCGAGATCGATGAAACCGTCGACCGCATTCGCCTCGCTGCTGTCAGGCGGGCTGATCGCGTCGGCAAAGGTGATGCCGAGCACCAAGTCTTCGCCCACGGCGTCGACCGAAAAGCTGGTGATATCGATCTGGACCGGACCGCTTCCCAGGGTATCGCCGGTGGGATCGGCGACCGTCGCTTTCTGGGAATCGAAAACGAGCCCCTTGGGGGCCGGCTTGTCGATGCGTGACGGCCGGAAACCGGCATCCCAGCCGGACGACGCCAGCGCGGCGGTGGCGAGCAGAGCTCCACACACGGCCAGCACAAAAACGCGCTCAGCGTTTCTCGATCCGGTACGGGCGGGCCTAGGGGTCGGCGGGATCGCTTGCATCTGAGTCTCCTCTTGAGTTGAACTTTGCGAATTTGTCTGGTGATGTTCGATCCAAGACAATCCGAGACAAATTTTGCTTCGTACAAAGAACAAGGAGGGATAGGTATTACCCAACAGCTATAGACACAATGTCAAAGCTACCTTGATCCTTCGTCGAAGATGGATGCCCGGTCTGTTCATGCCGAACAGCAGAATCGAATAGCACTTCTGCTCGGTGTGTAAAGAGTAGCTGTCCAGGCAGGATCTTGCAACTCGTTGTCGCCTTCAGATGATGAAAAAAAGGTGAAGGCGCTATCCAAACGGCGCCGCTCGTCCCCAGGAGAGCAATGCTCGCCCCTGATAAAAAGCGCGGAGTCTAGCGTTTGCGACAGCTACTGGCCGCCAGGGAGTCGCCGCGCGCCAACCGCCATGGCAGAGAAATAAACAAAACATAAGGCCACTGGCTACTTAGCCCCCAAGCCTGGGGCTTTCGAGCAGCGCCTCGAAACGTTCGATCTCCCCCCGGTCGCCACAGCGCTCGAAGTGTCCACGCAACCGGTCCAGGGCGCTTTGAGTGGCACCGCCCTTGGAACGTTCGACCAAGCGTTCGAAGCTCGCGACCAGCAGCGGTTCGGCTTCTTCACAGCGACCGAGGGCGCTCAGGCTCTCGCCCAGAAGGCTCTCTCCCACCGCCAGCCGCCAGTGGTCGCCGAGCTTGGCCCGCCATTCTTTGAGCAGGCCGCGCAGATTGGACTCGACCCGCGCATAAGCGCCTTGACCGATCTGCGCACTGGCGATCCGAAGCTCGAAGAAAAGTACCATCCAGTGGTCCGATCCGGAACTGGCCATCACCGCCTTGTGGGCTTCCCGAAACGATTTCTCGGCCGACTCGAATTCCTTCTTGGCCAGGTACAGGCCGCCCAGATTGTTGAGCAGGTAGGGATCGTCGAGATCGTCGCCGAAATTCTCCCGGTGCAGGCTCACCGCTTGCCGATAGGCGTTCTCGGCGGCATCAAACTCTTCCATATGGCGTAGATTGAGCCCCAGATTGTTGAGCGTGGTGATCTGCGCCGGATGTTTCTCGCCGTCGCGCGCTCGGCGCAGGGCCAGGGCCTCGCGGTACAGCTTGACGGCTTCCCGATGGTTGTCCTGGGCGCTGCGCACCCGACCCAGGTGCTCGATCGCGTGGATGCGCCGATTGCTGCCCGCGGGCAGCTGCTGGCTGAGGTTCAGGGCCTGGACCGCGTGCTCGGCGGCGGCCTCGTATTCGTTGCGGTAGCACATGACCGAGACCAGCTCGGTGAGCGGCTGGACCAGGTGCTCGCCGGGCAAACCAGCGAAGTCCTCGGGAAGACGCCGCGCGATGTCGACGGCCAGCCGTGCCAGCTCCTCGGCCTGATCGAGCTCTCCGTCCTCTTTATAGACCGAGGCCACCGCGCTCAGGCTCTCGGCGACGTCGGGATGATCGTCACCATAGCGGTCGCGGCGGATCTCGAGCGCTTCCTCCAACTGCTCGCGAGCCGCGTCGTAGGAGCCGAGCACCCCCAGGATCGAGCCCGAGGTATGCAAGAGCTCGGCCCGGACGTCGGGTTGCTCCCGCAATCCGTCTTTGAACACTGGAACGCTACGCTCGAGCGCTTCGCGAACCGTCAACTCCTCGCCCGGGACCACGAACGGGTTGCTGTGCTCGAACAGGTCGAGGACCAGCGACAGGACCTGCGCTTTCTTGTCGCGTTCGATTCGCGCTTGGTCGCGCTCGCGAGCCACACGCGCAGCCTGGATCGCCATCGCGACCGCGAAGCCGACCACCAGCAGGGCGACGCCCGTCACCGCCGTCACCGCTCTGCGGTTGCGACGGACGAACTTGCCCGCCCGATAGCCCCAGCTCCCGGCGCGAGCCTCGACCGGCTGGCCGCGCTGGTAGCGCTCGAGATCAACGGCAAACTGCTCGACCGAGCTGTAGCGACGCCGGGCCGAGCTGCGCAAGGCCTTGAGCACGATGGCGTCGAGGTCGCCGGCCAGTTGCCGCTGCAGCTGCTCCGGCGGTATCTCGGGTAGCCCCTGAACATCGGCCTCGGGCCCGTCCTCATACTGCCGGGTGATGGCGAGGCTCGGCGCCGGCGGTTCGGTCTCGGTGAGGATCCTCTCGATCTCCGCGGCCGAACGGCCGGTGAAGACGTACGGTAGGTGCCCGGTGAGGAGCTTGTACAACAGCACGCCGAGAGAATAGACGTCGCTCGCCGTGGTGATCATCTTGCCGCGAATCTGCTCCGGGCTTGCGTAGTTCGGGGTCAGGACGCGGTGCCAGGTCGACGTCGGCTCGAGCCCGGACAGCGCGAGCTCGGGATTGAGCAGTTTGGCGATGCCGAAGTCGAGCAATTTGGGGTCGCCGTCCGCGGCGACCAGGATGTTCGACGGCTTGAGATCCCGGTGCACGACCAGATTCTGGTGCGCGTAATGCACCGCTTCACAGACCTTGCGGAAGAGCACCAGCCGCTCTTCGAGCGTCAGCCGATTCTGCTCGCAGTAGGCGTCGATCTGCTCGCCCTCGACGTACTCCAGCACGAAATAGGGCAGGCCTTCCCGCGTGGTGCCTCCGTCGTAGAGGCGCGCGATGTAGGGATGATCGAGCCCCGCCAGGATCTGACGCTCGGTGCGTAGGCGCCCCAGGAGAGCCTCTGACTCCATGCCCGGGCGCACCAGTTTGACCACGACCCGGCGCTGGAAGGTATCGTCGTCGCGTCGAGCGAGATAGACGGTGCCCATCCCGCCCTGGCCGATCTGGCGCAGAATCTCGTAGGGCCCGATCTTGGTACCTCGCGACAGCGCCTGGGCCCCGGCCTGAGGCAGGGTCTCGTCGTCGTCGATGCCGCCGGATCCGATGGGGCCGACCGGCTGGTCGAGCAGGCTATCAGCTTCCTCATCGGCCGCCAGCATCGCCAGGACCGCCTGCCGCAGCTTGGCGTCGCCGCCACACGCCTCTTGGACAAAAGCCGGCCGTTCTCTAGGCTGGAGCTGGATCGCTGTCTCGAAGATTTCCCAGACCTGTTTCCAGTTCTGAGTGCTCACGCGGCCTCCCCGTTCAGATAGGTGATCAACCAGGCGCGGGCGGATCGCCAGCGCCGGGTGACCGTGGAGCTCGAGATGTCCAGCACCTCGGCGATCGCCTGACGGTCGAGGCCGCCAAAGAAGCGGAGCTCGACGATTTGCGCCGACTGTTCGTCATATTGGGCGAGCTCACCCAGGGCGTCGTCGAGGGCTACGAGCCCCGGCGCCCGCTCGCTCGATAAACGCCGCAGTTCCGCGGTTTCCACCCGCTGAGCCCTGCCGCCGCGTTTGCTGCTGCTTTGAGCTCGCGCGTGATCGACCAGCACCCGGCGCATGATGCGGGCGCACATGGCAAAGAAGTGAGCGCGATCGTGCCAGCCGATACTCTCGAGGTCGGCCAGACGCAAATACGCTTCGTGCACCAGCTCTGTCGTCTCGAGCGCCCGCCCCCGGCGCTCACGCAGCACCAGATGGCCGGCGATCTGTTTGAGCCGCCGGTAGACCAGCGGCATCATTTCAGTCAGGGCGTCCTCGTCACCGCCACGCCACGCATGGAGCAAATTCGTGATGTCATGGGCGTCGCTTCTCATCATAGCCTGGTAGCATATCCGATTCCCTCCAATTACTCCCCAGATGGCAAAACCCGTATCAACGGTTAGAGGATCCGAAGAATTGGCTCGAAAGCCAATCATTCGGATCCTCCGGGTCACGCGGTTTGGCTAACTTCAGTGCGGGCCGCCAAACCATCGGCCCGATCGCGTCCTCGAGACGCGATCAACGTCTCAGATGTCGGGGAAGCACTGGAACTGACCCGTCAGGTGAGTGTCGCCGTTGACGCGCTCACAGAGCTCCTTGCACAGCTGATTCTCGGGGCAATCTCCACGAAGGGTACGAATCTCAGCTTGAGGCGTGTACACCCAAAAGAACATCGGCTCGCTGACCGACTCTGCACTGGGCGCTACGAGGACTGTGACTCCGGCGATCAAGGCCACGGCCAGGACGATTCGAATACTGAGTTGCTTCATGATGTTTCTCCTTCGATATCGGGTTCTTGGTGGACTCCCTCGTCAAGGCCGATGGTCTCTAAAGTTGCTCTAGCCACGCTCGTCCCGACGATGAGGGCCGCCGGCTTTTAACGCTAAGGCGGCATCGAGCGAAAAATTGGGTCAACGCGAAAGAAAAAACTTCCACATGACCCGCGAACTAAAGTTGGCGATCGGCTTCGAGGACCGCACGGACACCGAGCTAGATGCCGTCCAGAAACGGCCTTTTCCCCGCGTCGCCCGGACCCTGCGGGCGGCGCTGCCCTGAACTCGCGCGGCCTATATCGACATCTAAAGCACTGGATACAAGCAGATTGCCGTTTCCACGAGGGCCGCGCTCAGACACGGCTCAGCGCCGTCCTCGGGGATCCGGGCGCCGCTCCAATGCCAAGAAAGTGCGTTTCTGGATGAGATCGAGCTAGCGCCAACGCTGCCTGACCGAGTCGGCCCGTTTCCGAACTCTCAGCCGGATCCCATCGCCGCGTGGACCCCGGCAAGCCAGTTGCGATAGATCCGCTGGCCGGCCTTGCTCCAGGTATCGCTGACCAGGGGCGTCAGTTCTTCTTCAGGAAACTCCGGCGGTTCGACACCATGCTGGACCGCGTCTTCCAGGCGCTGCCGGTAGCGACTCGCGATGTCCCCGGCCTCGGCAGTGAAGTAGTGCTCGGGGAACGGCGGATACTGTCGCTCGCCGAGAGTGAAACGCACGATCTCGCGTTTGTACTCTTTGAGCAGGCTGACCGCGTCATATTCGGGATGCCCCTGAAACAGAACCCAGCCCGGCGCCCGGTTCGACTCCGCCATCAGGACGCCCGCCTCGTCACTGTAGATCAACACCTTGACACCGGCTGCTTCCATGGCTTCCCGCGAGACGTCGAAGTTGTGAGAATGCGGCATCCACAGAGGCTCATCCAGGCCGGCGAGCAAAGGGTGAGACTCGAGGAGCCGGTGGTCATAAACTCCCCAGCGTTTCTCCGGCAGCAAGACGCGCTGGATCTCCCGATCCCATTCGAGCACCGCGTGGGTAGCGAGGCACGAGCACGCGATCGAGTGGGTGTTGGCCTCAGCCCACTCCAAGACCTCGGTCAGGGGTTGCCAGAAGACCTCGGTCGAAAGATCCGGTGACTTCGGGTTGGCGCCGGTGACGATCAGGGCGTCGAGTCCGCGGCGCGCCACCGCCGGGAAATCCAGGTAGAACTCTTCGACGTGTGAACGCGCCGGCTCGTCGCGATGCTCGGCGGCGACGGCGATCAAGTGGACGTAGAGGTCGGCTCGGTCGCTGTAGGCTGACACCATGCGAATAAACTGACGCTCGGTCGCTTGCAGGGCAGCATCCGGCATCAGGTTCAGCAGCCCCAGGTGCAGCTCGGGCAGCTGCCCACCGGCTTCAGGGGCGACCACTTCCAGGCCTTCGCGACGCAGCGCGGCGAAGGCGGGTAACTCGTTGTGGGCGATCAGGGGCATGGGCTCGAATTGTCCAGCGCCGGGTCCGTGTGCTCGGCAAGGTCGGCGACTCAAGGACGCCAGGGCCGGCGATTATATCGATCACCCCGTCGATGATACCGTCCCATCATGGGCATCTCATCGCCGATGACCGATCTCTCGGCTCGCCTTGCCGCCGGTGAGCTGATCCTGCTCGACGGCGCCACCGGCACCGAGCTCGAACGTCGGGGAGTTCCGATGGATATCGCCGCCTGGAGCGCGGCGGCGCTGCTCTCCCACCCACGGACGGTGCGCCAGATCCATGCCGACTATCTGCGGGCCGGCGCTGATGTGATTATCGCCAACTCCTTTTCTACCGCTCGCCACCAGCTCGAGCCCGCGGGGCTCGCCGAGAAGTTTCGGCAGCTCAATGCGCGAGCCGTCGAGTTGGCGCTCCAGGCGCGCGACGAAGTCGGATGCCCGGCAGCGGTCGCAGGCTCGATGTCGTCGGTATTCTTCGAGCACGAGCACGTGCGTCCGATCGACGAAGCTGGCTTTCGCGAGCAGGCCGAGATCCTGGTCGAAGCCGGGGCGGACCTCTTGATCATGGAGATGATGTGGGACGTCGAATACTCCGCACCGGCGATCCGCGCCGCGATCGACACCGGCCTACCGGTATGGATCGGCTTCTGCTGCCGGCTCGAGGACAACGAAGTCATGATGTTCAGCGAGAAGTATCACGGGACCTTGACCGCGGTGCTCGACTCGTTGATCCCTCTCGGCGGTTCGGTAGCCAACATCATGCACACCGAGGCGGTCGAGGTGCTGCCAGCCTTGGCGATGCTCAAGCAGCGATGGCGCGGGCCGGTCGGGGTCTACGCCCATTCCGGACGCTTCGTCATGCCCCACTGGCAGTTCAACGACGTCATCTCACCCGAGGACTACCTGGCCCACGCCCGAAGCTGGGTCGACGCCGGCGCGCAACTGATCGGCGGCTGCTGCGGTATCGGCCCCGATCACATTCGTCTGCTTAAACAGCAGTTGCCGGCGCACGTCCCGGGTCGTTGATCATCGGTGCGAAGCAGCCGCCCCCGACCGACCCCGCAGCTTCAACACCTGAGCCAAGAAGCTGAGCTCTTCGGCATAGGTCCGGCGCGACTGTTCGGGAGTGGTGCCGAAACCGTGGCCTGCACCCCGGACGATCTTGAGCAGCGCTGGGCTGGCGCAGCGCTCGCGACGCTGGTGCTGGAGGGCAGCGACGAATTTATAGCCGTGAAACGGCGGTGTGACTTCGTCTTTCTCACCCACGGTGACCAGGATCGGTGGGGCGCAAAAAGCCGTGCGCGATGGACTGGGCTCTCCCGTGACCTGATGGTAGGGCGAGTAGCCGTGCAACACCTTGAACTCTTGTGGATCGTCGGCGGAGCCGTATCCCCGGGTCCAGCCGGAGATGGCGGTGAATCGGTGGTAACGCAGCATGTCGAGCGACGGAATGCCGATCAGCCCCGCGCCGAAGAGCTCCGGGCGCTGTAGAACGGCCGCGGCGGCCAGCGAGCCCGAGGCACTCCAGCCGTTGGCGACCACCTTGCCGGCCGAGGTGTAGCGCTCCTGGATCAACCATTCGGCGGCAGCGATATAGTCGTCGATGGCGTTTTGGCGGTTGAGCCGAATGCCGGCATCGCGCCAAGCGTCTCCGTATTCGCCGCCGCCACGGATTCCCGGTACGGCGAAGGTACCGCCCATCTCGAGCCAGGCCAGGATGTGAGGCTGATACCAGGGCACTGCCACCCAGCCGGCGAAGCCATAGCCGTACATGAAGACCGGGCTCTTGCCGTCTCTGGCCGTGCTCTTTTTGCGGGCGACGAAGAGCGGGACTTCGGTGCCGTCTTGACTGCGATAGAAGACGTGCTCCAAAGCATAGTCCGCGGGATCGATCGGTAGCTCGCGCTGCCCGAAGCGCCGCGTTTTGCCGGTCTCAAGATCCAGACGGTAAACGCTCGACGGCTCGACGAAGCCGTTGAAGGAATACCAGACCTCTCCCGGCACCGAGTCATCGGCCACCAGCCCGGAGCCGATCCAGCCGGCAGGTAGCGGCAGCTCACGCTCGAGGCGTCCGTCCAGGGAAAAGACGCGCAACATCGCCAGGTTGCCGCGCCGGTACAGCAACACCAGTCGCTCGCCGACCATAGTCATGGCGTTGCCGCCCACCGAGCTACCCCCGGCCAATACTTCTTTGCCTTCCGCGACAATCTCGACTGGCGGAGCCAAGAGACGCCGTCGATCGACGGCGATGATCCGACCGTTCGGCGCCGAATGGTTGGTGTAGAGAAAGAGTCGGTCGCCGCGACGCCCCAGGAACTGATAGGCGTGCTCACCACCTCCCGGCAGCTCGACGAGCTCAAAACTCTCGGCGTCAGGGTCGGCAATGAAGAGACGGTTGGCGTCGGCGGTGCCCTCATAGACGGCCAGTGCCAGATCGCGGCCGTCACCTGGAGCGGTCAGACCGAAGAGCGCGCTCGGATTCCGCGGTCGAGCGAAGGCCACCGGGTCGTCGTCCGCATCTGAGCCGATGGCATGAAACCGCAGCCGCGCCAACGCTTCTTTCTCGCCGCTCGTGAGATGCGCCGTGCGCCCATAGTCGACGTAGAAAAAGCCACTTTCATCCGTCTTCCACACCGTCGCGGCTCCCGAGACGCCGTCGAGCGTTTCAGGCAGTGTCCTACTCGACTTCAAGTCCCTGATTCTCAGCTCTCCCCATCGGGTTCCATTTTTAACCACCCGGTAGACCAGATAGCGCCCTTGCGGGCTGAGAGAAAAGCCTCCTACACGCAGGTTCTCAGCCAACAGAACGTTGGGATCGAGGATCGTTACCCCACGACCTTCGAGTCCTCGCCGGGCATAGATCACCGCCAGACGCTGATCTGGCTCGCGCACGGTGTAGAAATAGCGACCGCCAGCGAACATCGGTACCGAGGTGTTGGCGCCGGTCTCGCCAAGCGCTTCGATGCGGTGCTCGAGAGCCGCCACCCGCTCTGCGTCGAGGTAAGACGCGAAGAGCTTCTCTTGAGAATCGACCCAGGCGCGCACCGGCGGCGACGTCGCCTCCTCGAGCCAGCGATAAGGGTCGGCCACCTCGACGCCGTGATAGACGTCGACCTGGGAATCGCGACGGGCATCCGGATAGTCGAGCCCGTTGGCGCCTACGGAGCCGGTGAGCACCAACAGAGATGCGACAGCGAGCAAATGGGCGACAAAGAACATGTTGACGAGTCTTGGTTTCATAGCTGGGATCCTCCATGGGTTTGCATGTGCCCATTACCCACGAAGGCACCGTCCGGAAGATATGAACAGCCGATGAATTCCGTCTGATCTCGCCCTGATAACTCAGGTCATGAAGGCTTCATCGCGACGGAATGGTACGCTTGGAGTGAGGGCTGGTCACATGTCGACGATCTCCTGGCTGAGCCTCAGCCCACGTCCCGGAGCCCTTGACGATGCCTAGCAAACTCTTGATCGGTGCTTTCGAGGTCGACCTCGCGTCTGGAGAGCTGCGCCGCGAGGGGCAGCGGATTCCGCTTCAGGAGAAGCCCTTCCAACTGCTCACCGCTCTGCTCGAGACGCCCGGCGAGCTGGTGTCGCGCGTGGCGCTGCGCGACAAGCTATGGCCCGACGTCTTCGTCGACTTTGACGGCAATCTGAACGCGGCGGTCAAGAAGCTGCGCGAGGCCCTGGGAGATTCCGCGACCGACCCGAGCTACGTCGAGACCGTACCGCGGCGGGGCTATCGGCTGATCGCGCCTGTACGCCCCGCCGACGAGACCCCGCCGTCGATCCACCCAAAACGAAAGCTCCGGAGGCGCCTCAGGGATCGGGTACGCGTGTCGATGGTGGCCACGGCGGGGCTCGCGATCACCCTCGCGGCCTGGGCGGCAGCTGGTTGGCTGCGCCCCGATCGCCCCCCGGCCGTGCCCCGTCGTCAGGCGGCCGACGAACGAGTCATGCTCGCCGTGTTGCCGTTCGACAACCTGAGCGACGACCCGGGGCACGACTACTTGAGCGACGGCATGACCGAAGAGCTCCTGACAGTGCTTGGTCGACTTCGCCCCGAACGGCTCGGAGTGATCGCCCGAATCACCGCCATGACCTACAAAGGCACGACCCGGTCGATCGCCGAAATCGGCCGCGAGCTGGGAGTCGCTTACGTGCTGGAAGGCAGCGTCCGCGGCTCCGGCGACCGCATCCGCATCACCGCTCAGCTGATCGAGGTGGCGGACCAGACCCATCTATGGGCCGAGTCCTACGACGCCGAAATCGTCGATCTGCTGCAAGTCGAAACTGAGATCGCCCGCCGTATCGGCCATTCGCTGGCTTTGGAGTTGCTCGACGATCCAGTAGCCGCGGCCAGCCTGGCGACCCCGGTGCCTGAAGCCTTCGACCACTACCTGCGCGGACGCCACCAGTGGAATCGCTTCACCGCCGACGGCTACCGGTCGGCGATCGCCGAGCTCAGCCAGGCGATCGAGCTTGATCCCGACTACGCCCAAGCCCATGCCGCGCTCGCCGATGCCTACAACCTTCAAGCCTTTGAGAGCGGCGACTCGCCGACCGACTGGTTCAACCGTGCCCGCGCTTCGGCACAGCGCGCCCTGTCGATCGCTCCAGATCTTGCAGAGGCCCACAACTCGTTAGCCTTCGCCATCCTCTACGGCAACTTCGACGCGGCGGCAGCTGACCCGATCTTTCGGCGGGCGCGGGAGCTGGCGCCCAATTACGCCATGAGCTATCACTGGCACGCGGGCGCCCTGGCCGCTCTCGGCCGCCATGATGAGGCGATCGACGCTGTCCGCCAGGCGCTCGAGCTCGACCCGATGTCACTGTCGGTGAAGTCGGACCTCGGTTGGTACTACCTCTTCGCCGGGCGCTGGGACGAAGCTGAACGCGAGTGCCGAGCGACGCTCGAGATGTCCCCGGGTTATGGTTGGGCAGTGACTTGCCTGTTCGAGGCTCGACTCCAAGCTGGCCATCGCGGCGAGGCGGCGCGTCTTGCCCTCGACCAGCTACGCGACTCTGGACACGGTGTCCCCAGTGTCGAGGGGCTGTCACCTTCGGCGATGATCGACGCGATCTTGAATCATCACCTCAAACGCGAACTGGCCAAGGACAACGCTGATTCCGACGCGCTCTGGCGCGCCATTCTCTACGGTCGGCTCGGCGAGCAGGAGACGGCGATCGATTGGCTGGAGCACGGCGTCGAACAACGCGAGCCCTGGCTGGTCTTTCTGCGCGTCGATCCCCGCTTCGCGCCGCTTCGAGGCCATCCTCGGTTCGAGGACCTGGTCGATAGCCTCTAGTCCTCTCCGGCGCTCAGTTACCGGAGGCGACGCCGATCGCGCTCGGCCAGCGGACGAAATAGCCGTCGGCCCAGATGATGTCCTGATCGAAGTCGGTAGCGACAAAAGCAGTGATTTCGTAGTTCTTCGTGCAGTCGCTACCGTCCAACTCCCCATCGGCGCCGCCCGAACAGACGATGAGCACATTCGACGACAGCAGACTCTCGGCCTGGCCGAAGGTCAGCGGATACTGCCAGCCGTCGAATTGGGGCACCTCCTGCATATAGAAAAAGGTACTCTCAGGATGCAGGTACCCGTAGAGCTCGATGTAGGAGCGTTCGCTAAAGCTAGACGCGTTGTAGGTCTTGGCCGAACCGGCGGTCGCGGAGCCTACCTGGTCGGTGAGCCAGGACATCCACGCGGTACCAACATTGCGTACCTCGGCTACCGTCCGCTTCTGCTTGGCTTTCTGCAATGCAGTCAGCAGATTGGGGATCAGGATCGCCGCAATGATGCCCACGATGGCAACGACCACCAACAGCTCGACGAGAGAGAAACCGTCACGGCTTCCCCACCGGGGCGTTACCCCCCTCCTGAGGAACCTCGGCCGGTTGGCGCCTGCCAACTCTCGCTGAATCGTTTTGTGCATGTGGGCCTTTCTGAGACTATCCTGGGCGGATAACATTACAAATGTCATTACGAACGCCCAAGGAGTTTGAACATGCCCGATGGTGTCGACTCGAAAGCTCTGTCACGTGAGCGCTACGGCCGATTCGCTCAGGACTATGTCGAGAGCCCTACCCATGCCAAAGGGGCGGATCTCGATCGATTGCTCGAAATCGTCGCCCCCCAAGCCGATTGGGTGGCGCTCGACGTCGCTACCGGCGGAGGCCACCTGGCGCTCAAGCTGGCACCGCAAGTGAAACAAGTGGTGGCGACCGATCTGACTCCCGAAATGCTCGGGGCAGCGCGGGATTTCATCCGAGGCCGTGGGGTCGACAACGTCGAATTCAAACCCGCTGATGCCGAGAATCTGCCGTTCGAAGAAAGCTCCTTCGATCTCGTTTGCTGTCGCATCGCCGCTCATCACTTCCCGAACTGTGCCCGCTTCGTCGAAGAGAGCGCCCGAGTGCTGAAGCCTGGAGCCGCACTGTGGGTTCAGGATCACGTGCTTTCCGAAGACCCGGAAACCGCTCGCTATACCGACGCCTTCGAAAAGCTGCGTGACCCGAGTCACCACCGGGCGTTTCCGCAGAGTCGCTGGCAGGCGATGTTTAGAGCTGCAGGCCTGACGATCGAACACACCGAAATCGTGATCAAGCGCCACCCCTTCCATCCCTGGGCCCAGCGCCAGGACTGCGCGCCAGAGACCGTTGAGCAGTTGGCGCGATTACTGGGCGAGGCGCCGCCAGCTGCTGCTGAGTGGATGGAACCGCGGGACCTCGGCACCT
>JAAUXY010097385.1_pt1 | contig 15617 bp, 11 predicted proteins | sample 7278121 | NCBI WGS metagenome assembly JAAUXY01 (sample SAMN14350117, study PRJNA611818) | marine sediment metagenome | isolation source: surface marine sediment (1.8m) | place: French Polynesia: Moorea | collected 2018-08 | reverse complement strand
CTTAAACGACGACGGAACGGTGCCCAATGACAATCCGTGGCAGGATCGTGGTGAGATTGCCATGCAATTCTGGACCGTCGGTCACCGCAACATGCTGGGCATTGATTTTGATGTCGACGGACGTTTGTGGGTCCATGAGATGGGTCCGCGTCACGGCGATGAGTTGAATCTGATCATTGCTGGTAAAAATTATGGTTGGCCGATCGTATCGAACGGCGACCACTACTCGGGTATGCCGATTCCCGATCATGATACCCGTCCTGAATTCGAAGCCCCTCGGACGTTTTGGGTGCCCTCCATTGCACCGTCTGGTCTTATTATTTATGACAGTGAGATGTTTGCCGATTGGAAAGGCAATGCGATTATCGGTGGACTTGTATCAAGAGCCCTTATACGTGTTGAATTAAAAAGAGACACTGCTGAAGAAGCCGAACGCTTTAAATGGGGTGAGCGCATACGCGAGGTCGAACAGGGACCCGAAGGGGCTTTGTACGTGCTCGAAGACGGTTCCGGTGGTCGTCTTCTAAAGTTGACACCCAGCCTTTAAAAACCATCACGTCAGCACTGTGCGCGCTGATTGTGGGTATATTGCCGTCTCGATAACAGGCCCGATAGGGATAAAAAGTGGTCAATCCTTACCTAATCATATAATTTGGGGCTCATCTTTAAGCTGAAACCCGAATTACAGATATATTGAGAATATTGGTAAGTTAGCAAAAGTGCAGATATCAGTACCGGATACCACAAAACAAAAACCCCACCTCTCAACATGAGAAGCAGGGTTTGACAATGCTATCCATTATGACCTTCCGCCGGCTAGGATCGCATTATCTGCTTAACGCACCCCGCGAGCGGTCGCCCAATGTCCAGGTGGGCCTGGATAACGTGTGGCTGGTTTAATTTTGATCGAGTCAGTGCTGCAGGCAACTACAAATAAAAAGATGAAAATGGCTACAATTATTTTTTTCACAGTCGTTCTTCCGTTTCATTTTTTATCTTTGTGTAAATTTGAGCTCTTAGAATAACACTACCTACAACTAATATTTGGCCAGAGACCTTTGTTGTCAATTGTTAGGTCAGCTTTTGATATATTGAGAACACCACCAAAAACGCGGTTCAAAACATTCATCTTTTGGTCCTGGTTTGTGTTGCTCGATGTCGGAATTTACTCACGTATTATGAGTACGCTTCATCGCTTCGACCCCGTGCGCCGTGCCGGCTGAACACCTTAATTTATTCAATCAAGATGTGAAATCCCGCTTTTGAGCGGGGAAACAAAACCCAACCGCTCAGAAACGAGTTTAGTTTTTTAGTTTGCCCTCGAACAAGCTTTAAAACCCGGTTTGGTTTATTAATTAGTTCTTTGTATATTTCCTTCGACCACAGTCTAAAGGCCGGTTTTTCCTGACCATGCCACCAGAAGCGCAAGCAGGCCTGTAATGGCGTTGGCCGTGCACCATCCAATTCTCATGGCGTTTGACCAGAGGCCGCGACCGGCAGCCCTGCGATTTCCCTCCCAGACCCAGGCGCTGATGGCATGGTAAAGAAGGATGGCACCCGGTATCCAAGATAGCCTGTATCCCCATTCAGCATTGATGAACAGTCCGACGGCAGCAACCCCATAAAGCCATCCGATCGCGGTATCCGCGACTGCAATCGCATGTTCATACACTTTGTGTTCTGGATGCAGTTTTTTCTCTTGAAGACCGATTCGTGTCGCAAGGTTCCAGTTCATAACCGAGATAAACTGGCCGAGCCAATGAAAGCAGAAGCCAACTGCAAACATAAGGATTCCGGCGACGATATTCGCGTATGGGAAAAGGGCGCTCATCTCAGGTCTGCTCCTTAGATGGTGATTCCGGATAACCGCAAAGCTGTATAGCTCAACGCTGCGGCTCCCCATAACACAAAGAAGCCCCAGTAATATGTGTAGTAGGCCACGGGTCCACACGATGGATAAACATACTCCTTTTCGAGGAACCACAAGACCACATTGGAATATAGCGACATTGTTCCCGTTGCGCCCCAGAGCACATACCCCCAGGGCTGACCCATCAGGACTCCGATGCTCCCGGTGACACCAAGCGGAACCAGCAGCACCCAGTCAGCCCAGGCAAAACCGTATGCCGAACGGAAGTGCGTCTTGTCACGCCAATCCTCGCCCTTGCCGATGAGGCTGTCTTTTGCTCGTTGACCGTCTGACCTTATCAGCATTGTAAGCTGAGCAAGCACCAGCGGCAACAGCGTAATGGCACCAAATATAACGAGAATCCAGGTAAAGAGTGTGGGCTCAATGTTTTGATTGGGCATGTCTAAGGTGACCCTTTCCGGAAAACAATGATATTAGATTGAAAATTTTCCACCGATTGAATTTTATATCAACTAAATGGAAACCACCAAACTATAGTGTCCTCGCATTATCCCGGCGAGACGTCCACGTTCGATATATTGAAAGTGCTCAGATTTGTCAATTTTGCGGATATGAGAGATGTATCATCAGCCTTTAGGCATTGCGCCGGTGTATGGCAAATGCTCAGTCTAAATCTACATTACAGGCATACTCATGCCTGTTTCAGGATCTGGACCGGGTATCAGCCTTAACGCCCACGCCCAATATTCCCATACGTTTCAATTCAAAGGTATGCGTTAAGGGCAGGTTGGCATCTTCAAATGCCTGGCGCAACTCCTGGCCGTTGAAGCGGTTTCCATTAGGGTGAACCACGATATGTTTGGTGATAAAGTTTTGATAAAGGCTGGGATAATATTCTTCCAGAAAATACACACCACCGCTTTTTAGGACCCGGGCGGCTTCAGCCAAACCGTCTTGCCAGATCGGCAGGTGATGCAGGAACCCAAAGCCGAAGATCGCATCTACGGAATCGTCTCCGAAAGGCAGACGGACGGCATCTCCCACACAGAGGTTGATCTGATTCTTATTTTGACCATTTAAAAGCTGGTTGGCTTTTTGGATCATTTGAAGGTCCAAATCCAGCAAATAGAGCCGATCGGGATGATAGGCCGCCGAAATCAGTTTGGCGCCCACGCCGCGCCCGCAGCCCACTTCTAAAATAGTCTTGCCGGTGTTTAATGCCACCATGCGCTTAAACCATTGCATTACCAGGGACTGTTTGATTTGTCTGATCGGGCTATTTACAAACCAGCGTTCGATTCTGTTGAGTTTCATAATTGGCCTCTTTTCAGGCCGCGGTTGACTCATGAATTATTTTACGGCCAGATGGATGACGGCGATCCCATTGGTCAGGCTGCGATAGGTAACCTCTGAAAATCCGATCTTTTTAAGTATTTCTGCAAGCTCATCCGGCAACGGAAACATGCGAATGGATTCCGGCAGATGTGTATAGGCTTTCCTGTTGCCGGCAATCATCTGGCCCAGAAACGGCATGATATAAAACGAGTAAAAATCATACAGCCAGCGGAATACCGGCCAGGTGGGTTTGGAAAACTCCAGACACATCAATTTCCCACCGGGCTTCAGCACACGATACATTTCTTCAAAACCCTTTTTCATCCGGGTGACATTGCGGATACCAAAACCCACCATGGCGGTATCAAAATGTCGGTCGGGAAAAGAGATGCACTCGGCGTTTCCCTGTATGTACCCCAGGCGATCTTCAATGTCGGTGTCGATCACCTTGTGCATGCCGGCCTGGATCATGGCGCGATTGATGTCGTAAATAACAACGCGACCTGCCGGTCCGGCCGCTTTTGCAGCCAGGATGGCCAGATCACCGGTTCCGCCGCACACATCCAGGATTTGATCACCTGGAACGAGTTTTAGCATTCTCACCGCTGTGCGCTTCCAGGCATAATGGATACCGAAGCTTAACAGGGTATTCATAAAGTCATAATGCCGGGCGACGGAGTTAAAATGCTGTATAACCCGATCGGTTTTGGCCGCAGCACTGATACGTTCATAACCGAAGTAGGCCTCATCGACACTTTCTGAGCGGTTATTCATTTGCATGCGGCGCTTTTTTTCTTCAAGCCAATCCATCTTTTCCCATCCTATGAGAAAATAAAGTTATAGTATTCGGTAATATTTGCCGAAATTAAAGATAACATAATCAGATTAACCTTAAAGTTCAACCTGAACGATTGACTTTCATCTTTACCCGAGAACATGTTTTGATAACAGCGATGGTCAATGATTTGACAGCCCATAACGATTTGCACAGATTGGCCCGGCCGGCATTTTGGCTAACCTGTCGCACTTATTCGTGAAATAAAAAAGAATTATTTAGCCGGCCAAATTGGCATGAATTCTGCTTTTATTAGCGATAATAACCATGTGGACCGCATATTGGATCTGAGTTGATGCTGTATACTATGGTCTGATTCGGGAGGTATTCGAGATGAGTTGTTCGGAAACCAACTACTGCAAAAAGGAAAAAATGTCCATCTGCACTGCGGAAAATTCCAAACAACAGGAAAAATGCAGCTTTTTTGAAAAATCAAGCTATGAGCATCGCTGTATGTACTTTATCTTTGATGAATACTGCGATTGTCTTAAAGCACAAATTCAAACCAGCCGGTAAATGACCGCAAAGCAGATAATCGCATCGAGGTGGCCGCAAAGGTGGCCTTGAAGCAAACGATCGTTGTAGGAAATTGCGCCTATCAGCACCGGTAATGTTCGCGAGATGGCGTTCTGCTAACGCGAGATATGGTAAGCTTTATATTCAGTAGGCTTTGGCGTTGAAAAAAACCGCGATATGAGTCCCCCCACCCCAAAACTTTCTTCTTAGGCTTCAGCGAACTTCTTTGCCAGATCATTATCGATGACGTAAATACATATTTCCTTGGCGCCCTGCTCGGTATACTTGCATTTTTCACACAAATTGTTGATTAGATAGGTGACATCGTCTCGGATGCGTTTGTCATATGTTTTGAAATCTTCTTCATCATAATCTTTAATGGCGCGCCGAAAGTTTTCGTTTTCAAGAAAGGGATCCAGCACTTTTTCCTTTAAGTTGTGCACATAGCGGTCATGCATGGATTGATATATTTTGGTTGCCCCAATCGGAACGTTTTCGACCATGATCTCCTGGGTAAGGGTCTTGGTGGTGTACTCTTTCTGGGTTTCCTCCCGAAAGGCTTTGCGCTGATTTCTATCTGCTTTCGGCCCCAGTAATTTGCCCTCAATTCCCTCCAGAAACTCCTCGCTAATTTCCAGTTTTTCCCCGGTGTAGGTGCAGGTTTCAACCGAACCGATTTCAAAGTTTATGGCGAACAGGTAATTTTGAATCTCCCTGGCAATCTGCTCCTCATTGTAATAGTACAGGGACTCTTTGACTTCCTGTAAAATCGTGTAGTCATACATGCGCAGCAGCGAATCCAAAAATCCTTGAGGGATCAGATCTCTGATTTCTTTGCGGGCTTTGGTGAAGAAATTACACAGATCCGACATGTTGATGAGCTTGTCTTCCTTGGTGTAGGTCGAGAAAAATATATTAAATATATTAATGGAATCACGGCCGGAAATACCATGATCGCCTTCTTTTTCAGACTCTGCAATGATCTTTCGCCGCCGCTTGGCCGTTAACCGTTTGCGGTCTTTTTCCGAAAGCCAGTTGGGAATATATCCGGTGTAAATCTCCATTTTAAGCAGCTGCAGCTTCTCATCACAGAAAAGACGATAGCGTGCCGGTTCGTTGATCCATTCCAGCATGGCATCGGATTTTGCCTTCAGACGCGTGGAGATGATTACCCGGGCAAAATTGTGAAGCACTCTTGGCAGGAAGCGTTCGTCAATGTGACGGCCGAAAATGTTGCGATAAATCTCCACCTCGGTTGACAGGTCCATAACATACGGAATTTTGATGTATTCCACCCGATCCAGGAATGATTGAAAACCCTGGATATTCTTTTCATCCTCGGGGTTCATTACCGCCAGCAGAAGCGAATTGACGTTTTCCTCAATATCTTCAACCTTATGAACCCCTTCGCTGATAATATTGTGCAGCTCAATCAAGCGTTCGGTGTTATGCGATTTGATGTCCATCAGGGCGTAAATGCCGTTATTGGTTTTGGCATACTGGGAAAAAATGTACTTAACCAGGTTGCTGTCCCTGAGCAGATTGTTGATTCGCCGCTGGAGCATGCTATTGCTCATCACATTTTGCTTCAATGGCTGGTCGCCGGGATTGAACACACTGATGCCCTCACCCAGACGCCGGCTGAATCGATAGGGTCGCGCGTACAGCATCTCAAAGACCCGCTGGGGACTTTTCAACCGACTCAGCAGTGCTTCATACAATGAACTGCAGATCGTACAGGGCTGGGCTTTAAATAACCATTCAAATTCTTTTTCAGTGGAAAGCTGCCATTTGAATTTATCATTCTTGAATAAATCATCGAAAAATTCCCGCCGATAATATTTAGAAATCATCAGGAGTGGATTGTCATGACTCGGGCAGGGGATTTCAACAAAGTCTTCTGCCATGTAGGGCGCATGGCTGTCATTCAGCATTTCTTTTGCGTCTGTCGACGGATTGGGTATATTTTTGTTACCCATTGAATCAATCGGATCCGCGGTAGAACCTTCCAGCAGGCTGGACAATTGCGTGAGTATCGGGTGGGCTTCATAATCTCTGAATTGACCGAATATTTTGCGATCAAAACGCCAGACCGTCTCATATCGAAAACCGTCATCGGTATTGGCATATTCTTCAAACTTGGTGAGCAGATTGTTTAAAAAGGTACTTTTGCCGCATCCGGGCGGGCCTTTAAAAATATAGATCTTATTTTGCTGGGTACCGCGCTTTAAGGCTTCCACCAGTTTGACAAAACGATTGGCGAAAAGGCGGTCAGCGAAAAACGGGTTGTCTGATCCTTCCACAAACAACTTGCTGCAGTCGTAATAGGCATAATGGATGGATTCAGGATCATCGGGGTATTCATCAATCCCTTCGCCAACATAGGCTTTTATCATATCGTGGAATACCTGAAATATATCCCGAATCACGGTTCTTGGATTGGCAACCAGTTCGTTGAGAAACACCTCAAAAGGAATCGAGGTGCGCTGCTCCTGTGTGCTCATGCTCTGATCGAGGTTCAGCATTGCCTTTTTGATGCTATCTTCGCTGCTTACATCTTGCTTGGTAGTTTTTTCCTCTTTTTTCAGAGCGCGTATGGCTTTTTTCACTTTGCCCATGAAGTATCTCCGGTTCTAGATCGCAGCCGTTTTATGGACATCTGAGTTCGTTAATGTCACTTTAGAAAGCTTACGGTCTTTCATGGTATATAAAACCCGTTGCCACTTTATTTCCAATTGTTTGCCGTCATCCTCTCGTGGCAGTGCCAATCCGGGAATCGGGATCTGAATTTTCTGGGATTCGACCTTTTCGACTTCACTGGTCTCCAGTTTAACGGGGGCACCCCACATATATTCGATGCCCATCATGGTATTGGCGATAAAATCCTTGACCAGCGGTTTGCCCTCGAAGTGATGATACAGATAAAGATCGCCGTTTTTGGACTTCTCGGGGTCAATGCTGATATGGGGGGGATGATATAATGAGTCAAACAGCATCTGACGGTAATCTTTTGCCTTGCGACTCTTGACGTAATACTCCCACACGCCTTTGTTCTGATTAAGTCGTTTGCCGGCCACAAACAGGTTATTGCGATTGATCAAATCCTGATCCACAAATGTGTTGATAAACATAAAATCGTTCAGGTTTTCACGGACTTTATAAACAAACGCCTGGCCGGTTCCGGTTTTGGCATCAAATTTTTCTCTTTCGCGGGCATCCAGCAGCCGTTTAAATTCAATCGAATACTTGCCTTTATCTGCCAGTTCTTCGATGTAATGGAAGATGCGCATTCCCAGCGCATAAGGATTCATCCCCACCCGGGGCAATGAGGTCACAAATGCATGTGTGCGGGCAAAATCGACCTCGTGGCCTTCAATGCGGTCATCCTGGAGAAAAAGCTTCTCGTGCCAGTAACTGGCCCAGCCCTCGTTCATGATCTTTGTTCGAATCTGGGGCTGGAAGAACAAAGAGGTCTTGCGGATGACCTCGATGACCGGTTTCATCCAGCGATTATCTTCCTTGTTTAAAAACTCGGAGTGCTCCAGGATATGCTGCATCAAATCCAGCTTTTGGTCGCCATTTTCTTTCAGGCTTTTTTTGTAAATGGCATCAAATTCAGGATACTTTCTGAAAACCTCTGAAAAAAAGGCTTTCTCACCATGGTTTTTGCTGTCCTTGATACAGTCATTATATCTTTCGATTTCTTTTATGTATTCTGTTACTTTGATCTTCTTGATGGATTGCAGGAATTCATCAAAATAAAAATCCAGCATCTTGGATTTGGTCGTTACCGGCGACCGGTTCAAAGCCGAAAGCTCATTGTGGTAGCCCACCAGATTGTCGATACTGCGGGCAAACTCGATTACATAATCCAGCCAGCGGCCCTTTTCGGACCTGAATTTGGCGATCATGCGTTTGTCTGAAAGCGCACGACCGGTAAAGTCATAATCCCAGGTGTGCCGGAAATACAGATTGTTCTGGAAAAAGTCGATATGCGCCAGCACATGGTAAAAAATCATGACATTCATCCAGTCCGGATTGTTGTCATTGTAGTATGAGATCGCCGGTCGCGTGTTGATCACCGTTTCGTAGGGATTGCTGGGATACAGCTCGTAACGGCCCTTTTCTTTGAGGACTTCGACATCGTGTACCCAGTAATCATAAAGGGTGGGAATCATCAGTTTGGGTGTCAATTCCAGCAAATCGCGGTTGGTGACAATATACTCCAGGGTCTCATCCTGAAATTGCAATCCAGCTTCACGGGCCCGCTCTTTGCAACCTTCCATGATCTTTTTGGTATGTTGATCAACAAGTTCCATAATGTATATTGAATATTGTGGATTGTAGATTGAAAATTAAATGATAGAATTCCTTAAATATTCAATTTTCAATATTCATTATTCAATTCGATTATCTTTCATCATCACGATCTGTAAAAACCAAAAGCTTACTCCGATATCAGGTTCTTAATCCCTTCGATCAGCCGGGGCTCGTCGGCGCTTTCCTGCATGACGTCCAGTCTGAGTAAATCCGGCTTTTCGGTCAGCAGTCCGGATTTCTTTAAATATTTTTCGACTTCGGTATTGTGGGTGGCTTCCTGAGTGTGTTCGGCGATGGAAATTCCAACCCGACTGGTATAACTCAACATTTTTTTCAATTGCGGAATGGACTCCTTGCCGTCGGTGTCCCAATCATCGCCGTCAGTGCCGTGAAAAACGTAAATATTATAGTCCCGAACCAGGTTTTCCTTTTCAACAATTTCATTGACCAGACGGAAGGCGGAAGATACCTGGGTGCCGCCGGCCACTGCCGAATTGTAGTAGGTATAAAAGTCCTCTACCTCCGAGGCCTCGGTGTCATGCAGCACAAAACGCGTTTCCACCTGCATGGCATACTGATACAGCAGCCAGCTGTAAATCAATACATGCTGGGCAACCACCAGCTCCGTTGATCGGCCGGCCATCGAGCCGGAATAATCGCGCAGAAAAAAAACCATGGCCTGAGATTCATAGTCCTTTTCGCGCGACAACACCCGGTAGACCATATCGGTTGGCGACACCAGAAATTGGGCCGGGTCAATGGCGCTGACATCGGGTAGATTGCCAAGATGAATATTGGTTTCGACAATTTTTCTCAGGGTGGCTTTTTTATCCAGCAGCTGGCCGAATCCGCGGTTGCGATCCGTTAGGTCGTATGTGTAGCGGGTGAGTGATCGTTTTTTGCCTTTGTCTTTGAGGTTTGGCAGTTGAAATTTTTCAGTCAAAATCCGACCCAGATCATAGGCATTGGATTCCATTTCGTGCTGGGCGCCTTCGCCCTGTCCCGGACCGGTCCCATCGCCGCCATCCGGAGCATGCACCGGCTGCTCTCCGATCACTTCCCCTTCTTCCCCGTCGCCGGACCCGCCGTAGGGCTCTTCTTCGGAGGTCTGAAAGGAGGGGTCATGCATAAATTTTTCTTCGACAGTGGATGGAACCACCACGACTTTGTCCTTGCCGGCCTTGCCCGGTTTGATTAAGCGGCCAACATTTATTTTACGCGGAAAGCCGTCTTCTTCGCGTTGTTTATCTCTCTCGAGCAGCTCATCGATGGATCGCAGGCTGGTGCTATGGGTGCTCTGCAGAGCGGTGATTCCCTGCAGGAAAGACAGGTCATCATAGTTGTAGATATTCTGGAACTTGCGGAATGATTTTGTGGATCCGTCTTTTTCCTTATCCGGAGTATCATGGACATAGGCTGCTTCCACCTCGGCCAGAACCTTCAGCTCCTGCTCAGGCGTAAGCCCTTTCTCTTTCAAACGCTCATAAAGCTCGATAAGTCTCGGATCCATCATAACTCCGGCCGTTGGTATCGGGTTTCAGGTGTCAGGCCTGATGCATATCCAGATGGCAAAGGGCAAAGCGCAGAGCGCATTGCGGGAAGAAACGAGATCTCAATTTTTTATTACAACGCTTTGCCCTATGCGCCATGCGCTATGCTCTAATTCCTGCGGAGAACACAGCTCCTCGGAAAATTCTCCTGTTTCCATTACTTTTCGTCTTCCTGGGTGCAAAAATATTCTATGGTCTTCTGCGCGCAGGTCTGACAGTACCCCAGTTTATTGAGCATGGTTTCGATCATGCGGTCATACAGCTTCTGGTTTTCCTCGTTGGTGCGGTTGGCCAGCGCGCCGATCAGGCTGCCGGCACCGGCAATATCGGACTTAAGGCGCACGTCGGTGACGGCTTTTACCAGCTCCAGGTTGTCCATAAAATCATAATCCGGATCGACAGAGATCTTCTGGCCGTAGATCTTACGGATTGATGTTCGAAAGGATTCCCGCTGCTCTTCGGTTTTCAGCCCCAGGCGTTCCTCAACGCTATTGATATAACGTTCATCGATCTTTAAGGCTTTGAGCTCTCCGTTTTGCGGGTCTTTGTATTTCCACATCTTATCGGGGCCCAGGTTTTCGGCATCGATTCCAATGATCATGTTGACATAATTCATGACATCCTTGCGAATGGCATAGGGCTCATCCATATAGGCATTGAACATTTCGGTCATTATTCTTTCGCGATACAAGCCCTTACCGGTCTTTAGATCCTCGAGGTATTTGGCGCGATCATTGGCTTCGGTCACATAGTCCAGAATAATGCGATCCAGGGCTCTGAAGATATCGTAGGCAAACATACACTGGCCTTCATTGGTTTCAGAGCTTTCAATCAGCAGCTGAATGGCGCGGCCCAGATTGCGCTGGCCCAGGCCTTTCTGGCCGAAACGGTTGATGATCTCCGGATCCTGGTTGAGCGTGTCGATGACCTCTGCCAGTGTTTTAATACTTTTTTCACCGGCGACCTCACCGGCTGACAGTTTCATGGTCTCCACCGGTGTCAGTTTTTCGGACCGCGGCAGCCGGCTTAAAACCGCGGCCACCGAGGAGGCATAATTCAAATTCGGATCCTGGTGCAGATCTTCGCGGTTTATGGTGGTGCGGGCCTCACTGCCGATGGCATAGGCCGTCAGCTCTTTTTGGAGCTTATAGTTGGTGTTGTGGGACACGTAGCAGATTCGGCAGCGATCGACGATGGGGGCTTCTTCTTTTTCCGAAAGAAACCGATGAAATTCCGAATTGTTGCTGGTGGCCACAATCAGGGTGTCAATCGGCCACTTGAAACCGTCGATCTCGATGTTGCGGTTTTGGATAACCCCCAGATATACCTGGACCAGGTCTTTTTTATTTTTGTAGATTTCGTCGCTGAAGTGAATCCCGCCGCCGGCCACACGTGCCAGGGCGCCGCGACGCAGGTCGAAACGGTATGGATTGTTGGTATCGGTAATATGCAGCAGGCGCTGAATGGACTCTTCGCCCAGCAAATCCACGGCCGAGGACGTAATTTTATCTTTGGCCGGGTATTTACCGGTGACCGTTCCCAGGCTTTCCGTCAGCGGCACCGGCGTGATTTCAACGAACTTGAGCATTTCGTCGATGTTTCCGTCGCAATGCTTCTGGATATCATACCAGATATAACCGCTACAGGCCCCTAAGGGTCGATAATCTTCATACAGTTTTTCAATATCATCATCGGAAAAGCCGATCTGTTTGGCCAAATACTCCTTATTTTTTTCCGAATCTTCAAACAGGTTCATGGCCAGGATCATCGGATCCTCATACGTCTGCGACTCGACAACGGAAATCTTGCCGTAATTGCCGGTCTTGTCCAGATTCAGGAATTTAAACGTATATTTGCGGTTTTTTTCCTGGGCCAGGAAATTGCGATATTTATTGGCCAGAAATTCAACGAAAAACGTTTTGCCGTTTCCCGGTTCACCGACCAGGACAAAGGCCATTTCCTTGGAAGAACCACCTTCGGCCGCATCTTTCACATAGGAAACAAAACTGTTGATCTCATCATACATGCCGATCACATGTTTGGAACCGTTGCGGAAGATTTTAAAATCGTAGGTTGTCTTGCCGTTCACCACCACTTTTTCGATTTCGCTTTCCAGGATCATACGGGATACCCCCTGGAAGGCGTTTTCAAATCTCAGCTTGCCGTCTTTAACGGCTGTCATGTGCTGGTGAAGGGTGATTAATTTTTTAGACATTTTTCCTCCCATCCTAAATTATGGTTATTGGCTCCTTTAAAATCCTTTTTCTTTCAGATATCGGCCCAAGCTATAAGATACTGATTTTATATTAATTTTATCACGTTATTCAGGTCGTGAACAACTTAGGGGATGCTGTTTTCACCTTCGGGCAGGAACTTGCTGGCTGGAATGTCAAGATGCATTTCGAATGCGAATTCTCTTAACCCTAACACCTTATATTTCCTACCTAAATGTGTAATCATCAATCCCGGTTTGGCAATAACAATTTTATTAAAATTTAACGGTTTTTTGACGTTTGGCGCCTAATTTCTGGCAGCTCGAATCCTCTTTAAGCCTGTTTTCTTTTGCTGCCCAACATATAGCCGGGTTTCACCCTGAACCAAAATTGCCGCTAAACGCTGGAATGCGGCCAATTTCTGTATTTTTCAGGCATTGGATATTTAATCCACATCACCTTAGACCACATATGGTCGCGATGTCAGGGCCGCCCCTTACAACACATCTACATGTATAGATGCAAAAACGATACCATACGTTTCATTAAAATTCGCTTTAAAATAGTATATTCGATGGAAGAATATGAGGTTTGTAAAGTACTGAAATATAATTGTTTATGACTGAAGTTCGTTCAGGATTATCTGAATTGAAAGTCTTTTTCTTCTATCCATCGAAATTGGAGAAGCAATTGATATAGAAATTTTTCTACAAAAGTATTCATTTTGCTATCGGTTCAGTCCAAAATCAGGTGCTGTTTTCGCGCGTCTGAGGTTTCAGGTGTCAGGTTTCGGGCCTTCGCCGCGCAGAAGCGGCTACGTCCGCGCAGGCGGGTGTCAGTCTTAGATGCAAAGGAGAATTTGCCTATTTGCCTTTAAGAATTGTGGTAGTAGTCAGTTTGGCTGGGATTTAAAATTTTGTTACGACCAGCAGAATCCTGACACCTGACACCTGAACATTGCTGGCCCACCGAAGTCATTAGACGCAGGAGGGACAGTTTAATCGGAGTGTTGACGGACCAGGACGAGGGTGTTGCCAATTACACTGATACTGCTCAACAGCATGGCTGATACCGCCACCAGCGGTGTCAGCAGGCCGATCATGGCCATGGGGATACTGATCACATTATAGACAAAGGTGAAGATCAGGTTCTGATGAATTTTTTTGTTGACCGAATTGGCAAATGAAAGAAAATCAATAAGTTGCTGGGGTTCCGCCCGCATGAAGGTCACATCCGCCACCTCCTCGCCCAGATGCGCCCCGGAGTGGACGGCCAGTGAAAGATCGGCCTGGACCAGGGCGGGGGCGTCGTTGATTCCATCGCCCACCATGGCCACTTGATGGTTTTGATCCTGCAGTTCTTTAACGATGGCGACCTTATCATTCGGCATCCGACCGCCGTGAGCATCAAGGATTCCAATGGCCTGTGCGACCGCATCGGTGGTTTCAGGCCCGTCTCCGGAAACCAGAGCAGTTTGAAGCCCGCGATGATGCAGGCCTTGCACCGTTGCGCTGACACCATTGCGAATGGTATCTCCGAAAATAAAAATAGCGGCCGGCTGATCGTCACTGCTCATATACACATATGAATTTTTGGATCCCTGACCGGAATGTCTGGATTCCAATCGTTTGTTAAAGGCAGCAATCATATCTCCCAGAAATTGGTGCGAGCCGATCTTTAGGATATGGCCTTCAAACGTGGCGGATACACCGTTTTCTTCAATTCGAACCTCACCCATCTTTGCCGGTTGTATATTTTTGATACCTGCCTGCCGCAATATTTCCCGACCAATAAAATGATCTGAATTCTGTTCCATTCCGGCCGCCACTGAAAGCGCCTGGTTTTCGTCAAAAGGTTCGAAAGTAAAAATCTCCTGCAGCGTCCAGTTACCCTGAGTGACGGTTCCGGTTTTATCAAAAACAACCGCCGTAATCCGTTTGGCCGTTTCAAATGCCGCAAAATTCCTTACCAGGATGCCTTTTTTGCCGGCGACGGAAATGCCGGCCACCCTTGCCAGCGGGATAGCAATCCCCAGAGCGCAGGGACGGGAGATGACCATCACGGTGACGGCTCTGAGGATCGCCGTCTCCAGCGATAAACCGATCAGGCGACACACAATACCGGTGGCGGCCGCCAGCATTAGGATGACGGGGACAAACCACTGCAAAATGATATCGGTTTTGCCCTCAATCGGCATTTTGGTCAGCAGTGTCTTCTCAATAATCTGCATCATCTGACCCAGGGTGGAGTCAGTCCCGACTTTTTCGGCCTTAATTTTAAAACCGCCCTGCTGAACCCGGGTGCCGCTTTTGATAAAGTCGCCGGGCTTTTTGCTGATGGGTAAGGGCTCGCCGGTCAGCGAAGATTCCTCCACACTTCCGGTGCCGTTCACAATGCGTCCATCTGCGGGTACCAGTTCCGTTTCTGCTATCCGAAATATATCACCTGCAGCCAGCTGCCCCATGGCAGCATAACGGCCGTCGGGAAATTGCTCAGTGCATATCCTGACCTTGGTGGGCATCAGCGCAAAGAAATTTTCCAGATCAGCCAACACCTTGCCTTTTGCCCGGCGCTCCAGTGTTTTACCCAGCAGCACCAGGGTGATCAGCATCGCGGCGGTGTCATAGTAAAGGTGTATACTTGCGCTAAAAAGATTATAGGTGCTGTAAAAATAAGCGCTTAAGGCACCGATAATGATCAATGTTTCCATGCTGAAGGCGGCATTGCGTAGACCCGCCCAGGCTTTCTTGTAAAAATCAAGTCCACCGTAGACCAAAACAGCGGTTGCCATGATGAACATCGGCCAGGAGATTTTGGCCGCATTTTCTGGCGTCAGCTGCGTAAAAAACCCCGTGTAAAGGGCAAAGGACAACATCATGATGTTCATGGTCAAAAACGCCGAAACGGCAAATCGAATAAATTCCCGGCGTCGCTGGGCAGCTTGTTCAGATTCACCGGGCCTTGCCGCTCGGTAACCG
>JAAUXY010174214.1_pt1 | contig 15619 bp, 12 predicted proteins | sample 7278121 | NCBI WGS metagenome assembly JAAUXY01 (sample SAMN14350117, study PRJNA611818) | marine sediment metagenome | isolation source: surface marine sediment (1.8m) | place: French Polynesia: Moorea | collected 2018-08 | reverse complement strand
CCACCGATGTGAGGCTTCGGCTTCTGAGACGAAGCCTCGCATCGGTGGCTAGGAAGTCCGTAGGACTTCCCAGTCAGCAGGGCAGCGCCGCCCGCAGGGGTTCGGGCGACGCGGGCCAATCCACCTAGCTCGTCTCAGGAAGCTCCGCTGGTCTGGGACCACGATTTCGTGTCGCCGCTCTCAAAACCGTCGGTGAAGATCGTGCCGTCGTTGCGCAGCAGGAGAACATCGTCGGTGAGCTCGTCGAGCAGCACCAGGTCGAGATCGCCGTCGTTGTCGGTGTCCATCATCAGCGAGCAGGAAGCGGCTTGCGGCGCGGCGACTTCGCGGTCGAAGGTGAAGGTGCCCGTGCCGTCGTTGGTCAGGAGCGTCCAGTCGCCGCCGAAGCTGGCCAGCATCCAGTCGAGATCGCCGTCGCCGTCGAGATCGCCGAGGTCCGAGGCCAGGGCCAGAGGATCCACGGGATATTTCTGGGCCGAGCCGAGACCGCCGGCGCCGTCGCCGAACAGAATGGCGCCTTCGTTGTCGAGGCCGTTGGCCACCGCGACGTCGAGGGCGCCGTCGGCGTTGACGTCACCGAGGACCAGCATCCAGGTACCGCCGGTGACTTCATCGTCGGTCAGGGTGAAGGTGCCGTCACCGTTGCCGGCATAGACGTAGACTCGGCCGATCCCCGAGGCGTGCCCACCGACCACCAGGTCGAGGATGCCGTCCCCCGTCATGTCGCCGGCGGCCAGAGACCACTCTTCGGAATTGCCGGTCCCGAAGGAGCTAGGACTGCCGAAGACACCGGCGCCGTCGTTGCGCAGCACGTGAACCAGCCCGTTCTGACGGTCGGTGGCGGTGACGTCGATGTCGCCGTCACCGTCGACGTCGAGCACCGCGAGGCCGCGGATCTGGCTGCCCGGGTCGCCGATCGGAATCAGCTGCTGAGCCGCGAAGGTGCCGTCGCCGTTGCCGAGCAGGACCGAAACCGAGGCCCCCTGGGTGTTGGCGACCGCGATGTCGGCATGACCATCACCGTTGAAATCAGCGGGTTCGGACGGGCTGGGCACGTTGCCGGTATCGGGTGTCGGCATCAGAAAATCGTCGAATAAACCGGAGCCGTCGGCGGTATTTATGAACACTCGCAAGTCGTCGGTGTCTTCGTTGATCGTCGTCAGGTCGAGATAGCCGTCGCCGTCGAGATCGGTGCCGATGCCGCCGTAGGGTCGGCTCGGCCCGGTGTTGAATCGATCGATCTCGACGAAATCGAGCCCCGCGGGGCGCGCTCGGACCCAGAACTGGAATGAATAACCGGCCGAACGCAAGAAACTGCCGTCGACCGCCTGGAGATCGTGAGACAGGGTCACCATGACGCTCTCACCGGCCGAGAACGGCCTCGCCGGCGTCAACCGGACGGAAGCCCCGCCCTTCAGGAAAATGTAGGTACCGCTGACCGCTCCACTCCACCGGCCAAAAACGGCGAAGGTCGAGTTATTGACCGACGCGGCCTCCACCGGTCGATCGAAGTGGATAGTGATCGGGGCGTCAGGCGCCGCACCCAGCGCGTGGCTGGCCGGTTCCACCTGGGTGACGGCGAGCTCACCAGCGCCTGCGACGGACGCCCAGACGGTGAGCGAGAGGACGACGAATTCACGGGGCAGACGCATGGGGCCTCCTCAGGGGTTCGGCGTGGTTCGGCTCAAGGATAGCCGACAGCAGCCGGCTGACGGTCCATCTCTCGGGCATCGCGCAGCATCGCGGCCACCTGCTTGACCTCACGAAAGAAATTCTCGAGATCCGACTCCCCCAGCGCCGGATTGACGCAAACCAGGCGGATCGCCTGTCGGTCGCCGATCGGCACGTGGCTGACCAAAAGACGCGCCTCGCGCTCCAGGCGCTCGCAGATCTCAGCACTTGAGGCGCCGCGAACCTCGAAACAGACGTTGAACGACTCCGGCTGCAGGCTCAAGACCAGCTCAGGATCGGCTTCGATCATCTCCACCGCCCGACGCGCCAGGGCGAACAGCCGATCGATGCGGCGAGCGTAGCCGTCGTCACCGTGCCGGCGCCAGGCGGCCCATAGCTTGAGGGCGTCGTTGCGCCGCGCGCACTGCAGCGAACGCCGCGCCGGGTTGTAGCCGTCGTCGTGAGTCTGAAAGAGGTATTCCGCCGACTCGTTGAGGTGCTTCTCGAGCAGCCCGGAGCGGCGCATCAGGAGCACCGAGCAAGACAGCGGCACGCCCATCGCCTTGTGGGCGTCCCAGGCGAAGGAGTCGGCCGTTTCGCAGCCGTCGAGCAGGTGGCGATGGCGTTCGGACAGGGACACCGAACCGCCGAAGGAGCCGTCGACGTGCAGCCAGATGCCGAACTCGGCCGCCACCCCGGCGATTTCCCGCAGAGGATCGAAGGCGCCGAGGGTGGTGGTCCCGGCGGTGGCATTGATCATCAGTGGCTGGACGCCGGCCAGCACATCGTCGGCGATCATCCGGCGCAGGGCGGCGGCATCGATGCGCCCTCGGGCGTCGGCGGGCACGTCCCGGACATTGCGCCGGCCGAGGCCGGTGATGCCCATCGCCCGGGCGATCGAAAAATGGCCGTCAGTCGAGGTGTAGACGTGGCAACGCCGGCCGCCCATGCCCTCGTCCCGCAGGTCGGGAAAGGCCTCGTTGCGCGCCACCACCAGCGCCGCCAGATTCGACATCGTGCCGCCCGGGGTGAACATGCCCTCGCCGCCGGCAAAACCGATCTTCGTCGTCATATGGCGCAGGACTTCCCGCTCGACCAGGATCTGGGCCCCGGCCGCCTTGAAGGTATGCATCGGGGTGTTGGCGACCGCGGTCAGAATCTCGGCGGTCGTCGCCGCCTCGTCCCGGCCGCCGAACAGCAGGTTCACGAAACGTGAGCTGGCGATTCGCGGCGTGGCGTCGAGCAGCTGGCGCAAGCTCGCCAGCAGCGACTCGCGACTCCGCCCTTCGCCGAGGGTCAAGTCGAGCTTCCGCGAGAGCTCCTCGGGCTCGGAGTAGTCGCCGATCGGCGTCGATTGCTCCAGGTCGAGGAGGTAGTCCGCCAGCTCGACGGCGTCATTCAAGGCTTGTCGAGTCACATCTTTCCTTTCCAGGGGGTCAGCCAGCGCTCGAAACCGCGCATCAGGAGGTCTGAAGTGTAGGCGATCACGCCGATGACCGCGATACCCAGGATCACCACGTCGGACACCAGAAAGTCCGAGGCCTGCTGAATCATCGCGCCGACCCCGGCCTGGGCCGCCACCAGCTCGGCGGCGACCAGGGTGGTCCAGCCGAAACCGAGGCCGATGCGCATCCCGGTCAGGATCTCCGGCATGGCGCCGCGCAGGATGACGTGCCAGAGGATCTGCAATCGGGTCGCCCCCAGGGAGTAAGCGGCATGAATCTGCTCGATCGGAACCGAGCGCACGCCGGCGCGCGCGGCGAGCGCCAGGGGCGCGAAGATCGCCAGGTAGATGACGATCACTTTGGTCAGCTCGCCGATGCCGAACCAGATGACCGCCAGCGGCAAGTAGGCGAGCGGTGGGATCGGCCGATAGAACTCCACCGGCGGATCGAGAATGCCCCGGGCGACGCGGCTAACGCCCATCAGGATCCCGACCGGGATGCCGGTGAAGACCGCCAGCAAGAAGGCAAGGGCCACCCGCGAAGCGCTGGCCCAGACATGTTCGAGCAGTGTCGCGCCGCCGAAGCCCTCTTTCGCCACCTCGACCAAGCGATCAGCGACGGCGCCGGGAGACGGCAGAAAGAGCGGGTCGACCCAACCGGCGGCGGTGACGCCGAACCACAGAGCCAACAGCGCTAGGGTGGTCACGACGCTGATGCCGAGGCTGCGACCGCTGCCCGGGGCGCCATAGCCCTCAGCCATCCCGGTCCCCTGTCGTTGCCCGATCCCGGATCAAATCCAGCACCCGTTCCCGCACGTCGATGAACCTAGCGCTCGACTTCACCGCCCGGGCGCCTGCCCCCTCGAGAAATCGACGGCCGAAGTCGAGCTCGAACGACTCGACAATGCGGCCGGGGCGCGGCGACATGACGATCAGCCGAGTGGCCAGGAATACCGCTTCCTCGACGCTGTGGGTGATGAAGAACATGGTCTTGGCCGTCGCCTGCCAGAGGTCCAGGATCAGCTCCTGCAGAGTCTCGCGGGTCAAAGCGTCGAGGGCGCCGAAAGGCTCGTCCATCAACAGGATCGCCGGATCGCTGGTCAGCGCTCGCGCCAATCCGACCCGCTGCTGCATACCTCCGGAGAGCTGATAGACCGGTTGGTGGTGAAAATCCTCGAGCCCGACCCGCTCCAGATTGCCGGCCGCAACCCGACGTCGTTCAGCCACCGGCACACCGCGCAGCTTGAGGCCCAGCTCGACGTTGTCGAGCACGTCGAGCCAGGGCATCAGGGCGTGGCGCTGGAACACCACGCCGCGATCGGCACCGGGGCCTGAGATCTCCTCGCCGTCGAGCAGCACCTGCCCCGCCGTCGGCCGCAGGAACCCCGCCATCAGGTTGAGCAGGGTGCTCTTGCCACATCCCGACTCCCCTACCACCACCACCAGCTCGCCGCTGTTCAGTGCGAGATCGACCTGCGCCAACGCCGTGACCTCCTCTCCCTGCCGACGGCCGGGATAGGTGACGGTGACGGATTCGACCCGAACGGTGCTCATCGCGGCTTTCCTCAATCGACAGTAGACAGCACCGGCCGCGACCGGCACGCGCGCCTAGACGACGCGGAGGCGGGTCCTAGGCAGGACTGCGATGACGTCATATTGTAGCGGGTGGGGCTACGCGGTCACGCAATCGCACGCTATCCGAGCCACTACCTCTCAGTCGAATCCCTCGAGCACCCGGCAGTGTTTGACGCAGGCCTAACTCGAGAATCTCAGTCACGAATTCTCTACTTGCGGCTTCAAAATGCTGAGCGAGCGATGGTGGGATATCGACGGTCAACGGCGCGAGATCGTGAAGAAAACCACGATAGTGCAGGTTCTGATCTTGTCTGACTGTAACAAGATGCCTGACGCCCTTTCCGAGAGCCTCTTGGGGCTCTTCGCCTTCTGCTGAAAATTGAATACTCCGGACGATCGGAGGAATGCCGGGCATGGGCCAGTCCAAAGGATTTGAAGCGCGCGCCAGTCCGATAATCTTCTTCGAATGTCGCGCCTCTTCGTCTTCGTAGTCGACCTCGGTCTGGCGATCTAGGAACACCTTCAGCTCTCTGCCGCAATACGACCGGCGAAAATAGCGCCGGGTGTAGAGGCACAAGAGTACTCGGCCGGTCTGCAGAGCTTGGCTGATCTCGTCGCGCCAGTCGTCGCCAGGGCGAACGTCATTCAACTCACGGAAACCGACCCTCCCCTTGTCTCCGCCAATGCTGAAAGCCACTTCGTGTGATAGTTCTTCGAAGAAACTGTCGAGGAAGGAGTCACGGTCTCCGCGAGCATAAGAGAAGAAGAAGAGCGGCACGTCATCGGCGCCGTCTTGAAGCACACCTGTGGTGAAACCGTCGTTCTCACTCATTCCCGAATCCGGTGTGGGAGTCCGTACATTGGGATTTTAGTTTACCGCAGAAAGTGGCACGCTCGGGGATAGCACGCTTGAGCATTCTTCTGAGAGTGTACCAGTTCGTAACTAGGCCTGAGCAACCTCCTAGAAGCGCTTGGCCCGCTCAGGTTGGGTCGAGGTATATTCTCGCGCTCTGCCCATCGACCACTCCCAGGGGGAGCCGTTGTCCGAAGCGCTGCCCCTCGGCTTTCTCGGGGAGGCGTACCGCAACCTGGGAAGGCACGAAGCGGCCGAGGAACAATACCGCGGCGCGTTGCGACTCCCGTCAGGCCCAGCAGGCGGCCGGGGAGTCGGGCTGACCCCCCGGATGTGTCAGGTACCCCCGAATCAGCACAATGGCGCCTTCTACTCATCACCACCGAGCTGGCTAGATTGCAGGCCGCTAGCTTCGATCCGCGGATATTGACATCTCAAGATCTCAATCCGCCAATACGGATACCCGTCATGCTCTACAGCGTAACCGTGGCCTTCGGTGTAGATACGCGAGAATACGGACATGGAGCTCAGCTTTTTGTGGTCGAACACGACATCATGCTTTCGGACGACTTCGACATCTTGATATAAGGATTCGGCTCGCGTTCTGAGCACTTCTGGGTTCGAAAAACTGAAAGCCGGCAGATAAACGATACCGTCGGCAGCCAGCTTGGACGCTGCCATCTCCAGCACTTTAGCCGCACACTCATCCCCATTTCGGCCGCCGTCAGTAGCCTCTTGAGGACCGTAACTCCCACGATCCAGCGCCAGCGGCATCAACGGCGGGTTCGACACGACGACGTCGATCGCTGAGGAGGGCACCTGGTCCCCCGCGATGGGTCGGAAAAGGTCGCCCTGATAGAATCTAGCTCGATGCTCGTAGCCGTTGAAACGCGCGTTCCTCCTGGCTAAGTCGACACCCTCTAAGGAGATGTCGCTCCCATATAGAAATGATGCCCCTCGAGCCAGCATCGCCAATCCCACAAACCCAGTGCCGCAACCGACGTCGAAGACAGTCTTCTCGGAGATGTCATGATTGCGGATCGCGAAGACGAGAGTCGTCGACGCCACTGACGGAGCGAAGACCGTGCTTGACGTCTCCAGCTTCACGACGGTCCCTTCTCTATCTACCAAGATCTCCATCTGTATCTATCGAGCTCGATATAAAATAACTTTAGTCCAATAAGACGACACGAAAACCGACATTGTAGTTAGAGTTCTGCGGCAGGTTTCTCCCTCGAGCGGCGGACCTGACGTAGCGCCTGTCATGGTCAAACCCTCCGCCGCGGAGCACTCGATATCTAGGAGGATCTGCCGTCGTGTCATTGACCTCTTTTTGAGCGCGCCGCGCATACTTGCTGCCGACGAACCAATCTCTGCACCACTCCCAGGCGTTACCGGCCATATCTGCCACCCCGTAAGGACTGTCACCCGAAGGCGAGTAGCGCCCTACCGGGGTCGTCTCGACGATTCCGTTCTCGGAATTATTACATTTCGTGGCATCCCAAGAGTCACCCCAGGGATAGACGAAGCTTCGACCTTGCTCTTCACAGTGACGAGCGGCTTTCTCCCACTGTTCCTCAGTGGGTAGTCGATAGTTCCGGCCCGTTCGATCTCTAAGCCATTTGCAGTACGCAATCGCATAAAACCAGGTCACGTTGACGATGGGATGGTTGTCCTTGGCTTCCGGATATGTACGTCCCTCCCAATGCGGTGGAAAGCCCTCGCCGCTCTCCCTGCAGCATTGGGCATATTGAGCGTTCGTGATAAGAAATCTCGCGATGCGGTAAGCCGGAATATCGACCCTATGCATCGGCTTCTCGACGGAGGTCGCAATCGGGTCGTCTTCCGGTGATCCCATCACGAAAGGCCCCGCGGGAACGAGCACCAGCTCTGGCTCGATCTCGGCGACGCCACCCGCCATCCAGCCTGTTGACTGACCCTCGAGACCTTCCTGCTCGGCTCGTACAGCGTCGCAAAAGATCCGTATAGAAGGATAGCGAGCGATCGGCTCAAGCGCCAGTGCTCGTTTCAACACCGATGCAAGACTCGAGGTTCCAAGTAACTCGTCGACGAAAGCACTCGTCTCTCGCAACGCTGACAGGGGTAGATCCTCTCCGTAGAGGCACATGAGCAAAGTCATCGCCAGGCTATATTGATCCGCCCTGGCATCCGCCTGGTCGGCGTGAGTCCAGGTCTCAGGTGCAGCATATAGAACGGTGCCAAGAGGCCCTGAGCGGGTGCGGCCCGTGGTGTCCGCGGCACGCACCAAGTCGAAGTCGGTCAAGTAAGGGTTCTCGTTCAGATCGAGAAGGACGTTTTGCGGCTTGACATCCCGGTGCACCAGACCTTTCTCATGTGCATATTGCAAGGCGTCACCAAGCTTTACGGTGATCTCAATGGCCTTGGCACGAGTTATTCTTCGCTCGCGAACGGCATCCCACAAGTCACCACCGGATAAATAATCCATTGCAAAGAAATAATACCCCCCTTCCTCCACGCCCGGCTGGTAAACGACACGAACGATGGCCGGGTGTCTCAACTTCGCCATCTGCCGAGCTCCACGGAAGAAGCGATCAATCGCCGTCTGATCGCGAGCGTATTGCGGATGCAGGATTTTCACCGCAACAACACCCTCGGTCTGCCGGTCATATGCTCGCCAAACACTCGCGAGCCCACCGCTCTTCAGAGGTTGGAGTAGCTGGAAACGGCTGAGACTATCTCCGGCCTTGAGGCTCACTCCGGCGCGTAGGTGCCGTTTCAGATCTCTTATCCGGGTATCGAGCTCCCTGGTGTCGTCACCGCGGCTTGAGCTTTCAGCACGAGCAATACTCAGTTCTTCCAGCTGCTCCGCGAGCTCTCGGGTCTGCGAGTCCGGATATTGCGGCCTGATATCAAGCGCAAGCCGGCCTCGTTCGAGTTTCTGCAAGACCCTCTTGATACCCGCTTTCCAGCTCGATTCGTCTGGGAAGAGGTCGGCATAAGCAATGCTCTTCAGGAGAGCCGGCAGTTCGACGCTGTCAAATCTCACAAGAATCAGGTACTCAGTGCTCCGAGCGAGCTGATCCATGAGCGCGGACTCGAGCTCCGCCCTGACCCGGCCGCTCCGCTGGGCAGCGTGAGACAAACAGACGATGACGAAAGAGCACTCGTCGAAGCCTCGCTCAATGGAGCGAATGATGTTATCGCCAGGTAGAATCTCGTCATTGTCGAGCCACGGTCGGTGGCCAGCGGCCCGAAGCTCGTCTCCTAGCCTGCGGACTTTCTCCTTATCCTGGGAAGCATGGGAGATAAAGACCCGCGACATTTGCCGATTGTACTGGATCCATGGCTGGCCGTGAGCAAGCCGGGATCGAGCCGAGCTCCCGCGAAGTCAGCCTGACGCACAGACACCGGAATGTGTTGGCACCGGTCATCCTCACGCGCCTCACGGCGCGGTCGACTTCACTCGCAGCCGGACGGTTCTCTCTGAGGTTCGGCCCTCGACATCCGAGATCTCGAATCTCATTCTGAATTTACCCTCGGGCATCTGACGTCGGCTTAACCTCAGTACAGTTCCCTCAACGTAGGGTTGCACCCTACTCGTCATATCCTTGCTGAACGCTCCCCTCCTCATTGTTATCTTCAGCGAGCGCATGTCTACAGGGGCCTGAACCGGCTCAAATGCGACCAGGATGTCCGCTATCTCGGCGACTTCCAGCACCTCATCGGGTCCCATCTCCGGCTCCAGGATCACGATGCGAGGCCCGCCGGATTCTTCGTCCTGCTCACGCGACTTCGGAGCTGGTTGAGCTTCGTCCCGATGGAGTGGGTCGCCGGCCTGCGGTGAGCGTTGTTCATCGATCTGCAGCAGGGACTCCGCCAGCGAGTGTGCTCGCCGGTTGCGCGAGTCGAGAGCAAGGGCTCGTTCGATGTCCAGCTCGGCATCCCGTCCGAGCCCGACGCCCGCGACACTTCGAACCATATAGGCGTCCGGGTCGTAGGGCGTCAGCTCGACGGCCTGGCTGAGCGCCTTCCAGGCCGCCGCATCTCTGCCTGTCAGCAGCTCGCTGACACCGAGGAGCTGAGACGCCGCGGAGCGGTTGGCCGCGGATTGGGCAGCTCCGGGACTGCTCAAGAACTGCCGGAATTCTTCAGCCGCGTCCCCGTAGGACCCGGCATAGTACCAGTAGAGCCCGGCGAGCATGTGGACCGCGGGAAAGGAGAAGCGGGGCCGGACCAGGGATTCGGCCACCCAGCCGGCCTGCCCGTCCAGCGAGATCTGATACCAGGTGCCGTGTCCCTCGCGATAGAACATATCCAGAACCTGAAATCGGCCCTGCAACCGGCGACTGGCGAGCAACGGATAGTCGCTGCCCGGGCCCTGGCGCAGCTCGACACCGGCGCCGTCGGCCTCGACCGTCCGGGGCGGCACCTGAAGCGCTGCCGGCGATCCGGCGGAGTCATCCTGGCGGCCGGCGGCAAGATAAGCGTAGCCACCCCCCTCGAGCGGCACCACGAACCAGCCCGCTTCCATGTCGACGGACTCGAGCACCGAACCCGCCGCCACCTGCGCGACCACCGGCGCGTCGACCGCGGGATGCTCGCGCAGGCGCGCGGCACGCTCGACAATCAGCGGCCGGGCGAACAGCTCGTCGCGATCGATCTCGGCGGTCGCAAAGCCGAACTTGGTGCGCGCCAGCCGGGCCTCGAGCCGGGGCCGTGACGCCCCGGGACGGCGGCCGACGCGACCCGCGGTGAGCCCCAGATTCAGGTCCGAGGCTCCGCCCGCGGTCAGGATACTCAGATAGGTGTCCACATACAGACGCTCGCCCTCGATCTCCACCGCCCCCCAAAGAGCGAAGCGAGCGCGGTGGCTGGCCGCGATACGCAGCGCCGCCTGGTGATAATCACGCGCCAGCGAATCGACCCGTCGCTCTGCGCCAGACGCCCCGCCGACGGCGATGCGGGCCCCGGTCGGGTCGCGGACCGCGGTCGAGGCCTCGCGCCACAGCAGGTATCCGAGGGACGCCCCCAGCCCGGTGTTCCCGGGATCGATAAATTCGGTCAGCACTCCCTTGAGCGGCGCGTCCTGCAACACCTCCGGCGCCACCGAGCGGACGTCTTCGACCTCGGCCGTCACCTGTTCGCCGGCATCGAGCCGATGCCCGGCAAGCGCCCAGACGAGCCCGAGAGCGAGCGCCCACCCCGGTTTCATCGCGGCAGCTCCGAGTCGATCATGCGCAACAGTTCCTCGATGCGATGCATCAGCACTTCGTTGCCGGGACCGCTCTGCGCACGTTCGGCGATCAGCCACGCGCGGGCACGTTCGAGGCGCTCGACGTCGCGCTTCTCGAGGGCGTCCCGGGCCTCCGCGATCGCCAAGGCGAGAAGCGTGCCGCGCCCCCACAGAGTGTGCAGGCGCCCGGCCAGCTGGCGCGCCGAAAGCCCTGCCGCGGGCACGCGATCGTCGATCTGCAGCGACCCGGGCTCGAACTGCTGCAGCGAAGGAATGATCACAAACTCGGATTCGACCCAGACTTCCGCATCTTGCTCGGTGGGCGTCACCGTGCCGGCGGCCACGGCCAGGGCGTTCAAGGCGCTGCCGTAGCTCCTGATCTTCTCGGTGTCCGCGGCGGCCACCCTCTCGGGCATCGCGCGCAAACCGACTTCCGGAGGCTCCACTTCGAGATTCAGCTCCTGGAGATAGGTCAAGATTCTGCGCTTGAGCGTCAGCAGCAGTCGATCATTGAAGCCGCTCGACACGCCGGTCGACTCCAGGTTGTACGGGACGACGAAAACGGTCCGACCTCGGCTGCTCTTGAAGGGTTTCAGAAGTCTCTCCAGGTCGGCGTCGACGGGGGCGCCCTGATCGGCCCGCGCCCGCAGCCGGAGCTCGAGAGGGCCGATGCGAAAGTCGCCGCGCCCGGGCAGAAGCTCGACCCTGGTGAGACGCTCGTAGCCGTCTTTGGACAACATCAGCGTGAGGCCCCGAGTGTCACGCTCGTCACCGGTGAAAAGATCGTGGGGATCAAAAACGAAAACGCCTTGAGAATTCGTCCGGGCCGGCAGAGCCACCCGCCGGCCGCTCAGCTCGATGCTGATCTCGACGCCGGCCAGCGGCGTGCCGGCGGCTCGGTCGAAAACCCGACCCACGACATCTCGCGCCTGAGCCACCCCAGACTGGCCGAGCGCGGCGAGAGCGAAAACGAGGGTCCCCAGCACCGGGCGAGTTCTCAAGGCTCCTCCCGGCAAGTGAAGACCGCCTCGACGACGCCGTTCTGGCGCCACAGTCGACGGCCGATCGCGTGCGGCTGTTCGGCACAGCTCGCCCGGCTCATGACGAGTTGGCGGGGCCGGTCCCCGAGCACTGGCGCGAAACGAAGCACGAAAGCCCCGTCGTCGCTGTCGACGGCAGCCCCCCGCGGCGACATCTCCCGCTGCAGCGAGTCCAGTACCTGGACTCGCATCTCCTGACGCTCGGTCGCCTGGATGCGACCGATCAGGTGGTCGCGTCTCTCGCCCATGACCTCCGTGCCGAGACGGTAGAGAACGCCCGCGCCGAGCGCGAACACCAGCGCGGCCACGAATACACGCCCGAGGCGAGTCGAGGGCAGCGGCCAGACCCGGCGGCGGCGAAGCAAGAAGAACGCTCCCGAGGCGGCGACGACGACCGCCTGCGTCACCACCGGAGGCAAGGGAAGTCCCGCCCGCAACGCCATGTCGGTCGCGGCCTCGAGCAGCGCGCCCAGGCCATCCGACCAGACCAGCGCGACGCCCACAGCGACACCCGCTGCCAGAGCACGGATGGCGCTCCATGGCCGGGGCGGTCGCTCGCCTGAGGACGGCGACGCCGCGCCGCCGCGCGAGCGGGCGATCACTCCGCGCGCATCGTCAACAAGCCGTTCGATCTCTCCCGGCTCGCCTTCGCCGTCCCAACCCGCCAGGCTCAGATGCTGGATCTCACAAAAGACCAGCGGCGGCTCGGTCTCGTCCAGGCAGACCGGAACCAGCTTTCCCGCGCGCAACCCCAACCGCGCCTCCGCGTTGACCCAGCGCGATTCGACAGCCTCCTTGGACCATAGGACGATGACGCACGGCGCCGACGTCACCGCCGCTTCGATGACAGCCGCCCAGGAATCGCCCGTTCGGACCTCCGGGTCCCACCAGACGTCCAATCCACGACGCCTCAATGCGTCCACCAGCACCCTCGCCTTGCCCCGGTTCTCGCGCGCGTAGCTGATGAAGACATCCGCTCCGGAACGGGCGCCGACTGTCCCCGGGCTGGCGTTCGTCATGGCGGTGAGTATAGTTGGATTGTGGATGACCAGCCGCATGGCGCACGCTTCGAGTGCCGTCTGATATGCTCTTGAATCCCTGGCAGAGGAACTGGCTTGACGAGTCTCGACCGTTACCCGCTGCTCGACGCCTTGCGCGAGCGCCGCTCGCGACGCTTCGGCGTCGGCATGGAAATGACCAGCGGCCCGCTGCGCTATCGCAGCCGTCAGCCGTCGCAGCCGCTGAGCGAGGATGAGGAGGCGGCGCTGGCGTTCGCCGCCTGCGGCGTCACCGGCTACGCGCTCGGCGAGCTGATGTACGAGCCGGGAGGCGGCGGCTCGATCCTCGCCGGCATGCTCGGGCGTACCGTCCCCTCCGGCGACGCGATCCACACGGTGTCGGTCTTCGTCACCCGCGACGACGCCACCTACCTGCTCAAGCGCCCGACCGACTTCGCGCCGGCCGAGATCCCCGAACTCGCCGAGCTGGCCCGTCAGGGTGAGCTCACCGAGCTCTACCGGCGCAGCCGGGTCCAGATTAAGGACGGTCGGGCGGCCCCGCCGCTCGAGCCGATGTTCAATCTCGACGTCAACCGCTGGTCGCTCTACGACTCGGGGAGCAGCTACTTCCTGCCGGTCACCGAGCTGACGCTGCTGTACATCAACGGCATGCTCGAGATCCTCGACCAATCGACCGGCGCCTTCGTTCTCGACGAGCGCGCCGGCTTTCGACCCGCCGGCCTCGGGCGCTTCGCAAAGAGCAAGGGGGGTCACCTGCACGATGATCCGAACGACCAGCGAGCGCTCACCATCCAGCAGCTCGAGGGCTTGGTCTCGGAATTCGTCACCGTCGAGATGGGCATGGTGCTCCAGAACCTGGCGCTGATGACCCAGGCCCTGGGGCTCGGCGGCTTTCCCCACTGGGCGGCCCATCCCTTCGGCTGGCTCGAGGCCCTGGGTTTTCGCATGCGGCGGGTGCGGGGCAGTCGCTACCTCGCCATGCCTCGCCTCCTCGGCGCGGTGGCGAAGCTTCTGGGCAAGGATCCGGACGTCGGCTACGCCCTCGGGCTGAAGAAGGACGGCGAGCCCCTGCTGGTCCCCTACTGCCCGCCCTGGTACCCGTCGATGGAGGCCGCGGTGCGCGCGGTGGTCGAGCTCAAGTTCGGTAGGGACGGCGTGTTTCGCGGCGGTACTCGAAACAGTGCCTGGCGCGATCCCTCGAGCGTCGCCGAGGCCACCCAGCCACCCAGCCCGGAAGCCGTCGATGCCACGATCGCCTTCTGCGACTACGTCTACCGGCGCTACGGTCGCTTCCCCGCCTACCCGCCGCCCTTCCGCACCGTCCTGGGTTACCAGGCGAGCCATCTCGATCTCGAATTCTACGACCGCCATTACCGGCCCGAGGCGTTGTCCGAGACCCAGCGTCGCCACCAGGAGGTGTGGCATCGGGACGAGCCATGAGACGGCGACGGCGGCGACGCTCGCGGCCGGCGCGACGCGGCTGCTGGCGTCTGGTCCGCCTGGCCCTGGCGGCCGTCGCCCTCTGGCTCGGCTGGAAAGCGGTGACCTGGCCGGACGTCGCGGCGCTGGCGGCAGAGAATCCTCAGAAGACCGCCTTTATCGAACGCTTCAAGGAAAGACGGCTCGCGGCCGGTGAGAGCCCGGAGGTGAGCTGGCGGCAGGTGCCTTACGACAAGATCTCGCCCCACCTCAAGCGCGCGGTCCTGGTCGCCGAGGACATCGGATTCTTCGACCACGAGGGCTTCGCGGTGGAAGAGATCAAGATCGCGGTCAAAGACGCCGTGGAAGAGCGCAAGGCCCCGCGCGGCGCCTCGACGCTGACTCAACAACTGGCCAAGAACCTGTGGCTCTCCCCGTCGCGCAACCCCTTGCGCAAGCTCGAAGAGGCCGCCCTCACCTGGCAGCTGGAGCGCCACCTCGACAAGCGGCGCATCTTCGAGCTCTACCTCAACGTCGTCGAGCTCGGCCCAGGCGTCTACGGCGCCGAGGCCGCCGCCCGTCATTACTTCGGCAGATCCGCCGCTGGCCTGAACGAACGGCAGGCCGCCGAGCTCGCCGCTTCGCTGCCCCGGCCTTCGAGCTGGCATCCCGGCAGCAAGAACCGTGGATACAGCCGCCGCGTCGATCTGATCCGCAATAGGATGGCGAAGGCGAAATTCCTGCGGAAGTTGATCTGACCCCCGGCCGAGGATCAGCCCTCTCTTCTCTTGAGCAGGGAGTACGGGACGTCGAAGAGCTTGATGACTAGCAACAATAGCGTGATGATCACCGGGGAATGGATGGGCTGCCTGGCCACGAAACCGGCCTCGTAGTTCTCATCCAGGTACTGCAGGGTCGAAGCCGGGCTCAACCAGATCTTCAACCAGCTTCGCAACGAGCCGGAGCGTCGCAGGCTCGGATAGGTATCCATTCTCTTCGCCAGCCGATCGCAATACGGGAACATCTCGACCGGATACATCCGATCGATATCAAGTCTGGGGAAGGTCTGCTTCAGAGACACCCGCTCGCGACGATGCGCTTCTCGAATGTCTGGCGGGCGCGGGTAGAGCCCTGCGAGCAGGCCGGTGACGAACTGCGCCTGGATTTCGTTGATGCCGGGAATGTTGCCGATGATCGGACGGGCAAAACCCACCAGGAAAAGATTGTCATAGTCCGCGTGGACGCACCCCAGATGGAAACTCTTCGGCGTCACGGTACCGTCCGAGATCGCGCTGATGTCAGACGTGAATCCGATCATGGGGATCAGAAGATCGGGGCTGACGTCGATCGCGTGCCCTTCTTCAAAATCGGCGTAGCTTCGGT
>JAAUXY010015831.1_pt1 | contig 15633 bp, 13 predicted proteins | sample 7278121 | NCBI WGS metagenome assembly JAAUXY01 (sample SAMN14350117, study PRJNA611818) | marine sediment metagenome | isolation source: surface marine sediment (1.8m) | place: French Polynesia: Moorea | collected 2018-08 | reverse complement strand
TGGGCTATCGCCCGACCCAGTTCACGACCTCGCAGACTTCGCGGTGACGATCGGCCAGCATGGGTTCGACGTCGCTCATGTACTGCTGCATGCGCTCGGTGCCGAGATGAAACTCGACGGCCTGTTCGTCCACATAGACCTCGTACAGATAGACCGTCTCATGGTCCTTCGGCGGCACGATGACGTTGAAGTGCAGACAGCCCGGCTCCTCGCGCAGGCAGACCTCGGCGTGATCCGACACGCGCTTGACGAAGGTGTCGCGCTGACCTGGGTTGCATTTGATGGTGACCAACAGGCAGACCGGATGTTTTGTCGCCGACATGGAAGCCTCCCCCCGTCGTGGATTGCTAAGCGTGTTCGATCATCGGCAACACTAGGCCGTTCTCGCGCGCGCACTCAACGGCGCTCTGGTAGCCGGCGTCCGCGTGGCGCATGACGCCGGTGCCAGGGTCGTTGAACAACACGCGGCGCAGGCGCCGGGCGGCCGCTTCGGTGCCGTCGGCGACGATCACCATGCCGGCGTGCTGGGAATAGCCGATGCCGACGCCGCCGCCATGGTGGATCGACACCCAGGTCGCGCCGGACGCCGTGTTCAGGAGCGCGTTCAGCAGCGGCCAGTCGGCGACCGCGTCCGAGCCGTCGGCCATCGCTTCGGTCTCGCGGTTGGGGCTGGCCACCGAACCAGAATCCAGGTGGTCGCGCCCGATGACGATGGGTGCCGAGACCTCGCCGGTAGCGACCATCTCGTTGAACGCGAGACCGAGCCGGTGGCGCTGGCCGAGGCCGACCCAGCAGATGCGCGAGGGCAGTCCCTGGAAGTGGATGCGCTCGCGCGCCATGTCGAGCCAGTTGTGCAGGTGCGGGTCGTCCGGGATCAGCGCCTTCACCTTGTCGTCGGTCTTGTGGATGTCGGCCGGGTCGCCGGACAGCGCGACCCAGCGGAACGGCCCGACCCCGCGGCAGAACAGCGGGCGGATGCAGGCTGGCACGAAGCCGGGAAAGTCGAACGCGTCCTTCACGCCTTCGTCCAGCGCCATCTGACGGATGTTGTTGCCGTAATCGAGCGTCGGTACGCCCATATGAAAGAAGTCCAGCATGCCGCGCACATGGGTCGCCATGGAATGCTTGGCGGCTTCCTCCACCGCATGCGGGTCGCGCTCGCGCGCCTCGTCCCACTGCTCCAGGGTCCAGCCCTGTGGCAGGTAGCCGTTGACCGGGTCGTGCGCGCTGGTCTGGTCAGTCAGCAGATCCGGTCGGAAGCGCGCATCGTCGGCGGCGCGCCGCGCCAGCTCCGGAATAATGTCGGAGGCGTTGGCCAGCAGACCGATGCTGACCGCACGCCCGCCCGCCTTGGAGGCCTCGCAGCCCTGATGGACCCACGCGATCGCTTCGTCCAGGTCCTTGGTCCAGCGATCGAGGTAGCCGGTCTCGATCCGCTTCTCGATCCGCGAAGGACGGCATTCGACCGCAAGCAGGGAGAATCCGGCCATGGTGCCGGCCAAGGGCTGCGCGCCGCCCATGCCGCCGAGCCCGGCGGTCAGGATCCAGCGTCCGCGCGCGTCGCCCTGGTAGTGCTGGCGCCCCGCTTCGGCGAAGGTCTCGTAGGTGCCTTGGACGATGCCCTGGCTGCCGATGTAGATCCACGACCCGGCGGTCATTTGGCCGTACATCATCAATCCCATGCGGTCGAGCTCGTGGAACTTGTCCCAGGTCGACCAGGTGCCCACCAGGTTGGAGTTGGCGAGCAGGACCCGCGGCGCGTCGGCATGGGTGTCGAACACGCCGACCGGCTTGCCGGACTGCACCAGAAGGGTCTGGTCATCACGCAGGGTCTGCAGGGTGCGGCAGATCACGTCATAGCACTGCCAGTCGCGGGCGGCCCGGCCGATTCCGCCATAAACCACCAATTCCTCGGGTTTTTCGGCCACTTCGGGGTCGAGATTGTTCATCAGCATGCGCAAGGCCGCCTCGCTCTGCCAGGAGGGGCAGGACAGCGAGGGCCCATGCGGCGCTTCAATGCGGCGTGTGTTGTCGAGGCGGCGGGAGGCGATGGAGTCGGTGGAAGACATGGTTGGCCCGGCGTTGGAGGACGGCAGCGGAGCCTAACCCGGAGTTTGCGTCTAGGACAGGGGGTGGTCGGAGGTGCGTCCGGGCCGCCGGGCAGGCGGCTCAGTTTCGATCGAAGAAAGTGTATCCGAGCTCTGAACTCTAAGTATCCAGCATTTTATCTAAATTGAATATAGTAATTATGACAAAATTTACTAGAACTTTCCAAATAAAAAATGAGCTCCAAAGAAAAAATATCGTATTTTTTAGATTTTGTTAGGAGGAGCACGGCAATATCTCCCTCGAACACGGCGGGAAAGCCAGTCAGGGGAACGACTTAACAGCGTTCGATTTACTGAATACTGCCACCCAAGGAAAGGCAGATACGGCTTTCAGCCAACAGGATGTGCGCTGACCCAGTAGGGTAGAGGACGGATCCAAAGACGTCGGGGGCGGCGTCTACGGAGCAAAGTCGGGGAAGAAGTCGGGGAACCACGTCGGGGAAAATGGGGCGCCAGCGAGGGGGCTGGCGCCCCAGACTTTTTTGCGCCCACCGGTCAAATTCATAGGAATTGCAAGCAGGGATTGCGCGCGGCAACTGCGCTCGAAGTTCCAGTGCCGCCTGGTCGTTGCGGATTCAAAATGAGATGGCCCGGACCTGAAAACAGCGAAGCCGCCTCCGAGTGTATCGGAGGCGGCTTCAGCCCGCGCCCCGGGACGTCTGCCATTCGGCACGTCTCACATTGTCGCGGACGTAAGGCTGCCATCTGTGGGCCTATTGTTTCGGCCCGGCGATGGTGCTGTGCTGGTCGTCTGGGTGGGCTCGCTATGGTCCCCTGCGGAACCCACCACTTGAATTTCATGGACGATGATCGGCCAAGATCCTTAAAGATCAGTTATCCATGAGTTCAAAAACAAAATTGAGATGTCCTTATCTCAAGAATTACAAGCATTTTTATGTAAATGCGAAATATTGCGAAGCGCATTACTAAGCAACCTTACGCTTAATTCTATACCGCCATTGCCATATCGGCGAGCATCGTGATGGCGGACACGGTTCTGGCCGGGCCGCCCGGCTTATCGTCAGCTCGGCGTTGTCCTGGATTGCCCGGTGATGGTCTTATCGGGCGGTCGCCAATCACCGAATGAGGACCGCCCGTGCGCTGGGATGCTTTGTGGGTCAACGTCCACCTGGCCACCATGGCCGAGGGTGCGGCTGGATATGGGGAGGTCCGTGACGGGGCTTTGGGCATCGCCGGGGGCCGCATCGTCTGGGTCGGACCGCGCGCCGGCCTGCCGGACCATGTCACCGCCCTGTCGGACCACGTGATCGACGGCAAGGGCTGCTGGCTGACGCCGGGTTTGATCGACTGCCACACCCACGCGGTATTCGGCGGCAATCGGGCCGGAGAGTTCGCGCAACGCCTGGAGGGCGCCAGCTACGAGGAGATCGCCCGAGCCGGCGGCGGCATCGTCTCCACGGTGTCGGCGACCCGGCAGGCCAGGGAAGAGGATCTTGTCCAGTCGGCCGCGCGCCGGCTGCTGCGGCTGTCGGCGGAAGGGGTGACCACGGTGGAGATCAAGTCGGGCTACGGCCTGGACGTCGAAACCGAGGTGAAGATGCTCAAGGTTGCCCGGCAACTCGGCACCATGCTGCCGCTGACCGTGGTGACCACATTTCTGGGCGCCCATGCGCTGCCGCCGGACTACAGGGAACGGTCCGGGGCCTATATCGACTTGGTGGTGAACGAGATGCTGCCGAAGGTCCAGGCCGCCGGCCTGGCCGACGCGGTGGATGCGTTCTGCGAGGGCATTGCGTTCTCGCCCGAAGAGGTCGACCGAGTGTTCACCGCGGCACGAGCGGCCGGCCTGCCGGTCAAGCTGCACGCCGACCAGCTCTCGAATCTCGGTGGCGCGGCCCTGGCGGCGCGGCACGGGGCGCTGTCGGCCGACCATCTGGAATACACCGACCAGGCAGGGGTCGACGCGATGGCGGCGGCCGGGACGGTGGCGGTGATCCTGCCGGGGGCGTTCTACACGCTGGGCGAGACGCGCAAGCCGCCGGTCGATGCGTTCCGCGAGGCCGGTGTGCCGATGGCCTTGGCGACCGACTGTAATCCAGGCTCCTCGCCCATGGTCTCGATCCTGTTGGCGATGAACATGGGGTGCACGCTGTTCGGCCTGACCCCGGCCGAAGCGTTGGCGGGCATCACCCGCAATGGGGCCCGGGCGCTGGGGCTTGCCGGGCGCAAGGGCGTGCTGTCGGATGGGGCGGATGCCGACCTGGCGCTCTGGGATATCGATGAGGTCGCCGAGCTGGCCTATTGGGTGGGCGCCAATCCGTGCGTCGGCGTGGTGCGCGGCGGCAAGCTGGTTGCCGACTTCGCCGGATTCGGCGGCGCCGGGCCGCAGGGCATGGTCGGCGTGGGCGGGCGATGAGCGGGGCGGCGGAAGAGACCGAGGTCTACAGCTTTCGTCCTGGCCGGACGGCACTGGTAATCAGTATCCCCCATGTCGGCACACAGGTCCCCGAGGATGTGTGGGCGGACTTCACCGAGGCCGGCCGCGGCCTGGCCGACACCGATTGGCACCTGGACCGGCTGTATGGCTTTGCGGATGAACTGGGAGCTGGGGTGCTGGCGTCCAAGCAGTCGCGCTACCTGATCGACCTGAACCGCGATCCGACTGGCGCGTCGCTCTATCCCGGCCGCTCGGTCACCGAGCTGTGTCCGACCACAGCATTCGATGAGGAGCCGATCTACCGCCCGGGACGCGCGCCGGACGAACAACAGATCGCCGCGCGTGTCGAACGCTACTGGCGGCCCTACCATGCCAAGCTGCGTGCCGAGATGGACCGGGTGCGAACCATGCACCGCCATGCGGTGCTGTTCGAGGCGCACTCGATCCGATCAGTGGTGCCGCGCTTTTTCGAGGGCGTGCTGCCGGATTTCAATTTGGGCACGGCGGATGGGGCGACCGCGGCGCCCGGCTTAGAGGACGCGGCCTGGGAGGTGCTCGATCAGGCCGATGGCTACAGCGCGGTGCGCAACGGCCGGTTCAAGGGCGGCTATCTGACCCGCGCCTTCGGCCGGCCGGAGGAAGGCTGGCACGCGTTGCAGTTGGAGATGGCGCAGGCCTGCTACATGCTGGAAGCCCCGCCGTGGACCTATGATGAGGAGAAGGCCGCGCGACTGCGTCCCGTGCTTCGGGACCTGATCGAAGCGCTTGTCAATTGGCGCCCTTGAACTTCTGCGTCAGTTCGGGCTCCAGACCATTGCGCCGGCGGCATCGAGAAGCTGGATGCTCGGCTTTTCGTTGGCCAGTCCGATGACCGTGCGCGGCTTGCCGTTGGCGTCGCGCAGGATCAGCGACGGCCCGACCGCGTCGGCGGCGTTGAGGCGCAAGCGGTTCTTATTGTTCTTGTCGAACATGGTGATCATCGGGCCGGAGGCATCGAGCGCGTACATGGTGCGCCCGGCGCCGGATTCGTCGTAGAGCACGAGCGCGGGGCCGACGCCGTCGATCACCCCGAGGGCCGCGCGGGCGCGCTGCTGGTCGTCGACCACCAGCAACTGGTTGACCGTCATCACCGTGGCCGCGGCCTTGGTCGGGGCCGGGCTTGACTGTGCGAGGGCGGCGGTGCCGAAGCGACCGTCGATGGCAGAAGCAAGCAATGCGCTGGCCGCGATCACTAGCAGGACACCGGTGACGCAGATCGACCACCGCTGCAGGCGGCGCAAGCGCCGATTGGTCGCGTCGAGCTCGGCCCGGAGCCGCGCAATCCCGTCCGGCGCAGCAACCGGATTGCCGTGCAAAGTCTGATTGGTCATGACCGATCCTTTCGCCTGGGCAGCTTGCCTATTCTGCGGCGTCGGCCGCGCTGAGTAAAAGCGGCCGCCGCAACGTCAGTCGGCGGGCCGTATCGTGCGGGTTCAGGGATGAGCGCGCGATGAACTCCGGGCCAATGATTCGCCGGGCTAGAGATAACGTCGGCAACGGATCCGGTCGTGCGGGCTAGACGAACTGCGCGCTGACCGCACCGAGGTCGAGACCGCCCGGGATCGCGAACGCGGCTGTCATCGCGTCTCCGGCGGAGAGTTCGATCACCGGCGTGATGGTTCCGGTCATAACCAGATCGCCGGCGCGGAGCGCATGACCGCGCTTGGGCAACGTGTTGGCCAACCACGCGAGCACGTTCAACGGATCACCGAGCACGTTGGTGCCATCGCCTTCGGCCACCACCTGGTCCGCGCGGGTGAGCGTCACGTGGATCTGGGACAAGTCAACGCCGGCGTCGTAGCCGACCGGCTCGCCCAGCACGAAGCGGGTCTGCAGCGCATTGTCGGCGATCGCGTTGACCGGGCCGGTCTTCCAGGCGCGGGTGCGCGGATCGACGATCTCGAAGGACGGCATGATCCGCGCGATGGCCGCGCCGGCGGCTTGCACAGTGACGCTGGGGCCGGCGAGATCGGCGCCAAGCTCCATCGCGACCTCGCATTCCAGCAGCGGTGTTATGAGATCGCCCATCGAAACCTGCGCGCCCGAGGACAGCCGGTTGCCGGCCAGCAGGCTGCCGTAGAAGGGCTCCGGCGTGCTCATCAGGGTCTGCACCGTCTCGTTGGTGGCGCCCACCTTCCAGCCAAGCTGGGGTCCGCGATCTTCGGAGAGACGGGAGACCAAGGCAGCCTGGACGGCATAGGCGTCCTCGACGCTCGGATCACCTTCGGCGCGATTGAGCGTCTCGATCGGATCGCGCGTCCTCTGCGCGTTGTACAGCCGGTCGGCCAGATCGGCGACCTCGGTGCGTTCCAGCATGCGCCCGCCCTCCCAGTGAGTTTGGCGGAACCCTCCCATGCAGTATTGGTTCAGGCAAGATTGCTCGCTTGCGGGCAAGAGAACGGCCGCGGGAGGATGGCGCCTCCCGCGGCCGCGACTGTTTGCAGGGTCTCGCCCTGCGGCAACGGTTGATCAGGAGCCGATCACACCGCCGTCGTCCTTGGTGATGGCGACGACCGAAGGTCTGGGCGGCATGCCGTCCTTGAAGTCGGGCCAGCGGGTGGCCGGATCCTCGAAGGTCGAATTGCGCTCAAAGCCCTTGAACGCCTTGACACCGTCGGTTGCCGGATGCTGCACAGCGACGAACAGCGTGGTGTCGCTCGGGGTGAAGCGCGGCCAGCACATTTCGGCGCCGATCGGCACCCGGAAGAACATCTTGCCCGTGCCACGCAGATCGCCGTCGGTCTCGACCGCCCACACGCCGTCAGCGGTGCCGCTCTTCGACCACTTGCTGCCCTGGTCGGTGGTCACCCACAGCCGGCCGGAATGGTCGATTGCACAGTTGTCCGGTGAGGCGAACCAGCCGTTCTTGGAGGTCGCCGGGTTCCACAGCGCGCCGACTTCACCGGCCGCCGGGTCGCCGCACTTGACCAGGATCTCCCATTTGGACTTGGTGGCCGTGAAGTCGCTGGCCGGCTCGATGATCTCGACGATGTGGCCGAAAACGTTTTCGGCGCGCGGGTTGGCCGGGTTCTCGTCGCCCGCCTTGCGCTTGTGGTTGTTGGTCAGCATGACGTAGATGCGACCGGTCTTGGGGTTCGGCTCCACATCCTCGGGCCGATCCAGCTGGGTCGCGCCAAGAAGGTCGGCGGCGCGACGGGCCTCGATCACCACGTCGGCCTGTTCGTTGAAGCCGTTGGCGGCGGTCAGCGGGCCTTGGCCGTGGACCAGCGGCAGCCAGTCGAGCGTGCCGTCTTCGTTGAACTTGGCGGCATAGAGCGTGCCCTCTTCCAACAAGCCCATATTGGCGTCGCGGTTACCCGGCGTGAACTTGCCGGTGGTGACGAACTTGTAGACGTAGTCGAAGCGCTGGTCGTCGCCCATGTAGACGACCACCGTGCCATCTTTGTTAACCACGCTCTCCGCGCCCTCGTGCTTCATCCGGCCAAGCGCGGTGCGCTTCTTCGGTGTCGAGCTCGGATCCATCGGATCAACTTCGACGACCCAGCCGAACCGGTTGGGCTCATTGGGCTCCTTGCCGACGTCGAACCTGCTGTCGTACTGGCCCCAGTTGTACCGCGTGCCCGGCACGCCGTAGCGCTTGTGGTTGGTCTGCTCGGCGTGACCCTCGGGCAGGTCGCCCATGAAGTAGCCGTGGAAATTCTCCTCGGCCATCAGATACGTGCCCCACGGCGTGATGCCGCCGGCGCAGTTGTTGAAGGTGCCGATTGCCGTATTGCCTCTGGGGTCGGCCGAGGTCTGCATCCGCTTGCTGCCGGTGGCCGGACCGGTGATCTCCATCTTGGTCGTGTGAGCGGTGATCCGGCGGTTGAACTCGGAATCGCGGACGTAGGACCATTTGCCGTTCTTCTTGACGACTTCGACGATACTGCCGCCGTGGGCGGCCATCTCGATCTCGACCAGCTCCTTGGTCATGTCGGCGAAGAACTTGCCGCCCTTGTCGACCGGCTTATCCTGGCGGCCGATACCCGGGAACATGACCTCTTCGTTGGTGAACTCGTGGTTCACGCACAACAGGCCGCGTTCCTCCTCGCCGGACCTGGCTTCAAGCGGGATATATCCCAAGAAGTCGTTGTTGTAGCCGAACTGCTGCTCTTGGGCAGCGGCGGTCTGGTTTTGGGGATCGAACTCCGGCGCGTTCGCGCTCAGCGGATCTCCCCAACGGATCAGGATGTCGGCCGAATAGCCCGGGGCGACGTGGTGGGTCTCATCCACGCCGTGCTCGATCTCGGTGAACCCGAACAATCCGGCGGCTTGCGCTTGGTTCGCCACGGGCATCGCGCCGACCGCGGTCAACGCCGTGCTCGCGAGCGCGCCCTTCAACATGGTGCGGCGACTGAACCGTCGGGCGATCACATCGCCGATGGTTGGGTTCGTTGTCGGATTGCTGGGGACGTCCTCCGACAACTCATAGGCCTCGGACCGGGTGAGGCCCGCATACCGTTCGCTCATTCTTCTCTCCCTATTAGGTTGACCGCGGCAGGGCGCAGCACCCTGTGCAGCCTCGCTGGGCGCGGAACTTAGGAGCGGGATATGACAGAGGCGTGTTGGTTTGATGACGACCGAACAACGATGGCGCTTCAGCGCTTCGTGTTGTTGTGGACGGCATTGACCCAATTGGCGACTGCCGTAGATCCAGCTTCCTCCCGAGCCCGTAGTAATGTCATGAGCTTAGCACGTTCATCGCTTATGACTGCTCCAATTCCGATAACCGGCACAAGCAAGCGCGTCGCAGTTTAGACATGACCCGAACCTTGCGATTCATTCTTGGCGACCAGCTCAGCCGGTCGATTGCTTCGCTCCGCGATGCAGAGCCCGATCGCGACGACATCCTCATGGTCGAGGTTGGCGCAGAGGCAACCTACGTTCCACACCATCCCAAGAAAATCGCGTTTCTATTCAGCGCGATGCGGCATTTCGCCGCCGAATTGAGTCAACAAGGCTTCAGCGTCGATTACGTACGGCTAGATGACGCCGGGAACAGCCAGGACTTCCGTTCTGAGCTGGTGCGCGCTTGCGAGCGGCACAAGCCGGATCGCGTGGTGGTGACCGAACCCGGCGAATGGCGGGTGTGGGAGGACATGCAGGGGTGGGCGGAGGCCTGCGGCGTTCCGGTCGAGATTCGCGAGGACGACCGGTTCCTCTGTTCTCGCGCTCACTTCGCGCGCTGGGCTGAGGGGCGCAAGCAGTTGCGCATGGAGTTCTTCTATCGCGACATGCGGCGGCGCACCGGACTGCTGATGGACGGCGACAAGCCGGTCGGCGGGCAGTGGAACTATGACCAGGAGAACCGCAAGTCGATCCCGAAAGGGACCGCTGCGCCGCCGGCATTTGCGGTGCAGCCGGACCAGACCACTCAAGACGTGCTGGCGTTGGTTGGGGGACGCTTCGGCGATCATTTCGGTGACCTGGAGCCGTTCGACTTCGCTGTGACCGCAGCCGATGCCGAGGCGGCGTTCGAGGATTTCCTGGCCCACCGGCTGGCCAGCTTCGGCGACTATCAGGATGCGATGAAGCAGGACAGCCCGACGCTCTGGCATGCGGTGATCTCACCCTATCTGAACGCCGGACTGCTCGATCCGCTGACTTGCTGCAAGCGGGCGGAAACCGAGTATCTCGCCGGCCGCGCGCCGTTGAACGCGGTCGAGGGTTTCATCCGGCAGATCCTGGGCTGGCGCGAGTACGTGCGCGGCATTTACTGGCTGAAGATGCCGGACTATGCGGAAACCAACTTCTTGGACGCAGACCGCAAGCTGCCAACGTTCTACTGGTCTGGCGACACCGACATGAACTGTCTCGCCCAGGCGATCGGCCAGACCAAGCGGCTGGCCTACGCGCACCATATCCAGCGGCTGATGGTGACCGGCAACTTCGCGCTGCTGCTCGGAGTGGCGCCGAAAGAGGTGTGCGAATGGTACCTCGCGGTTTACGCCGATGCATTCGAATGGGTCGAGCTGCCCAACACGCACGGCATGGTAATGCACGCTGACGGCGGCGTGCTCGGCTCCAAGCCCTATGCCGCTTCGGGCAAGTACATCAACCGCATGGGCGACTACTGTGAGCATTGCCGGTATGACGTGAAGCAGGGCGAAGGGTCGAAGGCTTGCCCGCTCAACTATCTCTACTGGAACTTCATGATGGAGAACGAGGACCGGCTGGCCGACAATCCGCGCATGGCGATGCCCTACCGCACGCTGCGCCGGTTCGCGCCGGAAAAGCGCGCGCGAATTGCCGAGGATGCGCGGCGTTTCATCGAACGGATCTATGGCGACCCGGCCGGCACTGAAGCCGCCTGAGTCGGGCTTTGCCTGGATCACCGGGGCGTCCAGCGGTATCGGCCGGGCGCTCGCCCTGCGGCTCGCCGAATGCGGCTGGAACGTGGTGGCGAGCGCGCGCAGCCGCGACGCGCTGCAGGAACTCGCTGACGAGGCGGTACCGCTGCATGGCTGGATCGACCCCGCCCCTATGGACGTGACCGACCGCGCGGCTTCCGAAGCGGTGCTGGCGGAGATGGAAGCCGCGCGCGGCCCTTGCGTGCTGGCGGTGCTGAATGCGGGCACGCATATCCCGGTCGATGTGGAGTCGTTCGCGGCCGAGCCGTTCGAGCAGCTCCTGAAGCTCAACGTGCTGGGCCAAGTCTACGGCCTGGAAGCACTGTTGCGCCGGTTCCGCGAACGCCGGGGAGGACAGGTCGCGCTGGTGTCCTCGATTGCCGGTTACAGCGGGCTGCCGACCTCGAGCGCCTATGGCGCGTCCAAGGCGGCGGTGATCAATATGTGTGAGGCATTGCGGCTGGAGGCGGCCCAACACGGGATCAGCGTTCAGGTGATCAACCCGGGCTTCGTGCGCACCCCGCTGACCGACAAGAACAAGTTCGAGATGCCGTTCCTGATCGAGGTCGAGGACGCGGTCGACGCCATGGTGCGCGGACTCGCAGATCCCGGCCGTTTCGAGATCACCTTTCCGTGGAGGTTCGCCATGCTGATGAAGCTGCTGCGCATCCTGCCTTACCGGCTCTATTTCCCGCTGGTCGCGCGAATGACCGGGTTCGGGGGCAAGCGATGAGCGGCGGCTCCGCAGCGGTGCCGGTTGAGGAGGCCGCGGTGCGGTACGGCGCGTTCATGGAAGCGCTCGACGCCGATGACGTGGCGCGCCTGGGCGAGGTGATGGATGAGGCGGTGCGGTTCCGCGATCCGTTTTCCGACGTGGTCGGCCTCGACAAAGTGCGAGCGATCTTCCGCCACATGTTCCGTGACTTGGGTTCGCCGGTGTTCGAGATCACCGATCAGGCGTGCAGCGGGCAGACAGCGTATCTGCGCTGGACCTTCCGGTTTCGGCCCAAGGCGATGGGCCCGGGCAAGCCGTGGGCGTTCGAAGGGATGAGCGCGGTGACCTTCGGCTCGGACGGACGCGCGACGGAGCACCTGGATTTCTGGGACTCCGGTTCGGAGATCTACGCCAAGATGCCGGTGCTGGGGTTCCTCATCCGCCGCCTGCGCCGGCGGTTGGGCCACGCCTAGCGATCATTCCGCCGCGTCGTAGTAATGCCCGTTGCCGCGGCCGTTCGGCTGACCGATTGGCTGAGGTGGCTGGTAGGTGATATCGCCGGCTGCCCTAACAGGTCGGTCAGCAAACTCGGCTACACTCGCTTCAGCCTGCACCCGCTGGAAGAACAGCGTGACTTCGCCAACCGGAATGCCGAGCTTAGACACCTTCGCTTGGTTGAGCAGCGTGTCTTCGTCCTGCAGGAACATCCAGTCGTCGAATTTCACCGTGATGGTCGAGTTGCCATAGGGCAGGGCGAGGGAATAGGTCCAGTGCAGCGCGTTGCCGCGAATTTCGCCCAGGGCCGAGCCGATCACGTCGTCGGCGGTCCCCTCGTAGCTGTGCTCGCCGGTCCGACGGATATTCCACACCCGGCGATCGGTCTCACCATCGGCGTAGACGAAATCCTCGGTCAGCGTCAGCGTATCGCCGTTCACCACGCCCTCGATATCGACAGTGAACTGCCGATGCACGCCCAGAAGTCCCGATTGAAAGACCCCCCAAGCGCGCGTTCGGCCGGAGAAGTACTCCTCCAGCTCAAGGCGCGGGCTGTTGTTTTCAAAGCTCTTGAGGTCCATTTCTCCGCAACCTGTCAGCGCAAATAACGCCATAAAAGCTATGGTTATTTGCCGAATTGACTGTGTCATTGTTTGTTATTCGTCGGATCGGCCCAGATCGATCACTCGGCGCAGCTCTTTGTGTCGGTCGGCGTCCAGCGGAAAGCGCCAGACCAGCCATGAGGCGGCGACTTTGAAGAGGACTGGGAGCAGCCCGTAGAGCGCCGCCAGTGCGAACAACCCATTGCTTTCCCCTGATGAATTGGATCCCGGTTGGAAGCCGGCAAGCTCCAGGGCGGGGAACGCGATCCCGACCGCGATCGCCAGGGCCAGCTTGGTCGCCATGCCCCACAGGCCGAAATAAAGCCCGGTGCGCGGCGCGCGGACGCCGCCGGCCGCTGTGTCCTCGTCCACGACGTCGGCCTGAAGCGAAGCAGGCAGGAACAGGTCTGCGCCCAGGCTGAGCCCGGAGGCGACGCAGATCACTGCGAACCAGGGCGCATCGCCCGGCCCCAAAAGCGGCGCCCACATGAAGCTGACCGACGCCCAGGCCATGGACGCGACCCACGCGCGGTGCTTGCCGATGCGGTAGCTCAGCCTGAGCCACAGGGGCACACCGGCAATTCCGGCCCCGAAGTAGAGCAGCAACAGCAGTCCGGTCCACGCTTCGGCCTGCAGACGCTCGGCGACGAACAGCAGGAACAGGGTGGCCGGCAGTCCGTTGGCGATTCCGTTCAGCACATAGGCGAGCAACAGGCGGCGGAATGGCCGGTTGCCGAGCAGAAGCCCGAAGCCTTCGGTCCAAGGTAAGGCCGTTCCGGGTATTGCGCGCGGCTCCGGTACCCGGGACAGCAGCAGGATCAGGGCGGGCGGCGCCAGCGCCAGCATGATCCAGGCCATCACCGATAGCACGCGCTCGGCCGCAGGTTCGCCGCCGTCGCCGGTGCTCCCCAGTAGCAAGGGCAGAGAGGCTGCAGTCAAGGTGCCGGCCACCACGAACGCTTCGCGCCAGGCGGCGACTTGTGAGCGGCCGCGATAGGCCGGGCTGAGTTCGGCGCCCCAGGCGAGATAGGGGAGCTGCAACATGGTCCAGCCGAGAAAGCTCAATGTGGAGGCGACCAGCAGGTCGAACACGCCGGTCCCGTCGCCCGGCTTGAACAACCAGAACACGCCGAGCAGGAGAATCGGCGTGCCGGCGAGGATCCACGGCCGGCGGCGGCCCAGCCGGCCGGACGTGCGGTCGCTCAACACGCCGATCAGCGGGTCGGTGATCACGTCCAGCAGACGAGCGGCGAGCAGCACCGCGCCGACCGAGGCGAGGCCGAGCCCCAGGCCATCGGCGTAGAAGGTCGGCACGTAGACGTACATGGGCAGCCCGAGCATGGCCATGGGCAGCGCGGGCAGGCTGTAGAACAGCAAGGTCGTGGCTGCTGGCGCGCCTCCGCCGGAGCCCGGGTAGGCTGCGCTCAGGGCCGGGATAGCACGATCTGCCAGACGTTGGTGGACCTGGCCCGGAACCCGGCCTCGCAATAGCTCAAATAGTAGTTCCACATCCGCCGAAAGCGTTCATCGAAGCCCATCGGCTGGATGTACGGCCAGGCCGCCGCGAACCGGTCGCGCCAGATGTTCAGCGTGCGCGCATAGCTATCGGCGAAGCTGTCGGCGGCGTGCCAGTCGAGGCCCACATCCTTGGTCAGCTTCTTCAAGGTGCTCAAGGGTGGCAGCATTCCGCCCGGAAAGATGTAGCGCTGGATGAAGTCGGCGCTGCGGCGGTACTCCTCGAACCAGTCTTCCCGGATGGTGATCGCCTGCAGGCCGACGCGGCCGCCCGGCGCAAGACAGCCCACCAGCTTACGGAAATAGCGCGGCCAAAAGCGCTCGCCGACCGCCTCGATCATTTCAATAGAGACTATGCGGTCGTAGCGTTCAGCCACGTCGCGGTAGTCTTGTAAGCGCAGCGTGACCCGATCGGAAAGCCCGGCTTTGGCCATGCGCGCCTCGGCGAAGTCAAGCTGAGCCTTGGATACCGTGATGCCGGTGACCGAGCAGTCTCGGCGGGCGGCATATTCGGCAAAACCGCCCCAACCGCAGCCGATTTCCAAGACGGACATGCCCGGCTTCAGGTCGATGGCGTGAGCCAAGCGGTCGTATTTGCGTGCCTGAGCGCGCTCCAACGGCTCGTTCGGCGCTTCGAATACGGCCGAAGAATAGGTCATCGAGCCGTCGAGCCAGCGGCCATAGAATTCGTTGCCGAGATCGTAGTGTGCGGCAATGTTGCGCCGGCTGCCGCGGCGTGAGTTGCGCCGCGCTAGATGAATCAGGCGATGGAGCGCGCGCGAGATCGGGTGGCCATTCATCCAGTCGTAGGTGAAAGACTGCTCGTTCCGGGCGGCAAGCTCGATCACCGCGGTCAGGTCCGGGCTGTCCCAGTCGCCCTCCATGTAGGCTTCGGCTATGCCGATGTTGCCGCCCCACAGCAGGCGCCGGGGAAGCGCAGGATTCTGCACGCGCACAATGGCGCTTGGCCCGGGCTGCGGCCCGACGAAGTGGTGCTCCCGGCCACCGGGCAGAACGATGGTCAGCGCGCCGGCCTCGAGCCGCCGCAGCAGGCGAAAAATGATGCGCCAGGCCCTCGGCGGTTTGGCAGCCAATGCGCCCTGGGCAGTTTCCTCTAACGTGGTGCTGGTCATGGGCTCAGATTGGAACCCAGCCTCGGCTCGGCCTTGAAGGCGGACGCCAAGGCCGTTTCCCCCTGTTCTTGCTTGTCGACCAAGCTAGTGTCCGCCGAGGTCGGCATCGGGATCAAGGGCACACCTTTCCACCACAGCCGCAAAGCCTCCCAGTGGATGGCCGCGATCACCTTGAAGGTCATCAGCGGGTGTCCGAGCAGTGCCCGACGCAAGCTCGCGTCGTTGAAGGGCCGGCGTCGGCCGATCTGCGAGGCAATCAGGGTTTCCGTGCCGCGCAC
>JAAUXY010172789.1_pt1 | contig 15634 bp, 16 predicted proteins | sample 7278121 | NCBI WGS metagenome assembly JAAUXY01 (sample SAMN14350117, study PRJNA611818) | marine sediment metagenome | isolation source: surface marine sediment (1.8m) | place: French Polynesia: Moorea | collected 2018-08 | reverse complement strand
GGGCGTGGCCACGACCCGCCAGTCGAAGCCAGGTGATCCGTTGCTCCATTCTTCGAGCAGAGGCGCGACACAGGCGTAGGCACCCGTCTCGACCAACAGACAGAGCAGCCGATTGGTCACGATCCTAGGCGGCTCCCCGCACGTCTTCTGCTTGACGGACAAGCTCGTCGCCATTCTCGATGACCTTGGCGCAGGCCTCGACGAAGCCGTCCATGTCCGCGAGCGTCTGCGGCGGTTGCTGGATCGCGGTGAGCACCACTTCTTCGTCTTGCAGCCGCTCACAGGTGGGACACAGACCCTTCGCATAGGACAGCGTTGCGTTCCGCGAGTTGGCCGAGAACGGGAAGCCGTCCGTTCCGAAGCAGGTCTTGTGCTGGTAGAGCGGCTCCAGATAGGTGGGGCGGAGATAGCCGGCACGCGCGAAGAAGCCTTCCGCCAGCGCGGCCTTCACGAACAGGTCCCGCGGCACGCCGGTGACCTCCGCGTCGTATTTCATCACATACATGTAGTAGACGTGCCGACAGCCGGAGCGCACTAAGGGTGGCGTGATCCCCGGTATCTGCGCCAATCCGGCTGTGAGCCTGTCGGCGCGTGCGATGCGTTCCTCGTTGAGACGGGAGAGCTTCTTGAACTGCTCGCGCGCGACCGCGGCCTCCATCTCGGTCATGCGATAGTTGAGGCCGGCGGTATTGACGATGTCGGCGACGCCCATGTCGGCGACGACCGATTCGCCGTGGTTGCGAACCAGGGCCGCTTTCTCGGCGAACGTCGGGTTGTCGGTGACCAGGACGCCGCCTTCGCCCGACTGCATCACCTTGTGGCGATTGAAGCTGAACACACCGATATCGCCGATCGTGCCCGAGAAGCGTCCGTCGCACAGCGCGTCGGGCGCCTGGGCGTTGTCTTCGATCAGGACCAATCCGTGTCGCTCGGCGATCTGCTTGAGCTCGATAAGCCGTGCCGGGTGGCCGAAGATGTTGACCGCCATGATGGCCTTGGTGCGCGGCGTGATCTGGGCCTCGACCGAGGCCGGGTCCAGGCCGAACGTCTCGTCCTCGATGTCCGCGAAGATCGGAACCGCGCCGGTGAACAGGATGGCCGTGGACGACGCGCTCATCGTGTAGGGCGAGACGATGACCTCGTCGCCGGGTCCGGCGCCGGTTGCCGCGACCGCGGCGTGCAGGGCGGTGGTCGCCGAGTTGAAGCCGAGCGCACGGCTGACATCGTAGTGCGCCTGAAATTCGTCCTGCAGGGCGCGCACCTCGGTCCCGCCGAGGAAAGGCTCCCCCGGAGAGGCGATGAAGCCCGAGAGCTCGCCCTTCTCCAGGACGCGCATCACTGCCGCCTTTTCCTCCGCGCCGATGCCGTTGTTGAACCGGAACGGTTTCTCAGACACCGGGGTGCCGCCGAACAGGGCCAGCCTGCGAGCGCTCATGTTTCCAGCTTTCCTCTCTTGGTCGGGTCAGGCCGCATCCGGCACGAGGTCCTGCGGTGCGACCGGACGGCCGCCTTCGTTCGCCGACCGCCGGGCTGCCTCGAGCACGGCCAGATTGGCCAAGGCCGCATTTCCGTCGCATCCCGGCAGCGGCGCGCCCTCGTCAAGGTGGGCGGCGATGGCCCGGTAGAGCTCGGCAAAGCCCGCCACCGGTCCGACGTCGCGTCGGCTCCGGTCCTCCTCGAGATGGGTGTAGCCGCGATAGTAATGCTCCGGTGCCGCGCGGTAATGGCGGATCTCGGCGCCGCCGCCGCGAAGTTCGAGTCGTCCCTGCGGGAACAGAACGTCGATCTCCATCTGGTCGTAGGCGAGCCCGTCGAGTCCCAGGACGACCGCATCGAACCCGTCCGCCATGCGGCATGTGAAACTCAGATTCGGATCGTCGCCTTCGCTTGCGCCTGCACCCAGCGCGCGCACCTCGGCGACAGGCCCGTACCAATCTTGCAACAGGTCGACGACGTGACTGCCATAGTTAAGCAGGCCGCCGTTGTAGCGGGCGATGATGGACCGGGCGGGCTCTGTCATGGCGTCCCGCAGCCGCCGGAAGCGCGGGTCGAAGCGGCGGTTGAAATTGACCCTGAGCGCGGCATTCGCTCGCTTCGCCTGCGCCAGGATCGCCGCGGCACGCTGCCAGTCGTCGGCAAGGGGTTTCTCGAGAACCAGGACACGTGGTCGTCGCGCGAGGCAGGCTGCGACCACCTCGTGCCGGCCCGTGGGCGGCGTGCACACCGCGATGACCTCTCCCTCGCCGGCTGGCAAATCTTCGACGCGGGCGACCACCTGCGCATCCGCGCACGCCAGATGCTCCCGCTTAACCCGCGACCGCGCCTCGGGGTCGGGATCCACCAGGCCCGTGATCCTCAGGCCGCGGACGGCCTGCACCGCGGCCAGATGGCTCATCGGCGTGTCGCCCGCAAGCCCGATGTTGCCGGCGCCGATCCGGCCCAGCCCGACGATGATGACATCCGTCATTCCGTGAGGGCTCGCTCGTGCTCTTCCCGCAGGATGCTCATGCAAACCATGTCGCAATAGCGGCCATTGCAGAACAGGAAGCGCCGGCGCACCCCTTCGTGGACGAAACCGACCTTCTCGTAGGCCTTGATCGCCCGTCCGTTCTCCGCGTTCACACCAAGCTGGATCGATTCCAGATTCAAGCGGCGGAAACCGTACGCGACGGTCATGCGGGTGGCTTCGGTACCGATGCCCTTGTCCCAAGCGTCGGGATCACCAACCAGGATGTTGAGCTGGGCCCGCCGGCAGACCCACTGGATCATGTAGAGGCCGGTCACCCCGACGGTCTGGCCGCTGTCCGGGTCTACGATGGCGAAGACCACGGCGTCGTCCGCCTCGTTCGCAAGACGCCAGAACTCATCGCACTCCTTGTCCCGCGTCGGCCGGGCGCCCATCTCAAGGAATTCCGTCACCTGCTGGTCGTCGAGCCAGCGCCGATAGTGGCCTAGATCCTCGCGGGCGAAGGCGCGCAGTACGGCCTTGTCCCCCCTGGCGTAGGCTGCGATGTCTTTGGAATCCTGCGTTCCGCTCATGCCGCGTGCCCAAGTTCCGAGAGCGTCCCCAACAGGTGGTCGCCGATCCGCGCCACGTAGGCTTTCTCGGGGATCATATCCTGGTTGAACATATCTTCGGTCTCGAGGTCCACGCAGATCTGCTTCAGCGCCAGATAGTGGCGTGCGCCGTTCCGCGCCCGGACGGCGTCGTCGTCGGGATCGTAGCTGTGCAGCAGATCCGTGATGATCGAAAGGTCGTGCAAGGCGTCCAGCGTGTGCACGTGGGGAACCGTATGCAGGATGCCGTTCGGCGAGAAATAGACCACTTGCTTGCCCATGACCGCGGCCTCGTGCGCGGCCGAACTGGTAACGGCGCAGATCAGGGCCGAGCGCCGGATCAGCGGATAGCTGTGTTCGCCGACATTGACGAGGACGACATTGGCGAGAGCCGCGATTTGTTCATAAAACCGCCACAGCCTCGTCCCGACCTGCACCGGATGCTCCTTGACCGCAAGTACGGCGTCGCTGGGTAGGTTGAGTGAGATGTCGCGAACCAGCGCAAGTTGGTTGGAATACTGCGGCGCGATACCGGCGAGCGAAATTTCCGGCTCCACTTGCAGCGGGAAGAAGACGATCTTGCGGTCGGGCAGGTCGTCGACCCGGGGCCAGCGATCGCTCGACAGCCGTTTCCAGTGCGTGCGCCGGCGCACGAAATTGCGCACTGTATCCAGCGGCCTGTAGGTATACCGGGTTTTCTTGTAGCCCCTGAGAAGGCGGTAATAGTGGGTCGCCACGTGACGGGCTGCGACGTAGGTCAGATGATGCCAGCGCATCTGCCTGCGCATCAGCTTACTGTAGTACCGGAAGTCGCCCGTCGGGGTCATTTCCTCCTGCACCTCACGCACCGCGTCCTCCGCGGGTGTCGGAAACGACCTGAGAAAATCGCACACCCGGGCCGAGTTCTCGTACTCGTCCTCGGCCCAGTAGTAGCGATACCCGAAGCGGCTGTGGGTCATGTTGCGGAAGGGGACACCGTGTCGTCGGCACAGAACCGAGACGGGCTTCCCCAGCATGCAGGTGCCGATGCTGTTGCCGGCCACCAGCGCCGGAGGGTATTCGCGGAACAGCTTTTCGTAGTGCTCTATCGCGGTGATGCCTGCCTGGATGATGAGGTCATGGGTCGCCCGGTCCTGGACGGCCGACCGCGCCATCCCTTCGGCGCCGACCAGGTACGGCCGCATCAGGTTGCGCTCGCCGAGGGCAAGGTCGCGGATCAGTGTTAGCCCGTTCTCGCGCTCGAAGGCCGCGGCCTTTTTGCGCAAGGCCGCCATGTCACAATTCGGAATTCCGCCATCGTAGACGAGGGCGTAGGGATCGGGATCGACGATGATCTCGCCGCGAAACGGCTCTCCGAACTGGTCGCGGAAGAACCGCCGGTCGAGCTCGGAACGGACGATCAGGACCGGCGTCAGTCCGAGGGATCGTCCCAGATGGTGCGCGAGCGGCTTCCAAAGCCAGCGATTTTCGATCGCCGGCAGGACCCAAACGTAGCGGCCTTTGTAACCGTTGGTCATTGCACCGTGTTCGCCTCGACCGCTGATGGCTCGTCGATCCAGCCGCGACCGAGAATGATGTAGTTGGGCTCGGCGAGGTCCTCGGCCTCCGGCTCGGTCACCGTGAAGTGGCACTCCTCGGTCTTTTCGAGGCGAACCTCGTTGACGCCCTCGTCGTTTTCATGGTCCAGAATGCTGTCCTTGAGATCCCAGGCACCGTGCTCGCTCCGGGCCCACAGCCGAGGGTTCCGAAATCGCTCGATGCGTCCGTGGAACTCATCTTCGCTCATGCCGATCCAATCGAGGAAGAGCGGCAGGTCCTCGGGTGGCTTGGACTGGTACGTGCGGACATGCCGTATCCCTTCTTCGCGGGTCATGCGCTTGAGCCGGATCTCGCGGCAGGCATGGTCGGTCACCTTGCCGAAGCCCCATTTCAGGAACTTTATGTAGTCGTGCAGGCCGGCGGCGTGCCAACAGCCCACCGTCTCGTAGGTGTTGAAGGTGCGCTGCTGTTCGCTCGTCTCGTAGCCGTGCTCGGCGATCATTCGCTCGTGCTGGGCCTTCGAATCCCAGCGGATGTAATTGCCGAGATAGATTCCGCGCACGCCGACACGTTCGATTGCCGCATCCGAAGGGTAGCGAAAGGCCCTGATGTCGTCCTGGCTCAACGCGGCTTCGCCCATCAGCAGGTCGCCGGCCTCGAGGTTCATGAGGCCGTGCTCGCGCCGCGCCTTTTCCGTCATCTCGACCTCGTCCAGGTGGGAGAACATCCCGACCTGGTCCGCCCAGCCGTTGACGCCCCAAATGATCAGGGGGATCTCCATCAACACGGCCATCTGGACGGGATAGGTGTACCAGCCGGCCAGGCAGTGCCAGTACATGCTGGCGCGCTCGATGAGCGTCTTGCGGGTGACGTTCTTCAGGATCTCCGGATCGACGGTCTTCTGCATGTGATCGACGTCGAACCTGGTCCGCAGGCGGGCGAGATTCCGAATTCCGACCGGCGTGTTGTAGTGAAAGTTGTACGACACGAGCAGCGGATGCAGTCCGAGCCGGTTCTTGACCACGTCGACGATGAAGAAGCTGTCGCCGCAGCCTGTAACCGGCACGATGCAGTCGTAGTGCACACCGCTTCGGTCCCGATAGTTGTCGGCAATGGCGAGCAATTGTTCGAACCGGGCGTCCCAATCCAACGCGTCCTTTTCTTCATGCACCCGGCAGCCGCTGCACACGCCCTGCTCGTCAAAGGTGATGAAGAGGGGGTGCACCTCGGGATAGAGGCAGCGCTTGCAGTACCTCATGCCGACGCCACTGCCATGTCTTGTGCCGGGCCCTGGGCCTCGTCTTGCCAGTGTGCAAGCAGGCGACCGCGTTGGTCGAATGGCCGCCCCTCGTATCGTGCTGCGGCCGGCACACGAACATTGATCCCGGCATCGCGCATGACCGCCTTGGCGAGAATTACGGAATGCTCGGTGTAGTGAAAGATGTTGGCTGCCGCGACCGCGGTTGCGCCGCCCTCGCGCACCCCGTCGACCAGGTCTCTGAAGCGGCCGACACCACCGAGGGCGATCACTGGTACATCCACGGCATCGCTGACCAGACGGACCAATTCAAGGTCGTAACCCAGCTTGGAGCCATCCCGGTCGACCGAATTCAGCAGGACCTCGCCCGCGCCGCGGGCCACCGCCTCCCGGGCCCACGCCGCGGGGTCGAGCCCTGTGCGCCTGTTGCCGCCGTCGGCGACGACCTCGTAACCGCCATCCTGTCGGCGCCGCACGTCGATCGAGACGACGACGCTTTGCTGGCCGTAGACCGCAGCCGCCTCCGTGATGAAGGCGGGCTCGCGGAGGGCCCGGCTGTTGGTGCAGAACTTGTCGGCGCCGGAGCGCATCACCGCCTCCACGTCGGCGACATCCTGTATGCCGCCGCCGACGGTCATCGGAACGAAGCAAGAGCCGGCCGCTTCGGCGATGGCCTCGGTGTTCGGATTGCGACCCTGAACCGTCGCGGTGATGTCCAGCAGGACGATTTCGTCGATTCCCCAGCGGTTCAGGAACTCGACCGCGATACGCGGCTTGCCGATCGGTAGATAGCGACGGAACCCGACGCTTTGCACGATGAGCCCGTCGCGCAGGACCAGACAGGCGATGAGCCGGGTCCTAAGCATACTCTGCGCGCCGGTCAGCAGTGGCCGGCATAGTCGAGGAAGTTGCCAAGCAGCGCCAGACCGCCCTGCTGGCTTCGTTCGGGATGGAACTGCAGGCCGAAGATGTTACCGGCCCGAACGGCGGCCACCACCGTCTCGCCGTATTCGGTCGTCGCCAGCACGTGCCCTGCGTCGCAATCGAGACTGTAGCTGTGATTGAAATAGAAGACGCGCTCGCCATCGAGCCCGGTGAACAAAGGGGCCTCCCGGGTCACCATGAGCGCGTTCCACCCCACATGCGGCAGCCGGTGAACCCGCCCGCCGGACATGCGGCGCACGCGACCGCTCAGCCAAGCGAGACCACGGTGTTCTCCCAACTCGTCCGACGACTCCGCCATCACCTGCATGCCAAGGCATATGCCGAGGATCGGCCGCCCGCGCTCGATGACCGCGCGGTTCAGAGGGCCGATCAGATCCCTTTCGTGGAGCACCCGCATGGCCTCGCCGAAGGCTCCGACCCCCGGCAGGACGATCGCATCGCCCTGGTCGAGCTCTTCGCCTCGGCGGGCGATCACGGTGCGGCAGCCAAGATGCTCGAAGGCGTTCACGACCGAGCGCAGGTTGCCCATCCCGTAGTCGACGATCACGATGTCTTTGGCGTTTGTCATGACGCGCTCAAGTCTCCGACCGCGGTGGGCATGTCACTTCGGCGGGTGCTTCAGTCGCCAATCGTTACCGACCCTTTGCCATAGTTCGGGGTGGCGGAAGCGCTCGACGACGTCCCAAAATTCGTCCTCGTCGATCTGCAGGTAGCGGCAGAACTTGCGAATGAAGCGGGAGGCGATCTTGCCGTCATATCTACACACCAGCCGAATCGCCTCTTCGCGGCTCAAACGGCCGAGCTGAACCGCCTCGGAGGCCAAGTCGCAGGCCATTCCGTTTCCGAACTTGATGTGCTTGATCATCTGGTTGACGTGGATGATGTCGTCGTCCATGCCAACCCAAGGGGCTATGGCGCCGATATCCTCGAGTGGATCGCCCCGCACGGTCAGGCCGTGCCTGATGGCAAAATCCGCGTTGTCGAAATTGTTGAAGTCCCGGATGTAGTAGCCCATGAAATACATCCTGACCCCGGCCGCCGCGAGCTCCTGCCGGCTGGGGTAGGTGTAGCAGATCATGTCCTTCTGGCTCAGGCCCTCGCCGACGAACTCGTCGTTGCGCCCACCGGCAAGCGTATTTGTGTCGGCAAACCGGTCTGCCTCGCCGCCGGCCATGTCGACTACGTCGCCATAGCGCATGGCCGGGTTCTCGCCCAGGAAGGCCAGGGGAACCCGCATCTTGATGGCCATTCGGGCGACACTCGCAAAGAGCGCCCGCTCGGTTGTCTTGAACGGGTTGCCATATTTGCGAAAGCCCAACCGCATCATGGCCTTCGACTTCTCAGGTGCCGGCCCCACCGTCTGCACGTCGAAGCCCAGTTGGATCAGGTTCGACAGGTTGATCGGGCCGATCTCGGTGAGCTGCTCGGGCGGATACTGAAAGGCCACGCACAAGGGCCGCAGCCCCAACTCGTCGCGGGCGATCATCGCCTGGCGAGTGCTGTCCTTGCCGCCGCTGACTCCGACCACACAGTCATAGTCGTGCGTCGCGTCGCGTTTCGCCCGTTCGGCAATCCGGACGAGTTCTTTCCAGCGCGCGTCCCAGTCGATGGTCTTCTCGAACTCGGCATAGCGGCAGGGCTGACAGACCCCGTCCCCGTCGAGCTCGATGCCGACGCGGCTCTCGGGGGTCACACAGCGTATGCAGTATCTGACCACTATGATCTTCAGTGCACCGACGCGGTCAGGCGGACCGGCACGCCCGAACTGTGCATCGCACCCTTGACCATGTCGGGTGTCGTACGGCGGAAATGGTAGATGCTGCCGGCGGCGACCGCGGCCGCTCCGCCCTTGATCACTGCCTCCGCGAACTGGTGCAGCTCGCCGGCCCCGCCCGCCGCGATCACCGGGATCTCGACCGCGCCAGACACCGCGCGGATCAGGCCGATATCGTAGCCCTCCATCGTGCCATCCCGGTCGATTGCGTTGATCAGGATCTCGCCGGCACCCCGTTCCTGCGCCTCGCGCGCCCACCGGCGCGGCTCGAGCCCCGTCGAATGGGTGCCGTTACGTGTGAAGACCTCGTAGTTGCCGTCGTCGTGCCGTTTGGCGTCGATCGAGACGACGATGCACTGGCGGCCGAACTTGTCGGCACCGGTGGTGATCAGCTCGGGCGTCTCGACCGCCGCCGTGTTTATCACCACCTTCTCGGCGCCAGCCGCGATCAGCTCGCCCATGGCGTCGACCGAGCGGATCCCGCCGCCGCAGGTAAACGGGACCGTGAGCTCCTCGGATGCCATCCGCACGATGTCCGGGTTGACGTTGGCATTGTGCGCGGCACAGCCGATGTCCAGCAGGATCAGCTCGTCCACCTGGCGCGATTCGAACACGCGTATGATCGAAATCGGGTTGGCCACGGTACGCGGCCGCTCGATGAACCGCATCGGTTTTTTCAGCATGCCGTCCTTTAGGAGCAGCAGCGGAATAACGCGAATCTTCACCATCGCGGCGATCCGGTCAGGCGGCCGCCCGCTGGCGGCACAGCGCCAGGAAGTTGCGGATCGTCGCCATGCCGTCCCGCTGACTTTTCTCGGGATGGAACTGGGTGCCGAAGATGTTGCCGCGCTCGAGGGCGCAGGCGAAGGTCGTTCCATACTCGCAGTGCGCCGCCACGTCCGCCGCATCCCTGCAGACCACGTGGTAGCTGTGCGCGAAGTAGAAATCGCTGCCCAGCGCGATGCCCTCGAACAGGCGCGCCGCCGGCCGCGGCGTCACGGCGTTCCAGCCGATGTGGGGCAGGGTAAGCGCACGCCCCCAGAGGTCGCGCGCGCCGGACACGTCGAGCCGCTCGGCCGTTCCCGGGACGAGACCGAGGCCCGCAAAATCGCCGCCCTCCCGACTGCGGTCGGCCAGCAACTGCATCCCAAGACAGATACCCAGAAAGGGCTTGCGGTCGTCGAGGGCGGTGCGCCTCAGGACCTTGACGAGGTCCAACCCCTCGAGCTTGTCCATGGCGTCGCGAAAGGCCCCGACCCCGGGCAGCACGACCGCGTCTGCGGCCGCGATCGCGGACCGTTCGCGGGAAATCGTCGCTCCCTCGCCGGCGCGCTCGAAGATCTTCTGCACGCTACGCAGATTTCCGACTCCGTAGTCGACGATGACGACGTTTGTCATGCTGCAACCTGTCCGGCGGTCCGGCGGGACTCGACGACCCCGCGCTTCATGACCAGACCACGATCGATGTCGCGCACGAACCTGCCGTCCCGCATCTCGAAGATCGCCGGGTTCGTGAAGCTGTCGCAGATCGCGTCGAACTCCTCTGCGCTGATCTTCAGCTTGTCGCAGAACAGCTCCACGGCTTCCTTTGGATATATGCCGTCATAGCGCTCGGCCAGGCGAATGGCCTGGTCCCGGTCGATGTAGCCGTGGCGCACGTCCCGACAGGCGTCGTCGGTCGCCCGTCCGTAGCCGTATTTGCAGTATTTGACGTAGTCGTGGAGGTTCATCGACAGGCAGTCGAGGTTCTCGAAGTCGCTGTAAGTAACCTCGACGCGTCCCAGCCGCCGCGACCAGCCCAGCTCTTCGACCACGGCCAGCTGCTGGCGGACGTCCCAATTGAAAAAATAGCCGAGGAAAATCCCCAGCACGCCTTTGTTGCCGCCCACGCGTCCAAGCTGTTCCGGGGATGGGAACTTGTACATCTCCATGTCGGCCTCGGTGATCCCCAGCGCCTCGTCGACCAGGTCCTCGGGCCTGAGCCCGTTCAGGACGCCATAGTCGGTGGCCCAGACCTCATCCATCTCCCGCAGATGCTTCTCGTCGGTAAAGAAGTTGCCCGCATATTCCATGCGGCCTTCTCCCCACAGGATGAGCGGGATGTCGAAAGCGACGGCGAAGCGGTAGGGCAGGCTCCAGATGGCGGCATGGTTGGGCCACTCCATGTCGCCGACCCGCCGGAAGCACTCGAGCACCAGCTTCTCGTACACGATCGGGTTGCGGCGCACCTGGATCAGATCGACGCCCATGCGGTTCAGATTCTCGAGATTCTTGAGGCCGATCTCGGTCCGAAGGGTCGGTTCGAAGCAGAGGCACAGCGGGCGCAGGTCGTATTCGTTCTTGGCTACGTGCACCTGATAGGTGCTGTCCTTGCCGCCCGAGACCGGAATGATGCAATCGTAGCCGGTCGCCTGCGGGCTGCGATAGCGGTCGATGATCTCCTCGAACTGGCGCCTGCGCGCGTCCCAGTCGATCGGCTCGGTTCCCCGTCCGAACTTGCGTTCGGCCATGCAGCAGGCGTCGCAATAGCCGCGCTCGTCGAACTCCAGGTCCGGCCGCGTGTCCGGCATTACACAGTTTGCGCAGAATTTCACGATGCGGCCTCCCTCTTCTCCAGCTAGACCGAAATCTCGCGAATGGACCCGTTCGACGCGCGGTAGGCGAGCTTCGCTTTCTCCGCGGTGCGGCGCCAGTACTCGGCCTCGACGTGGCGGTTGATATCTACCAGATGCGGATTGGCGCGCAGGAAGCGGACGACCTGGGCCAGGCTGAAGATCTCGCCCGGCCGATACAGCGCCTCGAATATGCGGCGGAACAGCTCGAAATCGGGCTCGTAGTCGAGTGTCAGCCGCGCCTCGTCATGCACGTGGTCGGGCGACGTCGGCCGGACGTGGGCCTGCCGGCAGAGGCCAGTCTTGGTGAAGAAGTAGATGAATCCGGTGTCGTTGCGCTCGCTTCGATAGCCCGCGCGGACCTTGTCCATGGCCGCCCGCGTGAAGCTCTTGGTCGCGGTCCCAAGGGGAAGGCCCGTGCAGGTGACGATATCGAGCGCGGGCTCCGCCAAGAGCCTGTCCATGGTGAGATCCATGTATTCGGTCGCCGACAGGGGATCGTCGCCGTCCGCCTGCACGACCGCGTCGAAAGCGAAGCTCTGCATGGCGGCATGGAACCGGTCGATGATGTCGTCGGTGCTGCCGCGGAACACGGCGCAGCCGTAGTCCTCGATCACCGGCACCAGCGGATCGTCGCTCGGCTGCTCTGTCGTGCAGACGACCACGTCCCGCCGATCGGCGATGTGCCGGCAGGCGCACACACGATCCAGCAGATGATAGATGGCCGGGCGTCCGCAGATCTCCTTGAGCGCCTTTCCCGGCAGGCGTTCGGAGGCCAGACGGGCGGGGATGAGAGCGCCGATCTTCATGCGAAATAAGCGATCGTCTTGGCCAGCGCCTCGACCTTGGGCCCGGCCTCGGCGACGCTGCCGTAGTTGTTGACGAACTGCATGAGCTTGGGCTGGACCGCCTCGGCGCGGGGGCAAAGCCCGGAACTCGGGTAGGCCAAGGAGTCATAGAGCGGCGGACAGCGCCGTTTCCACTGCCCGGACGCGAACAGGGTTTCGTGATAGAGGAGCGCCCAGGCGGCGTAGATACCGTCGCCGCCGAGCTCGACGTATTTGTGGCGGAATTCCTGCCAGGATAGGTCATCCCGTTCGTATCGGCAGACGAATGTCCAGAAAGTGCTGACATAGCCGTCAGGGACACGCTGCGGAACGAGATAATCACAAGTGGACGCGACCTCGGCATACATGGCCGCGATGTCGGTGCGCAACTCGATGAACTGGTCCATGCGCTCGGTCTGGGCGAGCCCCATCGCGGCGGCGACTTCCGGCATGCGGTAGTTGTGGCCATAGGCGTCGTGCCGCTTGTAGGTCGGGTCCTGGAAGATGTCCTTGTTGCTGCGGATGCGCCCGTCACTGGCCTTCAGCGCGGCATAGCCGAGACTGCCGAACTTGCGCATGCGCTCGGCCAGCACCTCGTCGTTGGTGACGACGATGCCGCCGTCGCCCGTGGTGATGTGTTTCGAGTTCTCCGTCGAATAGCTGGTGATGTCGGCGATCCCGCCGATCAGACGGCCCATGTAGCGGGCCTGATAGGCTTCCGCCGCGTCGTTGACCACCTTGATGCCGTGGCGATGTCCGAGGTCCATCAGCGGATCGAGATCGCACGACAATCCATAGAGCGAGATCGGCATGATCGCCTTGGTCCGGGGTGTGATCTTCTGGGCCACGTCATTGGGATCGATGTTGAACGTCTCCGGGTCGATGTCGGCGAACACCGGCACGGCGTTCTGCGCCAGGATGACGTCCAGATTGGAGATCACCGTCAGCGGTGACGTGATCACCTCGTCGCCGTAGCCCACGCCGACCGCATCCAGCGCCGCGTGCAGCGTCGACGTGCCCGAATTGAAGGTGACCGCGTATTTCGCCCCTTCCTTCCCCGCCAGCGCCGCCTCGAAGCGGGTGTTCATGCTACCGGACGTGCCGGAGCCGAAGCCTGAGTCCAACACCTCGCGGATGTACTGGAGCTCCCGTTCGCCGAACCGCCAGGTGTTCTTCACGGCCTCAGCCTCCGGTTCCCGCCGCGGCCGCCGCAACGTCGCGCCGCTCCGTCACCAGTTCGTTCTCGAAGCAGCCGAAGTACACGTGATCCACATAGTCGCCTTCGAACAGATCATGCCGGCGAAGAACGCCTTCGCGCCGGAAGCCAAGGCGCTCGAAGGTCCGCAGCATGGCTGGGTTGTTGGCCATGGCGCCGGCCGTGAGCTTGCGCAGGCACACATCGTCGAACAGATATCGGGCCAGAGCGCCGATCGCATCGGTCGCCAGCCCGCGGCCCCAGCGCTCCCGCGCGCCGATCATGATTCCGATGTCCCCGGTCTTGGCGCGCCAGTCGATATGGCCGACCCTGACCGTGCCGACGAAGGCGTCATCGGACCGGTCGTGCAGTGCAAACAGCATGTCGTTCCGGGACGCCCACAAGCCTTCGCAGTATCGGCGAACCGCCTCCAACGACGGCGGGCTCTCGACATAGTCGAGCAGATTGAGGGTCTTGATGACCTCGTAATCGTGCAGCCAGCCAAGATAGGCCGGTGCAACGAGATGGCGTTCGGCGAACGGCTCGAGATAACTGACCTGGCCGTCGATCTTGATGTCTGCCATGTCCATCAGATTGCGGTCCAGCCACCATCGACCATGATCGCGGCGCCGGTGATGTAGGAGGCTGCATCCGAGGCGAGGAAGGCGACCGGCGCGGCGATCTCTTCCGGCTGCGCCAGGCGGCCGAGCGGTGTCCGCCGTTCGTAGGCCTCGACGAAGGTCTTTGGCTGGTCGGCCGCGACGCCGCCGGGACAGACCGCGTTCACCCGGACGCCGCTGCCGCCCCAGTAGCTCGCCAGATATCGGGTGAAGGCAATGAGCCCGCCCTTGATCGCGCTGTACGCCGGCGGGGTCGTCATGTCCGTGCCCTCGTAGACGTGGAAGTCGGGCGCGACGACGCCGTAAATCGAGGCAATGTTCACGATCGAGCCACCGCCCCGCTCGGCCATTCGGCGGGCGATCTCGGCCGAGAACAGGCAACAGCTGTTCATCTGCATGTCGACGTTGGCCTGCCAGTCGGTGGCCGAGATCTGGTCCAGACCCTTGCCCCAGCCTGCCGTCCGCGGATAGGCGCAGTTGACCCAGACCGCCAGTCCGTCGACCGCCTGCCAGAGTTGGTCGATGGTCGCCTGCACACATTCGGCGTCGCTCACATCGCAGTCGTGATACGAGATCGCCGCAGATGCCGCCCCCATCTTCGATTGCAGGGCTTCCCAGCGTGCTGCGTCATTGTCGAGCACCACGACCTGGGCGCCGGTCTCGGCGAGCGCCGTGGAAACGGCGGCGCCAATGAGCCCCAGGCCGCCGGTTACGGCCGCCGTCCGCCCCTCCAGGGACAGGCGGCGGCGCAAGGCGTCGGGCCCGTGTCGGTTGTCCGTCCTAACGTCCGATGACATACCCGAAACCATGATTCGCCAGAGCCCGCCCAATCCGCTGGCGCAGCAGTTGAAATGCCGGGAGATGCGTGGCCTCTCCGCGGAAGGCTTCCAGGTGCTCGAAGTCGCTGATCGTGAGGGGATCGGACAGCCGGTGCTGCGCGATATACGGTATCAGACGGTTGGTGGCCGTGATCTGAATCTGCCCGACCCATGAATCCTCGCCCGGCTCCAGGAACTCGGCCAGGGGGACGACCGTCACGCTCATCGGCGTGATCTTGATGCCGCCTATGCGCCGTCCGTCATGCGTCACCACCCGCGCCTTGATCGGCAGGCTGAACGGATTGATCAGATAAAGGCTCTCGGCGAGATCACGATCCCGATCGATGCGCACGACGGGGCAGGTCTCGACATACTGCCTGTACTCCGCGATCTGGGCGATAATGGGGGGAGAGGCGAACTTGAGCGCGCTGTCCGAAAAGAACGACTTCTTCCCGTCGGCAAGATAGACGACATAGAAGGACGGCATCATCGTATCGGAGAAGGCGGCTTGGCCGTCGTCCGCCAGGAACGCCATTTCGATGTAGCCGGGTCGATCATCCGCCGGCAGGATGCTCCTGTCCAGGACGAAGCCGAGCGATTCCGGCGTCACCGCTTTTCCTGCCTGAAACTCGCACGGGACCTCGTCGGCCCAGACCTCTGCCCCGTTCTGGTAGACTCGGCAATAGTAGGCCGCCCGGCCCGAGCCACCGTTCATGCTGCGTCCGACCGGCCCCAGCGGCACGGACACTGCGCAGTCGTATCCGACCGGCATAACCGAAATCGTCGGGATCAGGAAATTGCTTGCCAACGGGCGTTCTCAGAAATGGTCGACGGACAAACGATCCAGCGTCGGCGACCCGCAGAGCGCATGAATCTTGTTGACCCCGCTCGACCGCACCCGAACGTCGATCGGCTGGCCGATCCATAGCCGCGCGGTGTCATCCGGGAAGACAGCTTCGTGAATCCGAGCCCCACGCGGCGGCACGGTC
>JAAUXY010155510.1_pt1 | contig 15634 bp, 13 predicted proteins | sample 7278121 | NCBI WGS metagenome assembly JAAUXY01 (sample SAMN14350117, study PRJNA611818) | marine sediment metagenome | isolation source: surface marine sediment (1.8m) | place: French Polynesia: Moorea | collected 2018-08 | reverse complement strand
GATTGTGCTCGATCACGACAATGGTGTTCCCGTCATCGCGCAGTCGGTGCAGCACGTCCAGGAGCTGCGCAATATCGTGGAAGTGCAGGCCGGTGGTCGGTTCGTCCAGGATGTAGAGCGTGCTGCCGGTATCCCTTTTGGAAAGCTCCCGCGACAGCTTGACCCGCTGGGCCTCACCGCCGGAAAGGGTGGTCGCCGACTGACCCAGGCGAATATAGGAAAGCCCCACGTCCATCAACGTCTGCAGCTTACGCGCGAGCATGGGCACGGCGTCGAAAAACTCGCGGGCCTCCTCCACGGTCATGTCGAGCACCTCGTGGATGTTCTTACCTTTGTAGCGGATATCGAGGGTTTCGCGGTTGTAGCGTTTGCCTTTGCACACATCGCACGGCACGTAGATGTCCGGCAGGAAGTGCATCTCCACCTTGATGACGCCGTCACCCTGACAGGCTTCGCAGCGCCCGCCCTTGACGTTGAAGCTGAAGCGACCGGGCTTGTAGCCCCTGGCCCGGGCCTCCTGCACCTGCGCAAAGAGCTCGCGGATGGGCGTAAAGAGCCCGGTGTACGTTGCCGGATTGGAGCGCGGCGTGCGGCCGATGGGCGACTGATCGATGTCGACCACCTTGTCCAGGTGCTCGAGGCCGTCGATGGTGTCGTAGGCCGCCGGTTTGATCGAGGTCGCTTTGTTGAGCACCGTCGCCGTAATCGGATACAGCGTGTGGTTGATGAGCGTCGACTTACCCGAGCCCGATACGCCGGTGACACAGGTCAGGAGTCCGCAGGGAATGCTGATGGTGACATCCTGCAGGTTGTTACCGGCCGCACCTGCCAGCGTGAGCATTTTGTCGGCATCCACCGGCGTCCGCTCCTGCGGAACCGCAATCTCCTTTTTGCCGGACAGGTACTGACCGGTGATGGAGCCTTTGGTATTGATGATGTCCTTGAGCGCGCCTGACGCGACGATTTTGCCGCCGTGCACGCCGGCGCCGGGGCCGATGTCGATGAGGAAATCCGCGGCGCGAATGGCTTCCTCGTCATGCTCGACCACCAGCACCGTGTTGCCGAGATCGCGTAGATGCTCGAGGGTGCGCAGCAGCCGCTCGTTGTCGCGCTGGTGCAGGCCGATGGAGGGTTCGTCGAGGATGTACATCACGCCCACGAGGCCCGCGCCGATCTGGCTGGCGAGGCGGATTCGCTGCGCTTCGCCGCCGGACAGCGTTTCCGCGCTGCGGTCCAGCGTCAGGTAGTTGAGCCCCACGTCCACCAGGAACTGCAGACGCGCCATGATCTCTTTGAGAATCTTGTCGGCAATGGTGGCGCGCTGACCTTTGAGCTTCAGCTTCTTGAAGCGATCGAGCGTGGCTTCCACCGAACCGTGGGTAATGCTCGGCAGGTTCGTGTCGCCGATGAAGACGTGGCGCGCTTCCTGCCGCAAGCGCGTGCCGAGACACTTGGGGCAGTCGGCCACGCGCAGAAACTTCTGCAGGTTTTCACGCACCATGTTGCTGTCGGTCTCGTGATAGCGCCGTTCCATGTTGGGGATGACCCCTTCGAAGCGATGGCGTCGGCGAATGACGTCGCCGCGGTCGTTGGCGTAGCTGAAGTCGATGCGCGTCTGGCCGCTGCCGAAGAGAATGGCCTGCTGGTGTTTCTTTGCGAGCTTCTTGAACGGCGCTTCCACGTCGAAGCCGTAGTGCGCGGCCAATGAGCTCAGCATGTGGAAGTAGTAGACGTTGCGCCGGTCCCAGCCGCGGATGGCGCCTTCGGCAAGCGTGAGGTCCGGATCAGCGACGACGAGCTCGGGATCGAAGAAGTTGGTAACACCCAGCCCGTCGCAGGATTCACACGCCCCGGCGGGATTGTTGAACGAGAACATGCGCGGCTCGAGCTCGGAAATGGCGTAGCCGCACTTGGGGCAGGCAAAGCGCGCCGAAAACACCAGCGGCTCGGCCTTCTCGTCGTCCATGCTCTGCACCAGCGCCACGCCGTCGGTGAGCTGCAGCGCGGTCTCGAAGCTTTCCGCCAGACGCTGCTGGATATCGTCGCGGATGCGCAGGCGATCGACGACTGCTTCAATGGTGTGCTTCTTGTTCTTGTCGAGGTCCGGGGTAGCGTCGAGGTCGACCACTATGCCGTCGATGCGCGCGCGCACGAAACCGTTGGCTCTCAGCTCCTGGAAGACGTGCAGGTGTTCACCCTTGCGCTCGCTGATGACCGGGGCCAGCACCATGATGCGTTCACCTTCTTCCTGGGCCATGACCTGGTCGACCATCTGGCTCACGGTCTGCGCCGCCAGCGGCAGGTCGTGATCCGGGCAGCGTGGTTCCCCCACGCGGGCAAACAGAAGTCGCAGGTAGTCGTAGATTTCGGTGATGGTGCCGACGGTGGAGCGGGGATTGTGCGAGGTCGATTTCTGCTCGATGGAGATGGCGGGTGAAAGCCCCTCGATGTGATCGACGTCGGGCTTTTCCATCATCGACAGAAACTGTCGTGCGTAGGCGGACAGCGATTCGACGTAGCGCCGTTGTCCCTCGGCGTAGAGCGTATCGAACGCCAGCGATGATTTGCCCGACCCGGACAGGCCCGTGACGATGACGAGCTTGTCCCGCGGAATTTCCAGGTCTATGTCGCGCAGATTATGGGTGCGGGCGCCGCGAACGGAGATCGTGTCCAACGTGTGTCTCTATGAAAGTGAACAGGAGAGTTTGGCGCGATCGGGTTTTACGGGCAAGCGCGGGTAGCGATTGAAAGACAAAAGTCGCGAACATTACTGACAGCCTACCGACATTGGCGCTCGCGCGACGGTGCTGGCGGCGTGGCTGGCGCGTTGCCGGTGCCTGCGACAGGTGTCCGCTTACGCCGGCTCAGGCGATTTTTCTTTGGGTGGTTCTTAAGATGAATTACACTTGCGCGACATAATAAATATCAGAGTAGGACTATGGCTCGGGGAATCAACAAGGTCATCCTGATCGGCAATCTGGGGCGCGATCCGGAGACGCGTTACGCGCAGAACGGCAGCGCGGTGACGAATTTCAGCGTGGCGACTTCTGAGTCCTGGCGCGACCGCACCAGCGGTGAGCAGCAGGAGCGTACGGAGTGGCACAACGTCGTCTGCTTTGCGCGCCTGGCGGAGATTGCCGGGGAGTATCTGCGCAAAGGCTCGAAGGTCTACATCGAAGGTAGCTTGCGCACCACAAGCTGGGAACAGGACGGCGTCAAAAAGTACCGCACCGAAATCATGGCGCGCGAGCTGCAGATGCTCGACAGCCGCGGCGGCGGAGGCGGGATGGGGCAGCCCCAGGGTGCGCCGTCCGGCTTCGAATCGAACCAACCGCCGGCCATGTCGGATAACGCCCCTACGCTGTCTGACGACACCGACTTCGAAGACGACATCCCGTTCTGATCATGCCTGTCCCTCGCGTGACATGACGGACCTGCCGTTTGATGTCCCGCAGGAGACAGATCCCGCGACCGGATTACCGATAGGACCTGAAGTGACAGGCGGCGCTGCGGCGCTGCCCGGCGAGGCTGTGCTGACCGGCCGGTTCTGTCGCCTCGAGCCCCTCGACGCAGCGCTGCATGGCGACGGGTTGTACGCGGCCTCGGCGCCTGCCGATGCGGCCGAGCGTTTTCGCTATCTACCCGATCTGCCGCCGACTTCCCGCGCTGAGTTCGACAGCTGGCTGCAGCGGGCTGTTGAGGGCGCAGACGTCTTCTATGCGGTCGTTGATCTGAGATCGGGTGAAGTTGGCGGGCGTCAGGCGTTCATGCGGATTGCGCCTGAGCACCGCAGCATCGAGATTGGCAACATCTACTGGGGGTCGGCCATTGCCCGCTCGCCGGTGACAACGGAGGCCAACTACCTCTTTGCACGTCACGCGTTCGAAACCCTCGGTTACCGTCGCTACGAATGGAAGTGTGATGCGCTGAACGCACCCTCGCGCAGAGCCGCTGAGCGTTTCGGCTTCACCTTCGAAGGACAGTTCCGCCGCGCGTTGGTCGTACGCGGCCGGACGCGCGACACTGCCTGGTACAGCGTCATCGATGAAGAGTGGCCGGCGCTGCGGGCGGCTTACGATGCCTGGCTTGCGCCGGAGAACTTCGGGCCGGATGGCGAGCAGCGCCGCGCTCTGCAATCTTTCATCGTGAGTCCTCAGAACACGTAAAGTAGACTGAGCAGGATCCCGCCAAGCAGCAGCCGGTAGATGACGTAGGGCAACATGCCGGTCCGTTCCACCAGCGCAATGAAGAAGTGGATGCAGAAGTAGGCGGAGACGCCGGCCAGCATGGCGCCGCTCAACAAGTGAGCGAACACGCGGTCTTCGGGATTGGCAAGCAGATCCAGCGTGAGCAGGAGCTGGGCGCCGGCAATGGTGGGAATGGCAAGCAGAAACGAGAACCTGGCGGCGGCGGTGCGGCTGAGGCCCGCCAGCAGCGCTGCGGTGATGGTGATGCCGGACCGTGAGGTACCGGGCACGAGCGCAAGGACCTGGGCGAGACCAATCAGCCCCGCCTGATTCCAGCTGACCCGTTGCTCTTCACCGGGCCGTCGGTCGGCAAACCACAGCAGCAGTCCAAAGCCGATTGTGGCATAGGCAATGACCGGGATAGTGCGGAGATTGTCTTCAACGAAGTCTTTGGCAATGAATCCAACAATCACCACGGGCAGGGTTGCGGCACCGAGCTTCAGAACGAGATCGACCTCGGCGTTCAGGCTGCGATGCCGCGGCAGCGTGATGACCGCACCTGCCATGCGCGTGAGCTCAACCCGGAAGTAGGTGATGACCGCCAGGAGCGTCCCGAAGTGCACGCCCACGTCGAAGGCGAGGCCCTGGTCGGGCCAGTCGGTCAGGAGGCTCGGCAGCACCAGGTGCGCGGAGCTTGAAATGGGCAGGAATTCCGTGAGCCCCTGAATGAGGCTCAGGACGATGATCTGCAGCCACTCCACCTGTGCTACCCGGCTCCGAGCTTGTCCGAGAAGTAGGTGAGCACGTCCTCGAGCGCCTGCGCTGCCGGCTCGCCGCCCTGAATCAGATCCAGCGTCAGCACGGAGTGGCCTTTACCCGGCAGCTCAACCAGGCGGATGCGTTCCTTGTCGTCGTTGAATCGACCACCGATTGCTTTGAACTTACGTCCCGTGCAGAGCGGATCTTCCGTAAACCGCAGCGCCATCATCGGACCGTGCTCGTCGAGACGAGCGCGGGCGGCGTCCGCTTCGGCGTCGGACATGTGCAGGGCGTCCTGCTTGAAAAGCGGCATGGAAGGCTGTGACGCTACCCCTGCCAGCACGCTGTCGTCGGCCATGAGTGAGATCGCGAAGTTACCGGTCAGGCACATGCCGATGACGCCAACGGCGTCAGCGCCCTGCGCCCCGCGCAGGTCCTGGCAGAGCGCTTTCAGCCAGTCGACAATCGGGCTCGATTCATTGTCGGTGAAGAGTTTGAACTCTTTGCGCATGCAGAACACCCGCACGGTATTGCCGAACATGGAGATGCGCCCCAGCGGTCCAAAGAGATGCGGCAGCACAACGCGGAAACCACGTTCGACGAAGGTGTTGGCCAGGCTGATGGTCTCGGGTCCGATGCCGGGCAGTTCCTGTATGATGACCACACATCGGGATGCGTCCCCTTTGCTGTACACGTCGTGGGTCACGACGTCGCCTGTGCCGATAGGTGCAGAAAACGAGCGTGAATCGAAACCTTCTAGCATGGAGGTACCTGTCTGCCGGCGTGTTGTGGGGCGAGTATACATGGGCGGTCAGCCGTATTAGAGGGGAAGAACTGTGCCGATAAACAAAAGAACAACCGCAACGTACGGCGTCAGCCGACGCACTTTCCTGTCCCGCAGCGCGCAGGGTGCTGCCGTGCTCGCGCTGACGGGTTGCGATGCCCCGGGATCGTCCGCGCCGCAGGTCACCAACCCGGCGGATGCGGACGCCATGGGGCAGGCGATGATGATCTCCCGTGGTGAGGTCAGCGCGCTGGAGCTTGTGAACGCAGCGATCGATCGGGCTGAAGCGGTCAACGGCAAGATCAATGCCATTGTGACGCCCATGTATGACGCGGCGCGCGAGCAGGCGGCTAACGCCAGCGCGGAAGGTCTGTTGAAGGGTGTGCCGTATCTCATCAAAGACCTCACGGACGTCGGCGGTGTACGGACCAGCTTCGGTAGCCGCGCGTTCATGGACAACGTGGCTGAGGCTGACGCGCCGCTCGTGCAGGCGCTCAAATTTGCCGGGGTCAATATCATCGGCAAGTCGAATACGCCGGAGTTCGGCCTGATTGGCACCACTGAATCGCTGGCGCTGGGCCCGTGTCGTAATCCCTGGAACGTCGATCATTCGAGCGGCGGCAGCAGCGGCGGTGCCGCCGCTGCCGTGGCGGCGGGCATTGTGCCCGCAGCGCAGGCCAGCGACGGCGGCGGTTCGATTCGTATCCCGGCGTCCTGCTGTGGACTGGTTGGCCTGAAAACCAGCCGCGGGCGCATGGTGGGTGAACAGGCGAATACGGAGCTCATGCAGATTTCGGTGCGCCATGCGGTCAGCCGCACCGTGCGAGACAACGCGCTGCTGCTGGCCGCCGGCGAAGGCGGTGGTGGTGGCGTTGGCCTTGGTGAAGTCGGCTACGTCGGCATGCCTTCACGTAAAAAGCTGCGAATTGCGTTCTCGACCACCTCAGCGAAAGGTACCAATCCCGATCAGAACGTGGCGGATGCGCAACGCCAGGTTGCCGAGCTCTGCCAGAGCCTCGGCCACGAGGTGGTGGAAGCGGCACCCGACTATGACGGCCAGGCGTTCGACGATGCGTTTCTGGATCTGTGGTCCCAGGGCGCCTGGGGTATCCGCGACAATCTGCTCAAAGCCGGCGTGCCGGAGCGTGAGCTCGAAAACCTGCTGGAACCCTGGACGCTGTATCTCGCGGATCACTTTGCCGCCCGCGGCGAGGAAAGCCTCGTCAACGTCCAGCGGGTGTTCAGCGCGGTCAACGATACGGTGACGGACTTCATGTCCGGTTACGATGTCTGGCTGACGCCGGTGCTGTCTTCAACGCCGCCGCGAATCGGCGAGCAGGGCCCGATGGTCGACCCGGCAGTCCTCGAGGAGCGGACGTTCGATTACGTTGCCTACACGCCGCTGGCCAACGCGATGGGCACCCCGGCAATCTCTCTGCCGCTGTCGTGGAGCGCGGAAGGACTGCCGATTGGCAGCATGTTCATGGCGAAGTATGGTCAGGAGCGGACGCTCCTGGAGCTCGCCTACGAGCTGGAAGAAGCACAGCCCTGGGCCGACAAAAAAGCGCCTATCGGTTAGCCTGTTGCTATGGCTGATTCCACCGTAGAAATTCCGCTGTTCCCCCTGCGCTCGGTGCTTTTTCCGGGCGGCGTGCTGCCGCTGCGCATCTTCGAACCGCGCTACGTCGACATGGTGGGGCGCTGCATGCGTGAGCAGACCGGCTTCGGCGTCGTGCTCATTCGCAGCGGCGCGGAGGCGCGTCTGGATGCGGATGCCAGCCAGCCGGAGTGCTTTGGCGTGGGTACCGAGGCGGTCATCGTGGACTTCAATCAGGCGGACAATGGCCTCCTCGGCATTGTCGCGGAAGGCCGGCGCAAGTTTCGCGTGCACTCGACGCGCGAACAGGCGGACCATCTGCTGCTCGGTGAGGTGGAGTTTCTGCCGGAAGAGGGCGCCGGGGAGCTCCTCCCCGAGCATGATCGGCTGGTTGATGTGCTGAAGGAGCTCACCAATCATCCGCTCGTGCAGCGCCTCAACCTCAACGTCGATTTCAACGAAGCGCGGTCGGTGAGTTTCCGCCTGGCGGAGCTTTTACCCATCGAGCCCGAGATCAAGCAGGCGCTCCTGCAGATGCGCTGGCCGAAAGAGCGGCTTACAGAGCTCTCCCGCATCGTCAGCAAGTTTCAGGAATAGCCGCGCGGCCGGCTGGTCTGAAATTAGCGTATACTGCGCGCCATGAGCACCGATCTGACAACCTACATTACCGAGCTCGGCAAAGCCGCGCGGCAGGCGTCGCGGGTGGTGGCTGCGGCCAGCACTCAGGTCAAATCGGATGCCCTCAAAGCCATTGCAGAGGCGACCGACGAGGCGCGGGAGGCCATCAAGGCCGCCAATGCCGAGGATATGGCCAATGCCGAAACCCGGGGTATCGATCAGCCGCTGATCGACCGGCTGTTCCTCGACGACCGCGGCATCGATCGGATGATCGAAGGCATCCTGCAGGTGGACGGTCTCAGGGATCCCGTTGGGGAAGTGACGGAGCTCAGTTATCAACCGTCGGGTATCCAGGTGGGCAAAATGCGTGTCCCGCTGGGCGTCATTGCGATGATTTACGAATCCCGCCCCAACGTGACGGTCGACGCCGCGAGCCTCGCGCTGAAGTCGGGTAATGCCTGCATTCTGCGTGGTGGCTCTGAGGCGTTCGCCTCGAATCAGGCGATTGGCGCCTGCGTTGCGGCGGGGCTCGGCAAAGCCGGGTTGCCCGAAACGGCGGTGCAGCTCCTGAATACCACCGACCGCGCGGCCGTGGGAGAGCTTCTCAAGCTGCATGAGCACATCGACGTGATTGTGCCTCGCGGCGGTAAAGGTCTCATTGAGCGCATCATGCAGGACTCCATGATCCCGGTGATCAAACACCTCGATGGTGTCTGCCACGTCTACGTGGACGACGCTGCAGATCTCGAGATGGGCGCCAACATCGCGTTCAACTCCAAGGTCGAGAAGTATGCGGTCTGCAACGCGCTCGAAACGCTCCTGGTGCACGAGAACGTTGCATCTGACCTGCTGCCTGATCTCGCCGACCGCTACGGCCAGGCCGGAGTGGAGCTGCGCGGCTGTGACGCCACACGATCGATTCTCCCCGGTATCGAAGCGGCTGCTGAGTCTGACTGGTACGCGGAATATCTGGGCCCGATGCTGGCGGTGCGGGTGGTTGCGGACGTGGACGCGGCCATAGCGCACATCAATGAATACAGCTCACAGCACACCGATACGATTGTCACGAGCGACTTCCAGCGTGCCCGGCGCTTCATCACCGAGGTCGATTCCGCCTCTGTCATGGTCAATACCTCGACGCAGTTCGCCGACGGCTTCGAGTTTGGTCTTGGCGCCGAAGTGGGGATATCCACGGACAAGATCCATGCGCGCGGTCCCGTGGGTATCGAAGGCCTGACGTCGCAGAAGTATGTCGTCTACGGCAACGGCCATCTCCGCCACCGCTGATTCATTCCCCTAAGTATGCTCGTCGGATACTACGGCGGAACCTTTGATCCGGTCCATCTGGGCCATACTCATGCGGCGCTTGCGGTGGCTCGGGCGTTGGACTTACCCGAAGTCCGCATGGTGCTGGCGGCGCGGCCGGGTCATCGCGGTCTCCCGATGAGCGACACCAGCGCGCGCTGGGCGATGCTGGAGCGCGCCTGTGCCGGGCACGCGGAGCTCGTGCCCGACGATATGGAGCTACAGCGGGCCGGCGAATCGTATACCGTCACCACGCTGGAAGCCGTGCGCGAGGCTAATCCGGATGCGCTGCCCTGTTGGATCCTCGGTCAGGATGCCTTTGCAACCCTGCCGATCTGGCACCGCTGGCAGGACCTGCTCGAGCACTGCAACCTCATCGTGGTGGACCGGCCGGGCGACCGTCGCGACGAGCCGCCGGAGGTACAGGCGCTCTGTGAGCGTCATGAATGTGACACGTTGCAGCGGGATAGTCTGGGCCAGATTGTGCGCCTGGAGCTGGCGATGCTGGAGATCTCAGCCAGCGATATACGGCGGCGGATCGCGGCCGGTCAGCCGGTGGAACATTTGCTTGCGGCAGACGTTTGCACCTATATTAGGCGTCATAGGCTCTATCAAAGCGAGGAGGATCCTATTTGACCGAAGTCAGCATGTCTGCAACTTCGTTGCGTGACCACATCGTCGCTGCTCTCGACGATCTCAAAGGGCAGGACATCATTGCACTCGATGTCACCAAGCTCACCCCCATTACAGATTACATGGTGCTCGTCAGCGGCACCTCCAACCGCCACGTCAAAGCGCTCGTAGATCAGGTCATCACAACGGCCAAGGACTGCGGCTGCCCCGCAACCGGTGTTGAAGGCCGCGAAACCTACGAATGGGTGCTGTTGGATCTGGGGGACGTTGTGGTGCACGTCATGCAGAAGGAAGCCAGGGCATTTTACGAGCTCGAGCGTCTGTGGTCGGAGTTACCGGCGGATACTGAATCCACGCTCTAGTTCAAAAGTTGCCATGAAAATTAAGCTCGTCTCGGTGGGGAGCAAAGCCCCGGGGTGGGTCCGCACGGGTTACGAGGAGTACGCCCGCCGCATGCCTCGTGAAGCTGCCCTGCAACTCGTTGAAATCCCCGCGCCCAGGCATCAGGGTGATGCCGCCCGCTATATCTCCCGGGAAGGTGACAAGATGCTTGCGCAAATCCGCCCTGCTGACTGGGTGGTGGCCCTGGATGAAAGTGGGCGTGTCGTGAGTAGTGAACAGCTGGCCCGGAAAATGGATAATTGGCGTATGCAGGGGCGCGATGTCGTCGTCTGTGTGGGCGGCGCCGACGGTCTGGCGCCAGCTATAATTCAGCGAGCGGATGAAACGCTGTCACTTTCAGCGCTGACCTTTCCCCACTACCTGGTCAGGGTCATCGTGGCGGAGGCGCTGTACCGGGCCTGGTCGATCAGCGCCGGACATCCGTATCACCGGGACTGATATTCGTGATTGAAGTTCGGACGAGGATTTCCGGATGAGCGTATTCTTTAGAGCACTGATTTAGGCGAAATGTAGCAACGTGGTTGTCTCGTCGATAAAAGACCCTGCCCGCGAGAAACAGATGTTTGTAGGGCGCGCAATGACGCTCTTCATGATCATGACGGTGTTGCTGCTGATCCTTGTGGTGCGCTTTGTGCAGCTGCAGGTCTGGGAATTCGAAACTTATCAGACCCGCTCCGATCAGAACCGCATCCAGGTGCAGCCGCTGGCGCCGCCGCGCGGGCTGATATTCGACCGGCAGGGTCAGCTGCTCGCGGACAATCGTGATTCCTCGAGCCTGGCGCTGGTCACGGAGCGCATAGACACCATCGGCTCCACGATCGAGCAGCTGAGCCGGCTCGTCAGCATCACGCCGGCGGACATCAGCGAATTCGAGAAACGGCTTGCTGAGAAGCGCCGGCCTTTCGAGCCGGTGACGCTGCGCCGTTCGCTCACGGAGGAGGAGATTGCGCTCCTCGCCGTGAATCGGTACCAGTTTGCCGGGGTAGAGGTCGTCAACGAGCTGGTGCGGAATTACCCGTACGGCAGCCTCTTTGCCCATGCCGTAGGCTCGGTGCGGCGGATCAACGAAGACGACTTGAGGTCGCTGGACGACGTCACCTACAGCGCCACGCGCTTCGTCGGTAAACGCGGCGTCGAGCGCTACTACGAACGATCACTGCACGGTGAAGTGGGCTACCAGCAGGTGGAAACCGATGCCCACGGCCGTATCCGTCAGGTACTCGACATCAAGCCGCCTATCGCGGGGCAGAACATCAGCCTGCAGCTGGACGGGCGTCTGCAGATCGCCGCAACGGCTGCGCTCGGTGAACGTCGCGGCGCGATTGTGGCGCTCGATCCGCGCTCGGGCGGGGTGCTCGCGCTCGTGAGCAACCCGGGTTATGACCCGAATCTCTTCATCACGGGCATGTCGAGCGATCAGTTCGGCGAGCTCAGTCATTCGATCTACAAGCCGCTCTTTAACAGAGCAATCAACGGGCAGTACGCGCCCGGCTCGACGTTCAAGCCGGTGGTTGGCCTCGCGGGGTTGGTCAATGGCGTCGTCTCCTGGGAAGAGACAATCGAGGATAACGGCTTTTTCCAGCTGCCCGGGCAGGAACGGATCTACCGGGACTGGGCCTGGACCCGCAACAACGCCGGCGGCCAGGGCACCGTTGACCTGCGCCGGGCGATTTACCGGTCGTCCAACGTATTTTTCTACGATCTGGCGACACGCATGCCCGTGGAATCCCTCGTCGGGTTCGCCGCGCAGTTCGGTTTTGGCACAGAGCTTGGCGTGGACATTGCCGGCGCCAGCGCAGGGCTCCTGCCGGATCCCATCTGGAAGCAGGGCTACAAGGGTGAAATCTGGTATCCGGGTGATTCGGTGAACATGGGCATTGGCCAGGGCGATCTGCTGGTGACACCCATGCAGATGGCCGTGGTGGCCGCTACGCTTGCCAATCGCGGTGAGGTGGTGCGCCCGCGCATGCTGCTGTCGAGCGACGCGCCGCTGCCGGAGGTGGATCCGCCGCAGCCGCTCAACCCGGTGACGGGTCCCACGCCGGAAGACTGGGAGAATATGGTCGACGCCATGGAAGACGTGGTGCATCGCGGCAACCAGGGATTCCGCCAGAACGGCACTGCCTGGGCGTATATCGGCCGCGACATTCCTTACCGCATGGCGGGCAAGTCGGGCACCGCGCAGGTGGTCGAAATCCGCCAGGGTGAGGAATACAACGAAGAAGAGCTCGAGGAGTTCAATCGCAAGCACGCCTGGTTCATTGCCTTTGCGCCCGCGGACGAGCCGGTGATTGCGCTGTCGGTGCTCGTTGAGAACGGCGGCGGCGGCAGCTCCGTGGCGGCGCCCATTGCCCGGCAGGTGGCCGACGCTTACCTTCTGCCGCAGCTGGCCAGCCGCAACTAGGCGTATCGGGAAGCAGTCGTGGCAAGAGATTTCATACGCAGCCTCCCCGAGCACGAACGCGATCGCGGCAGCTGGCTGCAAAGCGTGCACATCGACCCGATCATGCTGATGCTCATCCTGCTGGTGCTGCTCTACGGTCTGGTGGTTCTGTACAGCGCGGTGGACGGCAGTGAAACCCTGTTCCGCGCCCAGCTGCTCCGCCTGGGACTCGCGTTTGTAGCGCTGGTGGTCGCGGCACAGCTGCCGCCACACTTCTATGCCAGGTGGGCGCCGGTCGTCTACGTGGCCGGAGTGGCGCTGCTCATCCTGGTGCTGCTCGTTGGGGTGAAGGTCAAAGGCTCGCAGCGTTGGCTGGACATTCCCGGGCTCATCCGTTTTCAGCCGTCCGAGCTCATGAAAATTGCGGTGCCGATGGCGGTTGCCTGGTACTTCCACGATCGCCCGCTGCCACCGTCGTTCAAGGACGTCTGCGTGGCGCTTGCCATTGTCGCCATTCCCGCTGGCTGCATCATCGCCCAACCGGACCTCGGCACTGGCATTCTCGTCGCGGGTGCGGGACTTGCGGTGGTGATTCTGGCCGGTCTGCCCTGGCGCTGGGTGGCCTACGCGTCGGTTGCCGTGGCCGCGGCCGCGCCGGGCCTCTGGTACACGCTGCAGGAGTACCAGCGCCAGCGCATCCTCACCTTGTTCGACCCGGAGAGTGACCCTCTGGGCGCCGGCTGGAACATCATGCAGTCGACAACCGCCATTGGCTCAGGCGGCGTGTGGGGTAAAGGCCTGCTGCAGGGCACCCAGAGTCACCTCGATTTTCTGCCGGAGGCACGCACGGATTTCATCATTGCGGTAGTGGGCGAGGAGCTGGGTCTGCTCGGTTTTCTCGTCCTGGTTGTGCTCTACCTGCTGCTGATTCTGCGTGGTCTCATCCTCGCGGCAAGCTCCGAAAGCAGCTTCGGCAGGCTACTGTCAGGGGCACTAATCCTCACGTTCTTTGTCTATGTGTTCGTCAACATTGCGATGGTCAGCGGACTGTTGCCGGTCGTTGGCGTGCCGCTGCCCCTGGTGAGTTATGGCGGCACGTCGGCAATTACGTTGATGGCCGGATTTGGTATTGTCATGGCCATACGCACGCACAAGGCCTGGTAGTTTGACCGCACGGTGGTAAAGGAAGTTACGAGCGTTGGTTGATAGTTTGAGACGAACGATAGCAGTCGCCTGCAGGCGGATGGTGTGGATAGCGGCGCTGGCGGCCTGCTCGGGTGCAGGCGCGGAGCACCCGACGCCTTACGGGGACCGGGCGGACGTTGCGGAATACGTACAGATGCTTGTTGCGGAGCACGGCTTCGAAGCCGAAGCGCTGCAAACCTTGTTTGCCGGCGCGCAACAGCGTCAGGACATCATCGAGCGCATTTCGCGTCCTGCCGAAAAAGTCTGGACCTGGGGTAGATACAAATCCCATCTGGTGGACGACGATCGCATCGCCAAAGGCGTTGATTTCTGGGCCGAGCACGAAGCGACGCTCGCCGCCGCCGCCGAACGTTACGGCGTAGCGCCGGAATACGTGGTCGCCGTCCTTGGCATCGAAACCCGCTATGGCGACATCACCGGCGGTTTCCGTGTGCTCGACGCGTTGATGACGCTGGGCTTCGACTACCCGCCGCGCGCCAAATTCTTTCGTAAGGAACTGACCGAGTTTCTGCTGCTTGCCCGGGAAGAGGGCAAAGATCCCACCGATCTGTATGGCTCTTACGCCGGTGCCATGGGCTACGGCCAGTTCATTCCCTCCAGCTACCGGCACTACGCGGTCGACTTCGACGGTGACGGCCTGCGTGACATATGGGCCAACGCAGATGATGCGATTGGCAGCGTTGCCAACTACTTTGCCCGTCACAAGTGGCGTGGCGATGGTGTGGTTGCCGTTCGTCTGGACGTCACGGATGAGGCCGTCGACGACCTCGCCAACCAGGGCCTGAAGCTTCGACACAGCGTCGCTGACGTTCGCGCGCGTGGCGTTGAGGTCCCGGACCTGGAAGCCGAACGCAGAGCGGCGCTCTTCAAGCTGGAGGGCAGCGATGGGATCGAATACTGGCTGGCTCTGCACGACTTTTACGTCATCAGCCGCTACAACCACAGCCACCTGTACGCGCTGGCGGTGTATGAGCTGAGTCAGGCCATCAAATCGCGGCGCCTGGCTGCAGCAGCAGCGGTGGGAGGCTGAACATGGCTATGCGCACAACCGCCGTACTCGTTGTTCTGCTCCTGACGGGGTGTGTCTATCAGAGCCCTGGCAGCTCCGTGCCGAAAGATGCTGCGCCCCGCCTTTCCGACGATCTGATATCGCGTCTCGAACGGATACCGGATCCGCAGGTTCAGGACGAGCCGCGCAGCAAGCGTGGCAATGGTCCGGTCTACACGGTGCTGGGTAAGTCTTATCGGGTCATGGATAGCGCCAGGGGTTTTCATCAGGAGGGTATTGCTTCCTGGTATGGGACCAAATTTCATGGCCGTGATACCTCGAGCGGTGAGCCTTTCGATATCTACAAGCTGACTGCCGCACACCGGCATCTGCCGCTGCCCACGTACGTGAAGGTTACGAATCTCAGCAACGGCAAAAGCACCGTCGTCAAAGTCAACGACCGCGGACCGTTCCACAGCGACCGGATCATCGACCTGTCCTACGCTGCCGCCGTCAAACTCGGTTTCCACAATCAGGGTACAAGCCGGGTACGCATCGAGGTGCTGGAGCCTGAGCGCGTCGCACCGCAGCTGTACATGGTGCAGGCCGGGGCATTCAGCGAGCTCGAGCGTGCGGACCGCAGCCAGCGCGAGCTGCAGGAGCTGACCGGATTCCGCGGGGTGGTCGTAAAGATCCCGACGGACAACTTTTATCGCGTGCGGCTCGGTCCCGTTGCCGCGGGTGAAGACCTCGAAAGAGTGCAGGCGCTGCT
>JAAUXY010036410.1_pt1 | contig 15644 bp, 8 predicted proteins | sample 7278121 | NCBI WGS metagenome assembly JAAUXY01 (sample SAMN14350117, study PRJNA611818) | marine sediment metagenome | isolation source: surface marine sediment (1.8m) | place: French Polynesia: Moorea | collected 2018-08 | reverse complement strand
CTTGGTGGCTCACCACCCAGTCGATGCCGCGGATGACGTCGGCGTAGGTGCTGGCGCCGTCCGCCGCAAAGGCCCTGACCGAAACCAGGTCGGCTCCGGGGGCGATGCCGTTGAAGTTGCCGGCGGCGGTGGTCAGGCTGGAGAGGATGATGCTGGTGACGTGGGTGCCGTGGCCCGAATCGTCGGTGTCACTGCCGGGCGGCTCGAGGTGATCCTCGATCGCGTCGTAGCGGGCCAGCACCCGCGACTGGCCGGCGGCGTTTAGCTCGAGAGCGTCGTGGGCGACGGTGCCGCTGTCGACCACCGCCACCGTCACCCCCGCGCCGTCGATGCCCTGGGCGTGGAGCGCCGCGGCGCCGGTCAGGGTCGGCACGTCGGTCTCGGGCACCACCGAAAAGCGAACCGTGGCCCGGCCGACTTCGAGACCGTCCCAGAAACCCAGATCGGGCGAGGTCACCCAGCGAATCGCGGTGTCCGGCGCCGCGAAGCCGGAGATATCGTAAGTCAGCGACAACAGGTCGCTGTCCTCGGCAGGCCCGGCGTAGCGATCGAGCTCCACCCAGGTGGCGCCGCCGTCCGCCGAGATTTCCAGACTGACATAGTCCTGCTCGTCGTCGAACCCGTGGCGCCCGAGATCGACCGTCAGCTCGGCGGTCGTGGCCGCGCTCAGGTCGACGGCCCGCTGGATCCCATAGCCGGCGTCCCTGAGATAGAGCCGGCCGTCCAGCCAGAAGTGGACGTTGCCGAAGATCGGGCCGTCGGCCTCGCCGATCTCGGCCCAATCTCCGATCCAGTCCACCGTGCCGTCGTTGTTGCCGAAGGAGGAGGTCTCGAACCGGTCCTCGACTGTCTCCTCGAGGTCGAGGGTGAGGGCGTCCGTCGCGTATTCGATCTCGACGTTGTCGATCCGCAGCGCGCCGTTTTCCTCATCCAGCTCCGACACGAAGCGGATCCGGGTGCCGGGGGAAGCCAGAGCGGAGAGGTCGTAGCTCGCCGGCAGGAAACCGGCATCGTCGGCCGGCCCGGAAAGGCGGTCGATTTCCGTCCACGTGAAGCCGCTGTCGTCCGAGACCTCGAGGGCGACGTACTCGGAAGAGTCTTCGAAATCGCGCCGGCGATAGTCGAACCGCAGGGTGGCCGTCTGGCCGTCCGGCAGCCGCGCGGCCCGCATCAGGCCCCGGCCATCGCCCTTCAGCCGGACAACGCCGTCGCCGGAGCCGTCGACGACGATCTTGACGCGACCCGACGAGGGGCCGTCGGCTTCTCCGATCTCCTGCCAGTCGGTGTACCAATCGGCGGTGCCGTCGTCGTTGTTCCAGGCTTCGGTGTCGAGCTCGTCGCGCACCGTCTCGGTGGTGGTGGCGAGCTCCACGGAGCGGTCATCCCAGATGCCGGTCACGCCGTCCTGCTCGGCGAGCGCCCGGCGAGCTCCGTCCGGGATCCGGGCGGCGACGGCACGAATGATGCCCAGCCGGTGGGTCACCTCGCCGCCGGCTGCTTGCACGGCCGCGGCGACGGTGGCCAGGTCGCGCCCCTGGACGATGACCCTCGACGAAACGTGCGGCCCGTCCTCCACCGAAGCTGTCATGATCCCGCCGAGGAGCAGCAGGCACGCGACCGTCAACCCCAGCATTCCGCCGCCTCTCCGACCGCTCTTCATGACGACCTCCTCGCTCCCGCTCAGCACGGGATTGTCGAGTCTTCCGGTTTCCGCCCGCTCCTCGTGCTGCTGATCGATTCGTCCAGGCGTCTGGAGAGCCTTGCCCGCCTCGACCGTTCCATGCCCTGTCTCGGATCGAGATGGTAGTCAAGTCCACCTTACAATTGACATTAAGAAGCCGCGCTTCGCTGGACATGGCGACCGCCGAGAGTCCAGCAGAAGGTGCTGCCATGTCCCAGACCCCGCGATTCGACCCAGATTCTGCCGCCGTGCATCTCGACGATCCGTTCTGCCAGCGCCAGGCCGATCCCGGTGCCCTCGTTGGCGGCGTCGAGGCGTTCGAACAGGCCGAACACCCTTTCCTGGTAGGCCGACTCGATGCCCATTCCGTTGTCGCGCACGAACAAAACGGGATCGCCGTCGGCAGGGTCGTCGCGAAGCCCGACCTCGATCCGCGGCGCGGTCTGCTCCCCCATGTACTTCACCCCGTTGATCAGCAGGTTCTGGTAGAGCTGCAGGAGACGCGGCCGGTCGCCGAGCACCACCGGCAGGCCGGGCTCGACGATCACCTCGACCCCGCGCTCGACGGCCTGACTCTTGATCGACTCGATCGCCTCCGGCACCAGCTCGTCCAAGGGAACTACCTCGGGCGGCCGGCCTTGCAGCCCGAGGCGCGACAGCTCGAGCAGCTCCTCGAGCAGGCTCGACATGCGGTCGGCGGCGCTGTCGATGCGGCTGATATCGTGCTCCAGGCGCTCGGCATCGCCCGCCGCGGCGTCTCGCCGCAGCAGCCCCAGGAAGCCCTTGATCGTCACCAGGGGGTTCTTGAGATCGTGGGACACGGTGTAGTTGAAGCGTTCGAGCTCAACGTTCTTGGCCTCCAGCTCGGCGATCAGTTGTTCCCGTTCCTCGAGCAGCCGCTGGCGCTCCTGAGCCTGGGCGCGCTCGCGCCGGGCGATCGCCCGCTCGTGCGCGGCCTGAGCCCGCTCGTGCTCCAGCCGGCTCCGCTGGTGCCGGACGACGACGCCCGCCGCCGCCGCCAGGGCGAGGGCGTAGAGCGTGTAGGCCCACCAGCTCTCCCAGGGCGGCGGCGCGATGACGATCCCCACCGACGCCCCCTGCCGGCTCCAGACCCCGTCGTTGTTCGAGCCCTGGAGGCGCAGGGTGTAGCGCCCGGCGTCAAGATTGGTGAACGTCAGCTGGCGGCGGCGGCCGAGCTCGATCCAATCCGCGTCGAAGCCTTCGAGCTTGTAACGGTAGCGGTTCTCCCCCGGCGCCGCGAAGTCGAGGGCGGCGAACTCGACGGAGAAGAAATAGTCCCGGTGGTCGAGGACGATCTCCTCGACGTCGAAGACCGGACGATCGAAGCGCACCGGCCGGTTGATCTTGCTGAACGCGGTCACCACCACCGGCGGTACGTGGCGGTTGCCCTCGATGCGGTCGGGATAGAAAGCGTTGAGGCCGTTGATGCCGCCGAAGAAGAGCTCGCCCGAGGGGCTCTGGAAGTGCGCTCCCATCATGAACTCGTCGGACTGCAGGCCGTGACTGGCGTCATAGTTCTTGAACGTCTCGCTCATCGGATCGAAGCGCGAGAGCCCCCGGTTGGTGCTCAGCCACAGGTGCCCCGCGGCGTCGGAGCGGATGCCCCAGATCTTCTCGTCGGGCAGGCCGTCGGCGTGCGAGAAATTCCTGAACCGCGCCCGGCCGGCCGCATCGTCGAGGCTCTCGAGCCGGTCGAGGCCGGTGCCTTCGGTGCCGACCCAGAGCCGACCGGAGGGGTCGACGTGAACCACGTTCGGCTCGTTGCTGGACAGGCTACCGGGATCGGCCGGGTCGTGCAGCAGGCGCAGGAAGCCGCCGGTGGCGGGGTGGAAGCGATTGAGCCCGCCGCCATCCGTCGCCAGCCACAGCATGCCGTCGCGGTCTTGCGCCAGGGACAGGACCCGGTCGTTGCCGAGGCTCACGGGGTTGTCGGACTGGTGACGGAAGCTGACAAAGCGCCCATCGCCGCGATGCAGATTGAGGCCCCCGCCATGGGTCCCGATCCACAATCGCCCCGGGCGGTCCTCGTAGATCGTGGTCACCGCGTCGGCGCTCAGCGAGTCGAGCCGTGAGGGATCGTGACGGTAGCGCTCGAAGCGTGGCGCCGGGTCATTGCGCGCCGGGCCATTGCGCAGACGGTTGAGCCCACCCCCCACGGTGCCGACCCACAGGGTCCCCAGGCGGTCGTGGAGCAACGCGGTGACCCGGTCGTCGCTCAGGCTGCCCGGATCTTCCGGCACGTGGCGGTAGTGAAAGCGCCGCTCGGTCGGCTGCCGCAGGATTCGCTCCAGGCCGCCGCCGAAAGTGCCGATCCACAGCCCACCGTCGGGATCTTCCGAGATGGCGAGCACCATGTTGCTCGTGCCTTCGCCACCGCCGCGATAGTAGGGAAACGACCAGGTCGCGGGGTTCCACTTGCTGACGCCACCGCCCAGGGTACCGATCCACAAGACGCCGCCGCGGTCCTGGTAGAGGTGGACGATCCGATCGTTGGCCAGGCTGTTGGGATCGGTCGGATCCGGATGGTACGAGTCGAAAGTCGCGCTCGCCGGCCGCCACAGGTTGAGGCCACCGTCGGTGCCGACCCACAGGCGACCTCCCCGGTCCACCAGCAGGGAGCGCACCCAGTCATGGCTCAGGCTACCGGCCTCCGCGGGATCGCTAGGGTAGCGCTCGAAGCCGCCGCCCAGGGTGCCGGCGGCGGCGGCGAGGCGGTTGAGGCCGTCGAGGGTGCCGATCCAGAGGTCGCCGGAAGGGGTCTCGGCGATCGCCCGCACCCGGTCGTCGGACAGGCTCGAGGGGTCCCCGGGGTCGTGGCGATGGCGGACGAAGGACCGGCGCTCACGGTCGAAGCGGTTGAGGCCTCCGAAGGTGCCGACCCAGAGCTCCCCCCGGCGGTCCACGTGGACGGCCCGCACCCGGTCGTCGGACAGGCTTCCGGGGTCGGCGGGATCGTGGCGGAAGTGCTGGAAGGAGCCGGTGGCGGGATCGTAGCGGTCGAGCCCCGAGGCGAAGGTGGCGATCCACAGCGTCCCGTCCGGGTCCCAGGCCAGGTGGACGACCCGGTCCTCAGCCAGGCTCTCGGGATCGCCGGCGTCGTGGCGGTAGCTGAGGAAGGTATCGCTCGCCCGCCGCCAGCGAGCCAGCCCTCCCCCTTCGGTGCCGATCCAGAGATCGCCGGAGGGATCGGCGGCCAGGCTCAGGACCAGGTCGTGGGGCAGCGACTCGGGATCCTCGTCGTCGTGACGATAGACCTTGAAGCGGTAGCCGTCATAGCGATTGAGGCCGTCCTGAGTGCCGAGCCAGAGAAAGCCGGTCGAGTCCTGGAGAATGCAGTTGACGACGCTCTGCGACAATCCTTCTTCGATCGACAACCGCTCGAAGCGCATCGGGCGGCGCGCCTCGAGCGGTGTGGGCTGCATCCAGGCCAGGAGCAGCGCGACGGCCAAGCCGGCGCTCCGAGACCGGTGTTTCGGATCCGACGGGCGGCAGGATGGAAGGGACAGGATCATCGATGCGTCCGGCGGCCGAGTCTGGACGGCCCCGGCCGCCGGGACTGTCGGCGGAGGCACGTCGTCACCGCCTCGAGCCCTGGATGTTATCGCGCCCAGGGGGCGAAGAGGCTCCGACCGGTCTGGCCGAAGCCTCCGCATGACGAGATCCCGACCGCCCGGCTACTCCTGGAGCACCCAGCTGTTGATCGACATCGTCTCGCTCAGACCGCTGGTCCAGGTGTGGGGATCGTTCTGCCAGGGAATGCCGGTGACCCAGGGGGTGCCGGTGACCCAGGGAGTGCCGGTGACCCAGGGGGTGCCGGTGACCCAGGGAGTGCCAGTGACCCAGGGGGTGCCGGTGACCCAGGGAGTGCCGGTGACCCAGGGAGTGCCGGTGACCCAGGGGGTGCCGGCGGTCCAGGAGAAACCGTTCTCCGGGTAGGAGGCGTCCCAACTGTAGCCGGCGCCGTCGACGTAGAAGGTTTCCGTGGGATGGTCCCACAGCACCGGGCCGGCGTAGTGCTCGGTGCCGGCGAGGTCCTTGTCGACATCGAGCCCGAGGTTGGCGCAGCCGGTGCGGGTGCTGGCGACCGCGCCGGTGGCGTCGACCTGGCCGGCACCCTGCTGCAGGGGACTGTAAGCGAGGTTGCCGGCACCGTCGACCGCCGCGTGGGCCGAGTCCATCAGCTTGCACTTGACCTCGTCGGGGGTCAGCGACGGATTATTGTCGAGCATCAGAGCGACGATGCCCGCCACCACCGCCGTCGACTGCGAGGTCCCCGACATCATGAAGTAGTTGCCGACTTGCTGGAACATCGGATAGGTCTGGGCAAGGTGGGAGATCAGCGGCATCAGGCCGAGCATGTGGCCGCCGGGAGCCACCACATCGGGCTTGACGAAAGCCTCGAGGGTCGGCCCGGCGGAAGACCATGAGGCCAGGTAGTCGTCGCTCGGATCGCCGGGGGTGAAGGCGTCTGACAGGGTGCCGACGGTGATCACGTAGGGCACGTTGCCGGGCACCCCGATCGACATCGGCTCGGGCCCGCTGTTGCCGGCCGAGGCCACCACCACGATGCCGGCCTGCCAGGCCGCCATCACCGCCTGGGCCAGGGGATCGTCCCAGTACCACGATAGGGGCTCGGCGCTGATCGAGAGGTTCATCACCCGGATGCCGTAGGCCGCCTTGTTGGCCACCAGCCAGTCGACGCCGCGGATGACGTCGGCGTAGGTGCCGGAGCCGTCGGCCAAGAGAGCCTTGACCGACACCAGGTCGGCCGCCGGAGCGATGCCGTTGTACTTGCCCTCGGCGGTGACGCCGCTCGACAGCATGATGCTCGCCACGTGGGTGCCGTGGCCGCTGTCGTCGGTGTTGCTGCCCACCGGATCGAGCTGGTCGTTGATGGCGTCATACTGGGCGAGCACCCGCGACTGACCGTTGGAGTTGTTGTCGAGGTCCGGGAAGGACCAGTAGCCGGTGTCGACCATCGCCACCGTGACGCCGGTGCCGTCGATGCTCTGGGCGTGGAGCTGATCGGCGCCGGAAAGGGTGGGATAGTCGGTCTCCGGGATCAGGGAGCACTCGATCTGGACGTCGTCGACGTAGAAGTACCGGCTGACCTCTTCCGGGTAGGTTCCCGAGACCAGGAAGCGAATCTCGGTGTCGTCCGCCAGGGTGATGAAATTCTCGAGGACGAAGGAAGCGCTCTGCTGCGTCACGTCGTCGGAGTTGAGCGGATAGCTCGCCAGGTGGGTCCAGGTGGCGCCGCCGTCCCCCGAGGCCTCGACCCTCGCCGTGACCGAGCCGCTGCCGCCGTCGCGCCGATAGCTGAAGGTGAGGGTCGCGCTGGCCACTCCGGAGAGATCCGCCCGGCGCTCGACACCCCGGTCGCCGACGGTGGCGTCGTCGTCGAGATAGGCGCCGAGCCGCAGACAGTTGCCGGACGCGCACCAGGAAGACGAACGTACCCGGGCAAAGCCGCTGCCGGTACCGTTCGATTCGCCCACCTCCTGCCAGGCGTTGACCCAGCTGGTGGTGCCGTCGTTGCCGCCGAACGAGATCGCGTTGAGTTCGTCCCGCACGGTGTTGGCGATCGACGAGGCGTGCGTCATGTGGATCTGGATGTCGTCGAAATGCAGCTTCTTGCCGTTGTCGCTGACGTCACGGAAGCGAATCCGGGTGTTGGACGCCACGTGAGGGGTGAGATCGAAGTTCTCGATGTCGTCGGTCTGGACGTCGGCCGACTAGGTCTTGAGCGTCGTCCAGGATTGGCCTCCGTCGCTCGAGACCTCGATCGCGGCCGTGGCCTGGCCGCCGAGAGGCTCGTGAGCATAGGCGTAGCTGAGGGTGGCCGACGCGGCGCCGGTGAGGTTCACCTCACGGCTCAGGGAATGGCCTTTGTTGGCCTGAAAGAACACGCAATACGGATTGATCCCCGCCGAAGGGCATTCCGAAACGCCGACGACGGTGATCGTGCCGGCCACCGGATCCGGGTCCTGGGGATCGTCGTCGATCCAGCCGGTGCCCCAGCTACCGGTGCCGTCGCTGCCACTCCAGGAGACGGCGTTGAGCTCGTCGCGGAAAGTCGAGGTGCTCGACGAGGCGTGCAGGGTGCGGTCGTCGTAGATCCGAGCGACGCCGGGGGCGGCGGCGAGGCGATCGCGCCGCGCCGGGTCGATCCGAGCCGCCACCGCGCGGATGATACCGAGGCGGTGGGTGATCTCGCCGCCGACCGCGCGCACCGCCTCCGCGGCGGTGTCGAGACTGCGGCCCTGGACGATCAGGCTGACCGCCGGTGCCGGCTTCGCCGGTGCCGGCTCCGCCGATGGTGCCGCGGGGATGAGCAGCAATGCCAGCGTCGCCAGCATTGCCCACGTGAAGATCGATGCGATGGTCGGTTTCATGGCTCTACCTCCGTTCTTGTTCTCGCCCGCCCTACTCTCTCGCCCGCCCGCTGAGCCAACTACGACGTCACCGGTGGTTCTTGCCCCCGGATGAGGTCCGCGATGTCCGTGCCGCCATAGGGTGAGCCCTCTTCATGGCCTTCGAGTCCGTCTCCATTCCAGGCAAGTATAGGAGCGAAGCGTTACCCCTAGGATTACGATCCTGCTCGACGATCTCTGATCTGTCCCGCCGCCTCCCGGGCGATAGAATCGCCGACGACGAATTCGAGCAACGACGAATTGCGGCGAGGAGCAGATGCCGGCAGATCGCGGTCCAAGCAGCGAGCCGGGCGAGATCACCCGCTGGCTGGCAGAGTGGTCGCGCGGCGACGAACAGGCCCTCGAACGTCTGATGCCGCGAATCTACGACGAGCTCCGCGACCTCGCCTCGATCTATCTCGACCGCGAACGCTCGGACCACACCCTCGAGACCACCGCCCTGGTGCACGAGGCGTTCCTGCGCCTGGTCGGCCAACGCCAGATCCCCTGGCGTTCGCGCGGCCATTTCTTCGGCATCGCGGCGCGCATGATGCGGCGGGTGCTGGTCGATTATGCCCGCGCCCGCAATGTCGGCAAGCGCGGCGGGCAGTTTCGCCACCTGGCTTTCGACGAAACCGCCATCACGATCGAGGTCAACCCCGAGCTCGGCGCCCTCGACGACTCCCTGCGCGACCTCGAAGCCCGCTCGCCCGAGCAGGCGCGGGTGGTCGAGCTGCGCTACTTCGCCGGCCTGCGGCGGCAGGAGATCGCCGATCTGCTCGGCGTCTCGGTGCCGACCGTGACCCGGCGCTGGCGGGTGGCCAGGGCCTGGCTGTTCCGCGCTCTCTACGGAGACGACCATGGAGCGTGACCGCATCGAGCGGATCGAACGCATCTGCTACCGGGCGATGACCAGCCCCGCCGCTGAACGGCCGGCGCTGCTCGACCGTCTCTGCGGCGACGATCCGGAGCTGCGGCACGAGGTCGAATCGCTGCTCACCGCCGATGAGCGTGCCGGTGCCTTCCTCGACCGGCCGATCCTGCAAACCCTCGCCCCACCCCCCGCTGCCGGCTCCAGAATCGGGCCGTATCAGCTGCAGCGGGTGCTCGGGGAAGGCGGCATGAGTGTGGTCTTTCTGGCAGTGCGCTGCGACGACGAGTACCGCCAGCGGGTGGCACTGAAAATCGTCGGCCACGGGCCGGCTACCGGCGGACGCCTGCGCCGTTTCCGCGCCGAGCGCCAGATCCTGGCCCGGCTCGAGCATCCCAACATCGCCCGGCTGCTCGACGGCGGCACCACCGCCGAGGGCCTGCCTTACTTCGTGATGGAACTGGTAGACGGCGAGCCGATCGACCGTTACTGCGATCGGCACCGGCTGCGCGTCGCCGACCGGGTGCGCCTGTTTCGAGACGTCTGCGCCGCCGTGCACTTCGCTCACCGCAACCTCGTGGTCCACCGCGATCTCAAGCCCTCGAACATCCTCATCACCGCCGAGGGCGACGTCAAGCTGCTCGACTTCGGCATCGCCAAGTTGCTGGCCCCCGAGCCCGGCGATCTCGATCTGCATCCGACCGACACCGGCCTACGCGCGATGACCCCGGAGTTCGCCAGCCCCGAGCAGCTCCTCGGCCAGCCGGTGACCACCGCCAGCGACGTCTACACCCTGGGGGTGGTCCTCTACCAGCTCTTGACCGGCCACCTCCCCCACCGGGTCGAGGGCCGCTCACCGTCCCGGCAGATCCGCGCCGTGCTCGCCGCCGAGGCACCGCGTCCCAGCGCCGCCGTCGGCCTCGACGGAGCCGGGAGCGAGACCGATTCGACCGAGGCCGCCGGCGCTCGCGGCGTCACCCCTGGAGCCCTGGCCCGGCTCCTGCGCCTCGACCTCGACTTCGTGGTCCAGGCCACGATGCGCCTCGAGCCGGAACGGCGCTATGCCTCGGTGGCCCAGCTCGACGAAGATCTGGACCGCTACCTGAGCGGCCTACCGGTGCGGGCCCGACGCGGCAAGCTCCTCTACCTCGCCCGCAAGCTGCTCCGGCGTCACCGGGTCGCGGCGGCGGCCGCCGCCGGCTTCCTGGCCGCGGTCCTGGCCTTCGCCGGAGCCCTGCACCGCCAGGCCGATCAGGCGGCGGCGGAACGCGACCGGGCCGAGGAGGCGATCCGCTTCGTCGAGCAGATGTTGTCGGCCGGCGATCCGGCTACCGGCCCGGGCGAGGCCGCCACCCTGCGCGACGCCCTCGAACGCGGCCTGCAGCAGCTCACCGAGCTCCAGGGCCACCCGCTGCTGCGCGCTCGACTCGAGCACTTCCTGGGCAGCACCTTTCTCAATCTCGGCGAGTCCGAGACCGCGGCGGAGCTCCTGCGCGCCGCGCTCGACACCCGGCGACTCCAGCTCGACGAACACCCCGACGTGGTCGCGACCCTGGTCGAGCTCGGCTACGCCCATATCGACGGCGGGCAGTACGAGCAGGCCACCGCTCTGCTCACCGAGGCCCGCGACCTGTCGGCGCGGCTGTTCGCTCACCCCCACGCCCAGATCGCCGACAGCCTGGTGGCGCTGGGCTGGGCCCTCGAGCTGAACGGCGACTTCGCCGCCGCCGAGCAGCAGCAACGTGCCGCCCTCGAGATGCGCCTCGCTCTCTTCGGCGACAACGACCCGGCGGTGGCGGACAGCCTGCGGGCGCTGGGCGGTGTCCGCTGGCAACGCGGCGACGACCGCGACGGCGAGAGCTACTACCGCCGGGCGCTGACGATCCTCGAGCAGACCCTGGGCTCGGAGCATCCGGAGGTCGCCAGCGTGCTCAACGATCTGGGAGTCCTGCTGCAGGAGCGCGGAGACCTGCACGAGGCCGAGCCGCTTCTGCGCCGCTCGATCGAGGTCAAGCGACTGCGGCTCGGCGACCACCACCCGATGGTGCTCAACACCCGCGGCACGCTGGCCGTCGTCTTGCGCCGCAAGGGCGAGCTCGAAGCGGCCGAGACCATGGCCCGGCAGGTACTCGCGGCGCGCATCGCGGCCCTTGGCGAAGGCCATCCCGCGGTGGTGCAAAGCCTGCTTGCGGTGGCCAACATCCTCACCGAGAGAGAACGCCCGCGGGAAGCCCGCGAGCTGTTCGCCCGCGCACTGCGGGTGGCGCGCGCGAGCCTCGGCCCTGGCCACCCGATCACCGCCAGCGTGCTCACCGGATTCGGGCGCCTGGAGCTGCGGGCCGGCGAGGGCGAACGCGCGGAGGCGCTGCTGCGCGAGGCGATCTCGATCCAGAGCCGAGCCTTGCCGAGCGATCACCGCGACCTCGTCCGCAGCCGCTGGCTACTCGGTGCCGCTCTGGCGTCGGTCGGCTCCCACCGGTAGGCCGAGCGGCTCCTGCGGGCGAGCCTGGAGAGGCTGCGCCAGATCCACGGCGAAGACCACCCCGAGACCCGGGAGGCCCGCGAGGCGCTGGCCAGCCTGGCCGCTCAGCTCTGAGTTTCTGCCGTCGCCACCAACTTGGTTGATCCGTTCCACCCAAAAATCCCGCGCGTGGGGGTAGAAGCCCTTCGGATTCACGGGTCCAGCGGGCCGGGCGGCATCGAGCGCCGGCCGGACCTCGTCCGTGGGTCCGACCCGAAAACCTCCACCGAGGAGAAGCTCATGTCTCGAAACCCGTCCGCGACCGTTCTCTCCATCCTCTCCTGCCTGCTCCTGATCGCCGGAGCCGGGACAACCTTCGCCGCCGCCGTGCCGGGCTCGGCCACCGATATCGCCCGGGAAGCCACGTGTACCGCCACACCCGACTACGGCGGGCCGCTCTACACCCCCGAATGGATGCGGCCGGCGCCCTTCACCCCGAATAGCTGCACCACTACCGTGGCTTGCTCGGCGGACTGGTGGTGTGACTCCTACTGCGTGACGTACACCCCTTGCGGCGGCCTCCTCTCCACCGGAATCTGCTCCGTGCCGGACATCGTCGGTCCCGGAGTCTGCATCTGCATGGAGATGTTCCCCGAGTGAGCTCCCCGGTCTGCCGCGGGCAGCGCGGCAGACCGCCTCTTGATCACGAAATAGTGGCCTCCGGGTACGCCTGCTCGCCAACGGCTTTCCTACCGGCATCGAAGTCGACCCCATGAGCCCGTATCCCGCGAGCACTGGTATCGAGTGACTGGCGTTTCAGACGAGATCGAGCCGCTCGGCCCAGCGACTCAGCACCCACACAATCTCATGTCAGAAGAATTGACGAAATCGATGGTCTTTTCTGGGCATCGATCTCGCGTTCTCTTTAGAGCCGATTCAAGATGCCGGGAGTGGCCCGGTACATAGGCTCTGAATACTTCGTTCGGGATACCCGGCGAGAAAGGAAAAATTATATCACTCGAAGGAACCTGGCGTATACACCAAGACTGGGGCGGGGGCGGCTACAACTTCACGGCGGAGTTTGGAGCAGACGGTTCGATCGTTATCGAGGGAGGCTTCTTCGGCACTTGGACAGTTCTCGGATCCTCGAATCAAGTAGCCCTCGCGATCGCCAATTTCGATTCCGGTTCCCAGTTCTATGGCTCTGTGACCTCCTACGCGGGCAACGTCGCCGGCGACGTCATGGGTGGGCAGATGAAAGGCGGCAAGCAGGGCGGGCCAATCTCCAACGGCACATGGAGCGCAGTGCGCCTTTCGGCGCTCAAAGCTCCCGAGCAGACCCATCACGTCCCGACTTGAGGTCGCCTCGCCCTAAATTCGCTACCAATGGCCCACCGCGGCGACGTCCACTCCGTGCCGCTTGAGGCTCGTGGCAGGTCGTCGCCGCTGATGATGGCGGTCGAATTCGGGATCGTTCCGGAGAGTCTGGTTCCAGCCAATCTCCGGGACGGTGAAAAGGAGAACGATTCGGCCGTCTCTTCAGGTTGTCGTCGATCGCAATCGACGAATGATCCAGGCCACTCCCCAAATCCCGAGCAGGCCCCCAAGCGCCGCGTTGATGAGGATCCCGAACCACCGCAGCTTCTTTAGCAGGGCATCACGCAGCTCGTCCGGTGGAGGAACCCGCTCCAATGTCACCAAGCAAGCCGGCGCTTCCGGGGTCTTGAGCGCTCTGGCGACCGCTTTCTCATAGTCCGGTAGATGCGTCGGGCTGATGACGAAATACGGACTCTCGGCGTCCGGCGCCAGGACCGGATGCTGCATGCTGCTGAAACTGCTGTTGGCCCGGCCGACCCACCAACAGAGCTCGGAGTCAGCGGGAACCGATGCCCCACCTCCGATCAGCGGCTGCACCAGGTACTCGGATCTCGACACATTGCCATGGCGATCGCGACGGGTTTCGGTCAGGGTACCCACGGGCTCAGCCAGCACCCGCGAGGATTCGATGCGAAGAATCGCTCGGCTGTCGGCCCCGACCCTGACGAGCTCCTCCGGGCTGACCAAGTCGACGACCCGAGACCGCGCTAGCCAGACAAGCCGCTCACTCAAGGTGCTGCCGAGGATGCAGCTGATCACGAGCACGAAACCGAGAGCGATCTCCCAGCCGAATCCGGGCGAGCGCACGAAACCGCCGACGCCCAGGCGTCGAACCGCCAGGCCCCGCAGAATCATCGGGAAGGCGATGAACATCGGCCCGGCGAGGAGCAGGCTCGCCAGGAAACCGAGGACGGTACCGGCCAGGTGGGCGATGCCGCCCGCGATCAACAGGATGACGGCGGCGACCGCGTTCAGAGTCAGCGCGGTCAGCAGCACATAGCCCGCCAGCGCCGCCAGTTGTTTGGGCATCGAAAGATGCGGCCGGTCCAGCAGGTCAAAGAGTTGTGCCGGCTTCAAGCCGGCTCGAAAGTCGTCGAGAAAGCGCTTCTCTTCGGCGCTCAGCTCGCGCGTCGTCTGGAGGATCTCCTGCAGTCTGAGCACCACCCGCTCGGCGTCCTGCAGCCTGGCCCCGGTCGCCTCCTGATAGGCGCGGATCGCCTGGTCGGTCTGGCCGGCGACGATCTGGTCGAGGATCCGATCGCGAGCGGCTTGGGCCGCGTTGTTACCCATCGTGTGGTCGATGGTATCGAAGCCTCCTCCCACCATTCGGGCCGATCTCACCATCATGGAGATCGATCCGTTCGTGCTCGCCGAGAACGATTCTTGACGGCCAGATCCTGGCGGGCAACGTCGTGCATCGCGCGTGACCAGCGCTGAGCCCAGGGGATACCCCCTCACAATGACCAGGGAAATCGTTTGATGGAGCTGCAGAATGCCGAGCCTTTTTACGTCCTATAGAGGGTAAGAGGCGTCGCCACGGCGGCGCCTTTTCTGTTGTTGCCGCCGGCTTAGCGCCGCCCCCGATTACCGCTCATACGAGGACCACATGCCCAACAATCAGACGCCCCACGACGGAGGCTACCGCCGTCTCTTCTCCCACGCCCTCATGGTCGAGGATCTCATCCGCCGATACGTCACCCCGCCCTGGATTGACCGGTTGGACTTTTCGACCCTCGAGATGGTCCCCGCCCACTATGTCAGCAACGAGCTCGAACAGCGCGAGAGCGACGTCATCTGGCGTTTGCGCTATAGCCCGAAAGGCGATTGGTTCTACATCTACATCCTGATCGAGTTCCAATCCAGCGTCTTACGCTTTATGGCGATCCGCGTCCTGACTTACATCATGCTCCTCTATGAGGACTTGATCCTCAAGAAGAGACTCACGAAGTCCGGCAAACTGCCGCCGGTCGTGCCCATTGTGCTCTACAATGGAAAGCGACTGTGGACGGCGCCGCTTCAAGTGGCGGAGCTCATTGAGTCGATCCCAGGATTCGAGAGGCATATACCTCGATTCGAGTATCAAGTGATCGACGAAGGGCACTTGCCGCGGCAGCAATTAGAGCCGCTCGACAGCCCGGTGACCGGAGTTTTCCAGCTGGAGCAATCGCAAGGTCTGGAAGAAATCCGGCGGATCGTCGCCACCTTGATCGAGGTCCTTGACGATCCGGAACTGCGCGACCTCCAGAGAGACTTGACCACGTTTACACGCCGCGCCATCCTACCGACACGATTTCCAGACGAGCAGATACCCGAGCTTCAAAACCTTCAGGAGACCCAGATCATGTTGGCGGAACGTGCAGCGACGTGGCCCAAGCAGTGGATGGCTGAAGGCTATGAGAAAGGGCATCTTGAAGGCCAGCGCATGGCCTTGGCAGCACTGGTCGAAACGAAATTCGGCGACCTCGAGCCACGGCACCAGGACTTGATCGAGAAGGCATCACAAGATCAGCTCGGTCAATGGTTCAAGAAAATCTTGAGTGCGGCCACACCTGGCGATCTCTTTCGCGTCTGAGCCCGTCACCCGGGCGCCACTCGTGGCACGGATCGATGAAAGCGCTGCCGTTCCGCGCTATCATGGTACCGTCACCTTGAATCAAGACGCGCACCGCCATAGCAGAGAGCTTTAAAGTCGCGGTTCTGGGCCCCGTCCCCCGCGATCACATCACCACCCACGAAGGCGCCGTCATCGAACGCTACGGCTGCGGCCTGAACTCGGTGGCGGCTCTGTCGGCACTGATCGGCAGCCAGGGTGAGGTCGCG
>JAAUXY010006433.1_pt1 | contig 15644 bp, 15 predicted proteins | sample 7278121 | NCBI WGS metagenome assembly JAAUXY01 (sample SAMN14350117, study PRJNA611818) | marine sediment metagenome | isolation source: surface marine sediment (1.8m) | place: French Polynesia: Moorea | collected 2018-08 | reverse complement strand
TTGTGGAAGTGGTCCGGACGGCGGGACAAGTCGGAGACGATGTCCGACACGTCCTGATGCTCATGCGGGGCCAGGGTCAGGCGCTTGCGCTGCTCGGCCAGAGCACGCGCCACCGGATGGTTGAAGATGCGCTCGGGAAGCACCACGGCGACCGGATCGCTCAGCCCTTCCTGGCCGTTCGCGTCGCGCGCGGCCAGGCGCAGCTCGGCCGGCAGCCCGGCCCACAGGTGGCCGGAGAAGTCGTGATAGGCGGTGCTGCGGGCCTCGGTCGGATGGGCGCTTGGCAAGGGCAGATCGACGATCAGCTCCTCGTCCTGCCAGATTTCCGGGATCTGCGTGGGCAATGTGTTGCCGTCGAGACCGCCCTCGCTGAGCCGCACGCGCAGCTGGACGGCGGCGACCCCGTAGTCGTCTTCGGCCAGGTAATCGATCCGCAATGCCTCGTGGCGGGTGCGGGCCGGCGCCGACGCGAATTCCACGCGCGGCGGCGTGTCGTCGATCAGAGAGATGCGCCAACTGCCCAGTTTGCGGCCTGACTGCTCGGCGACGATCTCAATCGGCGTGTTCGGCGGAAGGACCAGATGCGGCTCCTCGTCCCCGGCCTCGCGATCCTCCGGCACATCGGTTTCGGAGGCTTCGGTCACCGATAGGATTGCCGCGCCGCGGTGTACCTGGTCCTCGACGGCGCGGAACGGGACTGGTCCCGGCGCGTCGCGATCGGCAAACCGCAATCTGAGCGACGGTTCACCGGCGCCGCCATTGACCTGTGCGATCATCCGGCTGCCAGTCGGGACCCGAATGACGCTGTCCGCATCGGGTTCGGCTGCAGTGCCAGCCGCTGCGTTTTCTTCGGCCCGCGCCAGAAACACCGGAGCGACCCCGGTATAGGCCGGTGGATCCACCCAAAGATCGAGCTGGGCGGGGCTGATCGGGTCCGCGGCGAAAACCGATGGCAGAAATGCGCGGGCGATCCGGTTGCCGGTCTCCTCCCAGCTGCCGGTCGCGGCCGCGCTGACGATGCCGAGCAGGCCGAGCATGACGGCGGCCGCGCGCAGCGCGAACGGGTCGCGCCAGGCCATGCGCGGCGCCGGCGGGTTCAGTCGAAGATTCCGCAGGCTGCCGGCCACCCGGCGCAGGTGCGCGCGCCACATCGCCGTCGACAGCGGGTCATCCGGATTGGTGATGCGCTGGTCCAGCGCCGCGGTCAGCGGCCGGTGCTTGAGCGCGCTGTCGGTCTCGACGCGATGACGCGCCGCGGTGTCGCTCGGCAAGCGCAAGCCGCGTAGGCCTTGCCACAGCAGGACCGCGAACGCGGACACCGCCACCACCAGGATCAGCGCGTGCAAGACGCCCGGAAGCTCCGGCAGCAGGTCGGACAGGGCCATGGCGGCGAAGATCAGCAAAACGCCGAGCGCCGGCCAAACGCGCGGCCATAGCACCTCCCAGAACAGGACGAAACGCGCCAGGCGAATCCGCAGTCGCGCGCCAAGGCCGAGATGTCTGCGGAGCTCGTCGTTCATATCGCCTGCCTGTTGCCGAGATAGGTTCGGGCCTGCGCTCAATCGCCCTCCGTTCCGGTCGCCGACCGGGGCTGGTTGTTGGTGGGATCCTCCAACCAAGTGGGTATTTTATCCTGACCAATCAATTCTTCATAGCTCTGGCGTTCCCGGATCACGTGGAAATCATCACCGCGGACCAGAACCTCAGGCACCAGCGGGCGGGAATTGTAGGTCGAGGCCATCACCGAGGCATAGGCTCCGGACGCCCCGATCGCGACCAGGTCGCCCGGCGCCAGTGCCGGCATCATGCGCTGCTCGGCGAACAGATCCCCGCTCTCGCACACCGGCCCGACCAGGTCGTAGGGCCGTTCCTCGCCGCTCGGCGCGCGGACCGCCCAGAACGGATGATGGGCATCGTAAAGGGTCGGTCGGATCAGATCGTTCATCGCCGCATCCAGAATCGCAAAGCGCCTTGCCATGCCTTCCTTGACATAGAGCGTCCGGGTCAAAAGCACACCGCTGTCCGCGACCAAACGCCGTCCGGGCTCGAAAATCAGCGGCAGGTTCAGGTGGCCCACTGCCGCCTTGGCGGTCTCGGCATAGAGTGTCAGGTCCAACGGGTCCTGACCCGGCTCGTAGCCGACGCCCAGACCACCGCCCAAATCTAGGCGCTTGAGCGCGATCCCGGAGCCTAGCAGGCGCTCGGCGAGCTGGGCGACGCGGCCAAATGCCTCTCGATACGGTTCGATCCTGGTCAGTTGCGAGCCGATGTGGACCGAAATCGCCTCCACGCTGAGATTCGGCAAGGCGGCGGCATGGGCGAACGCGGCCTCGGCGCGCGCCAAATCGATGCCGAACTTGTTCTCCTTCATGCCGGTGGAGATCTTGGCATGGGTGCGGGCGTCCACGTCCGGGTTGATGCGGATGCCGACCGGCGCCGTCATGCCCTTGGACTGGGCGACCCGCGACAGGGTCTCCAGCTCCGGGACGGACTCCGCATTAAACTGCAGAATGCCGGCGTCCAGCGCGTCGGCCATCTCGTTCGCGGTCTTGCCGACGCCGGCAAACACGATGCGGCCGGGCGCGATGCCGGCGTCGAGCGCGCGCAACAGCTCGCCGCCCGAGACCACGTCCGCGCCGGCGCCCTGGGCCGCCAGCACCCGAAGGATGGCCTGGTTCGAATTGGCCTTCAGCGCATAGCAGCAGGTCATGTCGACGCCGGCAAAGGCGTCCACAAAATCCTGATAGGCCTGCTCGATCGCGTTCTGGGCGTAGACATAGACCGGGGTGCCGACCCGCTCGGCAATGCGCGCCAACGGGACATTCTCGGCACACAGGGCGCCGTCGCGATAGGTGAAGGCAGACATGCTCCTAGCTGCCGACCGGCTTTGGCATCTGACGCGGGAACTCGCTCGGATCCTTGGGCTCGGGGTCGCCCTTACGCGCACACCCGGTCACGACGAGCGCGGTCAGCGCGATCGCGAGCAGGCCGATGAACAGGCGCGGCCGGATCATAGGAAGCGCTCGCGCGCGGCGGCGGCGGCGGCCCTCACATTGGCCGGCGCGGTGCCGCCGAAGCTGGTCCGGCTGGCGGCGGAGGCCTCGACCGTCAGCACCTCGTAGACGCTCTCGTCGATGCCGTCATGCGCCGTGCGCATGTCCTCCAGGGACAGCTCGGCCAGCCCGCAGCCGCGCTCCTCAGCCAGCTTGACCAAGGCGCCGGTCACGTGGTGGGCGTCGCGAAACGGCAGGCCGAGGCGGCGGACCAGCCAGTCGGCCAAATCGGTCGCGGTCGGAAAGCCGGCCTCGGCGGCCGCGCGCAGGCGGGCCGTGTCGACCGACATCGAGGCCACCATGCCGGCCATCGCCGCCACTCCCAGCGCCAGCGCGTCGGCGGCGGCAAAGGTCGGCTCCTTGTCCTCCTGCATGTCCTTGGAATAGGTCAAGGGCAAGCCTTTCATCACAATCAGTAGCCCGGAAAGCGCGCCGATGATGCGGCCCGCCTTGGCGCGGGTCAACTCCGCGGCGTCCGGGTTGCGCTTTTGCGGCATGATCGAGGAACCGGTCGAGAAACTGTCGGACAGGCGCACGAAGCGGAACTGGTCGGACGCCCAGAGCACGACCTCTTCGGCAAGCCGCGACAGATGGACGGCCGCGATCCCGGCGGCGGCCAGGAATTCCAGCGCAAAGTCCCGGTCGGAGACCGCGTCGAGCGAATTCGCCATCGGCCGGTCGAAGCCCAGTTCGGCCGCGGTGCGCTCGCGGTCGATCGGGAACGAGGTGCCGGCCAGGGCGGCCGCGCCCAGCGGGCATTCGTTGAGCCGCTTGCGCGCGTCGGCCAGCCGCCCGCGGTCGCGCCCGAACATTTCCACATAGGCCAGCATGTGGTGCCCGAAGGTCACCGGCTGCGCGGACTGCAAGTGCGTAAATCCCGGCATCACGCTTCCGGCATGGGCCTCGGCCTGGTCGATCAGGGCGGCCTGCAGTCCGCGCAGGCCCTGATCGGCCTGGTCGATCGCATCGCGCAGCCACAGCCGGAAATCGGTCGCCACCTGGTCGTTGCGCGAGCGCGCGGTGTGCAGACGCCCGGCCGGCGGTCCGATCAGCTCGGTCAGCCGTGCCTCGACGTTCATGTGGATGTCTTCGAGCGCGCGTTTGAACTCGAACCGGCCGCTCGCGATTTCGTCATCGATCTGGTCTAGACCGCGGGCGATCGCATCGCCATCTTCTGCGGCGATGATGCCCTGGCTGACCAGCATGGCCGCGTGCGCGCGGCTGCCAGCAAGATCCTGGGCGGCCAGGCGCCGGTCGAAATCGATGGAGACGTTGATCGCTTCCATCACCGCGTCCGGTCCGGCGGCGAAACGGCCGCCCCACATCTCGTTCGGCTTGGGTTGGGAGCGTTCGGCCATGCTGCGGAAACTCTGGTTGTCGATCATTCTTGCGGGGGTTTGCGCCGTGGGCTTGGCGCCCGGGACCGAGCGCGCATTGGCCGTGGAAGCATCGCCGCCGCTGGCCGGCTTTATGCAGAATTTTCAGCTGGCCGACCAGCCCGAGGCTGTAGCCGATCTGGTTTGGCGCGACGCAGAGGGCAGGGAGGTGCGCCTGGCCGACTTCGCCGGAAAAGTCGTGCTGCTGAACTTCTGGGCCACTTGGTGCGCGCCGTGCGTGCGCGAGATGCCCAGTCTCGACCGGCTGCAAGCGGCGCGCGGCAGCGATGCGTTCACCGTGATCGCCTTATCCGAGGACTTCGGCGGGATGAACCAGATCCTGCCGTTCTACGAGAAGACCAAGATCGCCGAGCTGGCCCCGTACCACGATCCCAAGGGCGCCGTGCGCCGGTCGCTGGGCGTGCGCGGGCTGCCCACCACGGTCCTGTTCGACCGCGAGGGCCGGGAGATCGGGCGGCTGGAAGGCGTTGCGGAATGGGACGACGCGGACGCCAAAGCCCTGATGGACTGGGCGGTGCAGCGCGCTGGTGAGGGCTGAGTCCGGCTTGAGCTAGCGGGTCGGGACCGGCGCGTCGCCGGAATAGTCGTAGAACCCGCGGCCGGATTTGCGGCCCACCCAACCGGCCTCGACATATTTCACCAGCAGCGGACAGGGCCGGTACTTGCTGTCGGCCAGACCGTCGTACAGCACGTGCATGATGGCCAGGCAGGTGTCCAATCCGATGAAGTCGGCCAGCTCCAGCGGGCCCATCGGATGCCGCGCGCCCAGCTTCAACGCGGTGTCGATGCTGGTGACCGTGCCGACGCCTTCGTAGAGCGTGTACACCGCCTCGTTGATCATCGGCAGCAGGATGCGGTTGACGATGAAGGCGGGGAAGTCCTCTGCCACGGCCGCGGTCTTGCCCATGCGGTCGACCAGACCCCGGACGGCTTCGTAGGTTCCGTCATCCGTCGCGATGCCGCGGATGATCTCGACCAGTTCCATGACCGGCACCGGGTTCATGAAATGCATGCCGATGAACTGGGATGGGCGGTCGGTGTTGGCGGCCAGCCGGGTGATCGAGATCGATGAGGTGTTCGAGGCGATGATCGCCTGTTCGGACAGATGCGGGCACAGCTGCTTGAAGATCTGCTTCTTGATCTCCTCGTTCTCCGCCGCCGCCTCGATGACGATCCCGGCGCTGCCGAATGCGTTGTAGTCGAGGGAGGTGGAGATCTTCTGCAACGCCGCGTCCTTGGCGTCGGCACTGATCTTGCCGCGATCGACCTGCCGGGTCATGTTCCGGTCGATGGTCTGCACGGCGTTGTCCAGCGCTTCCTGGTTGATGTCGTTCAGCACGACATCGATGCCGGAAAGCGCGCAAACATGGGCGATCCCGTTGCCCATCTGTCCGGCGCCAATAACGCCAATCTTCTCGATGGTCGTGGCCATCGTTCGTGTACCCCCGAGCTTAAGTTAGCCGATCGGCTCTTGCGGGTTTAAAGGGCCTTAGGACCCGAGTTGGCGGTCGAACTCCGGCAGCACCGTGAACAGGTCCGCCACCAGCCCATAGTCCGCCACCTGAAAGATCGGTGCTTCCTCGTCCTTGTTGATCGCGACGATGACCTTGGAATCCTTCATGCCGGCCAGATGCTGGATCGCGCCGGAGATGCCGACCGCAATGTAAAGTTCCGGGGCCACGATCTTGCCGGTCTGGCCGACCTGGTAGTCGTTGGGCACGAACCCGGCGTCGACCGCTGCCCGGCTGGCGCCGATGGCGGCGTTGAGCTTGTCGGCGATCGGCTCGAGCATATGGAAGTTCTCGCCGCTCTGCATGCCGCGGCCGCCGGAGATGACCACCCGCGCGCTGGTCAGCTCCGGGCGTTCGGATTTCGACAGCTCCTGGCCGACAAAGCGCGACAGACCGGCATCGCCCGGCCCGTCGACCGATTCGACGGCCGCGCTGCCGCCGTCGGCCGGAGCGGCGTCGAAGGCGGCGCCGCGCACGGTGATCACCTTGATCGGATCGGACGACTGCACGGTCGCCATGGCGTTGCCGGCATAGATCGGCCGCACGAAGGTGTCGGCCGAGACCACCTCGGAGATATCGGAGATCTGCTGCACGTCGAGCAGCGCGGAGACCCTCGGCATAATGTTCTTGCCGAGCGAGGTAGCGGGCGCCACCACATGGCTGTAACCGGCGGCCAGATTGGCGATCAGGGGCGCGATGTTCTCCGCCAGCGCATGATCATAGGCCGGATTGTCGGCCAGCAGCACCTTGGCCGCGCCCGGCAGCTTGGCGGCCGCGTCCGCCGCCCCCTGGCAACCGGAGCCGGCAATCAGGATGGCGATGTCGCCGCCGATCTGGGTGGCGGCGGTCACCGCGTTGAGGGTGGCGGACTTCAGATCCGTGCCGTCATGCTCGGCCAGCAGCAGAATGGACATCAGATCACCTTCGCTTCGTTGCGCAGCTTCTCGACCAGCTCTTCCACCGAACCGACGATGACCCCGGCCTCGCGCTTGGGCGGTTCCTCGACCTTGAGGGTGGTCAGGCGCGGGGCGATGTCGATGCCCATCGCGGCCGGTTCCAGGACCTCGATCGGCTTTTTCTTGGCCTTCATGATGTTCGGCAGCGAGGCGTAGCGCGGTTCGTTCAAGCGCAGATCGACGGTGACAATCGCCGGCAGGTTCAGCGACACCGTCTCCAGACCGCCATCGACCTCGCGGGTCACGTCAAGCTTGCCGTCCGCCAACGCCATCTTGGAGATGAAGGTGCCTTGCGGCCAACCGAGCAAGGCCGCCAGCATCTGGCCGGTCTGATTGGAATCATCATCGATCGCCTGCTTGCCCAGGATCACCAGATCGGGCTTTTCGTCCTCGATGATCTTCTTCAGCAGCTTGGCGACTGCCAGCGGCTGCAGCTCGTCGTCGCATTTCACCAGAATGCCGCGGTCCGCGCCCATGGCGAGCGCCGTGCGAATGGTCTCCTGGCACTGCTGCACGCCCAGGGAGACCGCCACGATCTCGGTTGCGGTGCCGGCTTCTTTCAGGCGCACCGCCTCTTCCACGGCGATCTCGTCGAACGGGTTCATCGACATCTTGACGTTGGTCGTCTCGACGCCGCTGCCGTCCGCCTTGACGCGGATCTTCACGTTGTAATCGACAACGCGCTTCACGGGGACCAGGAGCTTCATCGGGTGCGCGACCTCTGTTCTTTTGCCCCGCAGAAGAACGACTCGGCGGGACGCATTGTTTATGCGGCTTGGGGACCGTGTTTGTTAGGCGCCGGCCCTTGTGGAGTCAAGCGAAGCGAACGACCGGGCATGGCGCGCTCAGGATATTGTGCGGCGCAATATCAGGTGCTCCGCAGGCCACGTCTGCGACCCAGCGCTCGCCAAGCTGCGCTACCGGTTGGCGCCGGGCACCCACAGCACGTCCGCCGCGCCCTTGTCGTTCAGCCAGCGCGCCATCACGAACAGATGGTCCGACAGCCGGTTGGCGTAGCGAATGGCTGCCTCGTTGACCGTTTCCTGATCGGCCAGCGCGACCATCTGGCGCTCGGCGCGGCGCACCACGGTGCGGCCGAGATGCAGCCACGCGCTGGTCGGGCGGCCGCCGGGCAGGATAAAGCTCTGCAGCGGCTCCAGTTCGGCGTTCATGCGATCGATCTCGTGCTCCAGGCGCAGCACCTGGTCATCGACGATGCGCAGCGCCTCGTGCTTGGGCGCGGGATCGTGCGGCGTGCACAGATCCGCACCGAGATCGAACAGGTCGTTCTGTATGCGCGCCAGCATGGCATCGGCCTCGCCCAGCCGGGCTGACCGATCCCGGTCGTCGTCCGTCGCACGCTCGCGGGACAGCTCCAGCCGGGCGAGACCAATTGTGCCGTTGGCTTCGTCCACGGTTCCGTAGGCGGCAACGCGCGGGTCGTACTTGGCCACCCGGGTGCCGGTGCCGAGCGAGGTTTCCCCGCCGTCCCCGCCGCGGGTGTAGATCTTCGACAGTGTGACCATTGTTCTAGCTCTTGAGGAGGGTCAGGCCGATGGCGAAACAAGCCAGAGCGAACGCCTGAAAGGCAACCCGGTAGCGCATCAGCCGGTTCGCCCATTTCTGGTTGAACGCGCCGCCGCGCGCCATGGCGAAGATGCCGGTCAGCAGGACGCCGACCGTGCCCACCATGCCGACGGCCATCAGGATGAAAGCGATAGCAGCCATCGGCGTGATATAGAGCGCCGTGGCCGGGTTGACCATCCCGAAGGATTACGCGCCTGCGGCCATGCCCCGGGTCACCTGCGGGCGCAGGGGGTCGGCCAGCAGATGGGCCACGTCCCGCACGGCGTCGGCTTCGCGCATCAGTACAACGTCCCACCGAGTGCGCAGTCCATCGGGCGCCAGCGGGCCGACCACCGGCCGTGCGATCAAACGCCCGCTGTCCAACGCTTCGGACACCGCCCAGCGCGACAGGATGCTGATGCCCGATCCGGCGGCGATCAGGTCGATGATCGCCTGGGTGACTTCCACCCGGATGAACGCCTTCGCCAAGCGCCGCGACGGCGCGAGGATGGTGCGGAATTCGAGCCCTTCCTCGGGCGAGCGGGAGTAGGAGATATAAGTTTCCGGCGCCAGGTCTTCCGCCTTCACTTCGCTCAGCGCGGCAAACCGATGATCGGGCGGCGAAACGGCAACTAAAGGGTCGAGGCCGACAGCTATGCGGTCGAACTGATCGCGTGCCCGGGCTGGCCGGTCCGGCGGTGCCTGCACCAGCGCGATATCGAGCGCACCCGCTTTCAGCATGCTGAACGGGCTGGCCATGCCCTCGGTCTGCACGTCGAAGGCGACGTCGGGGAGCTCCCGGTTCAGCTCCCGCAGGAAGGCGGGGAGCCAGTGGAACGCCGTATACCCCGCGAGCGCGAACCGGACGATCCGGTCGGGACCGCCGCCGAGCAGCTGCGCCTCGACCTCGGCTTGGGCCAGCGCGGGCAGCACGGTTTCGGCGGCGTCCAGCAGACGTTCGCCGGCCGGCGTCAGGGTCAGCCGCCGTCCCTGCCGGGTGACCACCGCCGAGCCCAGACGCCGCTCGGCCTCGCGCAGCTGATGGCTCAGCGCGGGTTGGGTCAGACCCAGCCGATCGGCGGCGGCCGACAGCGTGCCGTGCAGCCTGATCGCGCGGACCAGGCGGAAGTGCCGCAGCTCGAGTGCCATCGGTTATCTATAAATCATTCTCATGTTTTTACTCAGTATTTTGAATTTTTCGTGCGTTTTCGGTGGTGATATAGGCGATCGCATGCCTGGTCCAAACGCGGGGCGGGCGCTCATCCGGAGACCTCGATGTCAATCAGCGAACAGGGCATTCGTTTCGATCTCACGCCGGAGCGTGTCGGCGTGCGGATCGCGATGTCCTGGCCGACGGCACCATTCGGCATGGGGCTGGCGGTGCTGGCCGCGATCGGCTTCGGCTTGTTGCCGTTGTTTGCGCGCTGGGCTTATGCGGGCGGGGTCGCGGCGGACGGCGCCTTGCTGTGGCGCTACGTGATCGGTGGCGGAGCCTTCCTGCTGTTCTGGCCGGCGGCCCTGCGGCGGCCGCGGGCCGCGCTGATCGGCGTTCTGGTCGGCGTGCTGATGGGTTTCGGGATGCAGGGGTATTTTCGGGCGCTTCAGGAGCTGCCGATCGCCTTGCCGGCGCTGATCTACTTCAGCTATCCGGCGATCACTCTTCTGCTGGGCTGGCTGTTCTTCGCCGGCAAGCCGAATGCGCGCGGGGTCTCGGCGGTGGCGCTGGTGCTCGGCGGCGCGGTGCTGATCATCGGGGTGACGGCGATTCCGGACGGGGCGGCCTCTTCGCTCTGGCTCTGCGTGCTGGCGCCGCTGTCCTTCGCGCTGCTCATCCACGCGCTGGCCGGCGATCTGCGTCACCTGCCGCTGATGGCGCGCGGGGCGCCGATCATTACCGGGATTCTGGCCGTTCTGGTGCCGGCCAGCGCGCTGGGCGGCGAGCTGACGGCCGGTGCGCTGCTGCCCGATACGGCTCTCGGCTGGGCCGGTGTGTTCGGCCTGGTCGTCGCAACCTCGCTGATCCCGCAGTTGCTGTACGGCCTCGCGGTGCCGCTGGCGGGGGCCGAACGCGCCTCCATTGCCGGCAGCCTGGAGATGGTCGTGACCCTGGCGGTCGGCTGGCTCGCATTCGCAGAGCCGATGGGCTACGGCGCGGCGCTGGGCGCGTGCCTGGTGCTCGGCGGCTTCTTCCTGTCGATCGGCGGGCGGCCGGGGCGGAAAAGGCTCTAGACCCACTTCATCATGGTCTTGGGGTGCGGGACGTAGTCGTTGGGCTCGACCCGGATCCAGGCCATGGAGTTCTGCTCGCGCTTCAGGCGCTCGACCAGATGCATCAGGGTGAACCGGCGCTGCGAGACCAGCTCGATCAACATGCGCCGGCGGTCCTTGTTCTGGCCGGCCAGGAACCGGCGCGGCACCTTGGAGTGGTTCAGCTGGTCGATCAGTTTCTCCAGGAACAGGTAGGAAGCCAGGCTGGAGGACGCGGAGTCCACGAAGATCGAGGCGCTTTCGTTCAGGTGCGGCAGGAACAAGAACAGGGTGTCGATGATCACGTCCGGGGTGCGGTTGATGTCGATGAACAGCGCATCGATCGGTTTGGTCAGGAACCCGTACTTCCGGGCGTAGAAGGCGTCTTCCGAGCCGAGCTCCAGCCGGTCGTGGATGAAGCTCAGGTGGTTGGAGAGTCCGGTCACCTCGATCATGCGCTGCATGTAGCTCGGGTAGTCGAGATCGCGGATGTTGATCCGGTCAAACGGGGGGACCTCGACCAGCTGGCCGAGGAACAGCTTCAACTTGGCCAGATCTTCCCAATGGCTGCCGTCGTCGAGCGTCCAGACCTGCCCGCCGGTCCCCAGCTCCTTCATGGCCTGGGCCATCCATGCGGCCGATACGCCAAGGCCTGCGCCCAGCTCGACCAGGTTCTTCGGCTGCTCGCGGCGGACAAGGGAATAAAGCAGCATGGCGGCGTCTTCGCTGCCGTACACGTAGCCGATGCGGTTGCGCATCTCCATCAGCGGCACCAGCGCCTGGATATCGCAAGGCTTGGCGTGCTCCTCGGGCGGCGGTGCGGGAGCTGTCTGTGCGGCGGTCTCTGGGACGTTCACGGGGCTTGGGTCCTTTCCATGACGAGACAGGCGTCAATGTAGTCCATGGCGTGGCCGGCTGGTGCGGTAGAGGCATACATGTTCGCGATGTGTGGGCTGAATAGTGACGCCCACGGAAAGATGAGTCACCTTCCGCGACCGTCCACCTTAGGGAGCGCGGTCATGAATGAGGTCACCTTCCGGCCCGGCCGCCAGGAAGACAGCGCGATCATCGCCAAGCTGTTCCTGATCTCCTCGGACGGCCTGGCCGAATACATCTGGTCCCAAGTGGCCGAGCCCGGCGAGTCCCCGGAGCAGGCCGGTGCACGGCGCTACGCGCGCGAAGGGGTGGCGTTCTCGTTTGAGAACTGCGTGGTGGCCGAGAGCGACGGCGCGGTCATCGGCATGGCGCACAGCTTTCCCATGGAAGAAGACCCGGACGCCGAACCCGAAGCGGACCCGGTGCTGCGGCCCTATGCCGAGCTGGAAGACTACAACAGCCTCTATCTCTCCAGCCTGGCCATTGTCGAGCGGTGTCGAAAACGTGGTTATGGCGGCAGGCTGATGGAGCTGGTCAACGCGCGGGCCAAGGAACTGGATCTGCCGCGGCTGAGCCTGATCTGTTTTGAACGAAACGAGCCGGCCATGCGGTTCTACCAGCGCCTGGGATTTACCGAAGTCGACCGACGGGCGGTGGTGCCGCACCCTTCGCTCCACTATCCAGACGGCGATGCGATCCTGCTGGCGCGGGCGGTGTGGTGAGGCAACCTAGCTCGCTGCGCGGTCGACCAGCGGCATCCTCGGCGGGTCGAAGCGGTCCTTGAACGTGAAGGCGAACGGGCCGGGGCCTTCGGTCGCGAGCCGTTCCAGCGCGGCCTTGCCATCCTCCACAGTCGGAAGCTCGCCCGCCGGAATCCACCACATGCACAGGTAGGGTCCTTGCCAAGGCACGAACCAGTCCTTGCGTCGGCGGAACACGGCCATGTGCCCGGGATTGCGGTAGGCGAAAGCGGCGAGCGCGTCGACGTCCCGCCACACCGACATGTTGATGATCACCAAGGGGTCGTCATAGGCGCTGATCGAGGTCGCGTCGTTCTCGCCCTCATCGGTCAGCCGCCAGATGAAGCCGTCGGAGGCTTCGGCAAGAGCGTTCACATCGTCCAAGGCGGCGGCGAAATCGGCCATCAGCGGATCGTCCAGCGGCGCACGGCCGCGCGCCACGTTGATCTGTGCCAGATGCCAGTCGGTCATGGGTCCCCCAGTTTGATTGGTCAGTTGCGTCCGCTGAGCAGCCCGCGCGCGATCACGCCGGCCTGAATCTCGGCCGCGCCCTCGAAAATGTTGAGGATGCGGGCGTCGCACAACACCCGGCTGATCGGATATTCCAGCGCGAAACCGTTGCCGCCGTGGATCTGCAGCGCGTTGTCGGCGTTGGCCCAGGCGACCCGCGCGCCGAGCAGCTTGGCCATGCCCGCTTCCACGTCGCAGCGCCGGTCGGAGTCCTTCTCGCGGGCGGCGAAATAGGTGAGCTGACGGGCGATCATGGTCTCCACCGCCATCCAGGCGAGTTTGCCGGCGACCCGGCCGAAATCCGCGATCGGACGGCCGAACTGCACGCGCTCGCAGGCATAGTTCAAGCCCAGCTCCAGCGCGTTCTGGGCCACCCCGACGGCGCGCGCGGCGGTCTGGATACGGGCCGATTCGAAGGTCGCCATCAGCTGCTTGAAGCCCTGGCCCTCGATCCCGCCGAGCAGGGCGTCCGCCGGCACCTCGAAGCCGTCGAAGCCGAGCTCGTACTCCTTCATGCCGCGATAGCCGAGCACCTCGATCTCGCCTCCGGTCAGGCCGTCGACCGGGAACGGGTCCTGCACGGTGCCGCGCGGCTTCTCGGCCAGGAACATGGACAGGCCGCGATAATCCGTGCTGTCGGGATCGGTGCGGACGAGCAGGGTCATCAGGTCCGCGCGCGCCGCATGGGTGATCCAGGTCTTGTTGCCGGTGATCCGGTAGCTGTTGCCGTCGCGGACCGCGCGGGTGCGCAAGGAGCCGAGATCGGAGCCGGTGTTCGGCTCGGTGAACACGGCGGTGGCCTGCACCTCGCCCGACGCGATCTTAGGCAGCCAGTATTCCTTCTGCGCCGGGGTGCCGCCGAGCCGGATCAGCTCGGCCGCGATCTCCGAGCGGGTGCCGAGCGAGCCGACGCCGATATAGCCGCGCGCCAGCTCCTCGGTGACCACGCACATGGCGACCTTGCCCATGCCGAGCCCACCCCATTCCTCGGGCACGGTCAGGCCGAAGATGCCGAGTTCGGCGAGCTGCTGGAGGATCTCCATCGGAATCAGCTCGTCCTTCAGGTGCCACTCATGGGCATGGGGCACCACCGCGTCTTCGGTAAACCGGCGGAACTGGTCGCGCACCAGGTCCAGCGTCTCGTCATCCAGGCCGAGCGCGCCGAAGCTTCCGGTCTCGCGGACCAGCTCGGCGATGCGCAGCCGCACGGCCGCCGTGTTGCCGGCTTCGCACAGCTTCAGCACCGGGCCGGTGTAGAACGCATCGACCGCATCCTTGGGGATGCCGAGGTCGGTCGGCCGGACGATCTCGACCTGGCTCAGCGCGATGCCGCCGCCGATCTGGCACAGGTATTCGCCGAACGCGGCCTGGAGCATCAGCCGTTCCAGCTCACCGAGCTGGCCCGCCGCCTCCAGCCGCTCGGCCCAGCCCGCCATCTGGCGCAGCGCCTGCTCGTAGGTTTTCAGCCAGGCAAAGCCATGGGCGGCGACTTGGTGCGCTTCTAGCCGGCGGACGTCCACCTTGCCGCCCGGCGCGACCTCGGCCGTCAGCGCGCGCTTGGCGGCGTCCACCAGGGTCTCGGCCGCGCTCACGGCCTGGCCGCACAGCGCGGACAGGTCGGGCAGAACCAGGTCTTCGGGGGCGGCGGCAGGGTTGGGCTGGGCGGTCATCGGCTGATCTCCATGTCTTACTGTCCACGGCCGGGGCAGAGTTGACAATCCTGTGCTTTCGGCTGTCCTCGCAGTGCGTTGCGGGCCGCCGCGTGGCATAGTGCGGCTGGGAATTGCGCAACCGTCATAGGAGTAGATCTGTGGCACTGACGGACAGTCGCGGCGTGCCGGTTTCGAGCGACAATCGGACGTCGCTGGATGCGTTGGAGCGGGCGCACGAGCAGCTCTTGATGTACCGGGGCGATCCGCTGGCGATGATCGAGACGGCGCTCCGCGAAGACCCGGATTTCGTGCTCGGCCATATCTTCAAGGCTTCGGTGCTGACCCAGGCGATGGAAACCCGCATCTATCGGGACCTGCTTGGGGCGGTGGAGGCGGCCGAGGCGCGCGCGGCGCGGGCCAACGATCGGGAGCGCGGCCATATCAAGGCGGTGCGGGCCTGGGTCGACGGCGACTTCTTCGGCGCGGTCGAGGCCTGGGACGAGGTGCTGATCGAGTATCCGCGCGATCTGTTGGCCCTGCAGCTCGCCCATCTGTCCGACGTGTTGCTGGGCGACACCCTGAACCAGCGCGACCGGGTCGCCCGCGTGCTGCACGCCTGGGACGAATCGGTCCCCGGCTTCGGCTACGTGCTGGGCATGCATGCGTTCGGCCTGGAGGAGTGCGGCGACTATGCGCGCGCCGAGGAGGCCGGCCGGCGCGCGGTCGCGATGAACCCGAAGGATGCCTATTCGATCCACTCGGTCGCCCATGTGCTGGAGATGATGGGCCGGCAGGAAGGCGGGATCTGGTGGATGACCAGCCGCCAGGACGACTGGACCGACGGCAACTTCGCCAACCATCTGTGGTGGCACCTGTCGCTCTACCACCTGGACCTCGGCCAGATCGAGCGGGTGCTGGAGATCTACGACACGGCGCTGCGCGCCAATGACCCGCACGGCGACAACAAGTACCAGGAACTGGACGCCGCCGCCCTGCTGTGGCGGCTGAACCTCTACGGAGTCGACGTCGGCAACCGCTGGCACGAGCTGGCCGACGCCTGGGCCCATGCGGCCGAAGACACGCTCTATGCGTTCAACGACGTGCACGCGATGATGGCCTTCGTGGCCGACAGCCGC
>JAAUXY010076434.1_pt1 | contig 15645 bp, 11 predicted proteins | sample 7278121 | NCBI WGS metagenome assembly JAAUXY01 (sample SAMN14350117, study PRJNA611818) | marine sediment metagenome | isolation source: surface marine sediment (1.8m) | place: French Polynesia: Moorea | collected 2018-08 | reverse complement strand
TGCTGCAGGACCGCGCGGCAGAGCGCCGTCTCGGGGTCGGCGAGGTCGTAGAGCACGGAGAAGTGGTTGCGGTCGGGCACCTCGAGGAAGCTGGCCGGCCCAGCGCTCGCCTCGAAGGCCCGGCGGAAGTCGAGGGTCTGCTGGATCCAGCCGGCCGGTTCCTCGGCGCCGACCGCCAGGAGCAGCGGCAGGGCGCGCCGCGGCGGGTGCAACGTCGGCGAGTTGCGCGCGGCCATCTCCGCGGTCAGGCGGACGTCGTCGTTGACCGAGATCCGGAGCACCGGCGCCAGGTCGTAGACTCCGCTGATCGCCGTCACCCCCTTGATCGGCTCGGGCGGCAGGCCGTGCTGCCCCGGCCAATCCTCCAGCAGCGCCATGACCGCGAGGTGGGCGCCGGCGGAATGCCCGGAGAGGAAGATCCGCTCCGGATCGCCGCCATAGGCCGCGATATTGCGGTAGGTCCAGGCGACGGCGGCGCGGGTCTGGGCCACGATCCGGTCTAGGGTCACCGCCGGGCAGAGGTCGTAGTTGATCGCGACCACCGTTGCGCCGGCTGCGACCAGGGCCTCGGCGGCGAAGCTGTGGTCGCTCTTGTCCAGGGCGCGCCAGTAGCCGCCGTGGACGAAGACCTGGACCGGCGCGCCCGCGCTCGCGGCGGGGAAGACATCGAGGCGCTCCAAAGGGCTTTTGCCGAAGGGCAGGTCCAGCACCGCCTCGAGCTTCGCGCGGCTGACGGCGCTGCGCGCGGCGTAGTCGGCCAGGTGGGCCTCGAAGCCCGGCGCCGCGACCCGGGGGTTGAGGTGCCGTTCCAGCTCCTCGTCGGTGAGCGTGCGATGGTCCATTGCGAGCCTCGAGGTCCGGGTTGCGGGCCCTTCGGCAATAGCACAGCTCCGGGCGCGCGGGCAGTCCCGTCAGGTCCTGGCTCAGGCCTCGCCGCCGCGGACCAGGGCGATGTCCCGGGCCGCCGCCCAGGCCTGCAGGTCCTCGCGCTTCAGAGCCGCGGCCATTAGGTCGGGGAAGAGGTCGGGAGTGCAGGCGAAGACCGGGCTGTCCAGGGCGGCCAGCTTCTGACTCAGCTCCTCGTCGTAGGAGGGCTTGCCGTCGTCGCTGAGCGCCAGCAGGGTGATCACGTTGACCCCGCTGGCGATCAGGCCGGCGGCCCGTTCGACCATCTCGGCCGCGTTGCCGCCCTCGAAGAGGTCGGTGATCAGGACCAGATGCGCCTTGGTGGGCTGCCGGACCAGGGTCTCGCAGTAGGCCAGGGCCTGGTTGATGTCGGTACCGCCGCCCAGCTGGACGCCGAAGAGCACCTCGACCGGGTCGGCGAGCTGCTCGGTCAGATCGATCACCGCGGTGTCGAAGACCACCAGCTTGGTATCCAGCGCCGGCATGGAGCCCATGACCGCCGCGAAGATCGAGGAGTAGACGACGGAGCTGGCCATGGAGCCGGACTGGTCGACGCAGAGGATGATCTCCTCCAGGTCGCTCAGGCGCTTCGACTTGCGCCCGAAGCCGATCAGCTTCTCGGGGACGACGGTCCGGTAGTCCGGCTGGTAATGGCGCAGGTTGGCGCGGATCGTCGTCGGCCAGTCGATGTCGGAGAAGCGCGGGCGGAAGGTGCGCTGCGAGCGGTTGAGGGCGCCGCGCAGCGTCTCGGTCGTCTTCTGCTCCAGCCGCTTCATGAGTTCCTGGACCACCTTCTCGACGACCTGGCGCGCCGTCTCCTTGGACTTCTTCGGCATGGCCGAGCCCAGGCTGATCAGGTCGGCGACCAGGTGGACGTCGGCCTCCATCGCGGCCAGGAATTCCGGCTCCAGCAGCATCTGCTTCAGGCCCAGGCGGTCGAAGGCGTCGCGCTGGATGACCTGGACCACCGGCGCGGGGAAGAACTCCCGGATGTCGCCGAGCCAGCGGGCGACCCGGGGCGCCGAGCCGCCGAGCCCGCCCCGCCGGCTCTTGCTCGTGGCGCCCTGGCCGCTGCCGCCGCCGTAGAGCATCTTCAGCGCCTGGTCGAGGCGGACGTCCCGCGCCGAGAGGCCGAAGCCCGCCGGATCCTCGTCCTCGTTGCCGAAGGCCAGGCGCCAGCGCCGCCAGCGTTCGTCGGGAGTCCCCTTGTCGTCGGTCATGGGCGCAGTCCCAGGATCGTCTGCAGCAGCGGCAGGGCGCGTTCGAAGGCCTCGTCGACCTGCGGCGCCGCGGGCCCGGCGGCCGGGTCGAGGCGGCGCTCCGGGCGCGGTCCCTCTCGAACCAAAGTCAGCAGATGGCGTCGCTCCATCGCGTCGAAGCCGCCGAAGGTCCGGCGCAGCATGGGCAAGAGGTTGGTGAAATTCTCATCCGGCAGGGCCAGCAGCCAGTCGTCGATCACGGCGAAGAGCGCGGGGTCGTGGAGCAGGAGCTGCCCGGCGTCGGCCAGGAAGCCCTCGAGCCAGGCGCCGGCGTCCCGCGGTCCCAGGGCGGGCGAAAGGGCCCGGGAGAGCTGGCCCGATGTCGCCTCGCTGTCCAGCGACCCCTGGTCGTAGAGCCGCCGCGTGGCGAAGCCCTTGAGCAGCGGCGCGGCCGCGTCGTCCTCGGCGAGGCGCAGCAGCGCGCGCTGCCAATCGTTCTGCAGGCGATCGTCCTCGAGCAGCTGGATGGCCCGGTCGAAGGCACCGCAGCGCCGGAGCATCTCGGCCGCGGCCTCCTCCTCCAGCTGATGGCAGGCGTAGGCCAGGCCGACGAAGATCTCCTCGGTGAGGCTGGTCACCAGGAGCCGGAGCTCCCGCTCCGGGATCCGGCGCGCGGTGCCGTAGCGCAGGATGTCGGCCAGCGGCGGCGCCGCCTCCAGAAGCGGCGCGACCTCGCCGGTCTCGGCCGCCGAGACCTGCAGGGTCTCGATGCAGTCCCGTGCCGCCTCCGGCAGGTCGGCGACCAGGCAGTCGTGGACCAGGCCGGCGAGCTCGGAGAGCGCCGCCGCGTCCTCGGCCCGTCCGCGCGCGGCGTTGCCCGCCGCCTGCTGGATGGTCGTGCCCCAGATCATCGCCTCGACCAGCCGGACCGAGAACTCGGGCTCCCACTGCAGCTGCCAGCGCTCGCGGAAAGTGCCCCGACTGCGGCCGGCGTCGAGCAGCTGGCCCCAGGGCACCGCGATCAGCTTGAGCCGGTGCAGCAGGGAGGACTTCAGCAGTCCGGCCTCGCTGCGCAGGTCCAGCGCGACCTCCTGCTCCAGGGCCTCGGGCTTCAGGCGCAGGCGCTTCTGCCAGCGTTGCAGGTCGGCTTGGAGCGGGATCTGCGGCACGCCCTCGGCGATCTCGCCGACCTCGTTGCCGATCACCAGCCGCCGTTCGATCAGCATCATCGGCGCGGTCTGGCCGAAGCAGATTGCCGCCAGGCTTGCGTCCTGCATTTCCGAGAGCCCCGGCACGGCGAGCTCGCGTAGGGCGGCCAGGCTGGTCGAAAGCCGGGCCGCCTCGATCACCGAGGCCGGCGCCACGACCTGGCCTTCGCGGCGCAGCAGCTCCGCGACCCGGGTCTGCCAGCGAGCGGCCAGGCCTTGAAGGTCCGGACGCTCGGCCGGCCCGAGGCGCTGCAGCTCGGCCCAGATGTGCCGGTACCAGCCGGGCGAGCGCACGCCGGCGCCATAGCCCGAGGCAACGGCGAGGCGGGAATCGGTCCAGGGGACCCAGGTGACGGTGACCTTGGTCTTGGCCAGCCCCTTCAGGAGCGCGCGATCCTCGTTGGCCTTGGACGCGCGGCGCAGGGCCGGGACGTGCCAGGCACCGACCACGACCGCAATCGGGCCGCTGAAGTCCTTCAGCGCCTTGCCGATCGCCAGGCGCATCTGCGCCTCGCGGCGGTCTTCCCAAAGGCTTTCGTCGGCCGGCGCCTCGGTTTCACCGACCGCGTCCTCGCGCAGCGCGGTCATGGCGGACTCGATCGCCGCGAAGAGCTCCGGGGCCGGCGCGCCCTGTTCGATCAGGTTGTTCCACCAGGCCTCGCTGTCGTCGTAGCCGGCGGCCGCGGCCAGGTGGGCCAGGGGATCGCCCCTCAGCCCCCGGTGACGGCCTGTTTCCGCCTCGGGCTCCTTGGCTGGGCCGTCTTCCGGATCTCGAGGCTCTTCGGCCGCCTGTTTGGCAGCGGCTTCCTCGGCGGCGAGTCGATAGGTCGAGGGCAGGTCGATGAAGCGCAGCGGCCGCCGCCGCTCGAGCGCCCAGAGCAGGGCGCGCCACTCCGGCGAGAACTCCGCGAAGGGAAAGAAGCTGGCAAGGGTCGGATCGCTCTCGGCATAGACCAGCAGCGCCAGCGGCGGCCGCATGGCGGGCGCGCGGGCGAAGTCGATCACCGCTTCGGCCTCCGACGGGCCTTCCACCAGCACAGCTTCCGGGTTCAGGGCCTCCAGCGCCTGCTGCAGGCTGCGGGCGCAGCCCGGGCCGTGATGGCGGATGCCGAAGAGGTGGACCCGGTCGTCCAAGGCTAGATGACCTCGCGGATCGCGCCATAGAGGTCGCGCCAGTCCTTGCGCTCGCGGACCACGGTCTCGAGGTACTCCTGCAGGACGATGGAATCCTGCACCGGGTCCTTGACGATGGCGCCGACGAGGTTGGCGGCCAGGCTGCTGGCGTCGATCGCGCCGGCGCCGAAATGCCCGGCCTCGGACCAGGCGCCGATGGTCACCGCGATGGCCTCGGCGGTGCTCAAGGTGCTGCTCGGCGTCTTCAGCTTCAGCTTCCCGTTCAGGGTCTGGCCGTCGCGCAGCTCCCGGAAGATCGTGACCACGCGCTCGATCTCCTTGTCCGCCGGCGCGATTTCGGGCAGCTCAAGGCCGCTGCCCAACTCGCGCACGCGCTTGACCACGATCGCGGCCTCTTCCTCCATGTCGTCCGGGAGCGGCAGGACCACGACGTTGAAGCGCCGCTTCAGGGCCGAGGAGAGCTCGTTCACGCCCTTGTCGCGGTTGTTCGCGGTGCCGATGATGTTGAAGCCGCGCTCGGCGAAGACCGCTGTGTTGAGCTCGGGGATGGGCAAGGTCTTCTCGGAGAGCACGGTGATCAGGGTGTCCTGGACGTCGGAGCCCATGCGGGTCAGCTCCTCCAGGCGCACGATCTTGCCCGCCTCCATGCCACGCATCAGCGGCGTCGCCACCAGGGCCTCGCGCGACGGCCCCTTGGCCAGGAGCTGGGCGTAGTTCCAGCCGTAACGGATCTGGTTCTCGTCGGTCCCGGCGGTGCACTGGATCAGAAGCTGGGAATCGCCGGAGACCGCGGCGGCCATGTGCTCGGAGACCCAGGACTTCGCGGTGCCCGGCAGGCCGAGCAAAAGGAGGGCGCGGTCGGTCGCCAGGGTGGCAACCGCGGTCTCGATCAGGCGCCGGTTGCCGACATACTTTGCCGTGATCTCGGTTCCGTCCTTCAGCTTGCCGCCCATCAGATAGGTGACCACGGCCTGGGGCGACAGCCGCCAGCTCGCCGGGCGCGGGTTGTCGTCGGCCTTGTCCAGGGCCTCCAGCTCCTCGGCGAAGACGGTCTCGGCGGGGCGTCGCAACTGGGTCTCCGACATCTCCGATCACACTCCTGGTTTCTTGAAGTCCAAGGGCTGTTCCCTCGATTCGGCCGGTCCCGCCGCGTCCAGCGCCGCAAGGAAAGCGGCGTAGGCGGCGGCCGGGTCGTGGCGCGGCAAGGTCAGACCGTCGAGGTCGGCGAGCAGCCGAGGCCCGAGCGCCGGCGGCAGCAGCGGGACGATGGCCGCCAGCAGCGGGTCGCCAAGGCCGCCATCGGGCTGCTTTTGCAGGTGCCCGAGATGCTGCCGCCAGGCCGGCGAGGCGATCAGCTCGTCAGCGATGTCCCGGGGCAGGGCATCGTCCAAGGCGGCCTGGACAGCTTCCCAAACGCCTGCCGGCGGCAATCCGTCCCAGCGCGCCCGGGCGAAAAGCAAGCGGATGACCTCGGCCTGCTCGGCCTTGGCCCGGCGCCAGAGTGTCTCGTCCAGGGCCTCGAGTGCGAGCTGGAGCTCCAGGTCCGGGATCGCCGCCGCCAGCTGCGACAGCGCGTCCAGATCGCCTTCGGCCAGGGCGCAGGACAGCAGGGCATAGGCCAGCGGTTCTTGGGTTTTCGCCAGGAGCTCCAGAAGCTGCTCGAAGCTCAGCTCCAGGCCACGGCAGAGATCCGACAGCCAGATACCGGAGAACGAAGCCCGCAGGGCGCCGCCTTGATCGATTCCGCGCTTGGTCACGGGCAGCTTCACCGTCAGCGTTTCGCGCCGCTTCAGCAGTCCCTTCTTGACGGCGAAAAGCTCCAGAACCTGGCTCAGGCGCTCTTCGTAGGCGGTCGTGCCGCGGATGTGCGCCAGCAGATCCTGCGCCCGTTCCTTGACCGTCCGCGCGCGGTCCTTGTTCAGGCTTTCGAGGAAGGGCCGGTCGGCGTCGCTCAGGCCGATCTGCAGGGTCTCGACCAGATCGGCGCGCAGACTCGCCGCTTCGCCCGCGAAACAGGATTCGATGAGACCTCGTGCCGTCTCGGGCGCCGTCGAGCGGAGGTCGCGCAGGAAGCGCAGGCGCGCAGCTCGCGGGAAGTCGGTCCAGGTCTCGGCGTCGATCGGCCGGTCGAGAAGGGGCTCTTCCGGCCCGACCTGATCAGTGCGGAGCAGCCGGAGATAGGCCCGTTCGGCCGGACCCAAGCGATCCTCGTGACGGCGAAGCGTGCCGGCCAGCCTGGGCAGGTCGAAGGGATGCAGGCGGTAGCCGGTGTCGCGCAGTCGGTCGAAGACCGCCCTAAGGATCAGGTCGTCCTGGCCCTGCTGCCGGTTCAGGAGAAGCCGGCCCAGGGCGGCGCGCGCGGCTTCCGGCAGGGTCGGCCGCGGATCGTCGATCGGAAGCTGCCGGGACTCGCGGTGCTCGAGAGGCCGCTGCGTCGGCGGCAGGAAGCGCGCGTACTGGGCCATCAGCGCCAGCAGGGCGAGCGGTTCCGCCTCCCCGCCCTCGGCCGTCAGCGCCCTCGTGGCCTTCCTCTTGGGCAAGGGGTGGCGGGACAGGCCGAGGATGCAGGCCCGCTTCAGGCTTTCCAGATCCTCGGCCGTGAAGACCTCCGACATCCTCGCCCTCTTCTAGGCCTGCAGCCAACGGCCGATGGGGGTATCGGCCGTCAAGAGATGAAGGAAACGGCCGTCCCAGAGCCCGGCGACCGCCAGACCGTCGAGGCCGAGGAGCGGCAGGGTTTCCTCCCGCTGGCTGGGGTCGAGGCGCAGGAAGACCTCCTGGTTCCGATCGGCGAGAAACAGTTCGTCGCGGCCACCCGCCACGACAAGGGTCTCCGCCGCGGCGATGGGCGACACGGTCAGCCAGGGCTGGCGGGCCAGCGCTTCGAAATGGTGCTTGATCGCGTCCGGCAGGCGGCGCGGCGGCTCGGGCCAGGCTCCGTCCTCCTCGCCCTGTCCGCGTTCGGCGATCACGGCGCGCAGGGGAGCCGCGGAGGGATAGAAGACCAGCTCGGCCTCGAAGCTCTCACCGGGGGTGAAGGGGGCCGCCGCCGCGCCCGCCGAGAGCGGGACGAAGTCCATCAGGACTGCAAACTCGGGCCTGCCGTCGGAGGCCGCCGCCTCCGATGCGGGCGCCCGCCACATCCAGGTCTCGATCCGCCGCAGGTTGTCGGCCTGGTTCTCCGAGCGGGTCGCCAGGACGAACCAGCGCCCCTTCGCGCGCGGCGCCTCGGGGTCGCCCAGCAGGTCCTCCCGCCGCGTCGACCAGCCAATCAGGCGGCGCACGTCGTCGCGAAGCTCTCGAGGCAATGCCTCCTGATTTCGATAGGCCTGGCTCAGAAGGTAGAGCCCGCCCAGACGCTCGATCAGGAAATCGTGGCGAAGCTCTTCCGGCAGGGCGAAGAGGGCGGCGGGAAGCTGATCGAGGGCGCTCGCGATCCCGGAGGCCTTCGCGTCGACCAGGCGCTGTGCGGCAAGGCGGCATTGCTGCACAGCCGTTTGGGCGAAGGCGGCGATGCCCCGGTCCAGTTGGTCGGCGATCCAGCGGTCCAGCTCATCCAGGCCATGGCGGATGCTTTCCTCGCGCTTGCGCTTTTGCCGTTCGCGCTGAGCCGCGGCCCGGGCCTCGTCCTTCGCCGTCTTCTCGGGATCTTTCTCTTCCTTGCGTGCCGCGCGCAGGCTGGCCTTTCCACTTGTGCCCGCTTCCGCGGGCCCGGCCTTGCCCGAGGCGGCCTTGGGCCGGCGCCGGCTCAACCAGTCCTCGACCCAGTCAGGCGCGCCGGCGTCCTGGAAGCGGTCTTGCGACTCGGCGTACTGCCACAGAAGGGCCAGCACGTGCTTGCAGGGGAACTTCCGGCTCGGGCAGGAGCAGCGGTAGCCCAGGTCCGAGAGGTCGACCGAGAGCCTGTAGGGGTTGCTGCCGGACCCCTGGCACTCCCCCCACAGCAGGCTGCGCCGGATCTCGCGGCCGAGAAGCGGCCACTTCGCGGGCTTGATCAGCTTGCTGGCGGCGTTGAGCGACGCCTGATCGGGTGCCAGCTCTTCGACCTTCTTCAAGGAGAAAGACATGCCACCCGGTGCCGTGTCCCTGCCGTCGCTTCGGTGGTAACACGCGGCGCGAGCTCAGTGAACGAGGAATGCGCCGGTGTTTCACCCGCAGATTGAAGTGCCGGCGATCCGGCTACGATTTCGTTGATGTCGGCGCCGTGTCCTTCAGCCGCCCTCGCCGGCGGCCTCCCGACGGCGGCCCAGAAGGCGCCGCAGGTAGGGGGTTAGCGCCGGCAGGACCAGGATCAGGACCGCGATCGCCAGGATCGAGACCGTCAGGGGCCGGGCCCAGAGGAAGGACCAGGAATCGTCGTTGATGCTGAGCGCCCGGCGCAGGTTGTCCTCCATCATGCCGCCCAGGATGAAGCCCAGCAGCATGGGCGCCATCGGGAAGTCGAGCAGCCTGAGCCCGACCGCGGCGACCGCGAAGATGACCATCAGGTGGATGTCGAAGGTGTTGAAGGACACGAAGTAGACCCCGATCAGCGAGAAGAACAGGATCATCGGTATCAGGATGGTCGAGGGGATCGCCAGGATCCGCGCGATGTAGGGGATCAGCGGCAGGTTCAGGATCAGCAGGATCACGTTGCCGATGTACATCGAGATGATCACCGACCAAAAGACGGCCGGGTTGTCGACGAAGAGCCGCGGGCCCGGCTGGATCCCGTAGGAGATCAGCGCGCCCAGCATGATCGCCGTGGTGCCCGAGCCGGGAATGCCAAGGGTCAGCAGCGGCACGAAGGAGCCGGAGCAGGCGGCGTTGTTCGCCGTCTCCGGCGCCGAGAGGCCGCGGATCGAGCCCTTGCCGAACTCGGCGCCCTTCTTCGGCCCGGCCAGGCGCTGCTCCATGCCGTAGGCCAGGAAGCTGGCGATGGTCGCGCCGGCGCCGGGCAGCACGCCGACGAAAAAGCCCAGCACCGAGGAGCGGCCGATCACGGGCACCACCTCCTTGACCTCATCGCGGCTGACCTTCATGGAGCCGAGGTTCTGCTGGGCCTCCATCTCGCGCCGCCGATCGGCATCGGACTTGGGCTTGAGGACCGACATCAGGGCCTCGGAGAGGGCGAAGGTCGCCATCGCCAGCAGCAGGAAGGAGATGCCGTCGATCAGGTCCAGCATGCCGAGGGTGAAGCGCTGCATGCCGACCGCCGCATCGGTCCCGACCGTCGACAGCATGAGGCCCAGCACGGTCATCAACAAAGCCTTGGTGATGTTGCCCTTGCCGGCGAAGGCGGCGACCGCGGTCAGGCCCAGGACCATCAGCGCGAAGTAGTCGGCCGACTGGAAGGCGAGCGAGACGATGGCCAGCGAGGGCGCTGCGATCAGCAGGAAGACCGCCGCGATGCTGCCGCCCGCGAAGGAGGAATAGGCGGCGACCGCCAGGGCCTTGCCGGCCTCGCCCCGCCGGGCCATGGGATAGCCGTCGAAGGCGGTCGCGACCGTGCCGGCGACTCCCGGCGCGTTGATCAGGATCGAGGAGGTCGAGCCGCCGAAGATGGCGCCGTAGTAGACCCCTGCCATGAGGATGAGCCCGGTCGCCGGATCGAAGCCGTAGGTGATCGGGATCATCAGGGCGATGGCCGAGATCGGTCCCAATCCCGGCAGCATGCCGATGAAGGTCCCGACGAAGCAGCCGACCGCCACCATCAGGATGTTCAGCGGCGAGGCTGCGGTCTGCAGGCCGGTCAGGATGCCTTCAAGCATCGCCCGCTCCCGCCAGGAACTCGGGCCAGGGCTCGATGAAGACGCCCAGCAGCTGGGTCATCAGGACCCAGAAGAAAACGACCACCGGGACCGAGGCGAGGAGGATCAGCCACCAGCGCCGCTCACCCAGGATGACAAAGCCGCCGGCCAGGAACAGGGTCGTCGAGATCAGGAACCCCAGGGGCCGGACCGCGAAGCCGTAGACTACCATCAGGGCGCAGACCAGAAGGGCCGCCCGCCATTGAAAGCCGGCAAGCGAAGGGCCTTCCGACTCGCCCGGCCTCAACAGCAGCAACAGCGACAGCAGGACCCCCAGCCCGGTTAGGACCTCGGGCATGGTGCGCGCCGTCATGGCCGCTTCCGCCTGGAAGGGCAGCACCGGGATCTGAAAGGTCAGGAAGCCATAGGCCGCCGAGAAGGCTAGCAGCAGGAGGGCGCCGATCCGGTCGCGGCTCAGCATGATCTGGAGGTCTCTCCGGAGCGTGGCGGGGACGCCGCGGCGGCGGCGCCCCCCTGTTCGGTCATGCAATCAAAGGAAGCCGAGTTCCTTCATCAGGTCGCCGATCACCTTTTCCTGGTCCTCCAGGAAGGCAACGAACTTGGCGTCCGGGTTGAAGATGTTGACCCAGCCGTTGCGGGCGCGGACGGCCTCCCACTCCGGGGTGGTGTACATCTTCTCCAGGGCCGCCACGAAGGCCTGCTTCCTCTCGTCGGACAGGCCCGGCGCGCCGAAGAAACCGCGCCAGTTGACGAACTGAGCGTCCGCGCCTTCCTCCTTACAGGTCGGCACGTCCGGTGCGTCCTTCAGACGCTCGGCCGCGGTCACGCAGAGGATCCGGACCTGGCCCTGCTTGGACATCTCGGCCGCTTCGCCGAAGCCGGTGGACAGCGCCTGGATCTCCTTGGACAGCAGGCCGGCCATGGCCTTGCCGCCGGCGTCGTAGGGAATGTACTTGACCTTGGTCGGCTGGGCCCCGGCCGCCTTCATGATCATGGCCGCGACGATGTGGTCCATGCCGCCAGCCACCGAGCCGCCGCCGATCGCCACCTTCTTCGGGTCCGCCTTGTAGCGGGCGACCAGGTCGCCGAAGTCCTTGATGTCGGACTCCGTGTTGACCACGAAGGCGGCGTAGTCGCCGATGGTCCCGGCGATCGGCGTCAGGTCGCGGAAGGACTGGGGGAAGACCTTCTGCAGCGAGCGGATGACGATCGGCGTCGAATTGACCATCAGGGTGCCCTGCTGCTTCTTGGCGGTCTCGATCAGGTGTGCGATGGCCTTGCCGCCGCCGCCGCCCGACATGTTCTCGAAGGAGGCCTTGCCGACGATGCCGGCCTTGGTCAGGGCCTCGCCGGTGCCGCGCGCCGTGCCGTCCCAGCCGCCGCCGGCGCCGCCGGGAATCAGGAAGTGGATCGACTCGATGTCGGCGGCCTGGCCCGGGCCGGCCAGACCGAGGCCCAGGACCAGGGGCAGCGCCAGAAAGACGCGGCGAGTCGTTCGTCCAGAAAGCATTTCGGTGACCTCCCTTAAGGATCTGTCTTTTCTGTCGTTGCTTGGCCTATAGACCAGCATCTGGACCGTCGTAGGTCCAGCGATATTCGGGCGGGGTCGGCCCCTTGTTGCGGCCGCCTTGCTGCATCTGTTCCCAGGCGTGGGCCAGGATTCCGACCGAGCGGGACAAGCAGAACAGTCCTCGGGCCAGGGGCGGCGGGCAGCCGAGCTCGGCGAAGATCACCGCCGTGGCGCCGTCGATGTTCATCGGCACCGGCTTGCCCTTCTCGGCCCGCAGGGCGGCCTCGATGGCCCGCCCGATCTCGGCGAAACGGCCCGCCACCACCCCGCCGGCGGCGGCCTCGTCGACCAGCGCCAGCAGGCGTGGGGCCCGTGGGTCGACCGGGGTGTGGAAGCGGTGACCGAAGCCGGGGACGAAGCGGCCCCGCGCGGCGCGCCAGGCCGCCAGCTCGGCAGCGACGGCGGCTTCGAGGACCTCGCCCCGGTCGAGCCGGCCGGCGATGGCGCCGTAGAGCTCCACCGCCTGTTCGCCGGCGCCGCCGTGAACGTCGCCCAGCATGTTGACCGCGCTGGCCAGGGCGTTGTTCAGGTCCAGGCCGCAGGTCACGGCCATGCGTGCCGCGGCGATCGAGGGCGCCTGGGGGCCGTGATCGACCGCCGCGACCAGGGCCGCCTCCAGCAGCTTCGCCTCGCCGTCGTCGGGCACCCGGCCCATGGTCAGCAGCCAGATCATCTGCGGGAAGCTGAGCGTGCCGATCAGGTCTTCGACGGGCCGGCCGCGGAAGGCGATCCGGCCCGGCTCCATGTCGATGATCGCGGTCCGCCACCAGTCGGCGACCGTGGGATCGCGGGTCTCGGGTCCGGTCATATCGCGCCCTCCCTTTGCAGCGCCTCGATCTCCGACTCGCTCAGGCCCAGGGCGCCGTAGACTTCCGCGTTGTCCGCCCCCAGGGTCGGCGGTGGCGCCTCGACCGCGGGCGCGGCGCCGTCGAGCTTGACCCCGGTGCGCAGGACCCGGACCGCGCGCTCCGCGCCCGGCACCGCCTCGAAGCGGGCGATCATGCCGCGTTCGGCGATCTGCGGGTGCTCCAGGATGTCGGGCACCGTGAAGACCGCGCCCGAGGGCACGCCCAGCCGGTTCAGCTCCCGCGCCCAGTCCCGCGCCGGCCTGGCCGCCAGGCTCTCCTCGAGCAAGGATTTCAGCGCGAAGCGATTGGCCTTGCGGTCCTCCCGGGTCCGGTAGTCCGGGTGCGCCAGCAGCTCTTCGCGGCCGAGGTGGCGGCAGAGAATCTCCCACTGCTCCTGCTTGTTGGCGGCGATGTTGAGCAGGCCCTCGGCGGTCTCGAAGGCGCCGGAGGGCGCCGAGGTGACGTTCTCGTTGCCCTGGGGCTGCGGCCGGACGCCGGCGATCAGCCAGTTGGAGACCACCCAGCCCATGGTCGCCAGGGTCGCCTCCAGCATGGAGACGTCGATGAAGGTCCCGCCGCCGGCCGCGCGCCCGTTCAGCGCGGCGGCGATGGCGAAGGCCGCGGTCAGGCCGCCGATGGTATCGCAGATCGGATAGCCGACCCGGTAGGGCGCGGTCTCCGGCGCGCCGGTGATGCTCATCACGCCCGACAGGCCCTGAATGATCTGATCGTAGGCCGGCAGGTCGCGCAGCGGCCCGTCCTGGCCGAAGCCCGAGATCGCGCAGTAGACCAGCCTCGGGTTCTCCGCCTTCAGGACCTCGTAGCCGACCTCCAGGCGCGCCATCACGCCGGGGCGGAAGTTCTCGACCAGGACGTCCGCGCTGCGGACCAGGCGCTTCAGCAAAGCCTTGCCCGCCGCGTTCTTCAGGTTGAGGGTGACCGACTTTTTGCCGGCGTTCTGCGCCAGGAAGGAGACCCCCATCAAGCTGTCGTTCAATTCCGGGTCGGCGCCCAGCTGCCGGGCAAGGTCGCCGCGCCCCGGCACCTCGACCTTGATCACCTCGGCGCCCAGGTGGGCCAGCTGGTGGCAGCAGAAGGGACCCGCCAGGACATTGGTCAGATCGAGGACCCGGATGCCATCGAGCGGCCTTTCCATGCTGCGACCTCCCCTGCGAGCCGTTGCGCCGGCACCAGAGCCGCCGCGACGCCCGAAGCTGACCGCGCCCGCCCCCGGCCGTCAACTCTCCGCCGGGGTCTTCGCCCGCCGATTGTCCCCGGTCTGCCGGCCCGCTAGCGTGGCGAGACTTCGTGGACGGAGGCGGAAGGCGCGGCGATGGACCGGACAGAGACGGAGCGGGGCCAAGGACGGGCAGCAGCGGGCGACACACAACTATCGACACGGATCGATCTCGACCGCGACGGCAAGCAGTGCGACTACCTGCGCCTGCCGCATTCGGTCAATCGCTCGGCTTACGGCTGGCTCCCGGTGCCGCTGGTCTCGATCCGCAACGGCAGCGGACCGACCGTGCTGCTGATGAGCGGGGTGCACGGCGACGAATACGAAGGCCAGGTTGCGCTGACCCGGCTGATCCGCAACCTCGAGCCCGCGGAGGTCTCCGGCCAGTTGATCATCCTGCCCATGGCCAACTTTCCCGCCGCCAAGGCCGGCACTCGAGTCTCGCCGGTCGACGACCTCAACATGAACCGGGTCTTTCCCGGTGACGCGGCCGGCCGCCCGACCGAGAAGCTGGCGCACTACGTCGAGACCCGGCTCATGCCCCGGGCCGACTACGTCTTCGACCTGCACAGCGGCGGCGCGTCGCTGCACTACCTGCCGACGGCGATCCTCGGCTGGACCGAGGACGCCGAGGAGCGCCGCCGCCAGATCGACACCGCCCGGATCTTCGGCACGCCCTACGCCTGTTTCTTTCCCGTCGGCCACGGCGGCGGCAGCAGCGCGGCGGCGGCGGAGCGGCAGGACGCCGTCTCCCTGACCTTCGAGCTCGGCGGCAGCGGCAGCCTGACGCCCGAAACCGCGGCGCTTGCCACGCAGGGCGTTGCGCGGCTGCTGTGCCACCTGGGCGTCATCGGAGGGGCGCCGGAAGGCCCCGCCGGCGGCGAGCTTGAGGTGCTGGCGGCCCTGACCGACCAGGCCTTCGTCTTCGCCGGCGAGGACGGCGTCTTCGAGCCGGCGGTCGACCTGGGCGCCCGGGTCCGGCCCGGCGACCTGGCCGGGCATATTCACCAGCCGGAGAAACCCTGGGCGGCGCCCGAAGAGCTCCGCTTCGAAGCGGAGGGCGTGGTGCTCTGCAAGCGGACGCCGAGCCGCTGTCAGCGCGGCGACTGCCTGTTCCACCTGGGATGCCCGGTCGACGCCTGAGCGTGCCGCCGCGCCGGAAAGGCCTGCTTCATCCTTTTGTGGCCCGATACCGGAAGCCTCAGCGCGTCAGGGAACTCCATGCGTCTCCTGCTCCTGGTCCTAAGCCTCCTGCTCCTTGCCCACCTGCCGGCCCAGGCCACTTCGCCGGCGGAGGCCATCGGCCGCCTCAACTACGCCGGCTACAAGGCCGCCCGGCACTGCACCGCCTTCCTGGTCCGGGCAGAGGTCGCGGTGACCGCCGCGCACTGCGTGGCGCGGCTCCGAGCCGACGATCTCCACCTGCTGCTCGGCTACGACAAGGGCGCTTGGCGGGAGCATCTGCGGCCCGCGAGCGTGGCGCGCGACGCCGAGGGCGCCGACCTGGCCACGCTCTGTCTGAAGGCCGCTGCGGCGGCCGTCGCCTTCCCCTGGGCCGAGACCGCCCCCATGCCGGGCGAGACCCTGGTCGTCTGGGGCTACGGCCGCCCGCGCATCCATGCCCTCTCGCGCCGCGACTGCCCGGTCCTGTCCAACGCGGGCCGCCAGGTCACCCTGGACTGCGCCGTCGCCCCGGGCACCTCGGGCGCCCCGGTCCTGCGCCCGACCGAGACCGGCTACGAGGTCGTCGCGGTGGTCTCCGCCGCCCGCGGCCGCACGGCGATCGCGGTGCG
>JAAUXY010131152.1_pt1 | contig 15652 bp, 17 predicted proteins | sample 7278121 | NCBI WGS metagenome assembly JAAUXY01 (sample SAMN14350117, study PRJNA611818) | marine sediment metagenome | isolation source: surface marine sediment (1.8m) | place: French Polynesia: Moorea | collected 2018-08 | reverse complement strand
GTCAGCCGAAGATCGGATTCTGGAAACCGCGGCAGCCGTCGCGCTCGAGCAGCTCCCGAGTCTCGCGAATCGGCTGCCAGTGCTCTTCACCGTCCACGAGCTCGGCGATCCGGGTGGAGTAGCGCACGTCGTAGGTGCTGCGGCTCGAGAAGTGGACGACCAGGCTCTTGCGGGTCAGTCGCGGGTCGCGGACGGGAGAGCCGCCGTGGGTCAGGGCCGCATGCCACAGCAAGACCTCACCGCGCCGGGGAGTGAAGTGCTTCGGTTCGAGACCGGCGCGGCGTCGCTGCTCCTCCTCCCAGGCCATGCCCCGTTCGACCAACTCGGGCCCCATATGCTGAGCGTCGAAACGATAGTCGCCGGGCTGGGTCTCGAAGTACGGTAGGCGATGGGAGCCCGGGACATAGATCAGCGGGCCGCAGTCCGGGTGAATGTCCTCCAGGGCGATCCAGGCTGCCACCATGTGGCCGTGGGCGTTGATCGGTACTACCACCGGGTCTCGGTGCAGGGTCTGCTGCGAGCCGAACTCGAAATAGAGCGACTGGATCGCCACCGCCTCCTCGCCGAGCATCAGATTCACCCAGTCGAAGATCTGACGGTTGAGGTAGAGCGACCGGGCCGCCGGGCAGTGGGAGTGGAGGTCGTGAATGCGATAGCCGCTGTGGCGGTCACGGGCCTCGTCCGCATGGGTCATGAATCGCGCCGGCCCGTCGTAGGCGTAGGCCAGATCGGCCGGCCTCTCGCGCCAGCAGCCATCGGCGAAAGCCGTCACTTCATCGAAGAGCCCGGTGTCGACGTCGAGGGGAAAGACCAGATAACCCTGATCGATGAAGTGGCGCAGCCCTTCGGCCGTCTCCGCGGTGATCTCGCTCGATGCCAGCTTCTCGTCGACGCGATCGTGGGCGTCCGGCTGATCGATCCACAGGGAGCTTGGCGGCATGATGCCGCCCGACGTTTGAGCGTCAGATGAGGTAAGAGCAGTCACGTTAAGCTCATGCTACCAAAACCTATCCCAAGCTCGCCGAATAAGCCGTGCACTGGTGCGTATGATGTCAATATGATATCACTTTGTAATCAACCGAAGTTCAAGGAGATCCATCTATGTTGCAAGAGAAACCCTTCAAGGCCGCCTCCGGGTGGCAGGCTCTGTTGATCACGCTGTTGCTCCTGGCGACAGCAGTCTTTCTGTTCTTCGACAACGCGCGGGTCTTCAGCCCATTCAAGGTCTTCTCGAGCGTAGGCCTGTTGTTGGTCTTCATCGTGAGTCTCTTCGGCTTCATCGCCGTCCCGCCCAACGCCGCGCGAGCGTTGCTGCTCTTCGGCAGCTACATGGGGACGGTCAAGAACTCCGGCTTCTACTGGGTCAACCCCTTCTTCTCGAAGAAGAAGCTCTCGCTCAGGGTGCGCAACTTCGAGACCGGCTCCACGCGGACGGCCGACAAGAAAGGCGACATGGGCACCGTCATCGAGAAAGGTTCGCGTACCTCCGGTCAGCCCTCGAAGGTCAACGACCGCGACGGCAATCCGATCGAAATCTCGGCGGTCGTGGTGTGGCGGGTTGTCGACACCGCCGAAGCGTTGTTCCAGGTCGACGATTTTGAGGACTTCGTCGAGGTGCAGAGCGAGGCCGCCCTGCGGGTTCTGGCCAGCCGACACCCCTACGATAGCGAGGACCACGAAGTCTCGCTGCGCGGCAATCCGGCCGAGGTCTGCGAGCAGTTGCAGAACGATATCCAGGAGCGTTTGGACAAGGCGGGTGTCGAAGTGATCGAGGCGCGCATCAGCCACCTGGCGTACTCGCCCGAGATCGCCGCGGCGATGCTGCAGCGCCAGCAGGCCCAGGCTGTCGTCGCCGCCCGCGCCAAGATCGTCGAAGGCGCGGTCGGCATGGTCCACATGGCTCTCGACCATCTCGAGACCGACGGCATCGTCGAGCTCGACGAAGAGCGCCGCGCGACCATGGTGTCGAATCTACTGGTCGTGCTGTGCGGCTCGGCGCATACTCAGCCGGTGATCAACACGGGTTCGCTATATAACTAGGACTGTGCCGACGCTGCAGGGTCTAGACGTCCGATCATGCCGAAGAAGCGAACCACCCGCGAGTCATTCCTGCTGCGCACCGACCCGCGGGTGCTCGACGCCTTGCGGGCCTGGGCGAATGACGAGTTGCGCAGCGCCAACGGTCAGCTCGATTTCATCCTGCGCCGGGCCCTGCGCGACGCGGGCCGTCTACCGAAGCCGCGAAGCGGTCCCAAACAAGACAGCTGATTTGGGGCGGAAGCCCTGGCGACTCCTCAGGATGGTCACCCGCTCGCCACATTCCTGGCATAGCGTGATCTTGACGATCGATCCATCTCGACCCGGAGAGCCTAGATGCCCCATTCCAACCAGTCCGCCGTGGGCCTCGCTTTCCTTCTGGTGGCCGCGTTCGGATGCGTGGTCAGCGACGATCCCGCGTTCGCCGAAGACCTACGTACCGGTGGCGTCTTCTGGCCCGTTGCAGCCCGAGGAAGCCTGGAGAGGATTAGCCCCGAGGCCGTCTTCGAGCATCGAGGACGGCTCTACGCCGCCACCTTTCGATGGGCCGATCTGCCTGCCTCGCGACTTCAGCTCGAGCTTCTGGTCTCTTTGGATGACGGCACCCGTTGGAGCCCCGTCTTCGTCAGTCCGGCGGATTGGGAGCTGAAGGGCGGCAGCTGGGCACCCGGTATCCTGACGGGCGGCGGGAAGTCGCTCTGGATCGGAGCGCCGACCAAGGGATTGTTTCGCTCGACGGACGGAGGCGAGACCTGGCAGGAGGCGGTACCCGCCGAGAATCCGATATCCCTCGCGGAGCTCCCCGACGGTCGGGTCGTGGTCGCGACCCGTGAGCGCGGGATCTGGATGCGAGACGTGGAAGACCGGGAGTGGCAATACATCGGTGGGATCATGGGATACGGCTACAAGCTGACGGCCGGCGGGCCGGGCCAGATATTCGCCGTATCTCAGCACGGCGATCTGTATCGCTACGAAGGTGGCACCAGCTGGTCGTTCCTCGATTTTCCAGGGACCAGCGGCGTGCGGGTGGTCGCGGCGCGTTCCGACGGGGAGCTCTTCCTGGCTCCCTTCAGCAGCGGGCTCTATCGATCTGTCGACCGGGGCAAGACCTGGCAGAGTCTCACCGAAGACGTGTACGACCGACTTAGCCGGAAAGTCGGTTGGCACGCCATCCACTTCGACCCGGCGGGCTCGATCTGGGCCGGTACCAGCTATTCGTCGGGCTGCTGCGCCCGGGCCTTTCGTTCCGAAGACGACGGAATGACCTGGCAAGAGCAAGAAGAGAGTCACTGGCCGGTGTTCTCAACCGAGAAGATGACTCTATTTCGAGAATCTCATGGATTGGTCCGAGAAACCGAAGAGAACGTGCGGGAAAAGGTAGGTTGGCGCGACGTTCGGATCTCGTGCGCGGGCGGACCCGTGGCGCCAACGGGCTTCGTTTTCTCCACCCACAACGATTTCTGTGTTCGGGCGGGCGCCGAGACCGTCGTGGTCCCCAGCAACCTGGATCCGACACAGATCGACGAGCTCTTGATGGGGCCGCACGGAATCGTCTGGGCGGCGACCTACCAGGGACTCTATGCTGCTCGGCCGGGCGAGCTCTGGGCGCGGCACGAGCTCTTCGGCGAGGAGCCCGTCGCAGCCATCGCGATCTCGGATGACGCCGTGCTCGTCGGCAATCGCAAGGGGCAGGTCTTTCGATCCGAGCGTGGCGATGAGTGGCACGAGGTGCGCGAGGTGCCGGGCTCAGGGCCCGTCCGATTCCTCGTCGCCTTGGATGCCACCTTTGCCGTCGTCAAGGGCGACGCGATTTCGCGCTCCGTCGATCTCGAGACATGGAGCCCGCTTGAGCCGCCTCCAGGCGAGCTCCGCGACCTGCGGGCGGATCGCGGGGAGTTGCATGCCAAGACAGGGGACCGGGCGTTGCGCTTCGACGAGGCGACCTCGACCTGGGTGGACACGGACGGCTCAGCATTCGAAGCCTGGGTGACGGTCGAATTCGAGAACGTCGCTTTGAATATCCCCAGCTATGGTCGACCGACCAAGATCGATGAGAGCGGCATCGCGAATTATCAGTTCGCCATCTTGGAGCCAGCCGGAGACGGCTTCTATCATGGAATTCCAGATCAGGTGACGATGGGGGTCCATTTCTGGCCCCCCGAGGCGGTCACCTCCGAACAACTCGAAGGGGTTTGCGAAGGGCCGGCGTCTCCCATTCCTGGAAGAGCAAGCGCCTTCGAATGCACCCCGACGCTGGACGGCGACAGTACGGCCAACGTGTTGTGGATCTTCAGCGAGGGTGACAAGCCCGTGAGCATCTATCTCGACAGCCGTCTCGATGCGGAGGTGCTCTTGCGAATACGGGATTCGATCCGGTTCCACCCATAGCAGCGGCACCACAGCTTCGGGCTCGCAAAGCCATTCACCGTCGTCCTGAACGCTGGGAGCGCAGGCATCTTGCCTGCACCAGGCGTTTAAGTCCTCATAGGACCGGCTGAACCCTTGACGAGGCAGCGGCACCACAGCTTCGGGCTCGCGAAGCTATTCGCCGTCGTCCTGGGCGCTGGGAGCGCAGGCATCTTGCCTGCACCAGGCGCAGTCCGCAGGACTGCGCCTCAGGCAGGCGAGACCCAACGGAAAAGACGGAGCTTGCCATCAGAAAGGCTTGCCGTTCGTTATCTCCATAGGGGCCACCGTCACGGCCCTCAATGTCGGCCACGACCGGCCAAATCCAACGCTACCGGCCGATCGGCCGAACCTCGAGGAGATCCAATCATGAAGAAGCTACCCCTGTTGACCACCACCCTGCTGCTGCTCGCTGCCCTCGCCCTGCCCGCGTGGGCGGAGGCACCGGCCAAGCCCGACCTGCTCGCGGTGAAATTCCACGCCGACTGGTGCGGCAGCTGCAAGAAGATGGGTACCGTGTTCGAGGACCTGCGCAACAAATACGATGGCAAGTCCGTGCTCTTCGTGACCCTCGATCTGACCAATGGCACCACCCGCTCCCAGGCCGAATTCATGGCGTCGGCCCTCGGTTTCGGCGACGTCTATGCCCAGAACCAAGGCACCGGTTTCATCCTTCTGCTCGACGGCAAAAGCCGTCAACAGGTGGCCAAGCTGACCGCTGACCAGAACATCAAGGTGATGGGGGCGGAGCTGGTAAAGCAGCTGGAGAGCCGCTGAGCTCGCTGAGCCGTAAATAAGGGCATGGACGAACGCGAGCTGCTGCAGTCGGCCTACCGCTACGCCCTCTCCTTGACCGGCGAGGCGGGGGCGGCCGAGGACCTTGCCCAGCAAGGCTGGCTACGCCTGCTGAGACGTCACGGTCGGGTTCCCCAGCAGGGGAGCCTCTTCCTCACCGTGCGGCGGCTGTTTATCGATCGCTATCGTCGCGATCGACGCGTGGAGTTCGTGCCCCTCGAAGATCTCGATCGCGAGCCGCCGGTGCAACCCGTGCCGGTGGTCGAGCGCCTCACTTTCGAGCGCCTGCTCTCCGAGCTGCGCTTGAAGGAGCGAGAGGCTCTCTACCTGCATGCGGTGGAGGGTTATTCGGCGACTGAGATCGGTCGCCTCACCCAGCAGGGGCGCGGTACCGTGCTGAGCCTCATCCACCGGGCACGCAAGAAATTGGCGGCGGGTGCCGAGCGTGCGGCATCCCGTAGTGAAGTCGGAGGAAGCGCCTGATGCGACAGGCGATCGACGAACAGGTCCGCGCCTTCTACCTTGACCAGGAGTTGCCCGAGGAGCGCTTAACACAGCTCCTCGAGCGCACCGGCGAGCTGCGTCGGGTACGCCGTCGCCGGTGGCTGTCGCTGGCCGCGGCCGCTGCCTTGGCGGTGGCCTGCGGCCTTTGGTTGTTCCACTGGACGGCGGCCGAAGGGCTTGCCGATCGGGTAGTCGCCGAGGTGGCGATGAACCACCGTAAAGACCTTGCGGTGGAGGTGCCCGTGGCCGACTACAAGCAGTTGCGGCCAGCCCTCGACAAGCTACCCTTCGACGTCGCGCCTCCGGCGTCGGAGCGGGCGTCGGGTTACCAGCTGGTGGGCGGGCGCTACTGCTCAATCCAGGCTCAACTCGCCGCCCAGCTGAGGATCCGCCATTCCCAGACGGGCCGGGTGGCGACCCTCTACGTCACCGAGCTGAGTCCACAGCTCGCCTCGCTACCGGGTCAGCGGCTAACCGACGACGAGGTCACGGTCGAGCTGTGGACCCAAGATGGGTTGCTCTACGCCATGGCCCACGCCGAGTCCTCCTAGGATCCATTCCAGATACCGACGCGGCCACCGCGCCCCGGGGAGCCGGGACGCGGCCCTGGTCGATTCGAGATCCGCTATCGGGCGAAGCGGAAGACGAGGTTGAGCGGGTGCTGCTCCGGCTCGACAATACCCAGGCTGTAGCCGGTGACCTTCTCCGGATCACCAAACGGCCCCGACGCCCACACGCTCAGCCGAGCTCCACTGCGGGTCGTGATCAGGATTTGCGGCCGAGCTCCGGAAAGCAGAGTGGTGTAACGCGCCTCGTTATCTTCGATCGGCTCGCGCAGGAGCCCCGGATAGCTCGCCCTGACGTTGCAGGTTTCTTGATTGTGGAACCCCACAAAGAACAGACCATCGATCTCGGCGGGGGCGTCCGGGGGCCACTCGTACGTCGTTTCGATCGTGACCTGGCGTCCGCCGGAATTGATGATGCCGCCACCGATGGTTTGGTCCAGGTAGACCATCCTGACCTCTTGGCCGGAGATGGGGGGTGGCGGTAGTAATTCGACTTCGTTGTTCATTTTGTTCTCCTCATACACTGTCTAGCGGTGGATATCTCACGGCGATGCGTCGTTCCCGCCGTGTTCTAATCCGTTACTGCCGCCACCCGCGGAGCTATCTCACTTTTCGTTCCACACCCCCAGAATGTAGGTAGAGTCAACGGCAACACCATGAAAGCGATTGTCCTGACACGCTACGGATCGCCGGACGTGCTTCGGCTCCAGGAGGTGGCAAAGCCCGAACCCGCGGCCGACGAGGTGCTGGTCAAGATCCGCGCGACGGCGGTGAATGACTGGGATTGGTGTTTTGTTCGCGGCAAACCGTACGCCTATCGGGTGATGTTCGGTCTGCTCCGGCCCAAGGTAGCCGTGCTTGGAGCGGAGGTCGCCGGAACCGTTGAGGCTGTCGGTCACGGCGTGACGAAGTTACAGCCGGGGGATCCTGTGTATTTCAAGAATCAGCGGCAAATACGTCCAGATCGTTGCTCTGAAGCCGAACAAGAATCTCGACTACGTGAACGACCTATTCGAGAAGAACGAGCTCAGGTGTGTCATCGATGGGCCCTATAGTTTGAGAGACGTACCGGAGGCACTTCGGCGCTTCGGAGAGGCGAAGCACGTCGGCAAGATCGTGGTCACCGTCGAGGCGTAGGGAGAGCGGGCGTTGACGCCAGGGCTAGAGCGCTGGCGTCAACGCCGCCCACCCGGGCGGGTGGTGCACCACGGATGCGATCGACGATAGCGTTTTCGAAGCGGTGGCGACGACGTCGTGGAGTGAGCTCGATGCGCGGACTCTCCGTGCTCTTCCTGTCAGTCTTGGTGATGGTTGCGTGCTCTGACGGCTCACGGCCGAAGGAGTTGGCGGCAGATGAGCCGCCGGACGCGGCGAGCCCCGAGGTGCGCCGTCCTGAGCGTCTACCCGTCCCCGCTGCCACCCGCGTGCGCGAGTCGGACGGCATGGAGATGGTCTGGGTCAGCCCTGGGCGCTTTCTCATGGGCTCGGACGAGTCGCCTTATCCATCGGAGAGGCCCGCGCACCGGGTCAAGCTCGACGGTTACTGGATCGACCGGCTGGAGGTCAGCAATGCTCAATACTGGGGCTGTATTGCGGCCGGACCTTGCTCCGAGTCGGCGTCTCTGTCTGATCGCTTCCGCAACGGCGACACCCAACCGGCCCTGGTGAGCTGGCAAGATGCAGCGGCCTACTGCGAGTGGGTGGGGGCGCGGCTGCCGACCGAAGCCGAATGGGAGAAGGCGGCGCGCGGGCGGGACGGGCGCCTGTGGCCGTGGGGTCACGAATTCGACAAGACCCGCGCCAACTTGCTCGGCGACAGTGATGGCTTCCAGCATACGGTGCCGGTGGGAACCTTCCCGCGTGGCGCCAGCCCGTATGGAGTGCACGATATGGCCGGCAATGCCGCGGAATGGGTCGCCGACTTCTGGGGCCTCGACTACTATCGGAGGTCGCCGACCGAGAATCCAACCGGTCCAGCCACCGGCACCCTGCGCTCCTACCGCAGCACGATCGCCAGCGGCGGGGGCGGGCCGGAGAAGAGCCGCACAGTGGCGCGGTACGGTGGCAGGCCCCAATGGGAGTACGGGTTTCGCTGCGCCTTCTCCGGGCAACCGCCGGCCAGCCTGCGGCAGACAGCGGCTGAGCGGTCACCGTTAGCGGACTACATACCGCCGGCTGCCGTGCCTGTAGCGGCAACGGCCGCCGCCCTCTCCTTGATGGCGCTGTGGAATCTGCTCTCCGGACTGGTGCTGAAGATCCTGCGGATGACCATCTCCGACAAGCTGGTCGCGCGAATTCAGAACAAGAAGATCAGCCCCGAGTTCCGGGGTTTCGAGCTGTTCGGGGTGAAGTTGAAGCTGCGGGAGTGGCTGGCGGTGCTGACCGCCGCGACGGTTTTCGCCGCCTCGCTGTCCTATCTTTATCTTCAGCCCCACTCGCCGATCATCTGGGCCCTTCTGCTGACGATCGGCGTCAACATGACCGTCTACAGCGTGCGGCATCTGACCCGCATCTTGCTCAACCGGCGGTACGGTTTCGACTCCGAGTACAAGGTGTGGCCCTGGGGCGCCTTCCTCACTGCCTTGAGCGCCTACCTGGGCAACACCTTTTGCCTCGCCGGCTACGTCGTGGGCATCGGGCGGGAGCACCAGGGCCGGGTGAACTACTCCTGCAACGTCGTCAGCTTCGGGGCTTTCTCCATGGCGTGGCTGCTGAACCGGCTCCAGCCCTCGGTGCTACTGCAAATGGTCATGCTGCTCGCGATCTCCATCACCTTCATGCAGATGCTGCCGTTCAGTCCGTTCGACGGCAAGTCGATCCACCGTTGGAACAAGCGCGTCTGGTGGCTGAGCTTCGTGCCGGTCGCGATCCTCTACGTCCTTTCGATGCTGACGTTGAAATAGGGCGCTCGCTTCGAGCACGTCAACGTCGGCTTCCGCGACAAATCCAGCACCCAGGCTGCCGTGGAGACCTCCTCCCTGGCTTCACTTCGACCTCTGCTGCTACAGTATCGCCGTGGCTGCTCGGCGATTTCGAGACCTCCGTGCCAGGCCTCGCACCGTTCGAAGACTTCGACCGCACGACTCGAGCTCGGTTGGCGACGGCAAGGGCTTCGAGGCGTTCGAGCAAGACCCTTGAAGACACGAGAAGGGTAGTCGGCAACGGAACGGGAGAGTATGCGCCTCAGAGTTGTTACTTCCGTATTGCTTGTATGCTCCTGCGCGATGGTTGAGTCTTCGCTCTCTGCACAGGGCACGGCTTACGCCGGCGGTCACCGGCGGTCGGTGGTCCACGCCAGACACGGGATGGTCGCTGCATCCCACCCTCTGGCGGTCGAGATCGGGCTGCAGGTCCTGCGGGATGGCGGTACGGCCGTCGACGCGGCCATCGCAACCAATGTTGCCCTCGGTTTGTTGGAACCTCACGCATGTGGGATCGGTGGCGATCTGTTTGCGCTCGTCTGGGACGCGAAGGAAGGGCGTCTGCACGGCTTGAACGCCTCGGGACCGGCACCTGCTCGTGCTACGCTCGATGCGATCGACCGTGAAGACGAGCGGATTCCTCTGCACGGGGCGCACTCTTGGACCGTGCCGGGTACCGTCGACGGTTGGGCTACTCTGCACGCGCGCTTCGGTAGGCTTCCCTGGAAGCGCCTGTTCGAGCCGTCCATCCGCTCGGCACGAGAGGGCGAGCCGGTCCCGCGGGTGATCGCCCAATACTGGAAGGACGAATCGCCGCGCCACGAGAATACCCCGGGCTTCAAAGAAGTATTCTGGCCCGAGGGTCGGCCCGTGCGCGAGGGGGAGATCTTCCGCAACGAAAGGCTAGCCGAGACCTACCAGCAGATCGCCGCCGGTGGTCGAAGCGTGTTCTACGATGGCCCGATTGCCGAGGCCATAGTGGCTTTTTCCGACGCGAACGGTGGACTGCTCGGTCGCGAAGACCTGCGCTCGTTCCGCTCGGAGTGGGTTGAGCCGATCACAACCTCTTATCGCGGTGTGGATGTGTATCAGCTGCCGCCCAACGGGCAAGGCCTCGCTGCCCTTCAGATGCTCAACATCCTCGAGACGTTCGACATCGCCGGGATGGAGCGCGATTCGGTCGAGCTGTGGCACCTGATGATCGAGGCCAAGAAACTCGCCTTCGAGGATCGGGCGCGGTACTACGCCGACCCGGCCTTTGCAGACGTTCCGGTCGAAGCGCTCCTGGACAAGAAGTACGCTCGCTCACGCGCCGCCCTGATCGATCCCAAGCGCGCGTCGGCGACCTTCGACGCTGGCGACGTGAGGCTGGATCACGGCGACACGACCTATCTGAGCGTCGTCGATCAAGAAGGCAACATGGTGTCTCTGATTCAGAGCGTCTTCTGGGAGTTCGGGTCGGGATTCACCGTCGCCGGTTTCAACCTCCAGAACCGAGGCTCGCAATTCAGCCTTGACCCCGATTCGCCCAACGTGCTCGCCCCCGGCAAGCGGCCGTTTCACACCATCATCCCGGCCTTCGCGATGAAAGACGGCAAGCCGTGGCTCTCGTTCGGACTGATGGGCGGCAGCATGCAGCCACAGGGTCACGCGCAGGTGCTGATCAACCTGATCGATTTCGGCATGGACCTTCAGCAGGCCGGTGACGCTCCTCGCTTCCGCCACTCCGGCTCATCGCAACCCACAGGCAGCCGGATGACCGACGGCGGTCTGGTACGACTCGAGGCGATCGTGCCGGAGTCCGTTCGTCGAGGGCTGGAAGCTCTGGGGCACCGTACCCAGATCTACGGCAGCGCAAGCTTCGGTGGTTACCAAGCGATTGCCCGCGATCCCAACACCGGCGTCTTGTCCGGAGCAACTGAATCGCGCAAAGACGGGCTAGCGCTCGGCTACTGAACCTGACGAGCGCCTGATATCATGAAAGCGCTCAACGATCGGCAGTAGACGGCGCAACTGGGTTTTGATCATGGATTCAGGTTTCTGCTCAAGGAGTCGGCTACTTTTTGCGTCACTTGTCGTGTTTTCTTGTTTCGCGTTTCTGGTGGCCGCGTCGAGTGCACAGGTTCCGTCCCTGGGCAACCGCCAGGTTCCACCTCAGGGTACGACGCCTGGTGAGCTGATCTCGGATCTCCTGGACGAGACGCGAGAGCCTCCGCTCGCAGAGGTTGTCATCACCGGTCCCGATTTTGTGGTCGAAATCCACTCCGGATCCATCGTCGGTGCTCTGAGCATCCTGGTGCCGGCTAGCCACAAAGAATCGGTGGCAAGAAAACGCGACGTACTCGAGGCGGTACTGCGCAAGGAGATTGCGACTTCGGCTTTGTGGTTCGGGGGCTCTTGTTCCGAGACCCCTTGGCACTTGCAGGGCGACCATTCCCGGCTGAGCACAGGCGTCGGTTTGATCGCTGCCAGAGTCGTTACACGGTTCAATGAAGCGCTCGGAGAAGAGCTTGTTTGGGGCTTCAAGTGCGATGTATGGAGAGCAGAGGTACGACCAGTTGACGGATGGCGCCGTTCACCGTTTGAGCCAGCAACCCAGGATCAAGATCAGGATGAACGTTAGGGTTCATCGCATCGTCGTCGCGGTAACTTTGAGTCTCGCTGTAGCCTCTGTGGCAGCGTTCGTCCTTTCCCTGCAATCAGGGTATTGGGAACCAGAACCCGAGCCGATCTCGCCCGTGAGGAAAGATAGTTTCCCTAGCACCGTAATAGATGGGGTCACGTGGCCGACGGCGGAGTTGGTCAAGGTCGTCATTGTAGCCGATGACTTCTCCGTCGAATTGGCAACGGGCGTGAGCCTGAGAGGCTCGTTTAGCGTCTTCTCGCCAGTGGAACGGCACGAAGACGTTGTCGCAAAACGATCTGACCTCGAAGGCGTCCTTAGAGCTGAAATTGCCGCTTCTGTGGTCGATCGACAGCTATGTGTGGAAAGTCCATGGTTGATCAAAGCTGATCATTCCGGTGTCAGCGCCCGGACCAATTTCTCGGCTGCCAGGCTTATCACCGTATTCAATGATGCCATTGGCGCGAGCGTGGTCCTGGGATTCGAGTGTGACCTGGAATGAAAGTCCCGCGGCCGATGCGCCCCGGGAAGTAGCACCGGAACCACGCGCATGCCGCCGCCCGCGACCCGATCGGCTAGCGCCCGGCCGGCCGAAGTGCCTGGCACCTCCCCGGCAGCGGACCTCCACGGCCCGCTTTGAGCGAAGCACACCCGAGAGCATGGCCACGCCTTCTTGGGTGAAGGCGCGCGGGGTGTATTTCCTGTGCCGGCCCCGCCCGCTACTCTCTAAGATCACATTCTGTGACCTTAGAGCCCTGTACTCTTCCCAAGACAGCCGGAACATGAAGTCCTCCGGGAACCGCGAGCGGTTTCTGGTCACGGCCTGATTCAACGCGCGCGTCTCTACGCCGTAGAGTGCCGCCAGATCCCGATCCAGCATCACCTTCTGGCTGCGGACCAGGTAGATCTGGCTGGCGATGCGCTCGATAGGGATCAGGGAGTCGGTCTTGGTCATGCGCGCCACGGTGTACCAGGATCGGCTGCGCTGTCAAGGGGGCACCGGAGGTCGCGTCACACCGGAACATCGCAGCCCCGTGCCGAGTCGGCTGGCGCCCCTATGGCCGCGCCGCGAGTACGTCACGGTGCCAGCCACCTCGGTCGTTCGTTCCCTCAGCTTCCGTTTCCCGAACAGCTCTGGAGAGGTCATCTGCCGTGATGAGTCCCTTGGCGACCAGAGTTTTGGTGAGTCCTCTGAGTAGCGGCGTCAGCTTCTCGAGCCGCTGCTCGATGCTGGATGCTCCGGCAAGCTGCTGGTCGCCGTGCGGTCGACGCCGAGGAGCAGCGAACCGCGGTACTCCGACGTAGAGCTCTGCGAAGAACTCCTTCGGCTCGACGCTGATGACGGACAGAATGGCGAGAACTTGCTCCACCCGCAGACTTTTCTGCTTGGTAAGCAGCTGGCTGATGTAGCTGCGGCCCCAGCCGAGGGACTCTTGTACTTCGAGCTGAGTGTAGCCGGCTTCGCGAATCTTGTTGCGCAACAGGGTGATATAGCGGTCGAGTTCTCGGTCGATCTTGATCATGGGAGTGATTGTCTCGACCCTGAGTGGAGAACGCAAGCATTTCAGAGATTAGACTTTGCTTTCCTGAATCTGGCTCATGGCGTCGGTTTCCGATTTGCTAGGTTATTCAGCTCCCTGTTTGCATTTCATTGGCACTCGGCGTCGATTTTCGACCTGAATGGCGTATCTGGGCGAATTCCGACGCTCGCCTCCTAAAATGCCTCCCTGAAGCCACCTCAGCGTTGCACTGGAGCAACTCAGGAGTGTCTTCAAAGGGAGTCAAGGGTATGCACGTCGCCACTTCCGTCTCAGCCGGCCTGGGGCCAGTCATTGCTCCGGGGGGCTAGCCTGCACTCGTGGAGCGGGGCTTGACCCGGCTCCACGATTCTTCTAGTCTCTCGCTCTCGACAAGATCAATCGGGGGGAGGCTCAAATTGGATACCCGACAGCTCCTCAAGAAGGCGGAGCGGAATCTCCATCGAATCCTCGAAGACCGCGAATTCTGGACACCGGAGTTCTGCCGCGCCTTCTTCGACTGGTGCGACCAGCAAGCATACGACTATCCTGATGCCGTCATACGACGGGGAGATCTGGCGCTTGAGTTGGCGGAGAAGACAGGTGACGTGCACTCACAGTCACGGGCACATGGTGTCATGGCGTCAGCGTATCGTATGAAATCGCTCTATGACCTGGGTGAAGAGGAGATCGCTCATGCATTTTCAGCGGCGGGATCATGTTCCTGCTGTCTTGCTGATGCCTATCGACGGCAGGGTATTCTGCGAATGTATCAGCATGAGTTTGAAGTATCGCTCACTCTTTATGACAAAGCTATTTCGCACTACAACGCCATTGATGATAATGACGGCGTCGGCCGCACCTTAGTCTCGAGAGGTATCTCTCTCTGGAAACTTGACCGGGCCGAGGAGGCAACTGAACAGCAGCGGGTTGCTCTCTGCCTACTCGCACCGGATACGCCAGAGGTATATCATCTAGCAGCTCTCACCAATATCGGTATTTTTCTTGCGCGGGAAGGGAAAGAGCACCTTGTCGCCGCAGAGAAGTACTGCGCCGAGTTTCGGCAGTATATGGCTGGCCGCGAAGGTTTTAGTTCCGTTGTGGTTCGACTGCGCTGGACACACGGCCTGATCTTGACGCGACTTGGTGAGCGGAAGCGTGGTCTTCAGATGCTTCGGAAAGCACGCAAGGCACTCATGCGCGCCCGTCAGGATGAAGAGGTCATTGCTATTACGGCTGACATCACACGCCTGTATTGCGATACGAATAAATACCACCTCATCGTCGATTTGATGAGCGATACGCTCGCCAAGCTCGGTGATGCCTTAGGCACCCGCCCGTTGCTGGAGACGATTCGGGCCAAAGCAGGTCGAGAGCTCGCGGAGACTCGTCTGTACATCGCTAAGCTCCGGGAATCGGTCACAGTTGCCGTCCCCTCTCTGCTAGGCGTCGACACCGCCGGTGACGCCGTCTGCGCCCCGTAGCGACCCCGCGCACACGGAAGCGATCAGCAGCAGGTAGGCGTCGAAAATCGATGCGATCAGTACCTGTGCGGAAAACTGACGCCTAGGCTAACCGTGGCCTGTAGTCGGCGAGGGCAAAAAATGCGCAGATAACAGGTCTCCATTTCTTTACAGCTTTCCTGCTACAGCTCTACATTCCTGTCTCCCGGAAGAAATTGTGGACTGATATTGCGGAGTGCCGATGAAGACCGAACTCACACTCAAAGACATCGCCATCCTGCTTGATGGCGTTGAAGTGCCCGACGCCACGGCAAAGCGACTTGCGCCGTTCCTGCGCCAGGATCTTCGGCTAGAGGAAGAGGTCGCCGAGCTTGAGCAGATGGTTCTGGATGCCGGCATCAGTGCCGAACAGCCCGAACGGTTCACGACGGCCTTGACCAATGACCGCGACTTCCGGCGTCTCCTGACGGCACCGGAGTGGGAGCGGCCGGATGAGGTGCTGGATCCTGAAGCCGGCTTCAGTGTTGACGAGTTGCTCTCCATCGCCCAAGCGCGGCTTGGGCGATCCCCCAATCCAATCTTGAGAGAAGTGAAGCAGAGACTCGAGCGTGCGGTCGTTGCGAGGCGAGCGGTCGAGAAGCTGATGGAAGTCTTCGTCCAGGAGCTGTTGCGCCTGCCTGGCGCTCAGGCGAAAGCCTCCATGGCCGAGATGGAGCGCCGCTATCGTGACCGCGTCGAAGCTCTTCAGGAAGAAGGGTCAGCCGACAAATCATGACGCCGACTCCCGAAGATCTGGCCGTGTTCGTCGGGGATCTCGAGG
>JAAUXY010031917.1_pt1 | contig 15655 bp, 13 predicted proteins | sample 7278121 | NCBI WGS metagenome assembly JAAUXY01 (sample SAMN14350117, study PRJNA611818) | marine sediment metagenome | isolation source: surface marine sediment (1.8m) | place: French Polynesia: Moorea | collected 2018-08 | reverse complement strand
TGGCCGCATCGCAAGCTGCGGCCGACGCCGTCCCAAGGCCTGGATAACCGGGCCCTGCGGGTCGTCCAGGCAAGGGCGATGACAGCGTCGCGGGGGCTTGACGATGCGTCCAGCATCGCCGGCACCCCCGCTCCTGACCCTCCCCCTTGCCTGAACGATGCAGGCCATGACTATTTCTCGGACAGGCTCCTGGCTCAGCCCGCCTTCTTGCTCGTGCGGTAGGTCTCGTCCAGCTGATCGATCTTGGCGACCTTGGGCGCCGATCGGCCGCCCTGGAACTCATTCTCCATCCAGATGTCGACCAGCATCTTGGCCACCGAAGGCCCGGTGATCTGGCTGCCAAAGGTGATGACCTGTGCGTTGTTGCTGGCGATCGCGCGCTCGGCCGAATACGGGTCGGCGACGCAGACCGCCCGCACGCCCGGCACCTTGTTGGCGACGATCGCCATCCCGGCCCCAGTGCCGCAGACCAGGATGCCGCGGTCGAACTCGCCGGCCGCGACCCGCTCGGCCAACCGTGCGCCAACGTCGGGATAGTCGACCGGGGCGGGGTCGTTCACACCCAGATCCACCACGTCGTAGCCCTGGCCGGCCAAATGATCGCGAATCGTGTCCTTGAGCGGCAGGCCAAAATGATCGGCGCCGATCACGACAGCCGGTTTGTCCTCACGTGCCACAGCATCCTCCCGTCGCATGATGTGCGCCCGTCCGAACCTGACAGGCAGGCCAGAGGCCCGGCGAAGATCCGGCAGTGGCGATCGGCGTCGCCCTTGGCCGAACCGCTCAAGGGGCGTCTCCTTGTTTGTCGTTCGGCATGCCGCAAGAGTTACATATGTAGGGCAGATCGAACTTTTGTATCCGCTCAGGGTAGAGTGACGGCTGTGGAAGTCAATGGCCGGGCGGTTTTAGGGGCCACCGCATCATGTCCGGCAAGCTTGCCCTCACATCGATCGGCATCGCTTTCTAACACTCAAGTATTGTTATGAATTCATGCCAGGAAAAGCTGTGCAGCTTTTCTTTGATTCTACTCTTCCGGTCTGCGCGATAAATGCGAGAGGCCCGGCACGCCTCGTTTCTTAGCGGGAAATTAATCTTCTCTTCTTATGGGCTTAGGGGCACGAACGAACAATGCCGCTGGGCTGATGCAAAACCAGGATACTGCAGGCGCGCCTGACTCCGCACTCCTCCGCGAGCTGGAGGAGCTGCGGCTGCGCGTTCGAGACCTGGACTTGCCGGCGGCCGACCGCGAACCCAGAGGTAGGTCGTCGCGCAGCAGCGAACATCAGCTGAGAGCCCTGGCCCAAGCCATCCCGGAGAAGATCGCACTCAAGGACGCGGACGGGAGGTTCGTGTTCGTCAACCGCCGCTTTGCGCAGCTTTGCGGCCTGGACGAGCAGGCCATCATCGGCAAGACCGCATCCCAGGTGTTCCCGCCGGAGCTGCAGGCATTCACGGAATCCCGCGCCGACGAGGTGATCGAAACCGGACAGCGCGTCGAGCACGAGATCGAAGCGGCGAGCGATGGGAACCAGCGGCGCTTCGTGGCGATCGAGTTTCCGATCCCGGACGACACCGGCAAGACGGTGGGCGTGGGCCAGATCATCACGGAGACGTCCGGCCCAGAACATGAGGACGTCGATCAGAGCGACCGGGCCGGTCTGTATGACCCACTCACCTCGCTTGCCAATCGCGTCCTTTTCGCGGACCGCTTGGGCCGCGCCCTGCGCAACGCAAAGCATGGCGCGAGACCATTCGCGCTGCTGCTCCTCGATCTCAACCGGTTCACCTCGGTCAACGAGGCACTCGGGCATGAAGTCGGTGATGCCATCCTGAGGGAAACCGGCGAGCGCCTACTCGGCACGGTCCGGGATTCCGACCTGGTGGCGCGTCTCGGCAGTGACGAGTTCGGCGTGATCGTGACGGAGGTGACCGACCTGGAAGGGGCCGAGCGGATCGCCAAGCGGGTGATGAAAGCGCTGCGCGCGCCGTACCCGGTCGACGACATGGCGGTGGAGGTGGGCGCCAGCGTGGGCGTCGCGCTCTATCCCGACCATGGCGAGGAGACGGGCGATTTGATGCAACGGGCCGAGATCGCCATGCGGCAGGCGCAGCAAGAGCGGTCCGGCTTCGCCCTCTACAACCCGGTCACGGATCAGAAGAGCCTGCGCTATCTGACCCTGACCAGGGAGTTGCGTGAGGCGATCGAGCAGAACCAGCTGTCTGTGCACTTCCAGCCGAAGATCGATCTGATGACGTCCACGGTCCGTGGCCTGGAGTGCCTGTCCCGCTGGCAACATCCCTCCCTGGGTTTCATCCCGCCGGACGAGTTCATCGCTCTGGCCGAACAGACCGGCCTGATCAACAAGCTGACCCCCTGGGTGTTCAACGCGGCGATGGCCAAGCTCGCCGAATGGCAAGGCGCCGGCTTGGAATTGCAGCTCTCGGTCAACCTGTCGGCGCGGACCCTGCATGACGAACGTCTGCCGGAACTGGTGGCGGACAGCCTGAAGACCTGGTCCATCGAACCGCACAACCTGATCCTCGAGATCACCGAAAGCGCCATCATGATCGATCCGGAGAGCGCTTTCGAAACGGCCGAGCAGCTTCGCCAGTTGGGCGTTTACCTGTCGGTCGACGACTTCGGCACCGGCCAATCCTCGCTGGCCTATCTCAAGCGCTTCCCGCTCTATGAGCTCAAGATCGACAAGTCGTTCGTGATGCAAATGACGCAAGACGAGAACGACGCCGTGATCGTGAGCGCGACGATTGATCTGGCGCACAATCTTGGTCTTCAGGTCACCGCCGAGGGGGTCGAAACCGAAGAGCATGCCTCGCTGCTCAAGGAACTCGGGTGCGACGTGGCGCAAGGCTATTTCTTCAGCCGCCCCCTGCCGGCCGACCAGATGACGGAGTGGCTGGGCGATCGCGGCGTCAGTCAGCGGCCACGGCTGTTCGGCGCCGGGCGAATGAACGGGGTACTGACCGATCTGCCGCTGTAGATCCGGTCGGAGCAACGCGGGCGTCTTCCGGGCCCTCGATTCAGCCGACAATCCTTACGCGAGCCGCCCCAGTAAAAATTTATCATTTCTTAACAACCTATTTACTTTTACTTTTTGCTCAACTTCACATAACGCTCTCCAAAAAGCATTGTTCCACGCCGATCTGGAATAGCTGTATAAATTTGCGCTTTTATTCTGCTTAATACTAAATTAGCTACTTCGTATACATATTTAGAGTCGAATTACTCCTTTGGGTTCAGGGGAAGACAGGGGCTTACATGTCCACTGCACAGTCTGCAGGGCTTTCACGTGCAGATCGCCAGCCGCGCGTGCAGCTGGCCGATGTCCAGGGGCAGGCGCTGAGCGACCTGACCAGGCATCTTGAGCGCCTGCGCACACACATGAACATGGCGATCGTGTTTGGCGGCGATAAGACCGTCGAGGGCGCGGTCATCAACCCGACCATCAACCCGCGCAGCTGGAAGAGCTATGAGTCGGTGGCCGAAGACATCGCGGCCGCCCTGCGACGGATCGGCTTTCGCAACGTCGTGACGATCCCCGAAGACATGCGGCTTGGCGATCGGTTGCAGCGAGAGAACATCCATCTGGCCTGGCTCAACACCGGAGGCGTGCAGGGTTTCAATCCGGTCTCTCACGCCGCAGCCATGCTGGAAATGCTGGGCGTGCCCTATATCGGCCACGATCCGTTGACGGCCGGTACCCTGGACAACAAGCACATGTTCAAGCGGGATCTGATGTGCCTCGGCATTCCGACCGCGCCCAGCATCACCTGGCATATGGCGCGCGGCCCGTTCCGTCCGCGGATCAACAGCCGTTTTATCCGCGCGTTCAAGAACCATCGCGGCGCATTCGTGGTGAAGCCCGTCTCAGGACGCGCATCGCTGCATGTGCATGTGGTCGACGATGTGCGGGACCTTCCGGACGCAGTTGCCGAAGTGTTCGAGGTGACCGCCAACCATGTACTGATCGAAGCCTATCTGCCGGGTCGCGAATACTGTGTCGCCGTGAGCGGCCCGGTGGTCGCTGGTCCCGGCCAGATCGTGCGCAAGCGCGACCCGTTCATTTTCTCCTGCGTCGAACGGGTTCTGGGGGCCGATGAGCGCATCGTCACCTCCATGGACGTCAAGCCGATCACCACGGATCGCATTCGGTGCCTGGATCCGATCGCGGACGCGGATGAGCTGATGACGCTGCGCCAGCTGGCCCGCGAGGTCTATTTGGACTTCAGCCTGGAGGCAATGGTTCGCCTTGATGTGCGCGCTGATCAGTCCGGCAAGATGTTCGTTTTGGAAGCCAACCCGAAGCCGGACCTGAAACAGCCGAGCGGAGACAAGCTGAGCATCGTGTGTGCCGGCCTCGCGGCCGAAGGCATGGACTACGACGACCTGATCTTCACCATCCTGGCAAACCGTCTCGACTACCTTCTCAACCACCGCAAGACCGCCGTGCCGGAGCTGTTCGCGCTGCTCAAGCAGGACGGGCTCTGAAGACCTAGAGGATCGACGATGAAGACCCGAAATCCACCTTGGCGGGGGCGCCTGAACCAGGCAGCGATCATGCTGCTGGTCTCCTGCCTGTCCATGATCCTGCTGGTCTACGTCGGCTACGGAGAGGCGCAACGCAACTATCAGCAGTTCATCGTCGAGAAGATCGAGGCCCAGGGCAAGATCGTTCAGAACGCGATGGAGCAGTTCCTGCGGGCGGGTCTGCCGATGAAGCAGTTCGTCGGATTCTCGACCGTGGTCGAACCAATTCTGTCGTCGGATCCTACGATTGCTTCGTTCGTCGTGGTCGACGAGGCGGGCAAACGTGTCTTCGCGGCCGGACCGGACGTCGATCTGAAGGCAGCTGGCGGCGAAATGGCCCAACCGTCCGGGCTCTTCAACATGGCGGAGGCAAACGGGTACATCGAGGTCGTCCTGCCGCTGCGCAACAAGTTCGAGCAGGTGGGCCGGCTTTGCGTTTCGGTGCCACGCGCCGTGGTGACCGACCGCCTGGCGGAAAGCTTCGAATGGCTGGTGATCAGCGCGGTCGTCCTATCCGTGCTTTTTGCCATATTCACTGCCCTGTCGAGCCCGACTCTGGCCCGGTTCCGGCTGCCATGGCTGCAGATCAGCTACGCGATGGTATTCCTGGCCCTTGCGGCTGCCGTGATCACCACGCTGATCGCGCTCTACTCCGAAGGCGCGCAGACCAAGACGCGTGCGTTGGCCGCCTCGTTGGGGCACCGGCTAAGCGAAATCGTCGAGTTCAACCTCAACTTCAACGAGTTCGAAGGACTCGACCAGACGCTCGGCGACTACCAACGGCTCAACCCGGACATCAGCGCGGCCGCGTTGATCATCAACGGGGAGGCGTTGATTCACTCAGAACAGGAGCTGGTCGGCAAGGCGTGGACCCAGCCGCCGCACACCTACGAATTCGTGCTGGACCTGACGCGCCCGGAGAAGAGTGCCAATTCGGTCCATGTCGCGGTCGCGATGCCGATCGGCATCGTCTACGAACGGGTTGCCCGCACCGTGAAGAACTTCGCGGCCCTGTTCATCGCGTCGGCCTTCATGGCGGGTCTGTTCCTGCAAATCGCGTCTTCGATTCAACAGTCTCAGCGTTGGGCCTACTCGGCACCGGAGCAAAAGCGGCGCGAAATCGACCGGCAAACCGCGCTTGATCTGGTCAAGCCGGTGTTCTTTCTCGCCGTGTTCGCCGAGCACCTGACCTATTCGTTCCTGCCCCAGTTCACACAGAAAATCACATCGGCCAGCGCGCTGTCGGACGGATTCACGTCGGCGCTGTTCATGGCCTACTACCTGTTCTTTGCCTTGACCTTGGTGCCGGCCGGCCATTTCGCGCAGCGCCGCGGCGCCCGCTCGTTGATGCACATCGGGTTGGTGCTGTCCGGCTGCGGTCTCTTGACACTCTACGCGCCGGGCTCCGCGCTGCTGGCGGATTTCATGGTCGGCGAGATCCCGGTTCCCTACCTGGTCCTGGCCGCGGGACGGGTCCTTTCCGGGATCGGCCAGGCCATGGTGTTCATCGGCGTGCAATCCTACATCCTGGATGTCGCCTTGCCGCAGAAGCGGACCCAAGCCGCCGCGATCATCGTGTTCGGGTTCCAAGGCGGCATGATTTCCGGAACCGCGATCGGCTCGCTGCTCGTCGTCTACATGGGAGAGACAGGCATCTTCATGCTCGGCTCGGCCATTGCGATCACCATGGCGCTGTACTGCTTTGCCGTCGTGCCGGCCTCGCGCCCGTCGCAGGAGGGCATGCTTTCGCTGGGCAGCACGGTGCGCGAGCTTGGACACAACATGACCTGCGTGCTGCGCAGCGGCGACTTCCTGAGAACGATGGTGCTGGTCGGGGTCCCGACCAAGGCGGTGATGACCGGCGTGGTCTTGTTCGCCCTGCCGCTGCTGCTGTCGCAAGCGAACTACGCTCCGGAAGACATTGGGCAGATCATCATGCTGTACGCCGGCGGTGTGCTGGTTTCCAGCTTCTACGTGCCGCGCGCCGTCGATCGCAGCGGAAACACCGGCATCGCGCTGTTCTGGGGCGTGGCGCTGAGCGCGCTGGGGCTGGTGCTGATCGGCGCGATGTCCTGGGAGCCGCTGGTGTACATCTCGCCCGCGCCGACCGTGGTCCTGATCTCCGGCGTGCTGCTGCTCGGCCTGGCCCATGGGTTCATCTGCGCCCCGGTCGTGACCCACGTGGCCAACTCCGAACTGTCGCGGCAGCTCGGCCACAACGCGGTGACCGCGTCCTACCGGTTCCTGGAACGCATCGGTCATGTCGCCGGCCCGTTGATCGTCGGCCAGCTGTTCCTGTTCTGGGGCCACCAAGCGAGCCTGGTGGCGTGGATCGGCGTTGCGGTGTTCATCTCCGCACTGTTGTTCCTGCTCAGCGTGATGCAGCCGCCGGTCGATACCCTGCACAAGGAGACGCCCGCATGACCCCCTGTCCGCGGATCGGTTCGTGGCCCGGCGTCCTGCGTTTGGCGCTTGCGGCCCTGCTTTGGCTCTCGCTGACCGGCGCGCCCGTCCGGGCTGAGGACGGATACGAGAAATGGTTCCGGTTCACCGACGAAGTGCATGAAAACTGGATCGTGCAGGGGGTTCCCAACGACCCGATGCAGGTTCAGGTCAGCCGCAGATCGGGCGTCCCCGAGCACGCGGACTATCGCGTGTTCGTGCTCTACCCCAGACCGTCTTCGGCTTATGACATCGCGATCAGCAAGATCCTGGAGGTGTTCGCGGAAAAAGACATCGACGCGGCCATCACCGTGGTCAACTTCCAGAACGATCCCAGCCGGGGTCGGGCGGCGACCAAACACGCCGATGCCGGCGGCTACGACCTGATCCTCTCCATGGGATCCCAGTCCACGGCCTGGCTGCACGACAACTATCGTTCACGCGCCGTACCTGTGGTTTCGGTCTGCTCGAAGGACCCCGTGATCCTGGGCCAAACCGCCAGCTACGACGTCGGCAGCGGAGACAACTTCGCCTACACGTCGCTGAACATGCCGGTCGAAGCGCAACTGGCCTACCTGCTCGAACTGAAGCCGAAGCTGAAGAACATCGGCGTGCTGGTGAACAGCAAGAACGTGAGCGCGGTCAAGACGCAGGCCGAGCCGATCGCGCGCCAGGCCGCGCGGCGGGGAATCCGCGTGCTCACGCTCGCGATCGAGAACCCGAAGGACGCGAAGGACGAACTCGAACGGCTGACCCAAGAGGCCGTCAAGTCCATGCGCAAGAACGATCCGAACCTGGACAACAGCGTGTTCTGGATCACCGGCAGCACGGCCGTGTTCCGGGAAATCGAGACGATCAACCAGAACGCGGACCGGGTGCCGGTGCTCAGCGTGGTGCCCGACGTGGTCACCGAGGGCCAGAATAGCGCCGTGCTGTCGGTCGGCATCGGCTTCGAAAGCAACGCGCATCTGGCCGCAATCTACGCAGCGGACATCCTGGCCGGCCGCGAACGGGCCGGCGCACTGCCGGTCGGCGTCGTCTCGCCGCCGGACATCGCGATCAACTTCCTGAAGGCGCGCGAAATCGGCCTGAAGATCCCGTTCCGGTTCTTTGAGAGCGCGAGCTACGTCTACGACTACGAGGGCCAGACGGTCCGCTACAAGGGCAAACGCGTGGCGCGCGTCAGCGACGACCTGCGCGCCCAGGAGTGAGCCATGCAACGCACGACAACCCCGTGGACTATGCCGCAGTCCGCTCCGCCCCGGCGGCGGCCCGCAGCGCGGCAATGTTTTCCCGATAGGATGCCGGGGTGCCGCCGGCGAACACCGAGGAACCGGCTGCCAGAACGTTTGCGCCGGCCTGCGCGACCGCGGCCGCCGTCTGGGTGTTGATCCCGCCATCGACCTGAATGTCGATCGGCCGGTCGCCGACCATGGCGCGGATCCGGCGGATCTTCTCCAACTGCGCGGTCAGGAAGCTCTGCCCGCCGAAGCCCGGGTTGACCGTCATCACCAGGATCAGGTCGAGCTTGTCCAGCACGTATTCGATGGCCGATTCCGGGGTCGCCGGATTGAGGGACACGCCGGCCTTCTTGCCCAGCGCCCGCACCGCCTGAAGCGAGCGGTCGAGATGGGTGGTGCCCTCGGCGTGCACGGTGATCCCGTCCGCGCCGGCCGCGGCAAACGCCTCCAGGAACGGGTCGCAGGGCTCGATCATCAAGTGCACGTCGAACGGCTTGTCGCTGTGCGGGCGAAGCGCTTTGACCACGTCCGGGCCGATGGTGATGTTCGGCACGAAGTGACCGTCCATCACATCGACATGGATCCAGTCCGCGCCCGCCTCGTCGATCGCCCGCACCTCTTCGCCTAGTCTGGCGAAATCGGCCGATAATATGCTGGGCGCGATCTTGATTGCGTTGGTCATCACTCGTTCCCCATCGGAGCCCTAGGCCGCTCACGCGGGATGTATCACGGAGCGGTCGTGCGCGCCAACGCGGCCATGCGGACGCAGGCGCGCTTGACGGCCTGCGGCGCCCATTTCGCTGGGAAGAATCCCACCGCCTTGTGATCCGGTTCATACCGACGCAGGCGAGATCGGCACTATAGCACTGGCTGATCATTCCACACCGCCGCCGGCGGTGTAGACGGCGACACCGCCGCTGCAGACAGGAGGGCCTTGTTCCCATGTCCAGCCTACTAGAGCGCACCGACGCCATCTCACTGCTATGCGAAGCGGATCTCCGAGACCTCACCAAGGAGGAACGTAGCAAGAGGCTGGAAGCCATGTATTGTGAGGACTGGGAAGACGCGCCGGACTGGGCCGATTTACCCGCGGATGTGAGAGCCGAGTTCGAGTCCGAGGATCTGGAATGGCGCGAACTCCCAAACGCATCTGATCGCCGATACGATGCTGTACTGCTGGTGTGGCTGCGCTGGGGTTACAGGGGCGCACGCAACGAGTACTTGGCAGGGCTGCTGCGCAAGCATGGGCACGACTTTGGCCGAATTGCCGGCAATCCGACGCGCTTGTTCTCCTGTCCATGTTGCGGGCTGTGCACACTCGAGGAAATCGATGACTACAGCATCTGTAGCGTTTGCTTTTGGCAAGATGATCTCCATGACAACCATAACGCATACGCAAGGTCCTGTTGCAACCTCGGCCTCAGCTTGATCCAAGCGAGAGTCAACTACCTGACAACCGGCATTTGCGATCCATCGCGCGAAAGCCGTCGGGCGCTCCAGGAACCGACCGAAAAATACGTGCGCGGGCGCAGGTTCATTCTGTGTCTCACAGGATCCTCGGTGTCGGTGCGAGAACCAGCTACGCAGTGGCGCGCGACTTTGCGGGACGATCAGAATGAGGTCTGAACGGCTGTTTTGGACCGCATGAAGTCGGATCCTGTGGCGCGGGACCGTTTCTCAATTGATCAAGTCCGATGACTCGGGACTTGCCCGGGGCCAGCACGACAAATGACGGATGGGTCTCCCTGCTCGTGGCGAGCGCGGCAGCGCGCTCCAACGCCGTCCCGCAGTCGCAATGGTGATCGGCGGTCCAAGTGAGGCGCCATCACCTCGAAGAAACCCAAGACCGTGTGATCCGCTTCATACCGGCGCGAGACTGACTGGCGCTAGAAGGTTGGTCGCTCATTGGACGTCGGCGCCAACTGCCGAGTCGGCAGCATCGGCGATAGAAAGATGAAGGGGAGTCCTCCCATGACCCGCATAACCGACCGCCTGCCGCCGGCCCTGATCGGCGCCATCTGGCTGATGTGCGCAACAGCACTTTCCGTCCACGCCGAGGAGTTCCCGACCCCATTCGAGGAGAACGGGCTTATCGGCTATCGGGGGGCGCAGGGCCAAGTCGTGATCGAACCGCAGTACGTTCTCGCAGGCGAATTCTCGGCCGAAGGAATCGCGGCCGTCGCCACGACAGAGAGATGGGCGTACATCGATCGGACCGGACGCGTCGTAATATACCCCTACCTGTACGACAATGGACCGGACTACTTCAGCGAGGGACTGGCTCGCTTCGAGGTCGAGGGCAGGATTGGGTTCTTCGATCGCTATGGGAAGGTGGCGATCGCACCGCGTTTCGACTTTGCATGGCCTTTTGAAGAAGGCCGGGCCGTGGTCTGTAGCGGTTGCAGGTCGCAACCGATGGGAGAGCATTCCATGATGGTTGGTGGAAAATGGGGATATATCGATTCTTCGGGAGCGGTCGTGATTCCCCTGGTCTTCGACAAGGCAAGAAGCTTCACCGATGGCAGAGCCGAAGTCTGGCAAGGCGATGAGTGGTTGTTCATAGATCGAGACGGTAAGCCCATACGCGACGCTGATTGAGATCGCTTCCTTCACTCTCGTATTGAACCGAATGCAGGTATGGCCGCGCCGGGGCAAACTTGAGCCCTGATTGGATTGTGAGCGGTCGGTCCCGATCGAATTCGGTCCAGAGCCAGCGGGGAGCAATCAGATGCGTGATCCAGAACGGATCGATGAAATCTTGGATTTGGTCCGGCAGGTCTGGCTGGAGGACCCGGACCTTCGCCTCGGCCAGATCATCGTGAACGCGGTGCGTCCTCGCGACCCTTGCCCGGAGATCTTCGCCGCCGAGGACGGCGCGCTCAGACGAGGTCTCACGCGTCTTCTGGAAGACTTGCGCAAGCGACCGCGTTGACCAGACGCGGCGCAACGCGGGTCACGCCTCTCTCCCGACCCGCCCGTTGCCTCCGTGCCGTGCGCGGTTCAAATCATTGGTGAAAGGGGACCCGCAAAGTACTCCGGTACGAACTGACCCTGGGCCTCAGCCACCGCAAGAGAAGTCGAGACCGCACCCAAAGCCACCGTCACCCCGGCAGCATTTCAATCGACACTCAATTCATTGAGTTCATCCATGAACGTGGCGAGATAGCTCTTCCACGAACGATTGATTCGCGCAAAGTGCAGGCCGATCAGGGGTGCTTGGGTTACGTGACACGTGCCGGCTTCTTCGATTTCCCCGCCGCCATCAAGCCAACCGCTATGAAATTCGATGCTGAAACAGTTGGATCCGTCCGGACGGGAGATCTCCCAGACAGCGACGACAATATTGTCATCGTCGACCGGAACCTCGCGAACAATGCGCCAGTGATTGGCCTCGAGCGCGTTTCGCAAGTCTTTGAGATGGGAGACGGTCATCCTTTGAATTCCTTTGGGGTCCACAAAGCGGCTCAACGCAAGCCTAAGCAGACATCCCGAAGAAATCTGTGAACCAGTTCATAGCGGTGCGCGCGGGATCGGCGGTACGCCCAAGGCCAACGATTGGCGGATTTGCAATCCAAAGGACTCGTCATGCGAACCCTCCGACATCTGGGCGTTGCTTTGTTACTGACGGCTTCGGCCACTGCGCAGGCAGAGCCAGCCAATTTCACGACGGTCGTGACGCCTGTCCATGAAGGCTATGCGATCTCGATCGACCTGCCGGACTCCGCCGACTGGAAATGGTCATCCGGGCCCGGCGAGATCAGTGCAACCTGGCTGGGCGAGACCACGCATCCAGTCAAGGACGAGATCAGCCACCCGCGCGTCGGCCTCAATATCTATTTGCGGCGCAGACCTATCGCCTTCGACCAGTTCGTCGAGGACACGATCGATGGCTGGAAGAACTTCGCGATGATCGTCCACGAACACGGCGTCGACGACGCTTTTGGGCAGCCGACCTTCTTCTACACGAACTCCGACGAGGAGTGTTACGTCGACGGCAAGACCGTCGCCTGCGCCGAGCCGCACCGGATGATGTACAAGACCGTGCTGCACGGTCGGGTTCAGACCGAGTTTTACCTGCACACCACGCACCCGGAGGATTTCGAAAGACTGAAGCCGGTCTTTCAAGAGATTGCCAGCACCGTCAAGGTGATCCCCGAGAGCGAGCTCGACCCGGCGCAGACCAGCACGTACTACGAAAGCCCGGCCGTCAACGTCTCGCAACGCAGGTCCTATTTCCTGGAGTCCCATTTCACCATTCTGCTGCCGCCGGGCTGGATCGCCGAGGAGGCCGAGATCCGCAGCGCGACCGACGAGAACGAGCGGGGCAGGATCGTGCTTGTGTTCTATGAGGACACGCCGACAGATCCGTCTGACCACTACGAAGCCTTGTTTGTTGTTGTCGAAGGCTTGCCGTTCTCGGCACTGAGCAGATCCGACTATCTGGCGACGGCCCCGGGTTACATCTCGGCCTTCCTTGAAGAACACACCGAGATCGCGATGCCGGGCTCGGTCGCCCTGCCGGCTCAACAGTCGAGTCCGGATGGTTTCTGTCTGTCCAAAGTCAGGACCCGCCACTCGCGCGGGACCGGCGACCTGCAGGTCAAGACCTTTGCCGGCACTGATGAAGACGGACGCTCGCTGAAGCTGCGCATCTACACGGGCGGCGGGATGACCCAGGCCTGCAACATCATCTATGTGGCCGATCCCGAAATCTTCGATGACGCGCAGGACCGGGTCGACGCGATGGTCCGGTCGCTCAACCTGATCGAGATCGGTCCATCACTGGGGCTTCGCTAGGAGCCTGTCTGAGATCGCGGGAGCGAGGATTGAGATGAGGACAAGAGCCCTATTGGCGCTTTGCAGCGCGCTGATCAGTCTGGCCGGCGTTCCCTCGGTAGTGCACGCACAGTCGGTAGGCGACCGAACGGTCACCTGCCCTTCGCCGGCAAAGTCCGGCAAGCCGACACTGCGCCGCTGGTGGGACAAGGCATCAACCGTGAAGAATGTCCAGCACCTGCAATCGCAAGTCGCGGAGCTGGAAAGCCGCCTTGAGCATCTGAAGAGGAAGCAGAACTCGCTTCCAAGCGCCATTGAATCACAGGAGTCCTTGGTCTCACTGCTGAAGCGGGGGCCAACCTTTGCCAAGTTTCCAAAGGTGAACTACCAGGATCGCGAGCGCCCCTGGCTTCCAGCCGAGCTCAAAGCGACGTGGGGATGGCCGCTCATCATCCATGATGTCGTTGAAAGATACATTCCGCTCTATGAAGAGGCGCTGGCGAAGCAGTATCCGGGCAAGAAGATTGAATACGACATGGAAGATCTCTGGGACTGGATCGTTCCGCGCGAAGAAGCGGAACTGACAGAGCTGGAACGCCAGCTTGATGCCCTCCCCCTGAGCATCGCCACGACCCAGCGATACCTGAATGAGAAGAAGGCTGCCCTGAGCGCGGAATTGCGCGGACTCAGCGTTGTCTGTCCGAAAGCGAGTGATGGCCAGCCGAAGGTACAGTCGGCGCAGAAGACCAAGAGGGTCTGTTCCGGCGGCGGCCTGGTGGGCGGCATGAACTGCGTCGAGCAGCGCATTGATGGAGGCGACTAAGATGGCTTTCACCACTTGCACCGCAGTGGCTTCCGCGAAAGCGTCGATGTGTTGGCCACCGGATTCGAACTGGAGAGCCAGGCGACTGCTCAGCCTCGCCGCTCCGGTCATGCTGTTGGCAGTACTGGCGCCGCTCGATGCCTCAGCCTGTGGCCGGATCCAGCTCTGGATGGCCAAATACGAAAGAGCGCCTTCGGATGCCGCGCGCGCTTCCGCGCTTCTTGACTTGTCGAGCACTTGTGCGGGGTACGTCGCAAAACAGAGCGACCGGGCGCTATTGCCGATTATCGCGGATGCGGTCGCCCGCGGCATTGCGCCGAAAACCGTGCAGACGGTGTTCGAGAAATTCCGCTGTCTGCCGGGTGCGCGGGACGATAGCCGCTATGCTGTGGTGTCAAACGCGCTCGACCTGTCGAACTGCCCGACGGCCGAGGATCTTCAAACCTGGAAGGTCTCGTTGGGTGACGGCGTCATCATCCGGTCCAAGCCGGACCGGTCGAGCAAGAGAGCGGGCTGGGTCGATCGTGGCACGGTGGTGGCGGCCACAGGTCGCGACGGTGAATGGATCGAGATCACCGACTGGCACGGCCGACAGGGCTTCATTCATAGCTCGCTGCTTGCGGACTACGAGACTTTCGAACCGCAACAATAGCGGCACTTGAACCGGCTACGGTCGGTCCTACCCACCATGTAGACCTGCGCCATGACCAATCTGGTTGGGCTGATCCGAGTCAGGCCGCCCCGGTGCGCTGCAATGCCGCCTTCAGCACGAAGTCCGGATCGGCTGCCTCGGCCGGGGTCAGCGGGGCGCCGGCGGCCAGCAGCTTGCGTCCGGCCATGTGGTCGGCCGTGCGGTTCAAGGAGTCGATCGCGATCAGCCGGCCGTCGCGGAAGTAGAACACCGAGAACTCGCCGGACGCGGGGTCGCCGCGGGTCGCGGTGTGGTCATAGCCGCGCGAGAACCCGACCATCTGCAGCTTCACGTCGAACTGGTCGGTCCAGAACCACGGCACCGCGTCATAGGGCTTGTCGTGCCCGGCCAGGGTCGCGGCAGCGGTCTTGGCCTGATCCACCGCGTTCTGCACCGACTCCAGCCGCGCCCGCCCGCCGGCGAACCGGTTCGGATGGTTGGTGCAGTCGCCGGCCGCGACGATGTCCGGGTCGCTGGTCCGCGCATGCGCGTCCACCACGATCCCGTTGTCGCACGCCAGGCCCGCCGCCTCGGCCAGCCTGATGTTGGGCACGATGCCGACCCCGATCACCACCAGATCGGCCGGATGCCGGGTGCCGTCGGCGGTGTGAACGGCACAGGCGCGGCCTGCGCCGACCTCGATGCGCTCGACGCGCGCGCCCAGCGCGATGTGCACGCCCCGATCGCGGTGCAGGGCGGTGTAATAGTCCGAGATCGCGGGCGCCACGGCGCGCGGCATCAGCCGGTCTTGAGCTTCCAGCACGGTGATCGCCTTGCCCAGCGTCCGCGCGCTGGCCGCGAACTCGAGCCCGATGAACCCGCCGCCGATGACGACCACGGTCTCCGCCTGATCAAGCGACGCCCGCAGCGCGTCGGCGTCGTCATGGGTGCGCAGGTAAAGAACGCCCTCGGCGTCCGCACCGGGGACCGGCAAGGTCAGCACCCGCCCGCCGGTGGCCAGCGCCAGCTTGTCGTAAGCGACCGCGCCATCGGTGGTCTCGAGGCGCTTGGCCTCGCGGTCGATTGCCTCGACCCGGACCCCGAGCCGCAGCGCGATGTCCCGGTTGGCGTAGTAGCTCTCCTGCCGGAACGGCAGCGAGTCCGGTTTCGTCTTGCCGGTCAGATAGCCCTTGGAC
>JAAUXY010038531.1_pt1 | contig 15658 bp, 16 predicted proteins | sample 7278121 | NCBI WGS metagenome assembly JAAUXY01 (sample SAMN14350117, study PRJNA611818) | marine sediment metagenome | isolation source: surface marine sediment (1.8m) | place: French Polynesia: Moorea | collected 2018-08 | reverse complement strand
GATTTCGGACGTTGTTCTGCGGGTGATCCTTGGCGCGGGATTCATCTATGACGCGACGCTCGTATTCGCGGGCACCGCTCGGACCGTCGATGCTGAATGGTTGGGTGCCAAGATTGGTCTCTACGGCGTTTTGATTATCGTCAGCATTCCGGTTCGCATGGCTGGATTCCGTATACGCCGTCGGCTCGCTGTCGTCGGGCCCGATACCGCGCACGAGCTATCGGCTGCGCTGAAAAGTCTGCAGACACCAACATTGCTTGCTTGGGTTGTCATCTTCGTGGCGGCATGGCTGGGTGTCGCCAAGCCAATGTAGCGATTTGCGCTTGCTACATGACAGCAGGTATGATCTTGCGCGATGACGCTACGCGCTCCGGCGCGGAAGCGTCTTTTTTTTGCCCGCTTTTTGGCGCCTGACTAAGAACAAAAGGGGATTCGGCAATGTCTTACATTCGAACGCATTTTTCTTGGCCCGATTATCCCGCCCGCTTAGCCATGCTCCTGGTTTTCTTCAGCATGCCAGCCAGTGCGGACTTCATCGCAACTTCAACGGGACCCGCCGGGGGCTTGTCCTATGTCGGCTTGGGTGAGCGGATGGCCGGTAGTAATCAGGGCAGCGGCAATTTCACTTACGGATTTGAGGACTGCATGTTCGACGGCGTCAATACGACTTGCACTGTGTCCGGGGAATACACTGAGTCCGCGGGATCGAATGATCCCGGGGCAACAGGGTCGTTTGTGTTTCGGCAGATTTGGACCGGCGATGGCGTCAGCCCATTCATCGTGGAATCGGCAGAACCATTTGGGAATGTCGTTCAGGGCGTAACCTTGGGCGGCGCAACGCTGGAAGTGGATATCTTCGCCGACGATGGACGGACGTTTACGGGAATTACGCCCGCGGATCCGTTCGCTAATTCGGCTCAATTCTCTTTCATCGGTGTTATTCCGGGCGCGTGTACCGGCCTCGATGCCGGTGTGCAGTGCTCCCTGGGCCAAGTCGGACTCGTCCCGGGTGCCATGTTTACGACCGATGTGGACGTGTTCTTTATCACGATTCCCGAGGCGGGAATCATCCCCGTCCCTGCGGCAGTCTGGTTATTCGGGTCGGCCCTCGGTCTGCTCGGTTGGCTGCGGCGAAAGGCCTGAACAAGCATCGTTCGAGTCGGGAAGTACCCGGCTGCGCGCCGGATTTTCCTTGCCCCGCACGGTCCGGTCCGGGGAATCTCAGCACTGGCATCAGGCGCCGGCTAGTTCGCGCCTTCCTTGGCGCGAAGTCTTCGCACCGCCGCAACGCCGCGGCTTTGTCCGGCCAGGATGGCCACGAACACAAATAACACAACCGCAATCCAGAGCGCGGCGCGGGTCTCCAGTACCTGGAACGCGAACGCATGCAGGCACGTAAACACGAAGGCGAAATAGCTCGCCCGCTGCAGGCGTTTCCACCATTTGTGGCCGGTGATTCGCATCATCCGGTCGTTGGACAGACTCAACAACAGCAGGAAGATCAGGGCGATCAGATAGCCAAGGATCGTGCCCGCGGTATACAGCGCGAATCTGCTCGCTTCGGAGGGTGGGAGCGGGGCGTTTTCCACAAAGCTGTCGAGATACTCGTAGGTCATCGCGAGCATGTTGGCGAGAAAGAAATGCAGCAGCCCTGTCAATGCGCCCCAGATGCCAATGTCGCGGCGCAGGTAGGAATTCGCCACCGGTCGCCCGTGGCGGATAGTGTGATAAGGGCCGATCAACAGGGCCGTACCAAGCAGGAAGAGGCAAAGATAGGCGCTGACAATGCTCAGCCGATCAGCCGCCGCCATCGGCGCGCCGCCGAACGCCGCGATGCCCAGCGTGATGGCCGCGAGTGCTGCCAGCGTTGCATGGTGTTTGACGCGAGTATTCAAGGACAAACCGGGCGATGTGATGTGCGTTGGGCTATCAGGCCATTATGTAAACTTGTGGCGCGGCAGGCACAAGAGTAATTTGTGTCCAATGCGACCTGGCGCGCAGTTTTGATTGTTTGCCGGTCGACGACAAAAAGAAGTCTCCTTGAAAGACTCAGTGCCATGCGCAGCGGGAGCAATCGAATGTGTCCACAGCAATCATACGTCGCGACAGGGGCGCGGCTCGCCGTCATAGTCGGTGTCGGTCTGACGATGTTGGCCGCCGGGTCGGCGTTCGGCGCCGTCGTGGGAACGACGGGCACGGTTGTGCTCGATACGTCGCCGTATCCGAATCCGTCGGATAACGAGATCTTCGTCTTCGATGAGCAGCAGGGCGTCGCGTTCGTCGCTTCTCAGAATTTGAATTTCGGGGCAATTACGCCGGGCACGCTCGTGAACAGCCACTACGTCCAATACGATCCGGCTTCGCCGTCCGGAACGGTGGGCAGTGGCTCTGTAACCTTCAATGGCCCGATCATCGGGGTGATTACATCGACCCGCAATCTGAACCGGGACCTGAGCGATGATGGGGCGGGGACGTCAGACGAGTACTTCGGGCTCGCCGGCACGCTGGGACCCTATCCCACGGGTGCGATCGCGGCCGACCGGGGATTAGGGAGCCCGGAGGATGACCTGGTCATCAACCTCGGTTCGAACACCCTGGTCATTGACTCGCTGCAGATTCCAGGCAATCGGCCGGGCAATCTCGACGGTTTCCGGGTGTTGACCATGGTTCCGGTGCCGGCGGCGGGTTGGCTGTTCGTCTCGGCGGTTGGACTGCTGGGCTGGTGCAGGCACCGCCGAAACTGAGCGCCGGGTCGCATTCCGCCCGGCGACGTCACGGATAATAGCGCGGTATCCTTGCAGAGCCGGGTCGCAATCTGGCCCGGTTCGTACACGGACTGACGCACAATGGGATTGCTGAACAAAAGCCCGCTGGAACTGATCCGGAAAGTCACCGATTTCTCGCAGACTTCGGCCGAGAATACGCTGGGCACAATCAAGGACGTCCACCAAAGGCTGGCAGAAGCATCGCTCGATGTCGCGCAGGAATTTGGCCTCGCAGAAGATCGCTCGACGGAGCTGAAGGAAAAGCACCTGCGCGTGCTGGACCATCTGCATGAGGGTGTATGTGACGCGATCGGTGAGGTCAATCAATATATCGTCAAGCAGGCGCAGGCCGTTGACGAGCTGGCCGATTACAGTCCGAAGCCAGGCGAGACAAAGCTGATTCCGCTGGATCGCAAACCGTCCGACAAGCCGCAGAAGAAGAAACTCGGCTGAAGTCTCTTTGAATGCGCTTGCGCGCATTGAATTGGTGGAGGCGGCGGGCCGCTTCGCACATCCGTGTGCTGTCGCGGCACTCGTACATCCATGTACTTCGGCCGCTTCGCACATCCGTGTGCTGTCGCGGCACTCGTACATCCATGTACTACGGAATCTCACCCGCTACGCGGGTTCTCTCCCGATACGCGTCAATACGCTGAATTGGTGGAGGCGGCGGGAATCGAACCCGCGTCCGCGAGCCCTCCGCCCCAGGATCTACATGTTTATCCGCGTCAATTTATTTGACCGGCCGCTACCCGACGGGCAGGGAAAACGAACGGCGATTCCGGTGAGTTTTTGACCGCTCCACCCCGGAAGAGCTTCACGGCGAGCTTGTGAGAGATGACGCCTGAGGCTCGGACGCACAAGCACGGCTCCGGTCAGACGGCACCCTACTGGGTATTAAGCAGCGAGTGCGTAGTTGTCGTCGTTGGCAACTATAAGTTTGCAGACGGTTTAACGAGGTACCTGCACCTCGACATGCACCTGGAGTTTCGCGACCCTCGTCGAAGCCATGTCGCCCCCCGGTTTCGGCATCAGTGTAGACGCAACTTGCCGTCGCGCCTACCGCTTTAATTTAGAAAATGGGGTCCGCCGGGCCCGAAATCAAGGGCTTAGGATGCTAGCCCTCCCGGCGCAGCAGCCGCTGTTTCTGGCGTTGCCAGTCACGATCCTTGTCCGCCGCGCGTTTGTCATGCTGCTTCTTGCCGCGGGCCAGGCCGAGCGCCAGCTTCGCCCGGCCGCGCTGCCAGTACAGCGACAGTGGCACCAGCGTGTAGCCCTTGCGCTCGACGGCGCCGATCAACCGGTCCAGTTCGCGCCGGTGCAGTAACAGTTTACGCGTGCGGGTCGGATCGGGCTTCACGTGCGTGGAGGCGGATGCCAACGGGGCAAAATGCGCCCCGATCAGAAACGCCTCGCCGTCTTTCAGCAGCGCGTAGCTCTCCGTCAGGTTCGCGCGCCCAGCGCGCAGGCTTTTTACCTCCCAGCCCTCGAGTGCAAGCCCGGCTTCGATGCGTTCTTCGATGAAGAAGTCGTGCCTGGCTTTCCGATTCTCCGCGATGACGTTATCGGGGGTGCCGGCCTTGCGTTTGCCTGCGGCCATTCAGTTGTTCGGCAATAATGATTCCTTCACAATCCTGCCAACTTTCGGGGTCCCGGGAAAGCACATGGCGGAATCCTCTGGTTCGACCGAGCGCCGGATGTCAATGCACGGCCAATGGTCGTCACGCCTTGCATTCATTCTGGCCGTGGCAGGCTCCGCTGTCGGTCTGGGCAACATCTGGAAATTTCCGTACGTCGCGGGCCAGAATGGCGGCGGCGCGTTCGTGCTGGTCTACCTGCTCTGCGTGTTCGTGGTCGGCTTGCCGATCATGATGTCCGAGGTCCTGCTCGGCCGTCGTGGCCGGCGCAATCCAATGTCCACGATGCGCATCCTCGGCCAGGAGGAATCCGGCAACCGGCACTGGCAATTGATCGGTGTCGGCGGACTGCTCGCCAGTTTCCTGATCCTGTCGTACTACAGCGTGATCGGCGGCTGGACTTTGCACTATGTAGTGCTGGCCGCGCGTGACACCTTTATAGACGCTAACGCGGAGATCCTGCAGAGCGAGTTCAACGGCCTGGTATCGAGTGTCGGTAACCTGACGTTCTGGCACAGCGTGTTCATGGGGTTGACCGCAGTGGTGGTCGCGCGCGGCGTGGAGCAGGGCCTGGAAGCGGCCGTGCGCTTCCTGGTGCCGGCGCTGGTTGCCATCATGGTGGGATTGCTGGTGTATGCCATAACATCCGGCGATTTCGCCGCGGGCCTCAGGTTTCTGTTCGAGCCGGACTTCTCCAAGTTGACCCCCACCGCGTTGCTGATTGCGATGGGGCAGGCGTTCTTCTCGCTCAGCGTGGGCATGGGCGCGGTCATGGCCTACGGTGCCTACCTGCCGCAGGAAGAATCGATCATCAATACCTCTATCGCAGTCGTCTCGGCAGATACGGCTATTGCGCTGCTGGCGGGACTCGTGATTTTCCCGATCGTGTTCGCGAACGGCCTGGATCCTGCGGAAGGTCCGGGCCTGGTATTTCAAACCCTGCCGTTGGCGCTGGGACAGATGCCGGGTGGTTCGCTCGTCGGCACACTCTTTTTCCTGTTGCTGGCGTTCGCCGGGCTCACGTCGGCGATCAGCTTGCTGGAACCGGTGGTTGCGTGGCTGGTCGAGACCCGAGGCATGCGGCGCGGATCCGCCGGCTTGCTCGCCGCCTTCGGCGTGTGGCTGCTGGGTTTCTTCACCGTCGTGTCCTTCAACGTCGCAGCCGACTTCAAGTTTCTGCGCGGCACCTTCTTCGACAATATCGACTTCCTAACGTCCAATATTCTGTTGCCGATGGGCGGGTTCTTCGTGACGGTTTTTGCCGGGTGGGTGATGTGCCCGAATTCGAGCGCGGATGAACTCGACCCGACTGCCGGCACCATATACAAGATCTGGCGGGTACTGGCGCGCTTCGTTGTGCCGGTTGCCGTAGCACTGGTTTTCCTGAATGCCATCGGGGTTTTCAGTTGATCCGATGCGGGAGATCAGCCGCAGCGCCCTGGTTCCCTGCCAACCGGAACAAATGTTCGAACTGGTGGCCGATGTCGAGCAGTACCCGGAGTTCGTCCCTCACTGCCAGGACGCCACGCTAATAGCGCGCAATGCCACCGAGCTCACCGGTCGCATTACCGTGTCCGAGGGGCCGTTTCACACCAGCTTCACCACGCGCAATCAACTCGAAGCGCCGCGGCGCATGACCATCGAGCTCGTGCATGGCCCGTTCAGCGAGCTGCACGGTGAGTGGCGTTTCGAGCCAATGGGCGATGCCGGCTGCAAAGTCGAGCTACGCCTCCAGTTTGGATTCGCGAACCGCGTCAAGGATCTGGTGCTCGGTGCTGCCTTTGAGCAAACCTGCAACCACCTGGTCGATGCGTTCGTGGCGAGGGCCGGTCAACTCTATGGCTGACGGCGCGATCCGTATCGAAGTCGCCTGCGCCCTGCCGGGTCGACAGCGGCTGATCGCACTGAACGTGTCAGCGGGCACGAATGCGCGTGAGGCGCTTGCGCTGTCACAACTCCAGGCCGAGTTTCCGGAGCTGGATTTCGAGCGATTGCCGTTGGCCGTCTACGGCGAACTCGTTGCGGACGATTACCTATTGCAGCCCGGCGATCGCGTCGAGGTGTGTCGGCCGCTGGCGAGAGACCCTCGCGAGGTTCGCCGGGAGCTGGCGGAGCGGGGTTTGACGATGGCCGGTGGCGCGGCGCGCAGACGGCGCGACTGATGGCACGCTCTAGCCGGTCTCGATCGGGACATCGCGTTTGATTTCCTTCACGAGGTCCCCTTCGAAATAGACGATGAGCCAGCGGCGGTCGGCCCGCCGGGCGCGGCCTTTCTTGAAGTAATAAATGTAGTCCCAGCGGTCTTTGTCGAAGCTGTCCTGCACCACGGGCGTACCCAACAGGAACCTGACCTGGCTGCGGGTCATGCCCGGCTTCACGGCTTCGATATCGGTTGCTTCCAGCAGGTTGCCCTGCTGCACGTCGACCCGGTAGACACAGCCGGCCAGCAGCGCGCACGCCAGCAACAACACCAGCTTGCAGCCATTTGCTTGCGGATGGGCGAGTTTCGGTGGCATGTTGGAGATGGAACGACGGCTGGCGGATAATCGGGGCGGGATGATACCCGAAGCGCCGATGGGGATGGGCATTTGGAGCATCGTGAACTAAAACAGGCTGGCCTGCGCGCCACCGGGCCGCGGCTCAAGATTCTCGATGTCCTGCACGAGTCCGACGATCGCCATCTGAGCGCGGAGGATATCTACCGGCACCTCGTGGAGGCCGACGAGGACGTCGGCCTGGCGACGGTTTACCGGGTGCTCACCCAGTTCGAGGAAGCTGGCCTGGTGCGGCGCCACAATTTCGAGAGCGGTCATTCGGTTTTCGAATTGAACTCCCCGGGGCATCACGACCACATGGTCTGCCTCGAGACCGGTGACGTGGTGGAGTTCCTGAGTGAGGACATCGAAAGGCTGCAACGCGAAATCGCTGATGCGCACGGCTTCGAACTCGTCGATCACAGCCTGGTCCTGTACGTTCGTCCCCGGCGGAACGAGTAGTCAAGGCGCCTGAGTCAGGCGCTGCGTTTCGCGGCCGCCAGATCCAGTATTTCACGTGCGTGGTCGCGCGTCCGGCTCGTGATTTCGACGCCGCCGAGCATCCGCGCAATTTCCTCGACGCGCTCGTCCTTTGCCAGTGCTTTGACCGCGGTGCGGGTGGTCTGTCCATCCGTGAGCTTGGTGACTTTCAAATGCTGGTCGGCATGACTGGCAACCTGCGCGAGATGCGTTACGCACAAGACCTGGCCATTGCGGCTCAGCGACTGCAATTGCATGCCAACTATTTCCGCGACGCCGCCGCCTACGCCGGCGTCCACCTCGTCGAAGATCAACGTCCCGCCGGGGTCGTCGCCAAGCGTCACGACCTGCAGTGCGAGACTGATGCGCGACAGTTCCCCGCCCGATGCGACGCGCGCCAGCGGTCCGGGCGGCTGGCCCGGATTGACGGCGACTTGGAACTCCACGGATTCTGCGCCCCAGGCGGCGATCTCGGCCGCTTTGTTTGAGGGCAGTTCCACCAGGAACCGGCCACCGGACATTCCCAACTGTTGCATGTTCGCGGTGACCGCGTCAGCCAGCCGGCCGCCAGCCGTGCGCCGCGCGTTACTGAGTCGCGTTGCGCAGGTTTCGAGCATGGTGCGGCGTTGTGCCAGTTCCGTTTCGGCCTGGGCGAGGCGATCATCACGCGCGTCGATTTCCTCGAGATCCACGGCGAGGCGCCTGGCCAGGTCGGGCAATTCCGCCGGCTCACAACGGTGTTTGCGCGCCAGGCTGCGGGCGCTGGCAACGCGCTCAGCCACGGTCTGTTCGCGAGCCGGGTCATGTTCGTTGCGTTGCAGGCTGTCGCGCAGGCCGTCGGCGGCTTCGCTAAGCAGTACCTCGGATTCGGCCAGCAACCTGGCAATGGGTTCCAGGTCCTGATCGAGTTCGAGCAGATCCTCGAGCGCCTGGCGATTACGTCCAATTGCGCCGTGCGCGGAGCCTTCATCGGCTTCGTAGATAGCATCGAGCGCAGTGCGCAACCCCGATTCAATGCGCGAGCCATGTGCGAGCCTGCGCTCCTCCCGTTCGAGCTCTGGGTATTCGTCCGCTGCAAGGTTCAGAGCTTCCAGTTCGCGCACCTGGAAACTCAGCAATTCGTGCCGCGCGGCCAGGTCTTCGCCCGCTGCCAGCAGGCGGTCGCGTTCATCGCGGGCCGCACGCCAGGCTGCATGCGCCTCGGCCATCGCGCGCAGCTCGGCGTCGTGGTCGCCGAAGCGGTCGAGCAATTTACGCTGGACTGCGCGATGCCGTAACCGTTGATGATCTTGCTGTCCGCAGATATCGAGCAGGAGCTCGCCGAGTTCCTGCAAGGTCTGCATCGTCACCGGTTGGCCATTGACGTAACCGCGCGAGCGACCTTCGCTGGTAATGACACGGCGGACCAGGCACTCGTCGCCGGCGGCGAGATCACGCGCTTCCAGCCATTCGCACAACGGCGATGCGCCGGCGAACTCGAAGCCCACCGTCACTTCGCAGCGATCTGCTCCAGCGCGAATCGCCTTGCTGTCGGCTCGCGCGCCGAGGGCGAGCGCGAGGGCGTCGACCATGATGGACTTGCCGGCGCCGGTTTCCCCGGTCAGCACCGTCAGCCCGTCGCCGAATTCGAGTTCAGCCGCGTCGATCACGGCAAGATTGCGAATGTGCAGCTGGGTCAGCACCGGGTCATCAATTTGGCTCGTAGCCCGAGCGATAACCCCGGCCCCAGTGCAGCTTGCCGCGCAGCACTTCGTAGAAGTCGTGACCGGGCGGGTGGATGAGTTGCAGCTTCTCGTCGGCCGCCGTCACCTGCAGGCGATCGCCCGGGCCCAGCTGGCCAATGACTTCGCCGTCGCAGCAGACTGCGGCGACGTCACCGTCCTGCTCGCGCAAGCGAATCTCCGTCAGGCTGTTACCGGGGATCATGATGGGCCGGTCGCTGAGCGTATGCGGACAAATCGGCGCCAGCACAATGGCATCCAGTTCCGGCGTAACGATCGGACCGCCACAGCTCAAAGCGTAGGCAGTAGAACCCGTTGGCGTCGCCACGATGAAACCGTCACCACCATGCGTATTCACGTAGCGTCCATCGACATAGGTCTGGAATTCGAACATGCGGCCGCTGTCCAGCCGTTTGATGACGACATCGTTGAGTGCCAGGCCGGCAATGGTTTGGTCGTTACCGTCGACGATACGTGCCCGCAACAGCATGCGCTCGTCCACCAGGAAGTCGCCGGCGAGAACATGGTCCAGTGCGGCCAGCATGTCGGCCGGGCTGATGTCTGCGAGAAAACCGAGGCGACCGCGATTCACACCCAGCAGCGGCGCACCCGCCATTGCCGCCCGCCGCGCAGCGCGCAGCATCGTCCCGTCACCGCCGACTGCAATCACGAGGTCGGCGTGTTGCGCGATGTCGTCTTCGCTGACCTGATTGACCGAGTCCGATAATCCGTCGCCCGGAAAATCGCCCCCGATCCAGACGCTGCGGCCGTGATCCTCGAGATAGGTCGCCATGGCCTCGGCCGACTCGATCGCGTTCGGATCGAGCCAGTTGCCGGTCAATGCAATCTTGTCGAAACGGCTTTGCATAAGATCTGAGCCCTACTGTCGGGGAGTCCACCCGGTTGCCGGCTGGGCCCGCACAACATTACCGTTCCGGCCTTCACCGCAGCAAGCTGGGCTAAAATAGGCCGATGCCGAGGAGTCCGGACAGACAGGAACCATCCGAGCGCGCGCAGCAGATTCTGCGTGCTCTCATTGATCATTACGTGCGGGACGGCCACCCGGTCGGCTCACGCACGCTTGCGCGAAGCACCGACCTGGCGCTGAGTCCCGCCAGCATCCGCAACGTGATGTCGGATCTGGAGGAGTTCGGGTTCATCGCGGCGCCGCATACGTCGGCCGGACGGGTGCCGACCGCCAAGGGATATCGCTTCTTCGTGGACACGCTGGTGAAACTGCAGCCGCCGCGTGGCAAGGAAGTGCAACTTCTGCAGCTGCAATTGGAAGAAGACGGCCAGCATGATTCGAAGCAGGTCGCGGCGACTGCATCGGCGGCGTTGTCGTCACTCACGAGTCTCGCAGGCGTGGTCACTGTGCCCCGCCAGTTGCATGTGCAGCTGCGCCAGGTGGAATTCCTGCCGTTATCCGACCAGCGCGTGCTGGCAATCCTGATCGTGAATGACAGCGAGGTACAAAACCGCATCCTGCACATGGATCGGGATTACACGGCGGACGAACTGCGGCGCGCCGGCAACTACCTGAACGAGCATTTCGTCGGCGAAGACCTCAGGGATATTCGTGAGGCGATCGTGCGGCAGCTCGGCGAGACGCGTGAAGACATGAATCAGCTCATGATCGACGCTGTTGCGATTGCGCAGAAAGCGCTCGATCTGGAGATCGATCACGCCGAGTATGTGCTGTCTGGCGAAACCAAGCTGATGGATTTCGACGAGCTGTCGAATATTGAAACCCTGCGACAGCTGTTCGAGGTGTTTGGCCAGCAGCGTGAGCTGCTGCGATTGCTGGATCGCAGCATCGCTGCCAGCGGCGTGCAGATCTTCATCGGGGAAGAATCGGGCTACCAGATTCTGGACGAGTGCAGCCTCGTCACGGCGCCATACAGCGTCGATGACGAGGTCGTGGGCGTGCTGGGTGTCATTGGCCCGACCCGGATGGCCTACGAGCGGGTCATCCCGATTGTCGATATCACGGCGAAATTGCTCGGCTCGGCCTTGAATTCCAATCAGTAGTCCCCAGATCGGGGGGGTAGTACAGGCGCGGCCCGGCAGGCTGCGATTTTTTTCATGCACGGAGGTTTTTCATGAGCGAGTCGCCCGCGGACGAGCTGTCCGGCGGTCAGTCCCCCGAGGCCAGCGCTGAGCAGGGGCAGCCCGACGAGGCCGTTGTGGCCGAGACGCCGGTTGATAATGACGCCCTGGCCGCAGCTCACGCAGAAATCGAGGCGCTCCGGGACCAGCATTTGCGGGCGGTCGCCGAACTCGAGAATCAGCGCAAACGGGCGGCGCGGGAGGTCACGAACGCACGCCAGTTTGCCATCGAGCGATTCGCCGGCGATTTGCTGGCCGTGCTAGACAGCCTGGAGATGGGCCTCGCGGCTGGCGCCGAGGCGTCCGCCGAAGCGTTGCTGGAAGGCTCGCAGGCGACCCTGAGGCAGTTGCAGAACACGTTCGAGAAAGCCGGGATTACGGTGATTGATCCGGAAGGCGAGCCGTTCGATCCGCAACTGCACGAGGCCATGACGACGCAGCCGTCCCCGACGGCGGAGCCCGGCTCGGTGCTCGCGGTGGTGCAAAAAGGTTACGCGCTGAATGGACGATTGCTCCGGCCGGCGCGGGTGGTGGTCGCGGCGGAGGCTGACCAGGGCCCGCCGGAAGAGGCTTGAAACACGGGGCGTTCGCCCCATCTATGAAACATTAGTCACTGACGGCTCGGCAACGAGCCTGCGCGGAGATAAACATGGGCAAAGTTATCGGAATTGACCTCGGCACGACGAACTCCTGCGTCGCCGTGATGGATGGAGACACCGCCAAGGTAATCGAGAACAGCGAGGGCGATCGCACCACGCCGTCGATTGTCGCCTTCACCAAGGACGATGAGGTTCTGGTCGGCCAGCCGGCCAAGCGCCAGGCGGTCACCAATCCCGCCAATACGCTGTTTGCGGTCAAGCGCCTGATCGGACGCCGCTTCGACGACGACGTCGTGCGGCGGGATATGGACATGGTGCCGTACGCCATCGTCAAGGCTGACAACGGTGACGCCTGGGTCGAGGCAAACGGCAAGGCAATGGCCCCGCCGGAGATATCGGCCCGGGTGCTGATGAAAATGAAGAAAACCGCCGAGGATTATCTCGGCGAACCGGTGACTGAAGCGGTTATTACCGTGCCGGCCTACTTCAATGATTCACAACGCCAGGCAACCAAGGACGCCGGCAAGATTGCCGGGCTGGAGGTCAAGCGCATCATTAACGAGCCGACCGCGGCGGCGCTGGCCTATGGCATGGACAAGCAGCGGGGTGACCGCAAGATTGCGGTCTACGACCTCGGTGGTGGCACGTTCGACATTTCGATTATCGAAATTGCTGAAATCGACGGCGAGCACCAGTTCGAGGTGCTGGCCACCAATGGGGACACGTTCCTCGGCGGCGAAGATTTCGACCTGCGTGTGATTGAATACCTCGCCAGCGAATTCGAGAAAGAAAGCGGGGTTGATGTCAGCAAGGATCCGCTGGCGATGCAGCGCCTGAAGGAAGCCGCGGAGAAAGCCAAGATCGAACTGTCATCGTCGCAGCAAACCGAGGTCAACCTGCCATACATCACCGCGGATGCCAGTGGACCGAAGCACCTGAATATCAAGCTGACGCGCGCCAAACTGGAATCACTGGTCGACGAGCTGGTGACGCGGACAATCGGGCCCTGCAAGACCGCATTGGCGGATGCGGGCCTGAAGGTCGGCGAAATTGACGACGTTATCCTGGTCGGTGGCCAGACCCGGATGCCGAAAGTCCAGGAGGCCGTGCAGAATTTCTTTGGCAAGGAGCCGCGCAAGGATGTGAACCCGGATGAGGCCGTGGCGATGGGCGCCGCGATCCAGGCTGGTGTGTTGTCGGGCGACGTCAAGGACGTGTTGCTGCTGGATGTTACGCCGCTGTCGCTCGGTATCGAGACGCTGGGTGGCGTGATGACCCGATTGATCGACAAGAACACCACGATTCCAACCAAGGCGAATCAGATCTTCTCGACGGCGGATGACAATCAGACTGCGGTCACCATTCACGTGCTGCAGGGTGAACGCGAGCGGTCGCATGACAACAAGTCGCTGGGCCGCTTCGATCTGGCGGACATCCCGCCGGCGCCCCGTGGCCTGCCACAAATCGAGGTGACGTTCGATATCGACGCCAACGGCATTCTGAACGTGTCGGCCAAGGACAAGGCCACTGGCAAGGAACAGAACATCGTTATCAAGGCGTCGAGCGGACTGTCGGACGGCGAAATCGATCGCATGGTGCAGGATGCCGAGGCGCACGCCGAAGAAGACCGCAAGTTCCGCGAGCTGGTCGATGTGCGCAACCAGGCAGATGGGCTGTTGCACGCGACCGAGAAATCGCTGACCGATCTTGGTGAGAAGGTGTCGGCCGAAGACCGCGCCAAGACAGAAGCTGCAATCAATGATCTCAAGGACGCGCTGAAAGGCGAGGACAAGGATCAGATCGAGACCAAGACACGGGCCCTCGCGGAAGCCTCGGCCGGGCTGGCGCAACAGGCCTACGAGCAGGCGCAGGCTGCCGAACCGGGCGCGTCCGCGGAGACGGGCGCCGGTGGTGAAGCGGCTGGAGATGACAGTGTGGTTGACGCGGAGTTCGAGGAAGTCCGGGACGATGAGCGTAAATCCGGATCCTGATGTCCAAGCGAGACTATTACGAGGTCCTGGGAGTCGAACGTTCGGCTGACGACGCCGAACTGAAAAAAGCCTATCGGCGCCTCGCAATGAAGTATCACCCGGATCGCAATCCGGATGACACTGACGCGGAAAACCATTTCAAGGAAGCCAAAGAGGCTTACGAAGTCCTGTCGGATGCGCAAAAGCGCGCCGCCTACGATCAATTCGGACATGCCGGCGTCGATTCGGCCGGCCTCGGTGGGGCCGGTATGGGCGCCGGCGATGCCTTCAGCGATATTTTCGGTGATGTGTTCGGTGAGATTTTTGGTGGCGCCCGGCGCGGTCGTTCCAATGTCTTCCGCGGCGCCGACCTGCGCTATGAACTCGCGCTGGACCTCGAGCAGGCGGTGTTCGGTGAAACCATCAACATCGAGGTGCCGACTCTCAGCGGTTGCGAGACCTGCGACGGTTCCGGTGCCAAACCCGGGACCAGCAAGTCGACCTGCGGCACCTGCGGCGGCGCCGGGCAGGTGCGCATGCAGCAGGGTTTCTTTTCGATCCAGCAGACCTGCCCGAACTGCCGCGGCAGCGGGCAGGTCATTGACGAGCCATGCACGACCTGTCGTGGTCAGGGTCGCGTACAGAAGAACAAGACCCTGGCGGTAAAGGTGCCGCCCGGCGTCGACACGGGTGATCGGATTCGCCTGTCCGGCGAGGGCGAGGCGGGGCAGAATGGCGGCCCGCCGGGCGATCTGTATGTGGATATCCGGGTTCGACCGCATGCAATATTCGAGCGTGAAGGCAGCGACCTGTCCTGTGCGGTGCCGATCAGTTTCTCGACCGCGGCGCTGGGTGGTACCGTGAAAGTGCCAACGCTGGATGGCGAGGTCAGCCTGAAGGTCCCGAGCGAGACGCAATCGGGCAAGGTGTTCCGGCTCCGGGGCAAAGGCGTCAAGCCTGTGCGCAGCAGCTCCACGGGGGATCTGTACTGCGCAGTCGAGGTCGAAACCCCGGTCAAACTGACCGCGGAACAGAGACAGTTACTGGAAAAATTCAATGAATCTCTGGTCGCGGGAGGGGACCGACATCGACCGCGATCGAGTTCCTGGGCCGACGGCGTCCGTCGGTTCTTCGACAAGATCAGTTCCTGAGCATCGGCCCGGGAATGGGGGGAGTCATGTTGCGGGTTGCAATTCTCGGCGCCACCGGCCGAATGGGACAGACGCTGCTGCAATTGATTGCGGCCAGTGACGATTTGCAGCTAACCGGCGCGGCCGCCGAGCCGGGCCATGCCAGCCTCGGCCAGGACGCCGGTCCCCAGGCAGGGTTGTCTCCATGTGGCGTTACTCTGACGGACGATGCGCTGGCCGCCGTGTCTGGCGCGCAGGTGGCGGTCGATTTCACGCTGCCGGCTGCGACCATCGGCAACATCGATGCCTGCGAAGGTGCCGGCTGTGCACTCGTGATGGGCACGACCGGCCTGAGTGAGGCGGACCACGCGAGGCTGGCTGCGGCCGCCGGCAAAATCCCGCTGGTGTACGGCCGCAATATGAGCATCGGTGTCAATCTGGTTTCCGAACTCGTCCAGATTGCGGCTCGCGCGCTGGGCACGGACTATGACATTGAAGTCTTCGAGGCCCACCATCGCAACAAGGTGGACGCGCCGTCCGGCACGGCGCTGCAGCTTGGCGAGGCCGCTGCAGCGGGACGGGGAACCACGCTCGCCGTCGTCGCGGTCTACGGACGTCATGGCCACTCGGACGTGCGTCCTGAAGGCGCGATCGGCTTGGCATCGCTGCGCGGGGGCAGCATTGTCGGCGATCCCCCGGTTACATGCGACGCG
>JAAUXY010149331.1_pt1 | contig 15662 bp, 11 predicted proteins | sample 7278121 | NCBI WGS metagenome assembly JAAUXY01 (sample SAMN14350117, study PRJNA611818) | marine sediment metagenome | isolation source: surface marine sediment (1.8m) | place: French Polynesia: Moorea | collected 2018-08 | reverse complement strand
GCCATCACCTTCGTCAGCGCCGCCGTCAGCGTCGTCTTCCCATGGTCCACGTGACCAATCGTCCCCACATTCACATGCGGCTTCGTGCGTTCGAATTTTTCCTTCGACATCGTTTCCGGTCTCCGTTTCCTGTTGCGGCTCCAACCGCTGAAACACTATCCCCTGCCTGATCGGTATCAGGTTTCCTGCTTGATTACTGCCTCGGCAACATTGCCGGGGACTTCGGCGTAATGCCCGAATTCCATTGAATAGGTTGCACGGCCCTGGCTCATCGAGCGCAGGTCCGTCGCGTAGCCGAACATCTCGGCCAGCGGTACCTTGGCGCGAATGATCTTGCCGGCCGGGCCTTCATCCATGCCCTGCAGCACGCCACGACGCCGGTTCAGATCACCATTCACGTCGCCCATATAGTCGTCCGGGGTCACGATTTCGACCTTCATGACCGGTTCGAGCAGGACGGGCTTGGCTTTCTGGGCCCCTTCCTTGAAGGCCATCGAGCCGGCGATCTTGAATGCCATCTCGCTGGAGTCGACGTCATGGTAAGAGCCGTCGTACAGCGCAACCTTGACGTCGACGACCGGGTAACCGGCAATCACGCCATTTTGCATCTGCTCCTGCACACCTTTGTCGACGGCCGGAATGTATTCCCGCGGCACGGCGCCGCCAACGATTTCGTTCTCGAATTCGTAGCCGCCGCCCTGCTCCATCGGCTCGATGCGGATGTGCACGTGCCCGTACTGACCGCGACCACCGGACTGACGGACGAACTTGCCTTCCTGCTCGACGAGCTGTCGAATGGTCTCGCGATACGCGACACGAGGCTTGCCGACATTGGCCTCCACCTTGAACTCGCGCCGCATGCGGTCGACGATGATATCCAGGTGCAGTTCGCCCATGCCGGAAATGATCGTCTGGCCGGACTCCTCGTCACTCGACACGCGGAATGACGGGTCTTCCTGAGCCAGCTTCTGCAGCGCGATACCCATCTTTTCCTGGTCGGTCTTTGTCTTCGGCTCCACCGCGACAGAGATGACCGGCTCCGGGAACTCCATCCGTTCCAGGATGATGATGTTTTCCTTGTCGACCAGGCTGTCGCCGGTCGTGACATCTTTCAGGCCAACCGCCGCCGCGATGTCGCCGGCGCGTACTTCCTTGATCTCCTCGCGATCGTTGGAATGCATCTGCAGCAGCCGGCCAATGCGTTCGCGCTTGCCTTTGACGGAGTTGTAGATCGTATCGCCGGACTTGAGCACGCCGGAGTAAACGCGGAAGAAAGTCAGGTTGCCGACGAACGGGTCGGTCGCAATCTTGAACGCCAGCGCGGCGAAGGGCTCATCGTCATCGGACTTGCGCTCGGCCTCGCTGTCGTCCTCGAGCTGGCCGCGAATGGCCGGCACGTCGATCGGCGACGGCATATATTCGATGATCGCATCGAGCATGGCCTGTACGCCCTTGTTCTTGAATGCCGAGCCGCACATCACCGGGACAATTTCGTTGCTCAGCGTGCGCTGCCGAATGCCCTGACGGATTTCTTCTTCATCGAGGTCAGCGTTCTCGAGATATTTCTCGAGCAGCGCTTCGGTCGCCTCGGCCGCGGCCTCGACCAGCTTCTCGCGCCACTCGTCAGCGGTGGCCTTGAGGTCGTCGGGGATATCGGCCAGCTCGAAATTCATGCCCTGGGTCGACTCGTCCCAGTGGATGGCTTTCATCCGGACCAGGTCGACGACGCCTTTGAAATTCTCCTCGGCGCCGATCGGAATCTGGATCGGCACCGGGTTCCCGCCAAGCCGCTCCTTGATCTGCCGCACCACGCGGAAGAAGTCAGCGCCAGCACGGTCCATTTTGTTGACGAACGCCATGCGCGGCACCTGGTACTTGTTGGCCTGCCGCCAGACCGTCTCGGATTGCGGCTCTACACCGCCAACCGAGCAGAATACGGCCACAGCGCCATCCAGCACGCGCAGCGACCGCTCGACCTCGATGGTGAAGTCGACGTGCCCGGGCGTGTCGATAATGTTGATGCGGTGCTCCGGGAAGTGCTGGTCCATGCCGCTCCAGAAGCAGGTCGTCGCAGCCGACGTAATGGTGATGCCCCGCTCCTGCTCCTGCTCCATCCAGTCCATCACCGCCGCACCATCGTGCACCTCGCCGAGCTTGTGCGAGACGCCGGTGTAAAACAGCACCCGTTCAGTGGTGGTCGTCTTGCCGGCATCGATGTGAGCCATGATGCCGATGTTGCGGTAACGCTCGATTGGGGTATTGCGTGGCACGGTACGCGTCCTTGTCTGCCTGTGCTTGAGCCGCCGTCACGCCTACCAGCGGTAGTGTGAAAAGGCCTTGTTGGCCTCGGCCATGCGATGCGTGTCTTCCCGTTTCTTGACCGCGGCACCACGGTTCTCCGATGCATCCATCAGTTCATTGGCCAGCCGCTGGGCCATCGATTTTTCGTTGCGCCGGCGTGCCGCATCGATCACCCAGCGCATGGCCAGCGTCTGCCGCCGCTGCGGGCGCACTTCGACCGGTACCTGGTAAGTGGCACCGCCAACCCGCCGTGATTTCACCTCGACCGCCGGCTTCACGTTGTCCAGTGCCTGCTCGAGCACGATCACGGCCTCGTTTTCCGACTGACCGCTGCGTGACGAAATCTGTTCCAGCGCGCCATAGACAATGCTCTCGGCGGTGGATTTCTTGCCATCCTTCATGATCATGTTGATGAACTTCGCCAGCATCTCGCTGCCGTGTTTCGGATCGGGAAGGATCTCGCGTTTGGGTGCCTGGGAACGTCTGGACATGAGCCTGCTGCCTTACTTGGGTCGTTTCGCGCCGTACTTGGACCGACCCTGACGACGGTCCGACACACCGGCGCAATCGAGGGTGCCGCGCACCGTGTGATACCGCACGCCCGGCAGGTCTTTCACACGACCGCCGCGAATCAGCACGACCGAATGCTCCTGCAGGTTGTGCCCTTCGCCACCGATGTAGCTCGTGACCTCGAACCCGTTGGTCAGGCGCACGCGCGCCACTTTCCGCAGGGCGGAATTCGGCTTCTTTGGCGTGGTCGTGTAGACACGCGTGCACACGCCACGTTTTTGCGGGCTGCCGCCGAGGGCCGGGACCGTGCTCTTGTCGGGCTTGGTCTTGCGGCTCTTCCGGACGAGCTGGTTTACCGTCGCCATAGTCTCTCTCTGGCCCTTGGGCCGTTTCCTTTCCTGCAAATACAGGTCAGCCCGCATGCGGCAACATCTGAACTGCCGGCATCCGGGCTAACCAAGTCTTGCGGGGCTGCGTGCCCCGGTATCGTTGTTTTCGCGGCCTTCCTGGCCGGGCGCCGACGCGCAGGACCGCGAATTCTATGGCCTCGTCGGAAATACTGTCAAGCAAACCGGGGCGCCGAATCCGGCGCCCCGGCCACCCGCGTTATTCCGCCGCGGCCTCCGTTGCCGAGCCGGAATCCGCCGATTCGACGCCCTCCGGTTCGGCCTCGCCTTCGGCCGCCTCCGCGGCGGCCTCCGCCACCGCTTCCTCCAGGCCCCGCAGCTCCTCGGACAGCTGCTGTTCGCGTGTCCGGCGCTGCTCGGCGTGGAAGCTGAAGCCCGTGCCAGCCGGGATCAGCCGGCCGACGATCACGTTTTCCTTCAGGCCGCGCAGGTCGTCCCGCATCCCCTTCACCGCGGCTTCGGTGAGCACCCGCGTGGTCTCCTGGAACGAGGCCGCCGAAATGAACGACTCCGTCGCCAGCGAGGCCTTGGTGATACCCAGCAGCAGCGGCTCGAATTCCGCCGGTGCCTTGTTCTGCACCGCACTCGATTCGTTCAGTTCCAGCACACGCGCGCGCTCGAGCTGCTCGCCCTTCAGCAGGTTGGTATCGGCCGGATCCGTGATTTCGATCTTGCGCAACATCTGCCGGATGATCACCTCGATGTGCTTGTCGTTGATCTTCACGCCCTGCAGGCGATACACATCCTGGATCTCGCGCACCAGGTAATCGGCCAGTGGCTCCACGCCCTGCAGCCGCAGGATGTCGTGCGGGTTGAGCTCACCATCCGAGATCACCTCGCCGCGCGCGACCTGCTCACCTTCGAACACGCTGAGATGACGCCACTTCGGAATCAGTTCCTCGTGCTTCTCGCTATGTTCGTCGGTGATCACCAGGCGTCGCTTGCCCTTGGTCTCCTTGCCGAAGCTGACCGTGCCACTGTGCTCGGCGAGAATCGCCGGATCCTTGGGCTTGCGTGCCTCGAACAGGTCCGCGACCCGCGGCAGACCACCCGTGATGTCGCGTGTCTTCGAGCTCTCCTGCGGAATACGCGCCAGGACGTCACCGACCGACACGTCCGCACCGTCGCTCATCACGACAATCGCTCCAGGCGGCAACGCATAGGAAGCGGGAATGTCGGTGTTGGCAAAGCAGATTTCCTTGCCTTTCGAATCCACCAGCTTGGCCGTCGGCCGCAGGTCCTTGCCGGTGCTGCCACGCTGCTTGGGATCCATCACCACGATGCTGGTCAGGCCGGTTATTTCGTCGACTTTCTCTTCGACGGTTACGCCGTCGACAAAGTCCTCGAACTGCATCCGACCAGCAACCTCCGCAACCACCGGGTGGGTGTGCGGATCCCAGGTCGCGACGATCTGGCCAGCCCCGACGCTATCGCCTTCCCGCGCCGAAATCGTCGCGCCGTAAGGCAACTTGTAGCGTTCGCGCTCACGACCATGGTCATCCATGATGCCGACCTCACCGGAACGGCTGACGGCAACCAGCAGGCCCTGGGCGTTTTCGACTGTCTTGATGTTGTGCAGGCGGAGTTCGCCACCGCGCTTCACCTCGACACTATTGGCCGCGGCTGCCCGGGAGGCGGCACCACCGATATGGAAGGTACGCATCGTGAGCTGCGTGCCCGGCTCGCCAATCGACTGCGCGGCGATCACACCGACGGCTTCGCCGATGTTGATCAGGTGCCCGCGCGCCAGGTCGCGCCCGTAACACTGCGAACACACGCCGTAACGGGTTTCGCAGGTGATGGGCGAACGCACCAGCACCTGGTCGACGCTGGCATCTTCGAGCCGCGCGACTGCTGGCTCATCCAGTAGCGTCCCGGCCTTCACGAGAACTTCAGTCGTTCCCGGCACCAGGATGTCGGTCGCCGTCACCCGGCCAAGCACGCGTTCGTGCAGCGGCTCGACAATGTCACCCCCTTCAACCAGCGGCGTCATGGTCAGGCCGCGCTCGGTACCACAGTCGACCTCGGTCACGACCAGGTCCTGGGCCACGTCGACCAACCGACGCGTCAGGTAACCGGAGTTCGCGGTCTTCAGCGCCGTGTCGGCCAGACCCTTTCGCGCCCCGTGCGTCGAAATGAAGTACTGCAACACGTCCAGGCCTTCGCGAAAGTTGGCCTTGATCGGCGTCTCGATGATCGAACCATCCGGCTTGGCCATCAGGCCACGCATGCCGGCGAGCTGCCGGATTTGCGCGGCGGAACCACGAGCACCGGAGTCGGCCATCATGAAGATCGAGTTGAATGACGGCTGTTCTTCAGGTTCACCGGCGGCATTGACGACCGATTCCTTGCCGAGCTTGTCCATCATCGCCTTGGCGACTTGCTCGTTGGTTCGCGACCAGATGTCCACGACCTTGTTGTAGCGCTCGCCATTCGTCACCAGACCGCTGGCGTACTGGTCCTGAATTTCGCGCACCTGCTCTTCCGCATCGCGCAGGATTTCCGGTTTGTGCTCCGGTACGACCATGTCGTTCACGCCAATGGAAACACCGGCACGGGTCGCGTAACTGAAGCCCGTGTACATCAGCCGGTCGGCGAACACCACCGTGCTTTTCAACCCCACCTGCCGATAGCACGCGTTGATGCAGGCCGAAATCGCCTTTTTCGTCATGTTCTGGTTGACCAGATCGAAGCTGAGCCCCTCCGGCAGCAGCTCCGACAGCAGCGCACGGCCGACGGTGGTGTCTACCAGCCGCTTGCCAGGTGTCTGCTCTTCCTGCTCTTCGGTCTCGCCGCCATTCTCGATCAGCACCTTGATGCGGGCATTCAACTCGACGGCACGGCTCTCGTAGGCCCGATGCACTTCAGCAACATCGCGAAATACCATGCCCTCGCCACGCGCATTGATCTGCTCGCGAGTCATGTAATACAGACCGAGCACGACGTCCTGAGACGGCACGATGATCGGCTCACCATTGGCCGGCGACAGGATGTTGTTCGACGACATCATCAGGGCGCGTGCCTCGAGCTGCGCCTCGATGGACAACGGCACATGGACGGCCATCTGGTCGCCATCGAAGTCGGCGTTGAAAGCCGTGCAAACCAGCGGGTGGAGCTGGATCGCCTTGCCTTCGATCAGCACGGGCTCGAATGCCTGGATACCGAGGCGATGCAAGGTCGGGGCGCGGTTCAGCAATACCGGGTGCTCGCGGATCACCTCCTCGAGGATGTCCCACACTTCCGGGCCTTCGCGCTCGACCAGCCGCTTGGCGGCCTTGATCGTGCTGGCTTCGCCGCGCAGCTGCAGCTTGCCGAAAATAAAAGGCTTGAAAAGTTCGAGCGCCATCTTCTTCGGCAACCCGCACTGGTGCAGCTTCAGCGTCGGACCCACCACGATGACCGAGCGGCCCGAGTAGTCCACGCGTTTGCCGAGCAGGTTCTGCCGGAAGCGGCCCTGCTTGCCCTTGATCATATCTGCCAGGGACTTCAGCGGCCGGCGATTGGTGCCGGTAATGGCGCGGCCGCGCCGCCCATTATCGAGCAACGCATCGACAGCCTCCTGCAGCATGCGCTTTTCGTTGCGCACGATGATGTCCGGCGCGCTGAGTTCCAACAGGCGCCGCAGTCGATTGTTGCGATTGATGACGCGCCGGTACAGATCGTTCAGGTCCGAGGTCGCAAAACGACCACCGTCCAGCGGCACCAGCGGGCGCAGGTCGGGCGGCAATACGGGCAGCACGGTCAACACGACCCATTCCGGCTTGTTGCCGGATTCCACGAAGGCCTCCAGCAGTTTCAGGCGCTTCGACAGGCGCTTGATCTTGGTGTCGGAGTTCGTGCCGGCGATATCCTCGCGGACCTTCATGACCTCGGACGTCAGGTCCATCGTCCGCAGCATGTCGTGCACGGCCTCGGCGCCCATTTTTGCGTCGAATTCATCGCCATGTTCCTCGATCGCCTCGAGGTACTGCTCGTCGGTCAACAGCTGGCCGCGCTCGAGCGTCGTCATGCCGGGCTCGGTAACGATGAAGGCCTCGAAATACAACACCCGCTCGATTTCGCGCAGGGTCATGTCGAGCATCAGGCCGATTCGCGACGGCAAGGACTTCAGGAACCAGATGTGCGCTACCGGGCTGGCCAGTTCAATATGCCCCATCCGCTCGCGACGCACCTTGGTCTGCGTGACCTCGACACCGCATTTCTCGCAAATAACACCACGATGTTTCAGCCGCTTGTACTTGCCGCAGAGGCACTCGTAATCCTTGACGGGGCCGAAGATCTTGGCGCAGAACAGCCCATCACGCTCGGGCTTGAACGTCCGGTAATTGATGGTTTCGGGCTTCTTGACCTCCCCGAAGGACCAGGACCGGATCATTTCCGGCGACGCGAGTCCAATCCGGATTGCGTCGAAGTCCTCGGCGGTGGTCTGGTTTTTGAAAAGTGTCAATAAATCTTTCATTTCGTCACCTGTTCGGTACGAGTGGCGTATCCGGTTAGTCCTGTTCCAGTTCCACGTTGATCCCGAGAGAGCGGATCTCCTTGACCAGAACGTTGAACGATTCCGGCATGCCGGCATCCATCTCGTGTCGGCCGTCCACGATGTTCTTGTACATCTTGGTGCGCCCCTGCACGTCGTCCGACTTGACGGTCAGCATTTCCTGCAGGGTGTACGCGGCGCCGTAGGCTTCCAGCGCCCAGACCTCCATCTCGCCGAAGCGCTGGCCACCGAATTGCGCCTTGCCACCCAGCGGCTGCTGCGTAACCAGGCTGTACGGCCCGGTCGAACGCGCATGCATCTTGTCATCCACGAGATGGTTGAGCTTGAGCATGTACATATAACCAACCGTGGTGGGCCTGTCGAAGGACTCGCCGGTGCGGCCGTCGATCAGCGTGGTTTGCCCGGATTCGGGCAGTCCCGCCAGCGTCAGCATATTCTTGATTTCCTGCTCGGTCGCCCCGTCGAAAACCGGCGTAGCCATCGGCAGGCCGTTGCGCAGATTGCCGGCCAGTTCCCGCAGCTCTTCGTCGGTGAGACCGCCAAGTTCCTCTTCGCGGCCGCCGGTCTTGTTGTAGACCTGCGTGAGGTACTTGCGAATCTCGCCGGCGCCAATCTGGGCATCGAGCATTTCTCCGATGCGCAAGCCCACGCCCTTCGCGGCCCAGCCGAGATGAGTCTCCAGCACCTGACCGACATTCATGCGTGATGGCACGCCGAGCGGGTTCAGCACGATATCGACCGGCGTGCCGTCTTCGGTGTATGGCATGTCCTCGACGGGTACGATCGTGGAGATCACGCCCTTGTTGCCATGCCGACCCGCCATCTTGTCGCCCGGCTGAATGCGGCGCTTCACGGCCAGGTACACCTTGACCATCTTCAGCACGCCCGGCGCCAGGTCATCGCCGGCAGTGATCTTCTGACGCTTTTCGTCGTAGCGTCGCTCGAAGTCCTCGCGCTGCGATTTCAGACGCTCGGCGGCCTGCTCGAGCTGGCTATTGGCGTCGTCATTCTGCAGACGAATGTCGAACCACTCCTCGCGCGGCAGTTCCTGCAGATAGGCCTTTGTGACCTTGCTGCCGGAGCTCAGCTGGTTCGGTCCGCCCTGGGCAACCTTGCCGGTGAGCATGCGCTCAACTCGCTCGAAGATGTCGTTCTCCAGGATGCGGCGCTGGTCGTCCAGGTCCTTGCGAACACTTTCGAGCTCGGATTCCTCGATCGACAGCGCACGCGTGTCCTTGTCGACGCCGTCGCGGGTGAAGACCCGCACGTCGATGACCGTGCCATCCATACCCGGCGGCACGCGCAGCGACGTGTCTTTCACGTCGGATGCCTTTTCACCGAAGATGGCGCGCAGCAGCTTTTCCTCCGGCGTCAGCTGGGTCTCGCCCTTGGGCGTGACCTTGCCGACCAGGATGTCGCCGGCCTTGACCTCGGCGCCGATAAACGCGATGCCCGCCTCGTCCAGTTTGCCGAGCGCCATGTCACCAACGTTGGGAATATCCGCGGTGATTTCCTCAGGTCCCAACTTGGTGTCACGCGCCACGCAGGTCAGCTCCTCGACGTGAATGGTCGTGAAGCGGTCCTCGTGCACGAGGCGCTCGGAGATCAGGATCGAATCCTCGAAGTTGTAGCCGTTCCAGGGCATGAACGCGACCAGCAGGTTCTGGCCCAGCGCCAGTTCCCCGAGGCTCGTTGACGCACCGTCCGCGAGCACGTCGCCATTGGCGATCTGATCACCCGCCTTGACCAGCGGCCGCTGGTTGATGCAGGTGTTCTGGTTGGAACGCACGTATTTGGTCAGGTTGTAAATGTCGACACCCGGTTCGCCGGCACTGGTCTCGTTGTCGTTGACACGCACCACGATGCGGGACGCATCGACCGAGTCGACCGCGCCACCACGGCGCGCGACCACGGTGACACCCGAATCGACAGCCACGGCGCGTTCCATGCCGGTGCCGACCAGCGGCGTCTCGGAACGCAGCGTCGGCACCGCCTGGCGCTGCATGTTGGAACCCATCAATGCGCGGTTCGCGTCGTCGTGCTCCAGGAACGGAATCAGCGACGCCGCAACCGACACAATCTGTTTCGGCGACACGTCCATGAAGTCGATCTCTTCGCGCGGCCGCAGCGTGAACTCGTTCTGGTGACGCACCGACACGAGTTCTTCAACGAAGGCGCCCTTCTTGTCCAGTTCGGCATTCGCCTGGGCGATCACGTACTGGCCTTCCTCGATCGCCGACAGGTAATGAATATCATCGGAGACCTTGCCGTTGACGACTTTGCGGTACGGCGTTTCGAGGAACCCATATTCGTTGGTGCGGGCATAGACCGAGAGCGAATTGATCAGGCCGATGTTCGGACCTTCCGGGGTCTCGATCGGGCAAACCCGGCCATAGTGCGTAGGATGCACGTCGCGCACCTCGAAGCCCGCCCGCTCGCGCGTCAGACCACCGGGTCCCAACGCCGACACACGCCGTTTGTGGGTGACCTCGGACAGCGGGTTGTTCTGGTCCATGAACTGCGACAGCTGACTGGAGCCGAAGAATTCCTTCACGGCGGCGGCCACCGGCTTCGCATTGATCATTTCCTGGGGCATCAGGCCTTCGGCCTCGGCCAGTGTGAGCCGTTCCTTTACGGCGCGCTCGACGCGCACCAGGCCGACCCGGAATGCATTCTCGGCCATCTCGCCGACGCTGCGGATGCGACGATTACCAAGGTGGTCGATATCGTCCACCGAGCCGCGGCCATTGCGAATGTCGATCAGCACCCGCAGCACGTCAATGATGTCCTCGCGGCTTAATACGCCCGAACCCGTGCTCTCATCACGGCCTACGCGCCGGTTGAATTTCATCCGGCCAACAGCGGACAGGTCGTAACGTTCCGGGTTGAAGAACAAGTTGTTGAACAGGTTCTCGGCCGCGTCCTTGGTCGGCGGCTCACCGGGGCGCATCATCCGGTAAATTTCGACCAGCGCCTCGAGCTTCGTCGTGGTCTGATCGATGCGCAGTGTGCTGGAAATGTAAGGTCCCTGGTCGAGATCGTTCACGTAGAGCGTGCGAACCTCCTCGATACCCTTGTCCAGGAAGGCATCGACCATCTCGAGCGTGATTTCGTCGTTCGCGCTCGCTAGCAGTTCGCCAGTCTCGGCATCGACGATGTCGTGGGCCAGCGTCTTGCCCTCGAGGTACTCCTTGGGGACCTTCAGGCGTTCGACGCCGGCTTTCTCGAGTTCGCGCACGTGGCGTGCCGTAATGCGCTTGCCTTCCTCGACGTATACCTTGCGACCCACCTTGATCTCGAAAATAGCGGTGTCGCCACGCAGGCGCTGCGGCACGAGCGCCAGCTCGACTTCATTGTCGGACAAGTAAAAATCATTGGTCTCGAAGAACATCTCGAGGATTTCTTCGTTGGTGAACTCGAGCGCTCGCAGGATGATGGTCACCGGCAGCTTCCGGCGGCGATCGATGCGTGCGAAAACGCAGTCCTTCGGGTCGAATTCGAAGTCCAGCCAGCTGCCGCGATACGGAATGACGCGGGCGGAAAACAGCAGCTTGCCGGAGGAATGAGTCTTACCCTTGTCGTGGTCGAAAAACACCCCGGGCGACCGGTGCAGCTGCGACACGATGACACGCTCGGTGCCATTGATCACGAAAGTGCCATGCTCGGTCATCAGCGGCATTTCGCCGAGATAGACTTCCTGCTCGCGGACCTCCTTGACAGGTTTCTTTGAGCCGGAAGCTTCCTTGTCGTAAATGACCAGGCGCACCTGCACGCGCAGCGGCGCCGCATAGGTCATACCACGGAGCTGGCATTCCTTGACGTCAAATACCGGTTCACCCAGCCGATAACTGATGTATTCCAGCGCAGCATTGCCACTGTAGCTGACGATCGGAAAGACGCTCTTGAAAGCGGCATGCAGGCCGATTTCGGCCCGGTCCTCGAGTGCCACGTCCTCCTGCAGGAATTTGCGATATGAATCGAGCTGGATCGACAGGAGGTAAGGGACCTCCAGGATACTCGGCCGCTTGCCGAAATCCTTACGAATCCGTTTTTTCTCGGTGAAGGAATACGCCATGAGGTAGCACCTCTGTATTGCTACTAGTTACCGCGCGCCATCACGCGCGCATGCGAACGCCGCCGGCGGCTCTTGCCACCGGCAGGCGTCACGGAAAAAGCTGGTTCGCGCAAGCGCAACGTAAGCAACCGGGCTGCTTACTTGACTTCCACTTGGGCGCCAGCTTCTTCCAGCTGCTTCTTGACCTCTTCGGACTCGTCCTTGGAAACGCCTTCCTTGACGGTGGCAGGCGCACCTTCGACCATGTCCTTGGCCTCTTTCAGACCCAGGCCGGTGAGCGCACGAACGGCCTTGATGACCGCGACCTTGTTGTCGCCGAACGAGGTCATCACGACGTCGAACTCGGTCTTCTCCTCAGCCGCGGCGGCTTCGCCACCGGCGGCGGCACCTGGCGCGGCCACGGCAACCGGCGCAGCGGCCGATACGCCCCACTCATCCTCGAGCAGCTTTACCAGCTCGACGATTTCCATGATCGGTTTGGCGCTCAATTCCTTGAGCAGCTCTTCGTTGGACATTGCCATTGTTCAGTCTCCTGTAGAAATTAGTTACCCAATAGCTAAATCGATAGTTCGACGCGAACGTCTCAGGCCGCATCCCCGGCGTCGCCGCGGGCCTGCAGCACCCGCGCCAGCATGGCCGGTGCCTCGGCAAACGTGCGTGCCAGCTTGCCGGCCGGTGCCTGTAGCACGCCCAGCAGCATCGACCGGGCCTGGTCCAGGTTCGGCAGGCTTGCCAACCGTTCCAGGTCCTGCGGGCCGTAGAGCGCACCGCCAATAGACACCGCTTTGGCGACCAGTTTCTCGTTGTCTTTGGCGAAGTCCTTGACGACGCGGGCAGCCGCGCCGGGATCCTCACGGGAAAACGCCAGAACGAGAGGACCTTCCAGGGCTTCGCCGAGACATTCGAACTCGGTGCCCTCGATCGCCCGTTTCGCCAGGGTGTTTTTGACCACGCGCATGTAGACGCTTTCGCCACGGGCCTTCGCCCGTAACTCGGTCATCTGCGCCACGCTCAACCCGCTATATTCGGCTGCCACAGCCGAATGCGCGTTGGCGGCGACCTCATTCACCTCGGCGACAAGAGCTTTCTTGTCTTCGAGTCTGAGTGCCATCGTTTCCTCCTAGCCTCATGTCAATGCCGCTGCAGATCCTTCCGCAGCAGCCCTTGATGGCGACCTTCACCAGGAGGCCCTGATTCGGGTAACACCATCTGCGCAGGTCAGCCCCAGCGGGACTCGATTAAGGCGCCGGACCTCCTGGCCCGTTGCCACCTGCGGTCTTTGATGAACTGCGATCCTTCGCTGCCGGACGACCCTGGTTCATGAACCACTGTTGCCCGGCTCTGTCTCTCCTTGAAATCCTGCGCGCCCTGTCCGTCCAACGGCGCGATACAAACCTCTAACCAAGCGTCGCCTGGTCTACCTTCACGCCCGGACCCATCGTCGAGGACACCGTCAGTCGTTTCATGTACTGACCCTTGGACGACGCCGGCTTCGCTTTCTCGATATCCGCAACCAGCGCCGACAGGTTTTCCTTCAGCGCATTGACGTCGAAGTCAGCCTTGCCGATCGTGCAATGCACGATGCCAGCCTTGTCGGTGCGGAACCGGACCTGACCGGCCTTGGCGTTCTTCACCGCGGTTTCCACATCCTGCGTCACTGTGCCGACCTTCGGATTCGGCATCAGCCCGCGGGGACCAAGCACGCGCCCGAGCTGGCCAACCACCTTCATGGCGTCGGGCGTGGCGATCACGGTATCGAAATTCAAGTCGCCGCCCTTCATCTGCTCGGCGAGGTCATCCATGCCGACGACATCGGCGCCGGCGGCCTTCGCCTTATCGGCGTTATCGCCCTGCGTGAAGACCGCGACTCGGACATCCTTACCCGTTCCATGTGGCAGCACCGTCGAGCCGCGGACCACCTGGTCCGATTTGCGCGGGTCGACACCCAGGTTAATTGAGACATCGACCGACTCGCGAAATTTCGCCGTCGCGAGTTCCTTGACCAGTCCCAGGGCCTCGTCCAGCGGGTACAACGATTCGCGATTCACTTTTTCCGCGAAAGGCTGACGTCGCTTGGTCAGTTTGGCCATGACTACACCCCCTCGACTTCGATGCCCATGCTGCGGGCACTGCCGGCGATGGTCCTGACCGCCGCATCCATATCGGCAGCCGTGAGATCAGGCTCCTTGGCCTTCGCGATCTCTTCCAGCTGCGCGCGAGTGACTTTGCCGACCTTGTTCATGTTCGGCTCGCCGCTGCCTTTCTTAAGTCCCGCGGCTTTCTTCAGCAGGATCGACGCCGGCGGCGTCTTGCTGATGAAGGTAAAACTGCGGTCGCTGTAAACCGTGATCACCACTGGAATCGGCATGCCCTGCTCCATGCCCTGGGTATGAGCATTGAAGGCCTTGCAGAATTCCATGATGTTGACGCCGTGCTGGCCCAGCGCAGGACCCACCGGCGGGCTCGGGTTTGCCTGCCCGGCAGGCACCTGGAGCTTGATATACGTCTCGACTTTCTTGGCCATTGTCTGTCCTCTTCGGGTTCGATCGCCTCGCGGCTCCCCTCACCACCCGCCGGGCCCTGGCCGAGCCCGCCGGATTGAATACGTTACGGCGCGATCAGCCTTTTTCGACCTGGCTGAAATCCAGCTCCACCGGAGTCGAACGCCCAAGAATCTGCACCGCCACCCGGAGCTTGCTCTTGTCGTAATTGACGTTCTCGACCACACCACTGAAATCGTTGAACGGGCCATCGGTGACCCGCACCACTTCGCCCGGCTCGAACAAAACCTTCGGCCGCGGCTTGTCCACGCCTTCCTCGACGCGGTTCAAAATAAAATTCGCCTCGGTGTCGCTGATCGGCGCCGGCCGATCGCTCGAGCCGCCGATAAAGCCCAGCACCTTGGGCACTTCTTTCACCAGGTGCCAGGTCTCGTCGTCGAGTTCCATCTGCACCAGCACGTAGCCCGGAAAAAACTTCCGCTCGCTGCGACGTTTCTGGCCCTCTTTCATTTCCACCACTTCCTCGGTGGGGACCATGATCTTCCCGAACTTGTGCTCCAGGCCTTTCAGCTTGATCCGCTCCTCCAGCGAGGATTTCACCTTGTTCTCGAAATTCGAGTAGGCGTGCACCACGTACCACTTCAGCGACACGGGCTCAGACTCCCCGGCCGGTGATGAACCGGGTAATCGCCAGCAGCCCCATGTCGAGGAGCCAGAAAAAGATTCCCAGGATCAACACAAATACAAATACGGTCAGCGTGGTCTGCAGGGTTTCCTGGCGCGTCGGCCAGACCACCTTGCGCAGTTCCACCCGCGAGCCCTGAATAAACTTCCACAGGGTCTGTCCCTGGACCGACTGGAATGCGATCACCAGGCCCAGGGCCAGCGCCACGAGCACGCCGGCAGTCCGCAACAGCAACGACTGGTCGTCGTAGTAGTAATAGGCCACTACGCCGCCAATCAGCACCGCTGCGGCCAGCACAAGTTTGACCGCATCCAGCGGTCCCGGCTCAAGCTCTGCTTTCGTACTCATATATCAGTGGCAGGCCAGGAGGGACTCGAACCCCCAACCTGCGGTTTTGGAGACCGCTGCTCTACCAGTTGAGCTACTGGCCTGTCGTCGTAATTTCCGTTGATGCACCCTGTGACCCGGGGTGTCTCATCTCCATGGCTCGCTGCGCTGCGCTTTACTTCCGATGACACACCCCGGGTCACAGGGCATGCCATCGGTCACAGCTAGCGCCTCGCTGCCCGCTTACTCGATAATCTTGGCGACCACGCCGGCGCCGACCGTGCGGCCACCCTCGCGGATCGCAAAGCGCAGACCGTCTTCCATCGCGATCGGCGCAATCAATTCCACCTTCATCTGC
>JAAUXY010203415.1_pt1 | contig 15663 bp, 14 predicted proteins | sample 7278121 | NCBI WGS metagenome assembly JAAUXY01 (sample SAMN14350117, study PRJNA611818) | marine sediment metagenome | isolation source: surface marine sediment (1.8m) | place: French Polynesia: Moorea | collected 2018-08 | reverse complement strand
TCTTGAAACTCTAAAAGGTCTGCTCGAAAACAAAATTACAAATCTTATTGTCATGAAAGGTGGAATGGGAAAAAAGCAGCGGCAGGCTGCGTTAAACGCACTTGAATCTCTTCCAGATGATGCTGAGAAAGCGGTCCTCGCAACCGGCCGGTATTTAGGAGAAGGATTCGACGACGAAAGGTTGGACACTTTATTTTTAACTCTGCCAATTTCCTGGAGGGGTACTCTAAATCAATATGCCGGTCGATTGCACAGAATCCACGACGGTAAAAAGAATGTAGTGATTTACGATTACGCGGATTTGGATGTGCCGGTTTTGGCAAGAATGTACGATCGGCGGCTTAAAGGTTATCGCTCCATAGGCTATGAAATCGAGGATGACCAATCCTGAATGGAGGCTTTTCTTCAGCCCGAACGGTACGAAAATTAGGTCTAAAATCGCATATAAACCAAAACGGTCTCAGTAAGTTGCTGAAACCGTTTAGGAAAATGAAAGATGGTGCCGAAGGCCGGAAGTGAAAAATTATAAATGAAATCAAATAGTTAATAAAATCAAAGCTAGTTTAATCGACATTAAGCTAGTTTTTGTACAGTCCTGGCTGCATATTCGCATATCAATTGCAAATGGACTCAATATACTCTCAAATGGTGATCCTTTTCCTTTGATTGAATATTAAAGATCAATTAGGGCAGCAGCTCTTTAGGCGTTGACCACAAATCATGCAGTTCGCTCAAGGAGTCGATGGACAAATCGAAATGTCATCAATACCGGCTTCGACAAGATCGCCCGGGCCAGCGCCGTCCGATACTTGCACGCGAAACCTTACGTTTTCTCCTGCGGCCACTGTTGTAGTCGCCTCAGTCCAGGCAGCGTTCACTCTGTCGTCACCGAATGATGCCAGAGGCGACCAACTCAAGCCCCCGTCGGTGGAAATCTCCAGCCGGAAGAAATCACCGGAGGGATCATCCCCGGCATCGCGCTGGCCATGGTAATACCAGATGGAGACATCTGAATCTTCTACCACCGAATATGTGGGCGACTCTACGATACAGTTGCCGCCGTCAACGTCGTTAACGCCCGCACTGGAGTTGATTGCGGAGAAAAAGGCATTACCGGCACCCGTTGTGTGATCCCCTCCGATCTGGGTGGTTACGCCACTGTTGATTACCTCGGTCGGGATTCCGACCACAAAGGAACCGGTCGAGCAGGTGCTGGATGCGCTATTGGTCCATCCGTTGGAGCCACCACTCTCAAAGTCCGTCTCGACTGTACACGATCCGGGCTCCGGCGTGTCTTCAAAGATCCGCACGTTGCGGAACCAGCTGTTGTTGTTTAGCGTCCCGGCGTCTTTGTCATTTACCAACACCAGACGAAACCCCGATCCGGTGTAGAATTGTCCTACGGGTATTGTGAAGGACTCAAAAGTGCCACTTCCGGTATAGGCGGGTGTCCAGTTGATGTCGCCGCTCCAGTTCTGAGTGCCATATAGGCGGAAGATGCGCAGGTCGTTGGTCAGCGTGTCGTCTTCATCAAAGCCAATGCCATGGATCTCGCCCTGAGATGTGCTCCTGAACTCGAACTCGATCACGGTATTTGGCGTGATGGTAAATGTGTCGCTGGTTCGGCGCCAGCGGTTACCTTCCATAAAGAAGGTTAAGCCGTCGTCCTGGGCTTCGATCGTTCCGGCATTGTCCTGGTTCGAGTAGGCTACTGTGGTCGTTGTATTCCAGTCAATGACGTCAGGTAGCCCCTCCGGGCTGACGGTGAGAGAAATCGCATCAGAGCCCTCAAGGCTGCCACTGTCTGTCACCGAAGCACTGATGGTGTGGTTGCCGACTGAAAGTGTGTTTGTGGAAAACATCCCACCGGAGCCGATTACGCCATCTATGCTGGAGGTCCAGCCGAGACTCGCAGTCAGATCACCGTCTTCGAAGTCATTGGCCGAACCGGAGAAGTCGATGACATCACCTTCGATGAAAGCCGAACTGTTTGGCGGTGCTATGATGGTCACACTTGGGGGCGTGTTATCCGTGGACGAGGTGGCTGTCAGAACAACGTCATCGATGCGGACCTCGGTAGATTCGTTGTTGTAGGTCTTCTTGTTGTTGTAAGCGCCGATAATAAAGGTGTGATTCCCCACTCCCAGTGTCCCGAGGCTGATTTCGAAAAGCTGCCAACCCGTGGACTGTAATCCGCCACCATTACCGTTGCCCGTGATTTGGGCCACGTAATCGTTGGTTCCACTTCCGTAAAGGATCCCGTCGACGCTCACCAGGGTCTGACTGAACTCGTCGCTTTCGTAATCGGCGGCCTGGGTCAGGTTGTAGAATAAAGAAAGCACCACATTTGTGGCCGGCTCGCTCAGGGTAATGGTCCGCTGCCAGCCGCCTGACATGCCGAAAATATCCGCATTATTGATGCCGCCCAAGGTGACTTGCAGCGCACCGCCGCTGAAACCCCCGGAAGCGATCCTTACTCCGTTGGCGTAGGCGGGTGCGTTGGTACCTCTAAAGGCATCATCAACGTAACCGAATTCATCATTATCGACATCGAAATCGGCCTCAAAAATGGTGTAGGGAATTTCACTACTATTGTCGATATAAATGAAGATCGCGCTGAAGGCCCCCCAGTTGCCGTCGGTGTCTTGTCCACGCACGAAGATAATGTGTTGTCCCTCACTCCAGCCGGTGGTGTCGATCGTCGTATAAACCGATTCTGACTTGCTATTAAAGACACCGTCGGAAGCGGTCATATTGATCGATGAGGAAGGATTTTCCCACGGCGGTACATCCACATAATATTCGGCTGAGACAATATTTTGTGTCGGTTCGGTGCCGTTGCTATTGTTGTAGCGTGTATCGCTGATTGTAGCGTTTAAGGTAATTGGGGTGCCGGCAGGTATGCCCGGAGGCGTCGAACCAAAGTTGAGGGTCAGGTTGATGGCATCGGGTCCAGACGGCGTCATATACGGTGTCCGAGCGACCTTAATGGCATAGATCAAAGAGGGCGTGTTATCGGGTACGATGGTGTTCTCAAAGTAGTTGCAGGATTCAAAGAATTCTGTGCCCAGCTCGTAGGTAAAGGCCGCCAGCCCCATTTCGCCGTAGGCGAAGCTTGTCGTGGTGCCATCGGTCGGGTACAGGCCGATCGCCTGCTCGGGTGCGTGGTTATTGAAAAAGGCCAGTTTGCGTCCCAGGGTCTGCAGCTGTGTGCCGTTGGGTGCCGGATTGCTTGTAAACCCCCAAGGCCACAGCAGCAATCGCCCAGAGCTGTGAATATCTAAATAGATGCCACTGGCATCGTCAGGGGCGGGATCGTCGAGATTCGGCCCGCGCTGATCGGGAAATTGAGCAATTATATAGTTTTGAACGGCCTGGGTCTCCGGCTCGGAAGCAGGGCCTGATCCATGGAAAGTCAAAGAGCACTCATTGCTGCTTGATCCGCCGCAGCAATTCCATTGGAACTCGAAGTTGCGATTGAGATCGGCGCCGCGATTGTTACTGGTGGGGCTGCAATAGTTCTGGTTTGTGTTCTTACGCCAGGATAATCCGGTCTCGGCCTTTTTGCGACCATCGGGATTGGCTTGCAGCATCAAGTGAATGTCGTGATAGTCGATCAGCCAGGTGGCATCCGGATCGGTTCCGTAACTGGTCACCAGGTATTCGGCCAGACGGGTCATCAGCTCGGCCGTGGTGTATTCCCGGGCGTGGATGGCGCTGGTAATAAATATCTTGGGTTTGGGACCGGGAATAGTCGAATTGGTCAAGCGCAGGACCATCAAATCATAGCCACCCAATCCCTCTGTCTTCTCCCAGGAATTGCCGACGTCAGTCCAGGTGGCCAGGTCCGGGTAGTCCGCGGCGATTGACGCCGCAGTGGCAAAGGTCTCCTCAACGGTACGGTAACACGCAAAGCCGGGGATCGCCTGTGCGGTGGGAGGCACCGCTTGAAGGGCCGCGGCGGCTTGCCTCTTTCGGACATCGTCAATCTCCACTTGAAGGCCTGCATCGATTAAGCGATCATATTCATCAGGCGTCACCTCCAGGACCAGGTATCCTTTTTCGTAATTGGACTCCATGGGCTCGATCCATATAGCGATTTTGCGGGCTGTCTGCAGATCATCGAAGTACACCCGCACGATCAAGGTATCGTCAACACGTTCGGATTGGGCCAGGCCATGATTGACCTGGGCGAAGAGAACCATTGCCGCTAATACCGTTATGATCAGAATAAAACTAAAAGACTGAAACGTTCTTAATTTCCGCATTTGGCTTCCCCCTTTCGTTTCGTCGCTCGATCGAGATCAGAGCGCTACCCGATCTTCGAAAATAATTTGCGCTAAATTATGCTCAGTCGCCCGCGTGCCACCAATCCGAGTTGATGATCACGCCGTCATGAGAGGCAAAGAACAGAAAATCATGATTTCCGCGCCAGAAATAAACCATGAATTCATCTGCGACGGCAGTCGATCCGGAGTAATCCGGCAATTTCATTATTAAATTGAAAAAGCGGTCACCCTTACGCGCGATCTGGTCAGGTGGGCCGAGCAAACTGTTGACCTGGCTCTTTCTGCAACCGCCAGCGCCAAGACGTAAACCAAGTTCTATCATGAGCTTATGCTTGCGCCCCATCCATTGATCCACTTCCGGGTTCCATGGTCCTCCGCTGAAGTGACCGGCTATCGAACGTTTATTTCTGAAATCAGCCGCTAGCTGTTCAATCGATTCGTCAATGTCGCATCGGTCCATGGATGCAACAATCCGCTTGGTTTTTGCCGGTTCCGGAGCAGGGCACCCAGTCGAAAAAAAGCTATAGAGAGCAATAAAAAATACAAAAAGACTGAACGCAATTAACCGCATATTTCAAAGGCTGCGCCAAGCGCAGAAATAAGATAGGATTACGGAAATGAATACTCGCATGAATACTACTCGGCGCAAGTAATTCGACAAATTTTCACTTGTATAATTTTATTGAACGGTACTCAGAGCTTGAGAAGGTGATAGCTGGTTTCGCCTATTGTGATTACATTCACATTCGACGGCTTTTAAAAATTCGAAAGAACCGGCTTTTAGGATACGAAAGAATAAATAAGGAATTATCTATCGATTTGTGCTGTCAGTCATCATGTGGAACCACGAAGTGGTAGCCATCTACTCGTATCCATTTAACCAAGGAGGATTGTGCTGTCAAGAGGAAAAAATAAGCGAAATGTACCATTTACAAAGATCATTTTGGGGACTTTTAGGGCGAATCCATCAGATTTTATTCGCAAGGTATCATCTGAGAAACAAAAAAAGCAGCTCCAGGAATTTTCTGGAGCCGCTTTTTATATGTAATTTGGTGCCGAAGGCCGGACTTGAACCGGCACGGGCTTAGCCCACTACCCCCTCAAGATAGCGTGTCTACCAAGTTCCACCACTTCGGCACTTAAATCAAATGAATATTTATGCTTCTCAGTCTATTCTGATTGCGCCGGCTTGGCCGGTGCTTCGCTTTCCTGTGGAGCGGTCTGCCCTTGCGCTGCTGGGGCCGGAGTCGAGCTCTCTTGCGGGGCGGCCTCGCTTGGGGTCGCCGGTGCCGTCTGCTGAACCGGAGCGGACGTTTGCGGCATGATCGAATCGGCTGTGCGGTGACTGGATATGTAGGCCAGCGCCAGAGATGTGAGCATAAAAACGATGGCTGCAACCGTGGTGGCTTTGCTTAAAAAGGTCGAGGCGCCGGTACTGCCAAACAGGGTCTGACTGCCGCCGCCGCCAAAGGCAGCCCCCATGTCGGCCCCCTTGCCGGTCTGAAGCAAGACAATCATGATCAAAGCGACGCATACGAGAACGTGAACTATGATTAATATAAGAGACATAAATTTCTTTTCCTTACAAAATACATCTAATCTGCCAAATGACAGCTTACTACACTTAATTTAGATTGTAAAACTCTACAGGTTGAGCCCGTTGCCCGTTAGCCGGTTTATTCTCTACCCTGTTAAGGGCTGGAAGGCTTGAACGCTATAAAGCTGGGAAGCCGGCACTTCTGAAGAATATATTGTCGGGCTGGCTCATGCGATCAAAGCTTTCAAGCTTCCTGGCATTCCAGCCTCCTGGCAAAGAATTTACATTACTTTGTTTTTCCGAGCTGAATTTGCTCAATTTGCCAACCGGCCAACCTAAAAGGTGCCTGGCTTTTTGCAGGCAGCTTTTTGATTATTTAAATTTGACAATTTTGCTGAACGAATCGGCGTCCAAACTGGCGCCGCCCACAAGCGCACCGTCAATATCGGGCATTTCCATCAGATCTGCGATATTGCCCGGCTTGACACTGCCGCCGTATAAGATCCGCATGGATTCGGCCAGGGCATTGTCAAAGTTTTTCTCAACCAAAGAGCGGATAAACTGATGCGCCTCCTGGGCCTGATCATCGGTGGCGGTTTTGCCGGTTCCAATGGCCCACACCGGCTCATAGGCAATCACCAGCGTTTCCAAGTCTTCTGAAACCAAACCTTCTAACCCTTTTTGAACCTGTTTGTCAAGTACGGAAAAGGTTTGCTCGGCATCGCGTTCTTTTTCGGTTTCGCCCACGCAAAAGACCGGAATCAGCTCCGCTTCTATGGCGGCTCGGATTTTTTTGTTAACGCTCTGGTCGGTTTCCCCAAAATATTGCCGCCGCTCGGAATGGCCGATAATACAATAGGTGCAGCCAACTGATTTTAGCATGGCTGCCGATATTTCTCCAGTATAAGCGCCTTCAGCCTCCCAATATAGATTCTGAGCGCCCAGGGCCACCGGTCCTTGGTAGATGACAGCACTCACTGCAGCCAGGGCGGTGTAGGTCGGGGCAATCATGATGTCAACATCGGTCACTGAAGCCACACGCTGGTCCAGTTCTCGTGCGGTTTCAGCGGCTTCGCTCGGTGTTTTATACATTTTCCAGTTTCCCGCAATCAGCGGTTTTCGTTTTTTCATCGAGTACCTCGATTCAAGGTTCAGGGTTCGGAGTTCCGTGTTCCGTGTTGCGCTTTACGAGTTTCGCAGTTTAGACTGCCAGCGGCCAGAAGCCAGGAGCCAGTAGCTGATATCTGAAATTACAACTGCGATCCGACCATTTGAGCCAAATCCACCATCCGATGAGAGTAACCGGACTCATTGTCATACCAGGAAAGCACCTTTACCATATTGCCGACAACAAGGGTTGTGGGGGCATCCACCACCGACGAAAAAGCGGATCCGTTGTAATCTATTGAAACCAACGGCTCTTCACTGTATCCCAGAATACCGGCCAACGATTCTTCCGAAGCGGCTTTTAGGGCCGAGTTGATTTCGGATTCGGTCAAATCCGGCTTTTCAACCGTGGCCACAAAGTCCACCAGCGAGACATTGGGCGTCGGGACGCGGATGGCCAAACCGTTGAGTTTGCCGTCTAATTCCGGCAACACTAAAGATACGGCTTTGGCCGCACCGGTGGTGGTGGGCACCATCGAAAGAGCGGCCGCCCGCGCGCGGCGTAAATCCTTATGGGGAAAATCCAGCAGGCGTTGATCACCGGTATAGGCGTGGATGGTGGTCATCAAACCGGAAGTTAAGCCGAAATTTTCCAGCAGCACTTTGGCCACCGGCGCCAGACAGTTTGTCGTGCACGAGGCATTTGAAATAATATGGTGCCGGCGGGGATCATACTGATTTGAGTTGACGCCCATGACGATGGTGATATCCGGATCACTGGCTGGTGCGGAAATGATGACTTTGCGGGCACCGGCCGTCAGATGTCCGGAGGCGCTTTCACGATCGCGAAACAATCCGGTGCACTCCGCTACAATATCCACTCCGAATTCGTCCCAGCCAATCTTGGCGGGCTCTTTAACCGATCGAATGGCAATGGTTTGGCCTTCGATTTGCAGGCGGTCTTCTTGGGCCTCCACCTCCACCCAGAATCTGCCGTGAACGGAATCATATTTAAGTAAATGCGCCATCGTGGCTGCATCTGCCAGGTCGTTGATGGCAACGACTTGGACCTCTGGATGGTTCCATGCGGCTCGAAGAACGAGGCGTCCGATACGGCCGAATCCATTGATACCGATTTTTACAGTCATAATGACTCCTTTAAATGCTTTACCATCACCAGCGCATCTTCACCGGTTTCCGGATAGTAATTGGGTCTGGTGCCCAGCTGCTGAAATCCCGCCTTATGATATAGGGCAATGGCCGATTTATTCGAAGGACGCACTTCTATGTAAACGGCATCAACCTGTTTGTGTTTGGCCAATTTGAAACATTGCTGCAGCAGCCAGGTGGCCAATCCCTTATCTTGATAATCCGCTGCGACCGCAATCCGCAGGATATGCATTTCGTTTAAGATGATGCGCGCAAACACATAGGCGATGATTACCGAGCGCTTGTCGTTTAGGTGTGTTCGGACGACATAGCTGTATGCATCTTTGTGGTCTAATTCGTCTGAAAATGATTTTCGGTGCCAGGGCCGTTTAAACGCTTCGCGGTCGATGGTAAGGATGTCGTCTATATCCTGGAGAGTTGCGGCTGCCAAATGCCAATGCGGCATATCCTAACTCCGCTTATTACCTTTTAATATGCTGCTTGCCAGGGAGATGCTTTTTTTGCCGAATTTTTCCAGTTTAACAGCCAGTTTACCCAGGTCCATTTTTTTGCGGGTATTGACCGCCTGGATTAAAATAGGAAGATTCACACCGGCGATCACCTCTATGCGTCCTTCTTCAAGAAACGAATAACTTAAATTCGAAGGGGTTCCCCCAAACATATCAGTCAGGATCAGGACACCATCTTTGGATTTAACTTTTTTAATCCCTTTGGCGATTTTGGCCCGCAACACCTCCGCGCTTTCGTTCAGATCAATCGATACCGATACCAGCGCTTCGGGTTCTTTGCCGATGATAAATACGGCGGCCTCAATGAGCGCATCTCCCAACTGACTGTGCGTGACGATGACAATCCCTATCATGGTGCTCCTCGTGCAAAATTTAGTTACTTACAGCAACATCTTGATCACTATAACCGGCCTATAAGTAGCAGATTTTTTAATCAGGTTGAGCCGGCCGAAGGTCCTCGTGAAACGGGATTGAGCCGGTTTTGCCCGTTATAAGCGAAGATGACCTAATTCACATTTTCCTAACCGGCCAACAGGCTAACGGGCTTAACCTTTTAAGAAGCCTGATTTATATCCCGGTGAACAATTTCAATTTGTTCCTTGTTTTTGCGAATATGATCAAATATGACACCTGCGATGGTGACTGAGCGATGTCGGCCACCGGTGCAACCCACCCCGATGGTTAAATAGGCTTTGCCCTCTTTTTCATACATCGGTATCAAATAGTCAAGCAAATCCAAATATTTATCTAAAAAAGTGTGGGTGTCCGGATGGTCCAATACAAATTTCTTGATTTTGGCATTGGTGCCATCCAGAGGTTTTAATTTTGAAACGAAGTAGGGATTTACCAGAAAACGCACATCGATGATCAGATCGGCATCATGGGGAATCCCATATTTAAAACCGAAAGAAACCACTTGAATCCGCATCGACACCTTTACTTTACGCTTTCTGGCGATCTCCATGATACTGGCCTTGAGTTCATGGACCGTATAGTTGGACGTGTCGATGATTTTATCGGATGCAGCTCTTAGATCCCTCAGTTGTTGCTTTTCGGCCCGGATACCTTCTAAAAGACTTTTGCCCTGTTGTGAGAGGGGATGTTGTCTGCGGGTGGCGCTATACCGTTGTACTAAAATGTTCTCGTCGGCTTCGAGAAAAAGGATTTCAAATGTGTAACCCTTTTTTTTGAGCGATTCGAAAACAGTGCTATATTCAGAAAGAAATCCTTTTTCCCGCAAATCCATAGCCAGAGCGACCCCGGCAATGCCTGTGTCGCTTTCGATGGGTAATTCCAGAAATTTAGGAAGGAGGGCAACCGGCATGTTATCCACGCAGTAATAGCCGGCATCCTCAAATGCTGCCATGGCCGTGCTTTTTCCGGAGCCTGATAGGCCGGTTATTATGACAATTATGAGTTGTTTCACAATCAAAAAATAGGTCGCTACGCTACCCTTGGAATGTTGGAATAATGGAATACTGGAATAATGGGTTTCGGAAAAATGGAGGCGTGTATTATTGGAAGCGTTTTCCTTGACAGAAAGCAAGCTTAAAAAAATAGATCCCTTGAAAACCCAACCTTCCAACCTTCCAATATTCCATCATTCCATTGATTTATAAAAGCTCGGGTTTAGTGGCTATTATTTATTCTAAATAGGTTATGATATATCGAATGCTTGAATGATTGATGCGGTTTAAAACTCTTCATCCTCCTGTTTGATGATGTCAAAGATATCATCCCGATCGGCTGCATTCATCAGGCGTTCTTTGAAATGGTCATTTTTCAGAATTCTGGATATTCGTGCTAAAAGCTTCAGATGAAGACCGGTTGAGTCCTCGGGTGTAATCAAGACAAAAAAGATGTGGGTCGGCTCACCATCAATCGATTCAAAATCGACACCCTTACGACTCAAACCAAATCCCAGTACCAATGATTCAAGATCTTTAATTTTACCATGCGGGATGCCAATTCCACCGCCGATACCGGTGCTCCCGAGCCGCTCTCTTTCCATGAGCACCCGTACTAGATCTTCAGAATTCCGACCGGTACTATCTGCCAAAGGAACGACCAATTCCTCAAGAATCCCTTTTTTGTTTTGCGATTTTAGATCATCTAAGATCGCTTCTTTTGGCATTACTTCTAAAATCTTCATTCAAATCTCTTAAAAATAATTATAAAATAATTTAGCCTAAATTGAGTGTTTCAAATTTTAAACAGGTTCAATATTGTATCTTAAGGCATTCTATCGAATTATATTTTTAAATTTTGAAACCCCACGGGGGCTTGCCGATTTTACCACATCTACTGTGTTAGATGTCGTCCCGCATAGGCAACTATAGCGGAACGCCATCTGCCGTGTAGCTTTGGCCTTCGCTTTCAGCTACGGCCCAACAAGGCGGCAACCTCGACAATCGCTCAATTTAGGTTAGAGCCGATGATCAAAATGAGGTTAGAGCCGGTGATCAAGATGGCGACCGCGTTGGTCTTTATCCTAAAATCAGAAATTTGTCCGATATGTGCAGACACCACTGACCAATTGGCTAACCTGTAATACTAATTCTAAATAAAAGATTCGCAAGCTTATTTTTAGGCCTATACGTATTCGCGTAATAGTCGTGTGAGATGTGGAGCTATATAAAAAAAAATCGGGTAGCGCGTTATACCACCTTTAAACAATTGCGGCAATCAAAACCCGCTACCCGCTGAGAGGTTAGCTGCTTGGTTGAATCAGACCATAATGGCCATCTTTGCGTCGATACAGCACGTTGACCTGATCTGAGCGTGCATTGGTAAAAACCAAAAAATTGTCATCGAGCAGGTCCAACTGTAAAGCCGCCTCTTCGACATCCATCGGTTTATATTCGATGTTTTTGATTCGAATGTGGCTTTCCGGCTCCTCTTCGGACCCTTCGACTTCCTCCTCTAAAATGCCTTTATTCCTGGATTTGGCATTGCTCCGGCGCTCCCGGATTTTTTCCTTACTTTTTTTTATTTGTTTCTCCATTTTATCGAGAACCATATCAATCGCCGAGTACATATCGACGGTTTCTTCTTTACCATTTATCGTCAAACGGTCTCCAACGATATTAATTTCAGCCATGTGTCTAAATTTCTCAACCGATAGAACCACATTGGCCTCGGCTGGATTATCGAGTAAACGATCAAAACGATCGAGTTTATCTTGGACATATGATTTTAAATGATCGGAAGAGTCAAGATTTTTAAATGTTACCGATGTCTGCATACGGAAACCCCCCTAGATTTGTTTGCGTTTGTTTGATGGCAACACTTTGAGCATTTCACGATATTTCGCTACGGTTCGACGTGCGATGTGAATCTCATGGTCTTGTTTTAGAAGTTGTGAAATTTTATCATCACTGTATGGTTTTTTTGGATCCTCACCAGCAATGATTTGCCTGATTTTTTCTTGAACACTGGCGGATGCAATGTCGCCGCCATTGGCTCGCCTGATGGAGCTATTAAAAAAGTATTTGAGCTCAAAGATACCCTGCGGTGTGTAGGCGTATTTATTAGTTGTTACACGGCTAATTGTGGATTCGTGCATACTGATATCCTGAGCCACGTCTCTGAGCACCATCGGCTTCAAGTGGGCAATTCCTCTTTCAAAGAAATCCCGTTGGAATTTCAAGATACTTTCCATCACCTTGTAAATGGTTTTCTGGCGCTGATGAATGCTCTTTATCAACCAAGCCGCCGACCGGATTTTGTCTTGGATGTAATCTTCGGCTTCACCGGAAATTTTTTTGCCGCGACTGATGGTTTTTTTGTAAAATGAATTGACACGTAGTTTGGGCATCCCGTCGTCATTGAGCATAATCACAAAATCATCTTCCAGCTTATAGACATAGATGTCGGGATTGATATATTGAGGCGTTTCTTCGCTAAATTGGCGCCCGGGCTTTGGCTCTAACGCTTTAATGATATTGACGGTCGAAACCACCTCGTCCATGCTTATTTTCAGTGCTTTGCAAATGCCCTTGTAATTCTTTTTTTCCAAATCTTGAAGATGGCCGCTGATAATATCGCAAACAATGGTATTTTCGAATCCAAAATGTTTGGCCTGAATAAGCAAGCACTCTTTAAGATCACGTGCACAAACACCAATCGGATCAAAAGCCTGCATCTGCAGCAGGGTTTGTTCAACGGCTTCTAGAGAGGTGTTGCTCATTATAGCTATTTCTTCAACGGTACTATCCAAAAAACCGTCGGCGCTGAGATTACCCACGATTTGACTGGCGATGGCTTCTTCTTCACGGGTGGGTTTGATCATCAGAAATTGCCATAAAAGATGATCACGTAAGGATTTTTTGGGTGCGATAAAGGCTTCAAAACGCGGTGTGTCTTTATCTTCAGCCTCATAGTTCACCCGGCCGGGTGTGTTGTATTCCCCTAAATAATTGCTCCAGTCGATGTCATCATGAATCTTTTCGTCAATCGTGACTTCTTCTGTGGTTGGTTCTTCAGATGACTTGTCTGACGATTCCGCTATGCTTTCGTCTGAAGCACTTTCCTGAACTTCTTCGAGGGCTGGATTTTCTTCGAGCTCCTGGCGAATGGTGTCCAACAATTCCAAACGGGATAGCTGTAGTAGTTTAATGGCCATCTGCAGCTGGGGTGTCATAATCAGCTGCTGCGTTAGTTTAAGTTGCTGTCTTAGTTCAAGTGCCATTTTATAATTTAAACTCGTCTCCTAGATAAACGCGGCATGCGGCTTCACTGTTTGCAATTTTTTGCGGATCTCCGGATTCAATGATCTGTCCGTCACACAGGATATATGCCCTGTCACAGACGCCCAGCGTATCTCGAACATTATGGTCGGAAATGAGAATTCCAATTCCACGTCGCTTCAAGTGCTCGATAATATTTTTAATATCATTTACCGCCAAAGGATCTACACCGGCAAATGGTTCATCCAATAATATAAATGACGGGTTTATGGCAAGTGAGCGTGTAATCTCAAGTCGCCTTTTTTCTCCACCTGACAGCAGGTTGGCTCTTTGATCGGAGAGGTGTTTGATGCCCAGTTCTTCAAGCAGCATATCAGCCCGTTCGGCCCGCTCAGCATTGGAAATCGGCAATATTTCGAGAATTGCCATTACATTTTGTCTTACAGACAGCTTTCTAAAGATGGATGAGTTTTGGGGAAGATATCCGACACCCTTACGAGATCTTATATGCATAGGGTAATCAGTTATATCTTCATCGTCAAGCAGCACATTGCCGCCATCCGGTTTGACCAATCCCACTGTCATGTAAAAAGTTGTGGTCTTGCCCGCCCCATTAGGACCGAGCAAACCGACAACATCGCCACTTCCAATATCGAGGCTGACAGAATTTACGACCTGCCGTCCACCATATTTTTTTATCAAATTTTGAAGATACAGTGTTGTCATTTTTTTCGATTTGATGCAAGCGCCATAAGCAGAAAAGCAGCAACAGTCCCCTTTGTGTGAACGCTGTCCAAGGCGCTTGATCAATGCAACTATATTATTTTAGATGAGTTGCACGAAAATTGCAAGCATTACCAGGGCCCCGACTAAAACCGATTTGACCAACCATTTGTAACTGATTAGTCAGTGGAAAAAAAGGCTTTTACCCTTCTATTCTCATCGCCTTCGACTGTCAGGGTGCCATCGGAGCGCTTCAGCGTGAATTTCGATCCAGTAATCAAAACACTGTCTCGGGTTACACGCGACGGATTTCCGGTAAGGACAAGAATGCCTGTTTTTATTGTATATACAGCTTTATCCGCCTCAGCAATGATATTATCATATACAATTTTCACTTGTCCGCGGGCAATGATTTTACGGATGGCTTCGGCCTGAATGGAGCCTTCTTTATTGCGTACGGTATCCGGATCATAAATAATTCTAAGACGTTCAGCGGTGATTACAGTACCTGGCTGTGTTGCTCTAACATTTCCGTAATAGACGATTTCAGCTGCTTCAATCCGCGCGACGAGTTTATCGGATGTAATTCGAATGCCCTTTGCTTCTGATTTTTTAAGATGCTGCTGGGTAGGTTCGATTGCCGTTGCGATATGTAATGTCCCGATGAGTGCGGCCGCGATAATGGGCGCCTGCAAGGTGATCTTCGATTGGAATCTATGGCTGATTCTAAAGCGAAACATCTTCATCTATTGTGGTTGCAACCCCGCCTTCCAGCGTAATTTTTTTGGCGTTGAGATCATATTTTAATGAATCGGCCGCCAATTGGGTTGATGTGCCGGAGATCTTCACAGGGGTTTTTGAAAACACCACGCGTCTTTTGTGCTTGTAGCTCAGCTTGTCGGTCAACAATTTGTATTCGTTATTTTTTAAGATAACATTGCCGGAAACTTCCATGTCATTTGTATTGGTCTTCAAGATGCCTTGATCGGCTGTCAACAAAATTTCACTATCATCTTCAAGAAAAAAGGTAACCTTTACATCTTTAAGAACCATTTGCCGAGTCTTATCGATCAGGTGTCCTGAGCTAGCTTCAAGGTTCCATTCCTTTTTACCGTCGCGCGTGGCCGTTTGCTGTATTTTATCGACCGACAGAGCTGCATCCGGCTCAGCTGATTTTTCTATCCGATCCACGACTTTTGCATCTGTACGAAAGTCGATATATATGGCGATAATCGTGCCCAGGCCGATGACAATCGCCGCCAGCAGGACGATTTTTATTTTGGTGGGTTTTTTATATCGGTTTGCCATAATGTTTTCGCATAGCAGCCGGGCGCTATCACACAACATAACTGTCATCCCGCGCGGCGGCAAATTAATGGGATAAACACCCGTGCCCATAAATGATGTGGCAAAAATTAGCTTGCGCTTTTTGAAAAGTCAAGAAACGAAAAGAGGCCTTGATTCTGCATGTTTGACCTGTTATTAAAACTAGTTCATTTATTGCGATTGAATGGAGTGTAACCTTTTGAAAGAAAAAACGAAACCTAAAAAGCGCGGTATTCTGATAATTGCCGCTATTATTATTTTGCTACCCGTGATCTGGCTTTTGCTGATCCGGTTTGAGGGCCAACATCCCGAAG
>JAAUXY010163751.1_pt1 | contig 15665 bp, 10 predicted proteins | sample 7278121 | NCBI WGS metagenome assembly JAAUXY01 (sample SAMN14350117, study PRJNA611818) | marine sediment metagenome | isolation source: surface marine sediment (1.8m) | place: French Polynesia: Moorea | collected 2018-08 | reverse complement strand
GTCGCCTGCTGGTAGTGCTTGCAGAGCCGCTCGTGCCCCGACGCCCAGGCTTCCGCATGCTGCTCACGTAGCCGCTCGCCGAAATGCGAGCGCACCAGCGGATGGGCATCAAGGCCGTCGCTGCCGTCGTTGCGGGCGAGCAGTCGTGCCTGGCGCAAGCGCGCCACCGCCTTTCGCCAGCGGGTCTCGTCGCCAGTGGTGAGTCCCTCAGTGAGGCGGGGAATCACCGGCTCCTGACGCAACGCCTTAAGCGCCTCGGCATCCGCCGGGCGATCGAAGAGGCCGATCAGTCGCAGCACTCTCAGCTCCACGCCTTCCCCCAACCACACCTCGTAAGATTCCATCACCCGCTGTGCGTGACCGCCCTGCTCGATCTCCTCGTCGAGCAGCGGCACCTCTTGCCGACGCCGCACGTCGCCGCCGCAGACGTCGCGCAGGTAGGTGCCGAGCAGCGAGAGGGCTAAACCGTGGCCGTCGAATTCCACCGAAGCCTCGCACAGCTCCTGCTCGGACCCCTCGACCCCCAGCCGACGCAACAGCTCCGCCCCCGCCACCGGCGGCAGCCGGTCGAGGTCGACCGCCACCGCCCCTGCGCGACCGGCGATGTCGGCCACCGCCAGACGGGTCGAGATCACGCAAAGCCCGGGGTTCTTGATCGCTAGTTCTTTGATCAGGGCCTGCATCGCCGGGTCTTTCAGCCGGCCAGTTTGGACGCCGGGAGGGTGCTGCAGAGGCTCGAGGCCGTCGAGTACCAGGAGCGTCTGCTTTGCACGAACGAGGCGCGCGATCACCTCACCCTTCCGCCATGGCGAGGTGATCATCTCACCCTCGTAACCCAACCAATCGAGCGCATACTCCGTAAAAGCTTCGCTCGACGCCCCGGTCGCGTCCGTACCCTGGCTGTAGAACGACCACCCCAACACCCGCTCGGCACCGCGCCAGCCCTCGCTAGCGAGGCGGTCGAGCCACTGATTGACCAGCGCCGACTTGCCGGTACCGCCCATCGCGACGAAGCTGATCACGTTCGTGCCGTCCTCCCAAGCGGCGTCGAGGCGAGCGAGCTCGGCCTCGCGGGCCACGAAGTGCTCGCCGGTGGCGGGCAACCTGGCGATCGAGACGTGCGGCTCAACCGGCGTCCCCGGGGCGGCCTTCGGCGTCGCGTTACCACTCATTAGGCCCGCGATCTCCACCGCGATCTCCGCCAGGGCGGTGTCAGCCTTCGCCCTGGTCATGGTCGATAAGGGCACGCCGTCCAGCGGCCGACCCTGGATCGATGACAGCCACGGCACTAGCTGCCAAGCGCACGGTCTCACGATCAGCGGGATGACCCGTAACCCAGAGCCCCTGCGTTCCAGAAACCGTGGCACCTCTTTTTCGAGAATGAACTTCGAATTCAGGAACGACGCCGAGATCAGGAAGACGGCGGCTCGAGCGCGCTCGATCGCGGCCTCGATCTCATGCAACCAATCGTCGCCTACATCGACTCGACGATCGTCCCAGACATCGAGAAGCCCTTCCTGCGCCAGCACCCCGAGTTGCTCGACGAGTCGATCCTTCCACGCCTCGTCGACGTGGCTATAACTGATGAAGACCTTGGCCGGATCAGACGCCACCGAATAAACCCTCAACATGGAATTATAGACGTCGCCCGCAAGGCCGTCTTTGGCGCCCGCGTCCGGCGTAGCGACGGTTGTTACTCGACAGAAACGCTCTCGCCAGCCAGCCGTCCTACAAGCTCTAAGAACTCATTCGACAGCCAATATCCACGCTGTCTCGCCTCTTTCAACAACGGTAAAACCTCCGCAATCAAACCCCGCTTCTTGGCCATGATCAGAAAGCCCGCTACACCCGTGATCGATACCCCTAATGAACGAGCCGCCTCCCTGCCCATGCGATCGTCTACGAGAAGCAGGCAGCTCGTCTGGTGGGCGAGCAATATCGCTTCCCGCTCACCTTGATCGATGTTGCTAAATTGCCTGTCGATACCGGCCAGATCCGGCGCAAGCTCGACGACCCGAATCCAAGTGCCTATGGCGCTTCTGAGGAGCTCCGTCGCAGGTTCCTTCTTTGCGAGGATCTCCGACTCGACCGCGGGCGGTATGAGGACTTCTTCGAAGATTGCCCTGAGCAGCTGGAGCTGCTCTATCTGGGCTAGCGCGATCAACGGGCCCGTATCAGAGACGAGTCTCACGCCAGAGTCTGCTCGAGAGTCGCCAAGTCGGCCTGGAGCTCTGCCTCCAGCTCATCCGCGGAGTAGTTGAAGGCCTGAACTCTATGTTTGGCGCACATCGCGAGAAACTCGACCTTGCCCAGACCCGCGAGCTTGGCGGCTCGGCCGGAGCTGACCTTGCCGATCTCGAACAACATCAAAGCACCGGTGACGGCGAGATGGGCTACCGATGCATCAGCATCATGTTCCAGCCCTTCGACGAGCAGGTCCGTGAGCTCTCTGCGATCGTCGACGCTCAGATCCAGAGCTTGTTCGTAGAGCTGTCGGGCAGCATGGGTCATAGGCAAAGAATAGCAGATCGCCTGACTGCTTCGCTCACGCCCACCGTACGAGCCCTAAGACCGGCGACGCCGCAATCCGAATCCCGTTCGCTCAAACGTCGCCGCCAGCAATAACGAGAAAATCGGGCCACCAAGGCAAAAGATCGCCCACGGAAAATAATCGATCGTCGCGACGCCCAAAGTGCCCGCCATGTAGACGGCGGAGACCGTCCACGGCATCAGCGGCTCGACGATGGTGACCGAGTCCTCGAGCGAGCGCGACAGATTCACCGCCGCCAGGCCGCGCTCACGGTAGGCCTTCTGAAACAAACCACCGATCACCAGGGCGGTGACGCCACCGTGACTGGTGAGGGCAATCATCGCGCCGCCCGCACCCATGGTGGCGCCGATCAAGCCGAACGTCGACTTTGCCGCTCCGAGCATCCGCTGCACGATCAACTCGAGCGCCCCGGACGCATCGAGCGCGCCGGCGAGCAGAAAGGCCGCGATGATCACCAGCAAGGTCCCGGTCATCGAGTCGAGCCCACCCCGATTCACCAGGCTGTTGAATGCATCGCCGAGGGCTCCGGGGTCCAGACCCTGGGAACGGGTCATCCCAGCGTCGAACCCACGAACCGCCGTCACCAGGGCATCGGACAAAGAGAACCCCTGGGCCAGCACGCCGAGCGCCGACGCCACCACGGACGACGCCGCCATCGCTAGCACCGGCGGCGTCTTGCGAGCGATACCGACCACGATCACCACCAGCGGCAGCAGAGCCAAACCGTCCAGCGCCCAGACCCGATCGAGATCCTCGAGCAACTGAACGGCCCGCGGCGGCAAACCCTCGCCGCCACCCAAGGCCGGCGCTGCCAACGTGTAGACGCCGACCGAGATCACGAACGACGGCAGGGCCGTGTAGAGCATGTGGCGCACGTGATCGTAGAGATCGGCCTTCGCCCCGATGGCGCAGATATTGGTCGAGTCCGACAGCGGTGAGAGCTTGTCGCCGAAATAGGCGCCGGAGACCACCGCCCCGGCGGTAGCGCCGAGAGGCGCATCGAGGGCCGACGCCATGCCCATCAAAGCGACCCCGATCGTGCCCGCGGATCCCCAGGACGTTCCCGTGGACAGCGACATCACGGCGGTCGCCAGAAATGCCGTGATTAGCAGATACTGCGGGCTCACCAGCTTGAGCCCATAGAAAACCAGCGTCGGAATCGTGCCGCTCAGCACCCAAGTCGCGATCAGCATACCGATCGACAGCAGGATCAGGATCGCCGGCAGCACCGCGGCCAGCTTCTGGCCGGTCGCGTGCTGTATGTCGTCCCAGGTGCATCCGACCCTGCTCGCCACGACGCCCGCCACCACGGCGGCGGCGAGCATCACCAGAACCAGAAGCTCGTTGCCGAGATCGAGGAAGAGCCCGCCGGCGGCGAATAGCAGGAACATCACGACCAGGGGCAGCACCGCCGCGGTGAGCGACAGGGATCGCCCGTCCCGGACTCGCGGGTCAGGAGTGGAGGGCTTGCTCGAGGTCATCGATCAGCGTCTCAGCACCTTCCAGGCCGATGGACAGGCGGATCAGGCCCGAAGGCAACTGCTGTCCCGGTGACGAATCAGCACCCTTTGGCGATGTCGGCTCCGGGCGATCAGGCGAGATCACGAGACTCTCCGGCCCACCCCAGCTGACCGCGATCCGGAACACGCGCAGGGCATCGATGAATCGGCGCACGTTTTCGAATCCGGCATCAGCCAGCTCGAAGCTGAACAGGCCCGAAGTCCCGGTGAGCTGACCGCTCGTCGATCCCTCGGAGGACTCGATACCCGGATGATGAACGTGGCGGACCTCGGGATGCCGATCGAGCCATCGAGCGACGGTCAAAGCGTCGTCACGGTGCTGACGCATGCGCGCCGGCAGTGTGCGCAGGCCGCGGAGGATCAGCCAGGCGTCGAACGGGGCCAGGACGCCCCCATTCAGGAGCAGGGAACGATAGAAGATCTGCTCGATCAGAGATCCCGGGCCGACGACCGCGCCGGCGATCACGTCGCTGTGACCGCCGAGGTATTTCGAACAGGCATGGACGACCAGATCGACACCCCGAGTCAAGGGCTTTTGAAATAGCGGCGTCGCCCACGAGTTGTCGATCACGGTGAGGATCTTTCGCCGCCGCGCCAGCTCCGCCATCGCCGCGACGTCGAGAGTTCGAAACAGCATCGTGCCGGGGCTTTCGAGCCAGAGCATGCGGGTCCGGGGCTTCAGGTGTCGCTCGACCGCCGCCGGGTCGAGATCCAGAACCACGTCATGGGTGATGCCGAAGCGGGTCAGGTGCTCCGCCAGCTCGAGGGTCGGGCCATAGACCTGATTGACGAAGAGCACGTGATCGCCGGCTTTGAGCAGGCCGAGGAAGACCGCGCTGATCGCCGCCATCCCGGACGCGAAGCAGCGGCAAGACTCACCGCGCTCCAGCGTCGCCAGCTTGCGCTCCAGGATTTCTACCGTGGGGTTGCAGCCCCGAGTGTAGACGCGGTGCTCATGCTCCGCGCTGAGGCCGGCGATCAGCTGATCGAACGTCGGCTGCGCGAAGAGCGCCGTCTGCGCGATCGATGGCGTCGCGGCGCCAGACTCTACTCCAGGATCTGGGGCCTGGATGCAGATCTCAATGTCCTGTCGATCGATCGGCACCGAGCGAGGGTATCAGCTCGGCTCTGGCCGCTCTCAGCGATCCGCCGGCTGGGCTTTGTTCCCCGCGGGGGGCAGTGGCCGGCCGATGAAATCCTCGATCCAGCGGCGTCCCTTCAGAAGCTGGTAAGCCTTGCCGAGGCGCCTCAGGTTGATCTCCAGCCGCCCGCGCTTGGCGCCCGTGGTGCGGCTGAGGCGGGCCTTGCAGACATGGTAAAGCGCCGCGACGTTGGGGGAGTCGAGCACCTGCCCCGGATCGCTCCAGACACGGCGGGTCGCCGACAGTTTGTCGAGATCCTGGCAGGCTCGGTAGATTGTGATCGCGACCTTCTCGCGCGGGACACCCATGATCGAGGCGAGGTCCCTGACAGCGTAGCGCACGGGGCTGTTGACCAGGGCGTCGAGTTGAAAGTCGAGCAACTCCGGCCGGCTGGAGGCCGTCAGCTCCAACAATTCCGCCACCGCCGCTCTCGCTCGCCTTTTCAACTCGTGAGTCGTCCCAGCTTCTTTTGATGGCATTGCTAATTGCACGATAGCGCCACCTTTCTCTTGTTCAAGTTATCGAGACTCTTTTCTACTCATCAAGGTGAGGGTATTTCAGAGAATCTGCGGTGATCAAATGATTAGGAGTCTCGTATTTCAGTGCTTATGCGAGTACACGAAAACCCCTTTCGGCAATTTTCTCAACCTCGGGGTCCGCCGCGCAGGGGACTGTCAGCAAGATAACGGCAAACCGCGCTCGAAGCTACCAACCGACCGTTTGAGAACAGTTTTTTCAGAACTATGGCCCAAAACAGTCCGACCGGTTATCGTCAGTTTGAAGATCATGGCGCAAACCGGCAAAAACGACGTGACTTCGCAATTCCGCGGGTCGCGATCTGGACCATAAGAGGAGGTGGTACCTGAAGCGCTTCGATCGCGTCGCCACCGGGCTGGTGTTGCCCGAGGGTGGAGTCCCTCATGCACCTAGTGACGATTCTGCTTGCAGGTGCATGTAAATCACAAGGAGGTGCTCAATGCACACGAAGACCGAGATCAGAGCTGGTCATCCGGCTGTCGTTCCGCCGATCGGCTAAAAGGCCGTGTCGTCCCGCGCGCAAGCGCATGAAACGTCCCGCGCGCAAGCGCATGAAAAACATCAGGAGGTGCTCAATGCACACGAAGACTGAGATTAAAGCTGGTCATCCGGCTGTCGTCCCGCCGATCGGCTAAAGGCCGTGTCGTCGTCCCGCGCGTAAAGCGCATCATTTCCCGCGCGTCAGCGCATGCAATTACCAGGAGGTGCTCAATGCACACCAAGACCGAGATCAAAGCTGGTCATCCAGCTGTCGTTCCGCCGATCGGCTAAAGCCGTCCAATGTGCTCAGTCCCGCGCGCAAGCGCATGAAAATCACCAGGAGGTGCTCAATGCACGCAAAGACCGAAATCAGAGCTGGTCATCCAGCCGTGGTTCCGCCGATTGGCTAGCGTCGGCAATCCCATCCGCCTGGAGCGCAAGTGTCGGCGAAGGCGCTTGCGAACCAGGCCTGTTGATCCAGAGGGGGCGCGGCACTTGCCGCGTCCCCCGTCTTGAGTTAGAATCTCTGGCCAATCACGGTCGTCGGAGTTCATCTCTGGTCGAATAACCTCATCGGAGTTTGATTTGCCTCATACACAGGATCATGCCAGACGCCTGATGCGCGAGTTGGCGCCCTCCCTGCCAGAGGGTGCAGCGATTGTCCTGGAGCGGCAAAAATATTGGGACCCGGGGTTTGTCGGTCTCTTCTTCGAATACACCGAAGATCTGATCTTTCATGAACCGCAAGCGGGGTTGCAGGTCGCTGACGTGGCTCGGCGCTTGGCCCATGCGACGTTCGACGGGGATGATCCGGAGAGTCTGCGGCATAACCGTGAACGGCTGATCAGGGGCTATGGGCTGCTGGGTTCCGCCCGCCGCGCCACAGGCCAGCTCGAATCGGCGGATTCGGCCTACCAAGAGGCTGTCGATTTGTGCGGCAGACGGGTTTTTCCGCACGCCGTGTCGTCGGAGAAAGTCTCGCCGCCCTGCCGCGGAGAGCTGTGTTTGAGATTGGCTTTCCTGCGCGCATTCCAGAAGCGATTTGCCGAGGCTCTCAAGCTGGTTGATCAAGCCCTGGAGTTGTTCGACCCCGAGCGAGACGAGGAATGGCTGGGGCGTGCATTTGCCACTCAGGGTGCGGTGCTGCTCTATGCTGACCGCTTTTCGGAGGCTGTATCCGTCCTGGGCAGAACCCTCGGAAACTACAAGCTCAGCCCCCGGGTCGAATCTTCGGCTGCCGCCAACCTGGCGCACGCGGTGTCCGAGGCCGACGACCCGCGAGGTCTGGAAGCGGCCCAGTCTCAGCTGCGTCGCGCGCGGCAGCTGGCGGGCCCCCGGAGAAGTGTCCAGAAGAGCATCTTCTACTGGATCGAAGGGCGAATCTACGTCCGTCGCGGATCTACCGAGCGCGCGGAGCGCTGCTACCGCAAGGCCTTGCAGGGCTTCTTCAAATTCAAGACTCCCTACGAAATCGCGCTGGTCGGCTTGGACCTCTCGTCCCTCTTCCGTTTCTCCAAACGCTGGGCGGAGCTCGAAGAGTTGACGGCCGATATCTATCAGCGGTTTCGCGATTTGCAGGAAGACGCCGAGGCACTCGCGGCGCTCAAGATGTGGCTCGAGGGAGCACAGGCGCGTGATTTGACGATCGACGCGATCTCCCGGCTCAAGATCACGCTCTCCGAGCGGATGCGTACCCAACCGCCGGCCTGAGGCGATTCGGCCGAGTCATTCCGGGGCGCCTGACGCCCTTGATTTCACAATCCTAACGCGACGCCCGTCAGCCGTCGCGACGCTCGAGCCACTCTTCGAGCGCTTCCAATGCGATATCTCGCAGGGTACTTCCGGGGCGGTCTTGGCAGGCGAGACGTAAGCGTTCGGCGAGATCGGGCGATAGATCGAGGGTCAGGACGGTAATAGTCTCATTCATGGACCAAGGCTCCTCATAGCTCCACATGGCGTAACCGTAAGGCGTTGGCGATAACTGACACCGAGCTGAAGGTCATGGCCGCGGACGCAATCATCGGGGAGAGCAGCAGGCCGAAGACAGGATAGAGAGCGCCGGCAGCTATCGGTACGCCCAGGGCATTGTAGGCAAAGGCGAAGATCAGATTCTGCCGGAGGTTGCCCAGGGTCGCCCGACTCAGGCGGCGTGCCCGGACGATGCCGCGGAGGTCGCCCCTGAGCAGGGTGACGGCAGCCGACTCGATCGCCACGTCGGTGCCGGTGCCCATGGCGATGCCGACCGAGGCACGGGCCAGGGCCGGCGCGTCGTTGACGCCGTCGCCGGCCATCGCCACGATCTTGCCGGTAGCTTCCAGGCGCTCGACCTCGCGGGCCTTGTCTTCGGGCAGGACTTCGGCGCGCACATCGGTCAGCCCCAGCTCGCGGGCTACCGCTTCGGCGGTGGTGCGGGCATCGCCGGTCAGCATGATGACCTGAAGCCCTTCAGCACGCAGCTGAGCGAGGGCTTCGGAAGCTCCGGGTTTGATCGGGTCGGCGACTCCCAGGACGCCCCTGGCCTCACCGTCGACCGCGACCAACACCACGGTTTGTCCCTGCTGACGCAGGTCCTCAGATCGTTCAGCCCACCTCTGGGCCTCGACGCCGAGCTCGGCGAAGAGGGCCGCGTTTCCCAGGGCGACCTGTCGGCCGTCGATCCGGCCTCGGACGCCGCGGCCGGGAAGGGACTCGAAGTCTTCGACCTCGCCGAGCGCCAGCCGGCGAGCGTTGGCGCCGGCGACGATCGCTGACGCCAGGGGATGCTCGCTGGCACGCTCCAGACTGGCCGCCAGCCTCAGTAACTCGTCGTCTTCACCGTCGCTCTCGATGGTCACGAGGGCCGGCCGACCCTCGGTCAGGGTGCCGGTCTTGTCGATCACCAGCGTATCGACTTTTTCGAACCGTTCCAGGGCCTCCGCGTCTTTGATCAGCACTCCGGCTCCGGCGCCTCGACCGGTACCGACCATGATCGACATCGGCGTCGCCAGCCCGAGGGCGCAAGGGCAGGCGATGATCAACACCGCGACGGCGTTGACCAGGGCGTGGGCCAACCGCGGCTCGGGACCGACCAGGACCCAGACGACGAAGGCGAGTATCGAGACCGCGATGACGATCGGCACGAAGTAGGAGGCCACCACATCCGCCAGCCGCTGAATCGGTGCGCGGCTGCGCTGGGCTTCCGCCACCAGGCGCACGATCTGAGCCAGCAGAGTCTGTGAACCGACGCGCTCAGCGCGCATGACGAAGCCCCCGGTGCCGTTGATCGTACCGCCGGTGACCCGATCGCCCGGGGTCTTTTCGACCGGAATCGGTTCGCCGGTGAGCATCGATTCGTCGACCGAGCTCGTGCCCTCGGCGACCACGCCGTCGACCGGCACTTTCTCTCCGGGCCTGACCCTGAGGCGCGCACCCGCCTGAATCGTGTCCAGCGGCACCTCACTCTCGTCGCCGTCCGGGTCGATCAAAAGAGCGGTCTTGGGCGCCAGCTCGAGCAGCGCCCGGAGCGCGTTCTGGGTGCGACCGCGGGCGCGCAGCTCGAGCACCTGGCCGAGCAGGACCAGCGTGGTGATCACCGCCGCGGCTTCGAAGTAAACCGGCGCGACGCCGTCCGCGGTACGAAATCCAGCCGGTAGAAAGCCGGGAAAGAAGGCGGCAAAAAGGCTGTAGAGATAAGCAGCCCCGACCCCGAGGCCGATCAGGGTGAACATGTTGAGATGGCGCGAGACGATCGACTGCCAGGCACGCTCGAGCAGTGGCCACCCGGTCAACAACACGACCGGCGTCGCTAGCAGCAGCTGAATCCAGACCAGGATGACGCCCGGGACCGCCTGCTGTAGCGGCTGACCGGGAATCATGTCCGACATCGCGACCAGCAGGAGCGGCAGACTGAACACGGCGCTCCAAACGAAGCGGCGGCGCATGTCGACGAGCTCAGGATTTTCTTCTTCGTCGATCGTCACGACCATGGGCTCCAGCGCCATGCCGCACTTCGGACAGCTACCCGGGCCGACCTGTTCGATCTCGGGGTCCATCGGACAGGTGTAGATCGCCCCTTCGGGTACGGGCTCTTCCACCCGGTCGTCCGCCGGGGCCAGAAAGGCCTCCGGATCGGCCTCGAACCGGGTCTGACAGCCGCCGCAGCAGAAGTAGTAGGTCTCGCCACCGTGCTCCGAGCGGTAGCTCGACGTCTCCGGATCGACGGTCATGCCACAGACCGGATCCACCGCCTTTGCCGGCGTCAGGTAGCTTTCAGGATCAGCCTCGAATTTGATCTGACAGCCGCCACAGCAGAAGTAGTAGGTCTCGCCATCGTGCTCCGAGCTGTACTTCGACGTCTCCGGATCGACGGTCATGCCGCAGACCGGATCAACGGCTTTCACGGGTGGCGTTTGAGGCGAGGGCGAATGGGCGTGCTCGGCCATGGCAAAAACAGAAGCGCGTGTATCGATCCGCGCGATCCTACTAGGGCAATGATAGCCGAGGCTGACCGTCTAGAAACGGACATCTTCAAAGACCTCCTTCTGGCCACATGATTCAAGTTTTTCGAGCTGTTTGGGGGCCTGGCCCCGAAGGGGCCAGATCGTATAGCCCGGGGCGACGACGCGGAGCCCTGGCGACGCGGAGTCAGCCCCGGGTTGGCAGTCCCCCAGACCCTCCGCCCCGGAGGGGCGGGACATGATGCATCAGCGCGACGCGGTTTCGCCCTTTCAGGGCGAGGCCGTTGGGGGCCCGGAGAACCCGGGGCTCGCACTGCGTCGCAGACTCCTTGTACGGCCCCGGGCTATACGATGACGCCCTTTCAGGGCGAAGAGCTCGGCGGTTTGAGGCCGAAGGCTTCGCTAGATGTAGGTCACCAACCGCTCCTCTGAGAAGTGCGGCGTGGTGTTGAAGGTCTCGAGCGCCAGCCGGCCGCCGGAGAAGAGCAGCTCGGTGAGCGAGCCGTTGCGCACCCGCCAGCTGAGCTCCAGGACCTTCTCGTCCCCGAGCTCGAGGGCGGCACCGACGACGGCGGCGGTCGCGCCGCCGGAGGTGAAGGCGACGACCCGCTGGCCGGACGAACCGTTGGTGAGCCATCCGACCCCGGACGCGACGCGGTCACGGAAGTCGGCCCAGGGCTCGAGGTCGTCGGGTGTGCCGAGGGCACCTGAGACCCAGCGCCGGGTTCCGAGCTGGTAGATCTTGAGATAGCGCCGGAGGCTGCCGACCTCACCGCTGGCATCCTGCTCCTCTTCGCTGACACCGATCTCGCGAAACAGCTCCTCGCTGTGGTGTTTGATCACTTCCGGACCATGATGCTCGTCGAGCTCCGGCATCTGCTCCGCCTCGGGCCAGTCGAGGCCGCGCTCGCGGTAGACCGCCTCGACGGCTTTGAGCGTCTGGCGTTGGCGCCGCAGGGGCCCGACGACCACTCGATCGAAGCGCTCGCCGGCATCCGCCCAGGAGGTGCCGAGGACGCGCCCTTGCTCGTGGCCGAGCTCAGATAGATCGTCATAGTCGGCGGCGTGGACCGAAGCCTGACCGTGACGGACCAGGACCAGATTTCCCATAGATATCGTTCTCCGAAGGCGGTTTGCTCTCAGTTTTCACGTATGACTACACGGAGGCGCGCTATGCTATCCTCGATTTTCCGCATCTCAATCGGGCGACGGGGAAGCGGCACTCTCCTCGATCAGGCACCGGCGCCAGTCCGGCCGCGACGGGAAAGACATCATGGGAAGACTCCGAGACCTCTCCATCCAGCGCAAGCTGATGGTCATCATCATGTTGACCACGGTTCTGGCCTTGCTGCTCGCTTCGGTGGCGTTCTTCCTCTACGATCGGATGACCACCCGCGAAAAGATCGTGCGTGATCTCGGGGCTCTGGCAGCGACCCTGGAGGCTAACACCACTGACGCCCTGGTGTTCAACGATGAAGAGCGGGCGAAGCAGATCCTCGCCGGGCTCAAAGTTCAGCCGCGGATCGTCGGAGCGGCGATCTTCAACGCCGACGGTGAGTCCTTCGCCGAATACAACCGCGGCGACATGCCGGACCTGCCGGCTCGAGTTCCAGACCTTGAGGGCTCGGTCTTCCGGGGCGACTTTCTGGAGCTTCAGCACGCGATGAGCTTCGGCGACCGGCAGGTCGGGTCGTTCTACATCAAGTCGGACCTGCAGGAGCTCGACCAGCGCCGAGCGAACTATACGAAGATCCTGGCGGCGGTCACTCTCGGGGTGTCGTTGCTCGCTTTTTTCTTTTCCTCGATGCTGCAGCGAGTCGTCTCCAAGCCGATTCTCGAGCTCGCCGGCGTTGCCAAGACCGTCTCGGAGAAGAAGGACTACACCGTGCGCGCCGCCATGCCACTGGCCAGGGACGAGGTCGGGCGATTGGTCGACGGGTTCAACGAGATGCTGGCGCAGATCGAGACCCGCGACGAGGAGCTCCGGGTGGCGCGCGACAAGGCCGAGCTGGCCAACCGCTCGAAGAGCGTTTTTCTGGCCAACATGAGCCACGAGCTGCGGACACCGCTGACCGCGATCATCGGCTACAGCGAGATCCTGGAAGACGATGCGGACGATATGGGTCTCGAAGACTTCCTGCCCGATCTGCGCAAGATCAAGGCTGCCGGCAAGCATCTTCTGGGGCTGATCAACAGCATTCTCGATCTGTCGAAGGTCGAGTCGGGCAAGATGGAGCTTTATATCGAGAGCTTCGATCTCCAGGAGCTTGTTTCAGAGGTGGCGAACACCGTCGTGCCGCTGATGGAGAAGAACGGCAACGCGCTTCAGGTCGAAGCGTCGGACAGTCTGGGCAGCGTCAACGGTGACCTCACCAAGACCCGGCAGATCCTGTTCAATCTACTCTCCAACGCGTCGAAGTTCACCGAGCGCGGGCGGGTCCGGCTCGAAGTCAACCGCCACCGCGGCAACGGCAGCGACCAGTTTCGTTTCGTGGTCTCCGACTCCGGGATCGGCATGTCGCCTGAACAGCTGTCGCGCTTGTTCAAACCGTTCTCCCAGGCCGATGCCTCGACCGCCCGCAACTATGGCGGTACGGGCCTGGGGCTGGCGCTGTGCAAGCGTTTCTGCCAGGTCATGGGCGGCAAGATCACGGTCGACAGCGAGCTCGGCAAGGGGACGACGTTCACCGTCACTCTGCCCGTCGACATGGATCCGAATCGAGCCACCCCCAGCTCGATCCATCAGTTGATCGAGTCCGGCGAGTGGAATCCGCAAGAACTGAGTCGGGCCGCGCCCGGCGACGCTCGCCTGGTCTTGGTGATCGACGACGACGTGGCGGTCCACGACCTGCTTCGAGACCTGCTCGAGAAAGAGGGCTTCAAGGTCGCGTCGGCGGCCAGCGGCAAGGAGGGCATCAAGCTCGCCTACCAGCTGCGGCCGGCGATCATCACCCTCGACGTCTACATGCCCGATTCAGACGGCTGGACGGTGCTCACCACCCTCAAGGCGGATCCCCAGCTGGCCAGCATTCCGGTGATCATGATTTCGATCTCCGACCAGCGCCAGCGGGGCTACGCGATGGGTGCCGAGTACCTCACCAAGCCGATCGATCGCGAACAGTTGATCGCCGTGCTCGCCAAGTATCGGCGTCGAGGCTCGACTCCCGAGGTGTTGGTGGTCGACGACGACGACAGCCTGCGCGGCATGCTGCGAAAGCTGCTCGAGGAGCAGGGGTGCAAGGTCTCGGAAGCCGAGAACGGCCTCGCTGCCCTCAGGCGAATGAACGAGTCGCAGCCCTCGCTGATCCTGCTCGACCTGATCATGCCGCGGCTCGACGGTTTCGGATTCATCACGCAGATGCGCAAGAACGCCGCCTTCAAATCGATTCCGGTCGTCGTGCTGACGGCGATGGACATCGGTCCCCAGGAGATTGAACGACTCAACGGTGGCGTCGAGCGCATCCTGAAGAAGGGTGCCTACAGCCTCGATGAGCTCAAGTCGGAGATCCGCTCCCTGGCTCGGGAGAGCTTGCACGCTTGAGAACCATCACCCCATCCAGGAGTACTCCCCAGAGATGACCCCGTCTTTTCGTTCTACCGGCAATGCCTATAGGTATCTTCCGGCGCTCTTCCTGTCGGCCTTGATCCTCTCGACCTTCATCACGTTCTCGGCCGTCGGTCAGACCGCCGACCCGCTCGGCGAGGTCACCCTTTTCGGTGAAGAAGAGGAGTTCACCATCGAAGCCGCGACCAAGACCGAGTTGCCGATTTCCAAGGCGCCGGGCTCGGTCACGGTCATCACCGCCCGTCAGATCCGCGAGTCGACCGCCCGAACCATTCCCGAGGCCCTGCGCCTGGTCGCCGGCGTCAACGTGCGCTGGAACCCGATGGTGCAGACCCTGGACTTTCGCAGTTTCGGCCAGAACCCGTTCACCAGCCGGGTGCTGCTCCTGATCGACGGAGTTCCCTACAACTCGTGGAATAAGGGCGGCTTTCCTCAGCATCCCGGTTTCGACTTCTTCATGCTGCAGAACATCAAGCGGCTCGAGATCGTGCGCGGCCCCGGGTCTTCGCTCTACGGCGAGAACGCCTACTGGGGGGTGATCAACATCGTCACCCTGTCCGGTGAGGACCTCCAGGGCGGCAAGGTCGAGGTCTCGGGCGGCGATCTGCTCGATCAGTCCGTGTCGGCGGTTTACGGCAAGACCTTCAACGTGTCGTCCTCGGACGGGGCGAAGAAGGGCTCGTTCATGGTCTCCGGCCGACTGCAGCGTGGTCAGCTGCCCATGGGTTTCTGGTTCGAAGAAAACGACTCCGAGGTCGAGGGCTCGGACATCTACATCAAGGGCAAAATCGGTGGTTTCGAGGCGTCGTACTATCGCCACGAGGACGACGTCGGGGGCTTTTCCAATCCCTTGGACTTCATCCCCGGCTCGGTCTTTCGCAGCGCCGAGGAGATTAGCCAGACGGTCGATATCTTCGCCTTCAAGACTCGCCATGAACCGGCGGCCGGGGTCACTCTGAGCTCCGATATCTCCTACGCTCAGCGCGATGGCTCGCGCTGCAGCTCGTGCCACGCCGTGTCCCAGAATCCCGACTTCTCCGAGACGATCGACCACGGCTACCAGCTGATCGGCGACGTCCGCGTGGGTCTGAAGATGATCCCGTCTCACGACATTCTGATCGGGGTCGAGGCTCGGCGTGTGGATACCGGCGATCACACCGACGAACTTCTTCAGCCGTCGTCGAATGACGACCTGGTATTCGCCTACACCAAAGTGGCGGCTTACATCCAGGACCAGATCTCCCTCGCCAACGACCGCCTGCGCCTGACCCTCGGCGCCCGTTTCGACGGCTCCACCGATCTTTTCGAGTCGAAGCTCTCGCCGCGGATCGCGGCGGTCTACGACGTCAACGATCGGGTGGTGTTGCGCGCCGGCTGGTCGACGGCCTTCCGTTTTCCCAACTTCAGCGAGCTCTATCAAAACAGCTGGTTGTT